>ERZ761590.42-NODE-42-length-37823-cov-4.539584_pt1 | contig 37823 bp, 75 predicted proteins | sample MGYA00511880_ERZ761590 | MGnify/ENA primary metagenome ERZ761590 (study PRJEB28899, sample SAMN03785555) | bioreactor sludge metagenome | biome: EBPR Sludge; feature: EBPR Bioreactor; material: 0.22µm filtered reactor supernatant | place: Saint Lucia: Queensland... | reverse complement strand
GTCGTTTCGCTCTCAAACCAGTCCTGCCCTGAACAGTTAGCCTGAATGAAGAAGTCTCGGTGGAACGTCGGCTGAACCACGTCCTTGTCTGCCGGTTTGACCGTGTAGACAGGAATGGCCACGTCGTAGAGAAACGATCCATCCTCTAGAATCTCCGGGAATCGGATCCTGATTCTGGCTTTGACATTATGGACAGTTCCTGTGGCAGGGAGAGCCGAAGCCAGATCAAACCCGTCGGCCACGATGTCTGCCAGACTGTAGAAGTAACCGCCCGACATTCCGGCCGTGGAAGCTACTGCTGTGGCTCCAAGACTGTCCTCGGCCGACAGCCTGGTTTCGTAGTCCCAAACTCCGGTTTCCCACGTGGCCCCAACAGGCTTGTTGTAGGACGCTCCTGCGATAATTTCAGCCGTTACAGGCAAAGCATGAGCCTCCTTCTACTCAATCAGCGAGAGAGTCATGTTTCCTGGATGAACGTTGAACACACTTCCAGGCCCGATTGTCACTGCTCCAGCAATGGGCTCATAGATAGCCATGCTGGGGGCTGTCGGACTTGTGAATATCCCCCAATACTGCGGCTTTCCCCACGATTCTCCTGCTGCAGCAAACGAGATTGTCTGTGAATTGTTGAGGAATCCGAGAGTCGGGGTGACAATCTTGTCGTCCACTTTGACCCTGGCATACCCAGACTGTGTCAATTCATAGGTGGCAGCGCCGTCCGGCCCGGGAGAGTCAGACAACAGTCCAAGGTACAGCCCATAGGGGAATGTGGGTCCCCCTGAGTTTGTCTTCATCAAACTCAGCGTCGTGTTGGCCATCCAGCGGGTAAAAGGCATTTGACCTCAGTGTACGTGCAGTGATGGTGCAGAAAGAAATCTCATCCCCATTGATCGAGTTTGATGCTTCTTGAGTCTTTCAAGAAGGAGACAATGAGGCCGCATGCTTCCGCAGTCTCCCTAAGAGGAACGAAGATTCTCCCAAAGACATGTTCTGCCTCCACCGTTACAGACCTGTGGCTGTAGCAGATGAAGACATCATCTCCTGGCTTGTCTAGGTAGGAGGCTTTGATCCCCTGCTCATTGACCATGCCCATGAATTCTTTGACATCCACCATTGTTTCTCCGTCGTCGAGCCATCCGAAGATCGAGGAAACGTGAGATGAGGCCTTTGTTTTCAAGGTCACAGGGATCTTCATGTGGTCCCTGTAGGGAAACTCTTGGACAGAGTTCAGGTAGGCAAGAGTGCGCGTGCGTATGTGGTCCCCACAAGCTTTGGCTCCAACAATCTTTCCTGTCCATGGGAGTCTGGCGATGTCCCACTTTCCATTCTGCTTGATACCGAGGTTTGCCTGAACTTCAGCATGCGTAAGAACTGTGGTTGCCTTCACAGGAATGCTGTACTTCCTGCAGATTTCTGCGACGAGAAGGCACGCTGCCTCCAACTGCTTTTCAGTTATCGGGTTTGGCCCTGCTGAGAACGGATGAAAAACAGCGTTTCTCATTCCACACAGGGAAACTCCCACGAAGCGAGTGTTGCATCCTTTCGTGTGGGCCGCGTACCTGTGATCCCCTGTTGAGTCGTTGTCCGCTATTCGATAGACGCCTTTGATGAACGAAGGGTCCTGCGTCACCAAAAAGTGGTAGTGCTCCTGGTCAAGAGGCGATGCATTTTTCCCTCCGGCTGTCCAGTGGATGACGATTCCTCCTTGACCTTCCAGAACCTTTGCAGCATCGTCTTTGGTGAGAACCATGCCACTATTTTCTCCCGAAACAACAAAGCCTCCGACTTTTTTGCCGGAGGCTTTGATGAGGGGTCGAAATTGCTGGGGATTACAGGGCTACGACCCGGTAGACGAACAGGGATTCGTCGGGAGTCCTGTAAGCGTTGTCGTCGTCGCTCCAAAGGGGGCCATGGACAGCTCCGATGAACTGCCACCCAAACGAGCTTGCATTGGACAGGTCTGGGAGAGTCACGCTGCCGGTTGTGGTGCGGGCAACGTAAAGCGTCTGCGTGATGTCCGAGCCTCCTGCAGCCGCCTGCCTGGCAATGATGACAGCCTTGTTCTTCCCGTCGCGTCGAAGGGCTGTTCGGCTGTAGTCAATTCCCATGATGGTGGGAACAATCCCGGACGCCTGCTTAAGGTTGACGAATGCGTAGCCGGTATCGGCATCGTCGTTGAGGAGCTTCTTCGTAATCAAAGTGGGCATGGTGGTTTTCCTGACCTCTGTGATTATTATGTTTGCGATGAAAAATCACTCGAAAAATACAGCGCATGCGGTGTAGGATGATTCTGCCATGTCTGCAAAGACCATCCAACCGCCCGCACAGTCTGATCCTCTCGTGGATGTCAAGGAACTGGTCATCAAGCCTTACTACTATCAGCCTGAATGGGACGAGAGGCAGGTTTGGAGATGGGATGAATCTCTTGGAAAATACTGCTTCAGGCACCAGGCTTCCAGCGCTTCAAGCGCCAAAGCGGCCATGCTGAAAGCCATCGCAAAGAGGGGATCGAACATCCGTATTGTTGAAGAGGTAAAACAGGTCAGAGAAGCCGAGTTCAAGCAGGCAGGAGAGCCTGAAGCCGTTGTGCGGATGAGGACCAGATCTGCTCCCCTTACCGAGAAAGATGAGGCAGAGCTTAGGCATCTCCTGGAGTCTTATGGAGCTTAACGATTACATCGCGCTGTCCAAGTCAACCGACATTTCGGTTGGAGGATACGGCGGCGCTGTCAGAAACCGCTTTTCCATCCACTCAATGCGCCTGCTTCATGCCTCTCTTGGCCTGTCCAGCGAGGTTGATGAGCTTGGGAGAGTGCTTCTTCCGGCCATCCAAGGGAGGGACAGGATCGAAGGCGCCGCGCTGGTGAACCTGTGTGAAGAGATTGGAGACCTTGCCTGGTATTGGGCGCTGCTCACTCGTGAAGCTCCCTTCTACTGCGACGGAACAGAGATTGGGGAGGATATGTCGTTCGCTTCAGAAGCGGCGTTTTCCAGGACTGGCCAGGTCATCAGGCACAACGTCCGGCACTCTGCGTCTGTCGTGCTTTTCTCCATCACAGGCAGCACGTCAAGACTGGCAGACCATGTGAAGAGGCATCTATTCTACGGGGCGCCTATCAGGCTTGAGCCTCATGTGCAGGCTGTGATGACTTCGATTGTCAGGCTGGTCGAGTTTGCCAAGGGAATGAACGACGATGTGACCTTGGAGAACATACTGAGGGCCAACCTGCTGAAGCTGAGCAGAAGATTTCCTGACAGCTTCTCCGAGGAGAGCGCCTTGGTGAGGGATCTGCAGGCTGAGACGGCCACATTGGCCGAAGTCCTCAAAATCCAGGTCTGAAAAATGCTGAAATCCCTGCAGCAATACGAAAGCCTTTGTGGAGACGCCCCGGTTGTGGATCGGCTGGCAGAAGAAGAACTGGATCAGGCCCTCATTCTGCTGGCGAAGAGGTCCGTGGCGAACAAGAGGTCTTTCATGTTTGATGCAGATGACCTCGTGTCTACGGTGGTGAGGAAGCTGCGGAGATTTCTGGAGCTGGTCCCACATGCTGGGTGGCCAATGCTTTCCACACAGGCCTGGCACCTGGCGCACCAGTCTTACTATGAGTTCATGCGGCTGAGGAGGGAGGGGAAGGCTCCTCTCTCCTCAACCAGCGCCTCTGGCCAGGACGGGGACATTGTGGCTTCAATAGCTGACGCGCTTGTCACTCCTTCTTTTGATGATGAAGCTCCTGTCGAGGATCTCCTTGACTACTACCTAGTGCCAAAGGACTCGAAGATCAGGACAATACTCCTGTGGCAGGCCTGTAATGGAGTGATTCCAAGAAAGCATGCCGCCAAGATGCTTGGCATGTCTGAAGGGACTCTCTTGAGGCACCTTTACGACCTGCAGGATCGGATTGAGAGATGCGGAAAATCACCATTTATAGGGAAGAAAGCGCTGGAGAAGTCGCCTACTTCCTCAACGACCTGGAGGTTGCAGTCCTCCAGAAAGATGACAAGGCCGTAAAGGGAGGATGGGCTGGCTGGAGCTTCGGAGCAGGAGGGGCCACTGACTCCCTGCTTTGCCTGGGCAAGTTCCATCAGCTCTACTCGATGTTCTTCCGAGGGCAGGAAGGAGACTACGACTTTGAGAAGGTCCAAGGCGACATAGAATTTCATGTGAAAGCCATGCGAAGGCTGTTCAAGGCTGAGGATCCAATGCGAAAAATCAGAAAGCTCACAAACACCGGGGCCCTCTACATGCTGAATGGGGTGACTGTGGCCCAGGTTTACGATTGGAGAAATAACCCGCTTCCAGAGAATCAGTGCGTTACTGTTTCGCGCCCCTCGTTCATTGAAGGAAAAGGCAAAGGAGGCTTCCTGGTGACTCGGAAGTTCAAAACAATGGAGGAGGCCTATGAATCAGGCAAGCGCATTCTTCTGGGAGTGACCAAACACCTGAGCCTTGGGGAAGAATTGGGAGAGCTGTTCTAGTGCCGCCAAAGAACGCTGTATCTTTCTTTTCCGGGATTGATGGCATAGGCTTTGCCGCCAAGGCATCAGGATTCAAGACGGTCTGCGCCATCGAATACAATGAGCAGGCTGTACGGGCTTTCAAAGCTCTTCACCCAGGCATACCGGTGCTTGGCGACATCACCAAAATCACGCACGAGAACATCTATGAAGCCGCAGGGACATCAGACATCTGCCTTGCCTATGGGGGCTGGCCCTGCCAGGGGAATTCCGTCGCTGGTCGCAGAACTGGCCTCGCTGATGACCGCTCTGGACTCTGGGAAGAGTTTGCCCGAATCTTGGAGTGCATGCTTCCGGCCTGGATCATCGGAGAAAACGTCGCAGGACTCCTATCCGCTCAATCAAGGGCAGGAGACAGGGCTGGAGACGATTACAACCGCATCCAAGATGACTTGGCCCAAATGGGGTATCAGGTTGGCTGGTCATCGTGGAGGGCATGCGATATACCTGACGCCTGTGGAGACCCCTACTGGCATAACCGTGAAAGAGTGTTCACGATGGCCTGCCTGGGTAAAGGCAAGAAGCTTGACGACAGAAACCGTTATGGCAGCTCCAGATGGGACGCTCTGGCCTCACATGTTCGGGATGGAGGGTTCGAGAGCCATCACTCGGCGGTTGATGCGGATGCAGCTCCTGTCAGACGGCGAAATGGAGGTCATGCTGAAGTCTTCGAGGACCGTGTGGCCCAAGTCATTGAGCGCCTCTATGGGAGAGGGAGGAGCATTCGACGTGACCCTATGCGAGAAGTCGAAGTCTCGTCCGAAGCACGTGAAGATCAGGGACTTTGCAGTCTGCCATTTCACGAGTCAATCCCGGGACCGTCTGACATCTACGGATGGATGGATGTCATGGCTAGAGACCCCTCCCTACTGCCCGCGCTTGAACCGGGAGAAGAGGCTGAATCCCGGTTTCACGGCTGGGTTGATGGGACTCCCGACAAAGAGGTCTTGAGGCAGGTCGGCAACGCTGTTGTGCCTGCGCAGGCGTGGCTCGTGTTCCAGATCGCGTCCATCTTAATTGACATGAAAAATGGCTGATTATTTCTACCGACGGTAGAAATAACGAGTGATTTAAGGCTGTAATTGTAATTAGGTGTAGCTTTTTTGCCAAACCTGAGCCATAATTGAGAAGATGCTTGCCTATGCTCTTGCAGCGGTGTGCATCCAGCAGGCGACAGCCTCTGCCCCTGAGACCAAGGATCTCCTGATCTCAAGGCTCCCAACCACGGTGTTCACCGCCGGGGAGAAGAGGCTGTTCAATGCTGGAAGGCGCTATGCAGAACAAGTGGAAAGCCTGCTCATCAAAGATGGGCACACTCATCCGTCTATCAGAATTGCGGTGCTGGCCAATGCCTGGCACGAGTGCAAGTTCGATAGAACGATGAGCCACACAGATTCAAACGGGGCCAACACGGCCGGGTTCTTCGCCCTCAACTCCAAAGGGGTTGGAAGGGGGATGTCGGTGCCCCAGAAGCAGCACATTCCCACGGCCTACAACAGGCTGTTCGGGCGTCAGGCCACTCAGAACTGGCTTGACCGTGTTGTGAAGAATGACTGGGGCGCCGCAGATGCGGCCTACAACTATGCGGCCAAGGTCATGGTGTGCGCCGTTCGGTACAGGTCAAAACCGAAGCGCACGGCCGCAAAGTGGGAGGCAGCTTTGAAGAAAGCAGGGGTGAAAATCTAGCGCAATGTGGTAGCATTCCAAACAGGCCGCATACCCTCGGCCTCTCCAATCGCCCGGTTCCTGGCTCCACTCTCAGGACCGGGCTTCAATTTGTTCGAGGACAAGATTTGGGTACGCCGGAGAGGATGGATCAACCTTGACAACCTCGTGAGCCAGTCCAAGCTCTTCGATGGCGGCCAGATCTTCGGCGGTTCTGGGCTTTCCCTGCCACACGAATATAGGCTCAGCCGGTTGGTCAAACACCAGCGCCACAGGTCCAACATTTACAGGCCCAAGATTGTAAGACATGCCCAAGTATTGCTTTTTAGCCGTGGCTTGTGCTACTATTTTGATACTCAGACGCCGGCACCCGCGCGCAGCAGGGGCGAACGAGGAGAGGACTGAAGGAGCCTGATCGCGCGGCAGGCTTGATCCTCGAAGCAGGCCGCATACCCTCGGCCTCTCCAATCGCCCGGTTCCTGCCCACCTACAGGACCGGGCTCATTTTTTGTTGACAGAAAAAGAAAGAACATGGTAGCATTCATTTACCCTCCAGCCCGCTGGTTCGCCATGACATCAGCGCAAAGACCTCGCTTTAGGCTCTTGGACCTCGGAGGGTCTTTTCATTTATGAAGAAACGTGTCTGCGTCAGATGCGAGCGCCTCATGCCCCACTACGGACGAGGTCTGTGTCGCACGTGCTACAGGAACCACAAGCTGGCCTATCCAAAGGAGCAGAAGCCCATTACCGTCAGAGAGTGCATCGAGTGCAGGAGGGTGAGGCGCATAAGAGCCAGAAATATGTGTGGAGCCTGCTACGAAGACCTGCGTAGAAAGTTCGTGCGATGGGAAAAAGAAACGAGACCCCCTGTCACCAGGAAGCCTCGCAAGTCTCGGGCAAAATCAGCGCCTACTTAGCTGGTGGAGGCGGGTAGGCCCATCCAAACACTTTGTCAACAAGCCTGGACATCCAGCTCGATGGAACGAACATGTAGAAGCCGGCAGAAGGATGTTCCTCTGCAGTCTCGATCTTCTGAGGTTTTTTGACTGGGGAAGAGGCCGGCTCATCTCCATCAGGAGGGATGGACGTGCCCCTGGCCATCAAAACAGCCGAGAATGGCATCTTCTCTGCCTCTTCAGCCACCTTGTCTTCGACTGTCAAAAGAGCCTTCATAATCTGCTCCAAGGTCGAATACGAGAGAGAGCCTGGATCAGAGGGGTTGAACGCCTCAACCCCAGATGACAGCGTCAGCACCTTTCTTAGGTCCACCAAGTCTTCCCTCACATGCAGGGCTCCGTGGATCTTTCTGATGTTGTGGAACTCCACTGACGGCGCAATCGAGATTCGCACCAGCGGCTCCCCGTCCCACATTGCGGCCATGAGAGCCCCTTGGAAGGGCTTCCTGGGCGTGCTGGGAGGGTTAGGGGCATTCCTAGATCTTGGAGAAGAGTAGAGCAGATCCGTGTGCCTCGTGGCCAGCCAATGGTAGGGCTTGACCGCATTGTCGTGATCCTCTCCTGAGCAGAAAGGCCACCTCCGGCTGCCGACAAAGAAGCCTGGCTCCTGGTGGAACTCCTTGCAGTGCATCAGCTCTTCCATCAGCCCGATGCAGCAGGCAAACGCCGCTTCTGCAGGGCTGTAGCATGCAAAGAACCCTTCCTCCGCAGCCTTGGTGCTGAACTCAAAGTTGACTTGAGCATTGAAGGACGCGACTTCAGGATGCCTGAAGCCAAACTGCACAGAAGTCTTCGGCCCGCTGGTCGGGCTCTCTTTTCTTGTGACGGTAAACATGGTCGTGATGGGACAAGCCGCAGCTCTTCCCATCACGATGATGCCACCTAAACAAGGCCCATGTCTCTGGCAGCTCTCAGACATAAACGCTTGGCAGTGCCAAGGTCTTCTGCAGGCGTGGGGGCCTCGTAGATCATGTCCATGTCCAGATCGGTGATCCACCACTCGAACTTCTTAGTGTCAACGTGGAGAAGACACCGCTTCAGTGCCGCCGAAGCCTCATTCTTGGAGGCGGAAGGCACCCACGTCAGTCCTTCTATTTCCAGCGTCTTTAGGTGAGAGCCGTCGTCATTTCCAGCTCTCGGGAAGAGCAGCAGCAGGTTGTTTGTCAACAGCCTGCAGGCTTCGTCAACCGCTTCCGGCAAAGAGGCGCCGCTAAGGCCTCTGAACGTGAAGGCTGTCCTCCCTGCGCGGTCATAAACGTCGAGCCTGCGCTCCAGAGGCGTGCCTTCAGAGTCCCGTCTTGCCACACTGATGGCCACCTTTCTCCTGTTGATCGTTGCCCATCCATAGTCGATAAGGCACTTTCTCACTTCCTGCGCGTCGAACGTTCTCATGCCAGTAGCATTCTAGCGAGGCAGGGTGGAAGAATTCGATGCATGACAGATTCTGAAGCGGAGGTTCTCACGGCAATGTGCGTTGGCTTCCTGATTAGAAAGGGGGTCTACTCCGATGCCGTCTTCTGCCCTGTGTCAAGGGATTGGAAGGTGCATACAAAGAAAAGCAGAAAGAGAATGAGCGCACTGAAGATCGTGGAGAAGGCTGTCAAACACGGGTTCAACCTTGAAGAAGAGGCGAAAATACTCTCACAGTGAGCTTTCGACGAGAGCGGCTGTCTGGCTTCGCAGGCAGGGATACAGCATCGCTGTGACTGAAGCCAGGGCTCTTGAGTCAAAAGAAGCCCCGGATGCTTTTGGAGCAAAGTACACAGGGGAGTGTGCTGTGGTCGAGGCCAAAACATCACGCAAAGACTTCCTGGCCGATCTCAAAAAGCCTTTTAGGGAATGTCCGTCTCACGGGATCGGGCAGTTTAGATGGTATGCCGCCCCGTCCGGCCTCATAAAGCCTTGGGATCTTCCTAGAAACTGGGGCCTTTTGGAGCCTCACGGATCCGGCATGAAGGAAGTGGTAGCCCCCAGAAGATTCAACACTAGCAACTCTACGGCCGCAATGGCCATACTTGTGTCAGTTTGTCGATTTAGGGCTGATGAAGCCTCTGGCAGCAAAGGGGAGCATCTTGGAAAGCGGAGAAAAAGAAGAGCTTGAACATTCATTTGACGACTACGGTCTGTCAGTGACTGTAAGACTTGAGGACGGCTTTGGGATTCCATACGTCCCAGTTGACGGGAAGCTGGCTCAGTTTGTGCCTTCAGAGGACGCTGCCCCTCTAATCAATGTGCTTTGCAGGGAGATCCTTAGAATGGTGGAAACTTTGGAAAGCGAAAAGATGGCAAAAAAGCAGCTTTTGCAGGTCGTGGCAGACATGGAAGGCAAAAGGAGGAAGCGCAGATGACCATGGCGCTGGCGCTGTATTTGCTGACAGCCGCCTTAGTTGCCCTCATCATGTATGTAGGCGCGACACACGAAAAACCCCGAAGATTCGCCAAGTCTGTCCTCATGCTCAGCGCCATTGTGACCGGCATTATTTGGCTGCCCCTAATCGTCTTATCACTGGCAGGTTATGATGGAAACAAAAGCAGACGGCTTCACTGAAAAAGACTTCAACAAAAGGGTGTGGACTTCGCCGGAGAGCGGCAGAATCTTAACTTTGGACTGCCAAAGAAAAGAGGTGTGCTTTACAAACAGGATCGGCAGAGAAGAGAAGCACGGACTCAATGACCGTGAGATCGTAGGAGAACTTGTCCGTCTCCACAGAAGAGAGATGATGCTGGAGGAAGCAGTGAAAGACGCCCTGTCTGGCATCGAGGGATGGGAAGGAAGACTGAAAGGGGTTCTCTCTGGCTCCTTTTCGTATTTTGCTGAGTAGATGTCATGACTGGTGCGGAAATCGTCAAAAAAATGCAGGAAGAGGGCTGGAAAGTTCTCGAAATCATCAGTGAGCCATGCGCTGTAATTACGAGAGATGGCACTCCTGGTACAACCACTATAGTAAAGTTTGCCGATCTGAACAAGCTTTACGAGGGCGGGGAAACGCTGGAAAAGCATTTTCTTAAGGAGAAGGAGGTGTCTCTCAGTTTGGAGGCGCTTTCTGAGGAAAAAACTGGGATCATTTTTGAGGATAGCCTCCTGGTTTCTGAGGAAGATTTTCCACTCCGATAGCGCCGGCAGTATGCTACTGGCATGAAAAGACGCCAAGCCGGTTTGGGGCTTGACGCCTCCCCCTGCTCCAGAAGGGGGTTTACGAGTGACATCTGACCAGTGGACAAGTCTCCTGGTTTCCATATTTGGTGCAGGAGGTACGGGAGCGGTGGTAGCACAGTTCGTCAGCAAGCAAATCGAGACAAGCAAGAGGAAGAAGGCTGAGAGAGCCATCAGAGATTCAGCAACGATAATCGACCGTCTGCAGGATTTCCAGGCTGACGTGGGTGCGGGGAGAGTTCTCCTTCTCTACGCCTCGAACGGTGGAGGGATCCCTTCTGCAGGAAAGAACATTCACGTCACCATCGTCCACGAGCTGAAGGACAAAGAGCTTGACCCAATAAAGTCGAGCTTCCAGCACATGGTCACAGATGCTGGGTATGTAAAAATGCTCTCCGAAGTCATCGAGTGCGGAATCGTCATGTACGAGGACCCGTCGTCTCCAGAATCACGCATGCCTCATGGCTTCCTCCAAGATCTGTACGCAAAAGAGGGTGTGAAGTTCGCCTACATCCGGCACGTGAAGACCCTGCATGACCGGTTCTATTTCGTGTCAGCAAGGTGGTATAGGGACGATCACGTGCCTGTTTTAGGAGAACTCAACCTGTCAAGTCAGATTCTGTTGAGCCACATAGAGCCAATGCTTTGACCTCGGTGGCATACTCTTCCGCATGGCAGAAAAGGTTGACTACTGCACGTGGATGGAGAAGATTGCGGCCATTCAAGGGGCCTACCCTTCCCACCCAAACCAGAAGCAGTATGACGAAACTCTGGCGCAGAATTATGTGTGGCCGTGGATGTGTCTTGAGCAGGTAAGCCCTGGGAGAGCCTCGCTGTACGATGTGGGGTGCGCCTACGGATCCATGTCCATCGGGGCTCACCTTCTTGGCTATGAGGTGGCAGCCTTTGACATCACAGGCACCTACGTCAGCAGGGAAGCTCTATCAGCGTGCGGCATCCCCTTCAAGATCTGGGACGTTGCAAAGCCGCTTCAGGCTCCACAGGCTGACGTGGTGCTTTTCACAGAAGTCCTGGAACACCTGGACATCAACCCTGAAGGGCCTCTAAGGAACATCTGGAACATTCTGAAGCCTGGAGGATTGCTTGTGCTGTCCACTCCTCGCTTCGAGGATGATCGGAACCACACAGGATTCGAGGTGAGAGAGCACTACAGCCTTCTTCCAAAGGAAAGGGATGGAAAGCCGGAAGACCGGCATCATCACCTCTACAGCGAAGCGCAGCTCCGTGAGCTTCTTGACAGCACAGGATTCGCGGTGGGGAGCAAGAGGCTTCTTTGGGATGGAATTGGGATAGGCCTCACGGCTTGGAAAGTTCGGCGCTGACTTTTTCTTCATGAAGGATTTTCTCAGCAAGGTCACGCACCTTGCTGAACCCTTCTGGGGACATTTTCAGCCAAGCCTCACTTGTGAGAAAACATTTCCTCTCCCATTTGAACTGGATTTCTTTTTCCTTCATTAGTAGGTTGGGATCTGTAATTGGGTAGAGGCGCGGCATGTCCATGACCATTCTCGCGAGTTTTTTGCTCACTTGAGATCCGTCCTGTTTTCTGTATTTCCACCCTTCTGCAGTCACATGAGTCTTTGTCACGTTCGAGACCTTCACACGTTTGAAGCTGCCAAACGAAATGCCGTTGGAGCTGCCAAGAAAGCACTCATCTCCCACCTTTAACTCATCAAGCCAGTTCATCATCTTCTCTTCTCAACAAAATCGCCTTCTCAGGCACAACGTAGAACCCGTTGTTTGGGTCGAACGGATCGAGAGGCTGGTAGAGCCTCTGCTGTTCCCTTCGATCAATTTCTTCGTTGATAACGAAGCGGACCCAGCCATCCACCATAATCAGCAGGGAAATGACCCCCAGGAACAGCCAGGCAAACATGGCCGCTTCGGTTTTTGCCTTCTCCCTGCCCCAGGAGATGGCCATAAATCCTATGCTGCCAAAGACAGCGGTCTGCAGTAAAAACACAAGGTCTTTCGTACTCATCTCTTCCCATGCTGCCTGTTCAACAGCTCAACAGCTCTTTGTGTCACGGTTTCTTTGGCCTCTTTTAGGCTGCCGCACATAGTAAAGGGGGCGTCGAGGCTTGTCATAAAGGGGTGCTTGCTTCGGCCGTCTGCCGCTGTAATGCTGGCGTTATATGCCCAGTCATCTGAGTCGGTTTCATCCTTCTTGCTGCACGTTATCTCAAGCCGCATCGCTGGATCACACATGATCCATGCGGTGTATGTGGCTTTCATAGACCAGCTTAGCTTTGGAAGGTCTGCACCGGCTTTGGACTTGCTTTTCAAAACAGGCTTGTCCTTTCTGCAGAGCCTGATGCCGCTCAGCCATGCCCAAAGCAGCAGGATGGCGCCCGGCACAAGGTACAGCATTCCAACGGCAATCAGCATTGCTTCATTCATCACCTTCACCTCCATGCTGTGCCTTCCAGGAAGCATGGATGCTCTTCAGATCTTCTTTCATCTCGCTGAGGCGGCTGTCATAGATCACTGCGCCACACCTCAGCAAGCTCCTTTCTGCCTGCAGCAAGAGCCTCTTCAAACGAATCGTAGGTGATGTCGTCATCCATAGACGTGACGCTTCTAAGCATTCCGTCAAATTTATCAGGATCTCTAAGGCATTCCCGCAGCTCCTGTTCAGCCTCTTCCTTGTTAGGCCAGTCAGCAAAAAGCTCGGGCGTAATGTGCCTGGAGTCGTACACAATCCACTGCCATTTTCCACTGCTCAGCTGCCAGACTTCGAGCCACACCTTTCCAGGCTTGAGGACATCGCTGGATGGCAGGGTAGTGATGCCGGTGACCCTGAACCCCTGCAGGGATGGGTCTAGGGCCTCTTTGTCCAGCAGATTTAGAACCTTTTTGAACGCCTCAGCCTCATGCGGCAGAGATGTCTTGAGCAGAGCAGCCACTTTGCAGGTCAACTCATCAATGACTGCTTTTCTTGTCGTGTCAGACATGGTCCTAGTGTGGCAGGATCACCACTCTTCTTTCACCATCTCTGAGCATTCAGGAAAAGCCTGAAGGAACTGCTTTTGGAACTCATCACGGCGCTCTTCTGATGTCAGGCTCTCATCAAGCAGCACGCGGCGCATGTCGCATAGCACCGTTCGCAGCTCGACACGCTCCTGGTGCAGCTCTGCTGCCTTCAACGAGAGTGATGGCACGTCGAACGACACGCTCCACCCTTCTTTCCTCAGCTCTTCCAGATGGACAAACAGCCCTCGCTTGACAATGCGCAGCTTGCTGCCAATCGGTGATGCCCATGTCGGGACTTTGACAGTCGGAGCATAGGCCGCAGGCCAGTAGGCCTTGTTGGCAGCCCAAGAGAAGACGGAGAAGGCCACAGACGCCAGTGTCTGATAAATGCGGAGGCGCATAGGGCGATCATATCCCTACGCGCCTGCCTGCGTCTACTTGATTTTAAGCAGGGCCGACGTGGCCGCTCCGGTTGTGATGCTCAGCAGCCCTCCAACGGGAACCTTGGCGCCGCCAGTAGTGACAAGCCCATCAAGCACGGTCACAGTCTTTCCAGCAAACCATGTTGGAAGCTGGATGTTTGAGGTCTGCGCCGCCTCTGCTTCAATGGCCAGGTGATAGCCGTCGTTGGCCTCGTACCACTCTGCCATCAGCAGATCGGAATGAGCTGAGAAGTTCACCGGCAGCCTGTAGCTCACCCAACTGATCGTCTGCCCTGCCTGGATGGTGTTGACATACGACGTGCTTGCGGCCGTGGCCAGCTTTGGATAGGTCTTGCCTGACGTAGCTATGTTGGCTGTCGAAGTGGTTCCAGCCTTCAGGGTCGCGTCAATAGCTGATCCATAGTACGGATCCCAGCCAAGGCAGAGGCCGAAGTGCCTCGCGCCTCCAGAGGTTTTGCAATAGTTAAGAAACCTGTTGGGAGGCAGGTTTGGATCCGCCCATCTGGCCGATGTCATGTCGAACCCTGATGGAATGGTTGTGATCTGCTGTCCTCCAGCCTGCGACAGGTTGTACGTCGTGGACGAGATGGTGAATGCCGCCATGCGGTTCACGTAACGCCACTGAGTCCCCGAGGCCGGAGGAGTGATGACTCTGGCCTGCATGCCTCCGATGTAGCCGCCAGCGTTGATGGGGGCGGCGATGACAGTGGTGAAAGACCCTTTGTCTGAGATCGACCCGTTCTCGTGATAGCGGTACCGGTGTGAGACTGTGTAGGCCGCTGTGACGGACGAATGCTTCCAGTCCACGGCCACGCCTGGATTGTCCATGATGTAATTCAGCAGAACGTGAGAGTCAAGGATCTCGTACTGATGCACAACATCAACAAAGGCGCATTCGTAGACACCATCGTCTGTCACAGGCCTGCTTCCGTTGAGAAGAACGGCTTTCAATGTGTTCCTCGTGCCTGGCCACATTTGCCCCGCTACCTGACTGCCGATGGTGACACTGCCTGTGTTTGAAGCGCCGGAAACGTGAGTCAGTGTGGGGCCGGTAAGCGTCTGATTGAAGTTCCAGTTCTGGGCCGTTCCAGCGTTGGTTCCGAGGAACCAAAGAACGCTGTCACTGACAACCTTCACCAGCACGAACTGCTTCGGAGTTCCGGCAGAGTCTGCCCAGATGGACCCCAGGTCGGACGTGGTTTTGCCATGGCCGGCCGCTGTGACAATCTTCATCCTAGACTGGCCATGGTTGCCTCCAATGTAGCCTCCCTGGGTGTAGAACGGGGCATTGTCGTCGTCAGGATTCATGTAGGTCGTGACGAAGGAAGCCGCGATCACCGCATCGTTGGCCGTGGCTTTGGCAATGGTGCCTGTGCCTGACGCTGTCCACATGACTGCATCATTTCGGCTGTCCGTGCCAGCAATGTTGAGCGACATCTTCTGGATTAGGTCATGGCTTGCTGTCCAGGCAGTGCGAATGGCAATGGTGTCGCCAGATCTAATGACAATCACGTTCTTGGGCAGGGCAGCCGGCTTCTGGCCTGCCGTCATGGCAAGAGCTAGTCCAAGCATAAGGCTCACCTCATTCCAACGATGCTGGTGGCCGTGCTGGCCTCTAGAACTCTCGATGCATAGACTGGCAGCATTGATCCTGCCTGCACTCCCACCAGCGTGACAGTCGTGCCTTTGAGATCCTTAATGGCCAAGTCTCCTGCTCCCCCCACCCAGATCGACCTGACAGGGCCTCCAGAGATGTCGTTGTCGTCGTCCGGCGTGATTGACACCAGCTCCTTGGCAGGACCGAAGTCGAACTGGGTAACAAGCTCGTCTGGCACTGACCCCACACTAAGCTTCTCTCCCGGGTAGAGAGTGAGCATCGCAGGGTCAGAATTGGAGGGGGTGGAGGGGCCGATAAGAACGTTGACGGCCGCTCCAGACACTTTGGCAGACACGCCCACAAGCCCCATCCCTTCAGCATCAAGAAGTGTGTCGAGCCTCACCCACGAAGTTGTGGAGAAGTTCGACACGTCTTTCGCGCTGTTTTGGCCGAGGGCCACTCTCCCGGCAAGATCGAATCCGTAGGTATCTAGCAGAGCGCTGGAAGCAGAGGCGGCTTTCACCCACACCTCAGAGAGTGTCACTGGGGCATTCATGCCGCAAGTTTACAGCCAAAAGTCTAAGAAGATGTGATCTTCGGATTTTTTTGGGTGCGCAGGATTGTTATGTTTGGGTCAAAGGTTTCCCCCGGCATAGCTCCAGGGCTGATGTCTGAAAGCAGGCACTCTCTTAGCTTTCTAGCCGTATCAGACCCGGCCTCTGTTCGCAGAACGAACTTGATTCCATCCATCATCTGGCTGAGAAACACCTGCAGGACCATCTTCTTGAGGTGGTACAGCGTTTCTTCCGTAATGTTGTCGGCCGACTGCAGCACCATCATTCCGGGCTGGTCCTTTGGCAGAATGTAGAGCATCAGACCCTTTGGTCCGACAGACCGCAGCTCAAGCGTGTCGCCGTTTGGCATCTCGATAGATGCCACGACAAAGACCACTCCATCACCTGGAATCATTTTATTCATCGTCCATCCCCTTCTTCCTCCTTCTTGGTGAGGAGCCTGACGCTCCAGCCTTCGTCCTTGATGCCGACGATGGCATAGCCTGATGCTCCTCCGGCGTAGGAGGCCCACAGAGCAGTGTCCCGGCGGCAGACGTATTCTCCCCCTTTCCAGCCTTCAAATGTCTCTCCAACAGCATCCTGCAGAGCTTTCTTGAGCCCGGCCACTTTCAGGTTTTCGGCGGCGCCGTAGCCGGTCTTTACCCCGAGAGCCAGGTCTTCGTAGTACCCTCGATAGGAGCAGAAGCCTTTGATGTCTGGCAGGGCAAGCTCCCAGTCGTAGGAGACATAGGCCTTGTCATCGCACTGCTCAAGCAGGTTCACAAGCTCTTCAAGCGTAAGCTGTCCTTCAACCTTTACCATCACTCGTCCTCCTCATCCCTGTCACCGTCAAAGGCGCACTCATCACAATATTCGCCGTTCATCAGGGAAGCGTCACACCACCAGTCACACTCTGCACACCGCATGACGATCTCGTCGAAAGCCTGGCACGTCTCAAGCGGCTCGTCTGTGATCTCGAAGTCTTCTTCGAGCCCAAAGTTCTCCAAGTCAGATTCAGAGGGAGCGTCCGCCGTGCCTATCAAACTGCGCGCCAGAGCCTTGATCCTCTCCAGCCTCGTCGCATCAGGATGTTCTTCGATCCACGTCATGCGCTGCTTCCTTCCTCTGGTCTCTTGGTTGTTCGTTCGTTCAACGTTTGCCATCATTCGTCTTCCTCATCCTCATCCCTGTCAAACTCCTCATTGTCAAAGGCGCAGTCTTCGCAGAGATCAAATTCTGACCCGGCGGCAGGGCTGTACCACAGACCGCAGTCGTCACACAGCTTGGCCACCTCATCAAAAGCCTGGCGTGTCTCGGCTGGCTCGTTTGAGATGTCAAAGCCTTTCTCAAGCCCAAAATCACTCAAACTGGCGTCAGGTGGGGCAACTGCTGTGCCTATCAAGCTGTGCGCCAAGGCTTCAATTCGCTCCAGCCTCGTCGCATTGGGGTGTTCTTCAATCCAAAGCATATTCTGATGCTGGCACAAAAGAAGGGGGAGTTTCCTCCCCCTGCTGTTCAAACCTCGGCCTTTGTAATCTTCAGCCTGTAGAGCCTGCCAGGCTCGAAGAATCCCCAGGCGCCTGGATTGGCAATAGTCACCTCAAACTCGCACCTGCCAGGAGCCCAGTGTGATTTGTTGGACAGCAGCACCTCCTCCTGGCTCTTGGCTGCCTGGTCAGTTTCGGCAAAGCGCTCGGTCAGCAGCCGAACACGCATGAGGTATTCGTTCTCACCGATCTCCACGCCTTCTGAAACCGGGTCGAAGTCGAACCAGCAGTGCTGGCCTGCTGGGAACGGGAAGGCACCCGGCTCAACCCAGAGCTTGGCCTTGCCTGACGGTGAGGCATTGAAGTAGGAGGCTTTCTCACCCTTCTGCCCGTAACAGGCATTGAAGTGGGAGGTGGAGCAGGCGTGGCCTTCCTGGCTGGATCCGGCATTGTTGGCGCTGACGTAGTAAAGCGCCCTGACAGAGGTGTAGGTCATTGAGTTTCTCCGACTGCCACTGCCCCGTCAGGAACACCAGGCTGTTCAAATCCTACCTCGCCCGGCTCAGGCTTCCTGAACTTCTCTTCCCAATGCTCTTCAAACCACGTTGAAGGCAGGATTCCAGGCTGGAAGCCCTGACCGTCGAGCGAGTCGTAGATCACGGTCAGCTGCACCTGCTGAAAGTAAGGGGTCAGCGTCCTGTCCACGACCTTGGCAGGCAGTCCGTTCTGTTTGTTTATCCAAATGCTTCCGATCTCGACTTTCATGACTTCCTCTTTGCCTCTGCTGAACTATTGTTTCAGAAAATCAGGCTTATTTCTACGGCCTGTAGAAATAAGCGATGAATTAACACGGATTTTCAGGATGACAAAGACCTCCATTCTTGTCAACGGCCTCCTCAGCCCTGCCAAACGCCTCGCACACTGAGGCAGATGGGGGAAAGGCATCAAACCCGTCCACCCTCACCGTGTAGGCCTCAGTCAGGCCTGCAGACGTGCTTCTAGGGGCCACCTCCACCACAGTCCCATTCATGCAGATCTTCCTGGCCTTCCCATCGAGGCATAGGTGCCACCCGGACAGAAGAACGCTTGGCACATTGGATAGCCACTGCAGGCGGGTGGTGTCGGACATCCAGAAGACTCTACCAGATGCAAAGCAGTGTTCCGAAGGCATTGACTGCGGCATGTAGCGCCTGCCACGATCTGCTGCATGCAGAACATTCCAGAAGCCTTCCGAGGCCATGACCTGACCGGGTGGATTGTGGTCCACGACACTGACGGCAATGGCCTTGATCGAATAATGCGGCTGACAGGCGATGGTTCACTTGTCAGTGTTTTTACCGACATGGACTTTTTGATTGACTGCGGGTTCACGGAGTCAGAGGAGCTGCTTGATGGAAGAAACCGCCTTTCAAAGCTGTTAGATCTGGACAAGACAATCAGCGCTTGCTATGGTGGCTGGGCTCCCGCTCCCATTGGCTATGAGCAGAGCAAGATCACCCCGGCTGGGGGGAATCATCCTTGCTGTCGTTGCCCAGGTGATCGGCTACCTGGCCCTGACTGCCATTCTGCTGGCCCTGTACTTTGGGATGGGGCCGATGGTGAGGGGGTGGCTGTCGTGAGCAAACGTCAGGAGGTTAATTTGATGGCTGCGACCATTACAGCGGGCATGATTGCGAGAGACCCTAGTCAGTGTGATACCCGCTATGCGCTGGCCCTCGCACGTGAGATTTGCAGCATGAATGATGACGGACAAATCTGCCACATGAATCAGATTCAGCTTGCCGCTGATGAAGCTGCTGCTGAGTTGATTGCCCTCCGCTCCCTGGTTAAGGAGTTGGCTGAGGGGTTGGGGAAAGCGTCTCATGCAATGCGTCACCCGTTGGATGATTGGAAAGGAACAGTAGAGCGGGATGCTCTAGCCCAAGCAGCCACCCTCATCGCCCGCGCACAGGAGGCAATCAAGTGACCAAGATCGAATCCCGTGACCTGGCCTACGGTGCGGGTTTCATTGAACACGACACCGAAACAGGATTTGTCAGCTTGAATGGGGACTGCATTGGTCGCATTGGCACAGACACGGCAGGGGGCGGGTGGCTGGTTGTCAAAGGGGACATTCATGGCGTTTTTGTCAAGATGACTGCCGACTTTCTGTCATCCACTGATGCAGCGTTTGACTTGCTTGGCGAGATGGTAATGGCTGCCAATGGCAAGGGGAATAAACCACAGGAGGTTGAGGGCTGACAATGGCTGAACAGACCCTTATCGAGTGGGCCGACGCCACCCTCAATCTCTGGTGGGGCTGCACAAAGGTCAGTGAAGGGTGCAAGTTTTGCTATGCCGAGAACCTGAGCGAGCAGCGGTTTGACAAGGGGGCCTGGGGGCCGCAAGGCAAACGGCAGGAGGTCAAGTCTTGGCGGTCCACCTTGGAAAAGATCAGCAGGAGGGCGAAGGCTGAAGGCCGGAGGCTTCGGGTGTTCTGCCAGTCTATGTCTGACATTTTCGAGGGGCCTGAAACGTGCGGAGGGTTTGGGTCTGAGAACTGGGCTCTTATTCATCGGCTTAGAGTTGATCTCTTTGCTGAGATTGTCAAACACCCAGAACTAGACTTCTTACTGTTGACCAAACGCCCCCACATTGTTGGGGGATGCATGGGGACAGCTGGATTTTGGCTTGAGGTAAACGCGGCCCTGTGGCGGGATGCTCACTCGGTATTGCCTGGTGGACTTGGTGATTACGCATGCGGACGCAAGGTTCTGCCCAACGTTTGGATTGGAACGTCAGTCGAAGATCAGAAGACCGCCGATGAGCGAATCCCTCAGCTGCTGAGCATTGACTGTGCCGTGCGGTTCGTCTCGTGTGAGCCTCTGTTGGGTCCTGTGGATCTGAGCAGGCACCTTCCAATCGCTTCTCATCATGTGAGCCGCATTTGCGCCAGCACCGGCAGCATCACTCAGCCACTTAATATGGGCTGGATTCGCGCTTACCGCACGGACGGTTCGCTCGTGGATTCAAACATTCATTGGGTGATCTGTGGAGGTGAGTCGGGGCCAAACGCCAGGCCGATGCACCCGGATTGGGCAAGGAGCCTGCGCGATCAGTGTCAGGCGGCTGGGGCGCCGTTTCTCTTCAAACAGTGGGGTGAATGGCTGCCCGACAGTCATGTGTACGACGGATGCGAGACCAACTATGGCAAGGCGCCAACACACCATTGGGAAGATGGCTTTTCATGGCGGGTAGGCAAGAAGGCTGCAGGGCGCCTGCTCGATGGCCGAGAGTGGAACGAGTTCCCGGAGGTGCAGGGCAATGTCTGACGCCCTTGCCTCAATTCTGGCTGGACTCCCGCCATCCCCGTTTGATGAGGTGGATGGGTGATGCCTGACCGCTATGCCGCTCGCCGCGTCTTCGGCCTGTGCAAGTACGTTCAAGGCGTCGGATTTGTGCGGGTGGACCCCAAGCACTACGCTGTCAGTAACGACTACGAGCAGAACAAAGCAGAAGCAGCAAGGCTGAACAGTTTGGAAGCTATGCCAAAGAGTCCCTGCTATGAATGGGTGCAGTTGGTGCCTGGGGAGTTCTGATGAAGGCCCCAACACGCCCAGCGGTTCGGTATCACGGCGGCAAGTGGAAGCTTGCCTCCTGGATCATCAGCCACTTCTCGCCTCACAGGGTTTATGTGGAGCCGTTTGGGGGCGGCGCTTCTGTGCTCCTGCGAAAGCCTCGATCCTACGCTGAAGTCTACAACGACCTCGACGGGGAGATTGTGAACCTGTTTCGAGTTCTGAGAGATCAGGGCGAAGAGCTGACCAGGCTTCTGAGCCTGACGCCATTTGCGCGTGATGAGTTCGACCTGAGCTACCAGAAAACGGACGACCCGTTAGAGCAGGCGAGGCGAACAGTTGCGCGGAGCTTTATGGGTTTTGGTTCTGCCGCAGCAACGGGACGGCCAACAGGATTCAGGCGCAATTCCAATAGATCAGGCACGATTCCTGCCCATGACTGGGGAAACTACCCCAAGGCTCTGCCTGCCCTCATTTCAAGGCTGGCGGGAGTAGTGATTGAAAACACAGATGCAAAGACAGTGATGCTTCAGCATGATTCGTCCGCGACACTGCATTACGTGGATCCGCCGTATGTTGCTGAAAGCCGAGATGCAGGCGACGACTACCGATTTGAGATGACAGAAGACGACCACTGCAATCTAGCAGAATGTCTGAAATCGCTTCAGGGCATGGTTATTCTCAGTGGGTACCCATCGGCGCTTTACGATGATCTGTTTTCTGACTGGCGCAAGGTGTCAAGGGATGCTCACGCTGATGGAGCAAGAGATAGAACCGAGTGCCTTTGGCTGAACGATGCGGCCGCAAGGCATCAGCAGGGCTGCCCGTTTGGTGGAGATGCGTAGATGCCCGCCCCTGTCTTCATCAGCAGAGCCGCCGCAGAGAGGCTGTCTGGCCTTTCTCGGCAGGCTTTTGCTGAGATTGTGAGGAAACAATGAGATGAAAGAAGAAATGAACGTAAATGACACCGCAATGGAGGAGAGAGGGGGACTCTCTGCCTCAGCATCAAACAACGACGACCAAACGCAGAATCAAGTCAATCAGGCTCAGGAAACTGGTGGAATCGTGTCAACTGACACAACTCCTGACACATCTCCAAAGAGGCCATGGACGCCGGGGCCGTGGCAGGAGGGGCGCCCTGATATGGCGAGCATTGTTGAGGGCTATGAATCTAAATATGTCCGTAGCCAGCATCCAGATTACCATTTGATGGACGTTGCCATCGCTTCGGGGAGAGAAGTGGGCGACTGGGAGACAGTCATGGCCAACGCTCGCCTGATTGCCAGTGCGCCTGATTTGTTTGAGGCTCTGGCAGCTCTTGAAAAGGCTGAAAACTGGACTGAGTTTGAGCAGGGGCTGAAGCAAGCCCGCGCCGCAATGGACAAGGCCCTGGGGGTGAATGGTGGATGAATGGGTTGTGGGAGCTGCGTTTGTGCTCGTGTGGGCGCTTGGCATCTGGCTCGGTTATTCCGTCTCAAGCCACGCTTCATTTACAAAAGGCTACGAGCTTGGATATAAAGACGGAGTGAAAGAGCAGGAGGAAGATCGTGGCTAAGATTATTGATGCTGATGCGTTGGTTGAAGAGTTGACTGCAAAACTTGTCGGGACTCGGTCAAGTGAACTTGGGATTAACCTGCGGAACATCATCAATTCCCAGCCCGACGCCTCCGAGCCCCTGCGCAAGAGGGTGATGGAGTTGGAGGCCAGGATCAAGGAGTTGGAGGACGCTCTGAAAATAGGGCTTCGCGCCGCTAAATCACGTGCATGTGTGGCGTCATACGACGATGACCATGAGGCAGAGGAGCTGTGGGACGCTGGCGCCAAAATCATCGAATCCGCGCTGGATAAAGCCCAAGGGGTGGGTGAGTGAGCCGCTCTCTTCAAGAGCTGCGTGAAAACGCAGCTAAAGGGGTCGAAACCTGTTGGGTCATTGAAAACCACTCAGAAGACTGGCAAGTTATGTATCTGTCGTATGACCACGCAGGGCAGACGTGGGACCCTGCATGGTCTAGGGCCATCAAGTTCTATGACCGTGAGTCCTGTGAGATGGTTTGTGCCGAAATGCCTGACTATTGGGACATTCGCATTATGCAGCATCAGATGGTGTTCCCGTTGGATGAGGAGGCAGACCGTGGCTGACCGCCCCCAGATGCCACCTCCGCCAGATGGGTGCGCCTACGGGCCTTGGTGGGATGACACGAGCAAGGTTTGGCTGTGCATTGACAGTGACGAGTTCGCACCGTGTCATCACAGTTCTGACGGATGGGACTATGAGACGATGACTGAGTGTCAGGTTAGCCGTGAACTCCTGCGCCTCGCCAAAGAACTGACACAGAAAGAGAAAGAACTGGAGCAGAGGGATGCCAGGATCAAAGAGTTGGAAGCAGAGAACCTCGCGTTAGAGGAACGCATCCAGAGACTAGAACGCTCACTCCGCATCTCTAAATCTGAAATGCAATCTTGCAATGAAGCCTTTTCAAGTCTGCTTCAAATTCCGGTTTTCTCTTGGCAACGCAACTGGCAGGCCGTCGCCAGGATCGTGCTGGAGTTGCCACCTGATGCAGATGTTGAAACAATCAATCTTGCAATGATGCTACGCAGAGAGCCAGAAGGGGGGCAGGATGTCTGACCGCATCACTTACGCCCAGGCTTTTGCTGACCATTCCCGCATCTGGGAGGAGCTAGGTGTGGCGTATGACATGACGGGAGGATATGTTGACAGCAAAGACCTTAAGAGACTGTTGGATTCTCCCACAAAGACGACTGCCAAATGCTGCTTGATGGATCAGATTCGGTACTGGTTCCAGGTTGGCCCAGAAGATGGCGACTTTTCGCCGCGAACATGGGAGTCGGTTGAGTTGCCGCGATTGTTAGCAGCACACCCCTGGCTTGCGGAGATTGCTGAGAGATACGGGGCTATTGATCGCGATGGAGAACTAGGGGGAGATGATGCCTGAAGCCGCCAACCTCCCCCGCCTCACACTGGAAGAGGCGAAGGCCGAGATTCAAAAAATGAAAAGGCAGTACTCGGGGGTCTTCATGGTGTCATTTGTCTTGAGGAACGCACTTAACATCCTCAACCGTGTCAAGCCCGAGCCCGACGAAGAGGGGCAGGCGGTGCTGTGGCTGATGAGGGAGAAGGGATGGGCAATCAGCCAAGAGCATGGACAGTGGGTCAGAGTCACATTTACGAGTGACGGGTTCTTTGACTTCCACACTATCGTCCCGATTGACGAAGTCAAGAAGCTGAGATTAGGAGGACAGGATGTCTGAAGCCCTGCGCGACATGGTTCGCAAGCTTGCTGACGACCTAAGCAGCGCGGTTGACCCTACCCTGTCAATGTCACACGACAGAGAGGAAAGTCAGCGTCTGATTAGCGAAGCCAGGAAACTGCTGCTGATGGAGCCTGTTAAGTCATGTGGGGAGGGGCAGGCCGTGCTTCGGCTGAAGGAGCATGGATTGAATCTCGAATGCTTTAATAACCGCTTTGGCATTTGGCGAGACCATCCATACGGCCCGACGGTGTTCGAGGAGATAAACCCTGTTGAAGAGGTCAGAAGATTCGGGTTGGAAGGTGGAGAATGACTTTACAACAACTGATTGATATTGCAAGACGGGTTCAGGAGCAGGAAGATAGAAAGCGAATGGCTGCTGCTGACAAACTCAGAAAAAAGCTTCAGGAGATCGGAGCAAAACAGGCAGGTGAAAAGGGATGAGCCTCCTTATTCAGTCGTGGATGCTTCCTGTCTTCTTCATGGTCATCGGCCTGCTGCTTCTCGTCCGGTCTAAATCACCAGAACAGTCCCTCACAGGGGTTATTCTCATCGTCTTTGGCTTCGGGATGCAGGTTGGAGGATTCCTCCCATGACACTTGCTGAAATCCATGCCAAAGCTCAGAGGGCTGCTGAGTGGTACCGCAGATTTGGGACTCCAGTCTTTGAGACAGAAGACGGCATGTGGCAGTTTGAGATCACAGAACATGAACGCACAGCCCCCATTACCACCGAGTTCTTCATTGAAGCCGCTGCTAAGATTGATGGCTGGCAGGATGACCATTCCTCAGAGCCGCAAGAGAGGGTCGAGGCATGCGCGGACGAGGAAGAGGCGTTGGACTGCTGCGCCCGTGGAATGGCTCAGTTCATGGATGAGGTTGACCCTGATCCCATTCAGCTAAATCAATCTGTTTTTGCTGGAATTGAAAGCCATTGCAGAAAGGTGATTGAGATTAGCAACGCTGAAATCAATGCTTCTAACTCCATAGAAAGCCGAGCTTACTATAATGGCGCAAAACAGGCGTATCGGGACATATTGAAAATGGTTGCTCAACATCAAGTCGCCAATGAGGCTGATGGGGTGGAGTGGAAGACGAAAATAGTGGACGGAGCTACGATTTACGCAGGCAAGGACCCGATTGATGTTTGTGTTCACAATGCCTTTGCTGGCGGGAAAAAGTGGGGATGGTCAGTTGCTCGCTATGAGCAAGTGAAGGCCAGGGGCACAGCCCAGACCCGCGAAGAAGCCAGAAGGCAGGCTGTTGAGGCCGCCCGGAGGATTGAATGAACGAATGCTGCTTAGAGCTAAGAGGTTGGACCAAAGTGGATGCCTCTTCCACAAACCCATCTCACACACGGCTGACATCAGATGGTGAATGCTTTGACATTGAGCAAGATCACAATGGGGTCTTTATCGCTTGGTGGATGGATGGCAAGTACTTCCTGGAAGCTGGGAGCCTGTGTGACTGTGTTCTTGCCTGTGAAAACAAGCGGCAAGCGCTTGGGCTAGAATGGGCTGATCTGCCAATAGGATCACAATGGCAGGACGACCCTGCTCTGCCTCTGGAAGAGGCTGATGGGGTGGAGTGGTTCTCGGATCGTGAGAAAGCAAAGCTGGGGTGGTTTGAAATAGAAGTGTGGAAGGAAGAACTAAGCCCTGCATATTCGTGGACAGTACGGGACAGCCGCAAGATCCACACGCTTCAATGCGGCGGCACGGCCTCCACCAGCAAGCAAGCCAAGGATCTGGCAGTCGAAGCCGTAAAAGAGCTGCTGAGGGAAAAGAATGAAGCCATTTGACGAGCAGTGGGAAGAGCAGCTTCAAGACGCATGCCCAGAATTGCCGTGGACGCCAAACGAAGAAGCCAAGAAGCTTGCCAGGGCGGCATACACGCTCCTGACCAGCTATGGAGACGTGTACGTCTTCTCCTACGGTGACAGTGGCGTGGAGATCGTCGTTCGGCCGCGCACAGGGCTGAGGACCTCCATTGTGATACTTGATGATGGAAGGCGCTGGGCGATGCTTCAAACATCAGAAAAAGGAACAGTCATAATCCCAGAGAACATGAGCTGCTTTGACAAGACCAAACCAGGAGAAGAAGAAAGTGAAGGCTTGGATTGAAAAGACGTACGGACGCTTCCTGTGCCGTATTGGTCGGCATGACTGGGCTTGGTTCGAGGGCCTTTGTCACATTGACGGCATTTACGAAAGGTGCCGAAGGTGCAGGCGATTAAGATGGTGACAGAACTTCAAAAGCCTCCCAAGCCAGGCGGATGTATTGGAGAGCCCTACCAAGACGACGAAGAACGCTGGATGTGCCTGTGCAAAGGCATTTCAACCTTGTTCCTGCTGACGTGGAGAGACGGCGCGTGGAATCATGCAGACTGGATTCCTTCCCTGGGAGATCTAAGCGTTCCGCTCCTTGCCATGCAGGCAGAGATAGAGAAGCTTGGAGCACAAGCATTGACCTCCAACAGCCACGCACACCATCATAACGTCATGCAGCACAGCGAAACACCAGCAATGAGCGTGGAGCAGGAGCAGAATATCATGGAAGAAGTGAAACAGCAGCAGCAGTCATGGCACGCCTTAGAGGCGGTCAGTGACCTGCTTGACTGCATTGTGAAGCAGGTCATGGAAATGACACGCTGCAGAGATGCGGAGGACATAAAGACCTTTCGCCGCATTACTGTCGCTCCAGGACTGCACGTGCGCCGGGAAGCCGGTGACAGGCTCGACACCAGGATATGCATTTCACTGGAGCACAAGGACAGAATTGCGTGCCTCAGATTCCTTCCTGGACATCCTGAAAACCTAGAAGACATGCGCATGTTTGAAAGCATCGTTCGTGAGCAGGTGAAAATACAGCTCATCACCCTTCTCGCTCATTCGTGCGGGATCTTGGGAGATCGAGTGTAAGCACGCCATGCCACAGCGCCCTGAAGAAGAAGACGCCCCCAAAGAGCAAAAAAGCCGTTCGGTGAGAACGGCCTCGTTCCCGGCCCTGCGCAGAAGCTGGCCATTGGGCCAGATGGAAGCATGGAGCTTGGAAGATTCAAGACTCTTACAGTGGGAGGCAGAGTTACGGGAGTAATGTTTGTCAGGATTGTTGACGAAGAACTAGGAGAAGACTGATATGTTCATTAACACGGATCAACTCATCAAAGAAGCCAAAGCACCCTTTGTGTTCATCAAACAGGCGCTCATCGACGATGAAAGCCCTTCCCGCCCCACTACAGCCATCTGCCCTTCGAGAATCGTGAGAGTGTGCACTCTCCCCACACGTGAGAGCTTCGAGATGGGCCTCGAAGGCATTGTGAAGTGCATGGTGTTCCTTGAAGACGGAACAGCGCTCCCGTCTTCCACTCCGGCAGAAGAGATTCTCGACCAGATGGCCTCCATAAGGAGAAGACAGTGATTCCAGGACCTGCGACAGTCTTTGAAAGAAGAAAAGAGCCAAAAGCGACAGTCATGCTTTTAGCCATTCTCACAGCGCATAGGAAGGAAGGATGGCAGTTCACAGTTCCAACGGCCGCAAGGCTCACACCAGAAGGGCTGCATGACATGCACGTCGAAGCCATGAAGAGGCTTCGCGCTTTTGACCCCAACAAAACTCCTTTTGCACTGCGGGAAGAAGTGAATCACATCTTCATGTGCATGGTCATGCTTGAATCCAAATTCCCAGAGAACGCTGTTTTGTTCGACCCTGTGAGAAGGGAGTTTCTCATATCCCATGCAGAAGGCAACTCTCCTTCCTCCTCCTTAAGCATCGCAGAGTGCATGGACATGCTGAATGCGGACAGGCTGAAGAAAAAGAAGCAGGAGCTTGAGGAGAAGATGGCAGGGAAGAAAGAAGGAGAAGCCGTGTGGGTGGTTGGAGAAGGCGTGGCATGGAGGGCGCTTCACGCGACAGATGACGTGGATGATGCGGCTCGTCACGCATGCAGAGAGGGGGTGGAAGTGGCTCTCGTTCCGTTTGTCAAAAGAAAAGAGCTTTTGTGATTTTTTTGAAAAAATTTCTCAAAAATCACGTTTATTTCTACAGGCTGTAGAAAAAACAGCCATTTTTGCTTATTTTTTTTTTTTGTGAAGAGGAGCTTTTTGGAAAAGTGGTGTTCTTCCTGCTGAAAATCGGAGTTCTGGAAAAGTGGTGTTCTGATTAGCCGGCTGCTGAAAAGTGGTGTTCTGGAAAATCGGAGTTCGCTGAAAAGTGGTGTTCTGGAAAAGTGGTGTGCGTCTTTGGTGTTTGCTTACGGTAGAGGTCAAAATAAAATAACTCCCAGGATTTACCTGGGAGTTTTTTTAGTCGTCTGGTTCATCCGCTGATTCTAGCAGTCCTGCTAGAATCACGCGAATAGTCCATAGTAATTCAGTCAAGAAAGGTTACCGGTACTGGCTCCTCTGGCGTCAGGTTTGCGCCCTGGGCCAGGAAGTTATACCGGGCCTTTGCATTCTCAAAGGCCGCCCTGGTCGCTGCGTCCATATCTGGCAGAAGATCAGCAAAGGGGACATGAGAGAGTTCTAACGTATCCTCCTTCACCTTTCGGTATCCGTCCTTCGACTTGAGAATCAAGAGGCAGTTTTTGTCCTTTGCTGCAGCATTCAGGGCGGCCATAGTCTGAAGATCAGGCACGCCTTTACTGAAGCGAATGTTGTCACCTTTACCAATGACCTGACGCTGATTCTCGACTCGGTAGACTTCGTCGAAGGTGGGAACGTTTTCCGCCCACTGCCGTGCAATACTGATTCGTTCTTCTTTCAGTTCATGGCGCAACTCGTCTGCCAGACTTTCAAGCCTTCCGAGAATGAGGATCCTCTGGGAGCCGTCCGCTGCTTTCGCTGCCAAGTGACTCAGGGTCTGCTGAAGATGGTTGCGAGTTTCTTCTTGTTTCATGTTAGTTTGTCCTGAAGGCAGTCATACTGCCTGAATTGTGGAGTCTGACTAAATGCAGGTTTACTGCCTCCTTTCGGTCAGGTAACGCTGCAATACCGGGGATAGACTCATGTCCCCCGGTTCACTCCTGTATGTTATTTTCAATCTGCCTATCTGGGGCCTTCCCAGGTCCCCCGACGACACGATGATTCCATACCGGGACCCAGGCAGTCTATATGGTCCTAGGACCCAGGCAGGACCATAATAAACCTTTCAAGGGTAATTAAAATATCCGCCTCCCACCGGTCCCCATAGGCACAGATATAAATTCGTATAGGAATTTTTCCCTTTTTTCTTTTCCCTATAAATCAGCAAGTTCAGCCGATATGAGATGAAATAGTTCAGCCGAAACGAAATGAAATAGAGGATAAATTCCAATCTTTTTCTACAGGCCGTAGAAATAAACTCTATTTTCAGCCATTTTCCTAAAGGCAGAAAAGAAACAGGCGGCCGGCGAAGTCCTTGTTTTGCTCCTCGTGCCTAGGAGCAAAACATCTCCCCCAAGTATTTTTCCTCTCACCATTTTTTCCCTAGATTTCCAGTTGGGCCGACACGAGGTGAAATTGGCCGAGCTGAAAATCCCCTCGTAATTCCAATCTTTTTCTACAGGACGTAGCTTCGCAAATAAATCCCATTTTCCTCTTATTTATCACTAGAGGCAGAACACGAAAAACACCTCGACAGTGGACATCCTTGTTTTCCTGCTCGTCCCTCTCAGGAAAACAAAAACCCCAACACAATTTCCTTTTTTCGTTCCTCAAAAAGGAACGAAAAAGTTCAGCCGAAAACAAATGAGACAGGAAGAGCATTTTCCCATTTCCCATTTGGGCCGATAAGGGATGAAATTGTTCAGCGCTAAAATCCATTCATAATTCCCATTTATTTCTACAGGCCGTAGAAATAAACCGCATTTTCACCCCCATTTACGAAATCCCTCTCACTCAGCACAGCAGACGCTTTTCTTTCTCCCTACATCCCCGTAGAGAGAAGCTCGATTCCTGCCCCTAGAATGGCCGTAGAGCGATCTTCCCCTATCCAAGGTCCAGAAAGAATGGAGAACGGCTGAGAAAAAGCAGGAGATGGGCAGAACGTGCGATCTGAAAGCGGGCACACACTGCCCTATGTCTTTGGCTCCCTATGTATTTCTTCCCCTATGTTTTTGCCGGTGATCGCCTGTGTGTTTTGGGAGCTGTGTATTTCACCCCGGACGGCGTGAGCGTACCGGTGCGTGGAAAATGCGGGAGTAATTCCAATCTTTTTCTACAGGCTGTAGAAATAAACGGTGATTTTCCTTCCGATTATTCCGCCACTTCCTCCCCGGCCATCGGCTGCCTATGTTTTTCATCAGGCCTGAGATATTTGGGGGCTAAGTTGGGGAATTTTCGGGTGATGATTAGGACACAAAACAAAACCAGGAAAGCTCCGCACCCTGAATTCCAGAACGACCACCTTCCGACCCCCGCCTCTTTCGGAAATGACACACTCCGACCCCCGCCTCTTCTGAAAAGGACTGCATTGGATGCCCGCCTCTTTCAGAAGAACTCCTACGACCCCTCGCCTCTTTCAGAAACGCGCTTATGTTTTTCCTCATCTTCTCCCGCAGGAAACACGACAAGCATTTCATCTGGGATGTTGAACACTTTCCCATGCGCCAGGATGGAGGTTTTCTTGCCTGTCCGATCACATGCACTGGCTGTCCTTGTGAAAACACTGAGTAGTCCTTCACAAAGAATCCTCCGTGCAGAGTTCGGCTTCTTGCATTCTCTCTCACAATCCGCACAATGTCCTCCACTGTTTCTACAGGCACAGTCGTCAGTGTTCCCAGTTTCTTTGCCTTTCTGTTCTTGAAGAGCTTTGCCTTCGCATATTCTCTCTCCTGCCTGTCTGTGACAAAGAATCCTTTCACTTCTCTTGGCAGGTGATTGTTCTTAATGGCAATCTCCAATGACCATGATCCGGCTTCCGTTCTTCTATCTGGGGACAGAATGGCTTCCAGGAAAATAATGATGGTGTCAGTGTTCTCTGTCCATTCATGCTTTTCCATGTGCGTGATTCTGCACGGATAGATTTCTCTGTTGAGCTTTGTCATCGCGTCGATGATCTGTTCTTTTGTGTTCATTGGACCATGTTCTCCAAAAAAGTGAAGGGCTCTGGAAAGAGATGTTCTCGGGGAGCTTCTCTTATTGAGAAAATGACTCCTTCTATGATTTCCTTCTTTTCGTCTGAATAGTCTTCCAAAATCATGCGTGCTCCTTTGACGGTCTTTTCAAAATACTCATCATTGGCTGTGAACCTCGCCGCGTACAAGGCCATGAACGACGTGTGCATTTCCAGAGGAGCGGCTTCTTTATGTGCTTTGCACAGAGGAAACTGAAGGAGCTTTTTTGCGGCGCACCAGTTGAGGTTGGAAAACATTCTTGCTTCTTGGCAGGCGATTCTGCGGCCGTCAGGAAGGTGAGCGCTGAGGACTGCTTCGATGATGGTGGCTGGAGTGATGACTGTTTTCAGTTCTTCGTCTGTGAAAAACTGGCGCATTCCTTTTTCTGTCAGCAAGGGTATGGTGCAGCTGAAGTGCATTTTCAGGACTGTCAGAGTTTCTTCTGCAATTCCAATGTGCCGGAAAAGCCGAATGGCTTCTGCCACACATGGGCTGGCCAAGAGAAGCTGCTTGAGCGTGAACTGTGTTTTCATTGGTTCATGTGCTCCAAAAGGTTGAGAAGGAATTCCGTGTCGCCTTTCTGCGGGAGGGAAGGCCTGTAGACAGACTTGACCTTCACTTCGTTTTCTCTCAGCCACGCTGCGGCGCAGGAGGGAGAAGAAAAAGACTTGAGGTACATGTTCACTTGTCTCCACACACTGCCCTTCATATTTGTGCCTGGAACTCTAGGGAAATGCATGCCGAAGTTCAGATGAACTTCTGTGCGAAGACCGTCCTTTTCGACAAGAATGTCTGCGCCCTCGTCCTGCAGTTCTTGAAGAGCTTTACCCACTGCTAGTACCGGCCAGTTTTCGTTCTCCAAGATTTCTCCCTGAGAAGTGATGATTGTGTTTCCGTCCTGCTTCAGTTTCATTGCCATGATTCCTCCTTTTCCATAGCCATCTGGGCGGCTTTGCTGAGCAGAAAGAAAGCCCTGTCTTTTATGGCTTTGATGGATGGGCCTTTTTCAAAGCCAATGACTGCTCGGTCAAAAATGCAGTCTGCCCCAGTCACCTCGGAGAGAACAATTTCCTCGCACGGAAAAGCGCTGTCTGCCTCAAAGAGAGCTTCTTCCAAGGCGTCGTGAAACTGCATAATTTCGACATCTCCTGCGTCTTTGTGCTTTTTCTTGAAGAGCGCGGTGACTTTGGCGACGCTGAAGGAAAATTTGATGCAGGACATCTCGAAGTCGAAGTCCCTCATCGTGAGCTTCTTTTCCGGCTCGACTGCCAGGTTTTCTCTGATGTAGTCTTTTGCTTCAGCCAAAGTTCTGAACCCGTGCAGGAGTTCAACCACCGGATCCTCTGACGGTCTGCGGTCAATAGACCAGACGCTGTTTTTGTGGCTGGCGCTGACTTCCTGTGTGAAGTAGATTCTGTGATTTTTGTATGTCATTTTTCTGCCCAAATGATCTGCAGTGCTTTCTGTGCCTGCTCTTCGGTGATAAGCTTGTTTTCTTCAAGCCATTCGATATTGCCGACTGCTAGGTAGTCAGCCTTGGCTGCCATGATGATTTCATGCTCGGTGACAGTCTTTGAGATGACATCTTTGAGGAATTCCAGCATTTCTGGTGTGGGGACGGCTGCCCCTTTCACAAGGTCTTCATCTCCTTCTTCTGCGAAAACAACCGGAGCATCAGCAGTTCTGCTTTCAGGAATCCCCAGAACATTCAGAAGCTTTGAGAATTCTTTCCAGCAGGGAGAGTGGCGCACTATCTCAGACACGGTGATTTCAAACACAGAAGTCTTCCAGTTCTTGATGTCTTTTCTTAGAAGAAGAAGCTCCGGCTTTCTGAGGGCTCTGGCCACGCTGTTGTGCCAGTGATGCTTGTTTGAGTCTTCAACGTTCCAGACTTCTCCAGCGCTGTGCCTTTCTTTGAGGTCTTTGATTTCCGCAAAGGTCAGCAGCATGTTTGCCAGGCCGCCTTCGAGCTTCGAGCCGACAAGAATTTCGTCAGGTATTTCCTCTCCCTCTTCTGCGGCTTTTAAGATTGCTTCTTCGTACACCTGCAGCTCAGGGTGTTCTTCCCTGTACTTTGCATACACGGCTTTTGCCGCTTCATATCTGGCTGTCCATGCGGAGTCTGCCTCAGCTTTTCCTGCTCTGACTTCTTTGAGCTTTGCCTCAGCTTTTTCAATCTCCTTTCTGAGGCGGGGGGATTCCACGTGAGAAGACTTGTAGAATTGATCGTTAAGTTTTCTGAGCTTTGTCTTAAGATCCTCTTCCATCTTCCTGTAGTTGGTCGTCCACTTGATTCCTGCGGCGTTTTCTGCCTCTTCGACATCTTTCTCAAGCTGCTCTCTGATGACTACCGCCCTTCTTTCCCATTCTGCTTTTGTGATTAAAGGTATTTTCATGTTTACTCCCCGTCCCACTCGTCTTCGATCTTTTTGTTTGTCTTCTCGCAGTAAGCCTCTGCCATCTTCCAGCACGTCAGAAAAAAGCCCCCAACAGAGGCGAAGAAGATGAAGACAAAAGCTGTCACCTGAGCTGCAAAAGCCATCATTTAATTCCTCTTTGATAGATGATAAAATCAGGAGTGGAAGGCTTGAGTCCTGCAGTGTTGGGAACGATCATCTCACCATCGCATTCTTTCCACTGCTGAACCCCCTCGTAGGTGTATAGAAAAACCTTCTCAATGAAGACGCTTTCCAAGCTGGTGTCCTGCATGTAGGAGGCTCCTTCCCTGATTTCCAGAAACTGTCCTACATCTAAAAAGGATTCCAGCGGCTGGCTGCGCAGCGCATCGTGCAGAGCTTCGATTTCCGCTTCAGGAATGGGTTCGTCTAAGAGAAGAACCCCGCTGAGTTCTTCGTCTTCGAGGCGAAGATCCATGGCCTCCCCAGCTTTTGTGAAAAATGTGATGGATTCTTTCAGGGCAGGGCCGGCTTCTCCAAGCAGGAATGCTGCGGCGTCGTATTCTGCTCTTGTCCAGAGCCCTTTCAATGTGATTGTTGCTGTTTTCATTTCTTGTCATCCAATGTGAATGTGAGAGAGCAGATGTCCTCGCTTCTGTAGTCAGGATTCTCAATAGCTTCCCCTCCGAACTCAAAGAAATGTTCTGGAGAAGAAGGCTTGTGAGAGTAGATATAGAATTCTTCGACGGCAAGCTCCTTCCCGTTGAAAGGCGACACGTAATCCATCCCCAAACACAGAAAGATGATCTGGCGGGAATCCAGATTGATTTTCTTCAGCCCCTGGATGGTTCTGGCCACGCTCTCGTCTGTGATGCCAGGAAAGTCCCAGATGAGAGTTCCTCTCCTCTGCAGCGCTGGAGAAGATGCCCAATTTTTGCCATCGAAAGAGTCGGAGAGGAGGCTTTTCACCTCCTCAACCTGCTGGCTTGTCCACCAGCCTTTCAGAAAGATGCTGAGTGTCATGTGTTTTTTATTTCCACGCTTTGGGTCTGATGATTCTTCCGACAATGTGAAGAGGCTGGTAGCCAACAGTCTTGGTCAGCTCTTTGGCAAGATCGGCGTATTCCTCTGGCTTTGCCGGCCGTCCGGCTGTTCTGCAGTAGAAGGAATCTGCCTCAGAATGCTGGCCAACATGAGCGTAGCAGACGTGATTTCCAAACTTCGCAGGGAGGTCTGGAAAGACGGCGAGAACTTCTCCGTCGATCATTCTGAAGTGGACCCTAATTCTTTGTTCTTTTTCCATCTTCTCCTTTCTCCTTATCCCAGCCGTCGAGCCATTCGTGCAGATGGATGACAGCCAAATCTGCAGAATCGAGGTCGGGCTCAACCTCGAAAATTTCTGAGGCTTTTCCTGGAGCGCACTTGAAGGCCGTGACCCTGACTCCAGGAAGTGAGCCAGGAACAAGCTGCACGAGAAGAGCCACGTCTTCCCTTTTTCCCGCCTCACTCAGTCGGAGCAGTTCTTTTTCCGAGAAAAGGACCTTCCTCGTGTGCTCGTCTGCTTGAATGGGCATGAGCTGCTCCTGTGCGCTGTGGATCTTCTGCATCAGAAAAGCCTTTCGCATTTCCTGCGTGACTTCTTCAAAAACTCTTCCGCTGCCAGAAACAAAATCCAGAACATCCTGCGGATTGTCGAGGCCGCAGACTCCTGAGAGAGTTTTGAGCGCCTCAGAAGCCTGCTGCTCCACATAGATCTGCTTCTCATCGTCAAGACAAAAGAGAAGAATGCCATTGCTCCTGATCTGTGTCTTTGTGACGGCGATGCCCAAGACCCACTCTCCTTTTCTCACGTCGCAGCCTGGAAATATTCGGTGCCACGGGTGCTCGTGCCCAAAAGAATTCCAGGACACGATTCCAAACCTGATGGAAAAAATGAGGAGCGGATCCTTTTCTTCATCTGCAGTCCTGACTGAAAAACCGAGAAGACCCTCGCGGGTCTTCCTTGGGGCTTCGAGCAGGGCTCTGAAAAGCCGCACCTGCATGTTTTCTCTTTGTTCCATTAGTAGCTGACCTCAAGGGTTTCAATGTAATCCATCGCCCACCGTCCTGTGGCTTCCAGAGCTTCCACAATGGAAGTTTCTGAATACTCGTCATCAATGCCTTTCAAGCCATCGACGGCCGCCTTCCATTCTGCCGCAAAAAGCGCTTCGTAGTGCGTGTGCTTTTTCTCCTCTTCTGACAGAACGAATTGTGGAAAAACGTGGTACAGGCTGCCGGTGTGGTTTTCATCGACGCCATCGAATGCAGTGACGTGAAAGTCGTAGTCAACTCTAGGCATTAGTGATTCTCCGAAACAGGGATCTGTGTTTTTGCTGAGATGTAGATTTCCTCCAGCCTCTTGAGAGCGGAGGAGAGGTTCTTTGGGCTGAGGACAGGAAACTCTTCACTCATCTGATTTTCTGCCCTGGTGAGCATCTCGTTCACTTCATCAGTTTGAACGTTTTGGAAGTAGTTGTATTCCATCCCTGGAATTTTCGAGGACCTCACCAGTCCGCGAAGTCCGTGGAATCTGTTGACCGCCTTTGTCCATTTTTTGAGCTGGACGGGGCCAAGCTCTCCTGTGATGTCTTTCAGCATTGTGTGTTCTCCAGTTGTTTTGTGTCGAGGTAGAAATGTGGCCGCTGGGATTTTCCATCGTATGATTTAATGGGAACTCCAAGCTCCTTGCAGTGAAGAGTCAGGACGGTGGCAAGCATCCGCAGCTTTATGCAGGCTTGGCTCTTGTCGTTGAAGATCGACGTGTGGGCGTGCAGAATATCTTCTGGTTCTTCTGCATACTTTTTCCTGGTGCGTGCTTCAGCCTGGTCTTTTTCCGCAGAAGAGTAAAGGCTGCGGTCATACCGGATGCAGAGCTTCAGCATCTCAGGGAAGTACGGACTTTTGTGGATGATTTCTCTTGCCTGTTCAAGCGTCATGATTTGCACCTAGTCAAGTTAGGAGAGCCGCAGTCGTCAATGTCTGGCTCTGAAGTGTTTTCAGCCAGGCGCGACCTGTCAATAAACCAAAGACGCATGTCTTTTGTTTCTCCTACAATGTGGGCTTCTGGCACAGTCTCGCACAGCTTCATTAGATTGAGAGGAACTTCGATGGGAGGCAGGGCGATGACATAAACCAGTCTGCTGATCTTCTCTGAGAGCTTGTTGAAGCTCTTTTTAGAAGGATCTGTGGCGATGAAATGCGCCCGCAAAATCAGTTCTGGCCACCTTTCATAGAGGGCAGGAATGTCTGGACCCTTTCCACCCAGACAGTGCTTTCTTCTCTGGCAGATCCATCTTCCCCGGTAGATTCTTGCGACCATGTCCACGCATTCCTTGAATTCTGGCCGCGCCTTGATTGCTTCTCTTGCCTGCTCAAGCGTCATTTTCTTCCTTCCAGTTTCTGTGTCCGTACCTCCCGTGGTAGAAAGTCACCTTCTTGTACCGAGCCTTTGATCTTGCCTGCATGGGCAGGGGAATTCCGACCAAGACAACTCCGCCATTTCTGACGTGATTCCGTTCTTCTTTGGTGAGGCCAGAAACCCACTTGAATCTGGCCTTGCCGTAGTGATTGATGATTCCTGTTTTTGAGAGCAAGATTTCACTCATCTTTTTGATCCAATTTCACCGTTCAACATCTTCAGAATTTCCGTCAGAGTGTAGGGAATCTTGATCGGCTTCCTCCCTGTCGAAAAGAAGACAAAGCTGCAGATTTCCTCCTGCCCCTTGACGGCCCGGAAGGACTCGACGTGCTGAAGATTCAAAATCTCCATGGTTTCAAAGGCTTCCCATTCTTCAGAGGGGGAAGGAGTGGCGATGTAAGAAACGGTAAAAAATCCGTTGATGTTTGCTGGCTGGACTCTTTCGGGCATTTATTTTTCCTCAACGCTGCGGAAGTCGGCAGAGCTGCACGCATCCTCATGAACTTTGTCGAAATCCACCAGGGGTGATGGCTTCCAGTTCTCCTTCGAGAGGTGGTCTCCTGCGATATTGATGGCCGCATCTTTTGTCGGAGCTGTGACTGTGATCTCCTGCGCCACCTGCATCACCGCACGGAAAGACACAGTCATCTTTTTCCCCGCTGTCAAGACTCCCCCATCCTTC
>ERZ761590.32-NODE-32-length-42034-cov-14.243646_pt1 | contig 42034 bp, 49 predicted proteins | sample MGYA00511880_ERZ761590 | MGnify/ENA primary metagenome ERZ761590 (study PRJEB28899, sample SAMN03785555) | bioreactor sludge metagenome | biome: EBPR Sludge; feature: EBPR Bioreactor; material: 0.22µm filtered reactor supernatant | place: Saint Lucia: Queensland... | reverse complement strand
TTGTTAATCTGGATTATCTTAGCTCCAGTATTTTGTGCAGTATTGGAGAGGTTTAGCTGCCCATTAGAATCTACGGTGGCAATGATGTCATTAGGAGCAGAATACTTAGCAAGGATTGTAGGACTCTTATCCAGCTCCCCGGGCTTAAGCTTTGTAGGTTGAGCTGCAGGAGAAGCATTCTGTGGAGAAGGACTTTCAATAGGGGAGGAAGAAGGAGTAACAGCATTTTCCTGTTGAGTGAGTTCTTGCAACTTAGCTTCTAAGGCATTTTTCTCATTCTCTGCTCTAAAGGTTTTACCCTCCACGGATTGAAGTTGCTGATCCAGAGCTTGGCCTTTAGCAAGGCTCTCCCTAATATCAATACCCATTTTATCCGCTAGAATAGCAAGCATTGCTTGTTTAGTAGCTTCATCGGCCTGATTCAAATGCTCCTGAGTAATAGGTTGCTGCCTAATCTTCCCAGAAGAGGACCTACTAATTACCCTTCCCGGAATACTATTAGTAGTGGGACCAGGAGGAGGAGTAATTAACGCATTAACCAGTTGGTTAAAAGCCTCATCCGTGATAAGCCCTTGCGGGCCTCCCTGAGTAATCTCTCCAGATGCTGTACGTGCCATAATTCACCTCTTAGTTAGAGTACCAGTTAGCGCCGCCGGAAAGCTGATTCCAGGAGTTAGCTGTGCCAATCCCTCTCAAATCTCCACTATAGTTAGCAGCTACAGCATTATCCATGGGAGTAGCAGTTTTAGGGTCCCAACTGGCAGCAGGAGCACTAGATTGCCCAACGCTCGCAGTCTGCCCGCCCTGATAACCCCCATTGATAAGAGTAGTAGATTGTTCGGACCGATTCTGGGAACTGAATTGATTACTATCCGTAGAAAGGGTTCTCTTTACATTTGCCCCCTTAGCAGTACTTAAGGCATTAGTAAGGGCGGAAAGTATAATATTATCAGGACGAGAGAGATTCTCCAGCAGACTGCTAAGATTAGTCTGGATTCCTCCGTAAGCCTTAGCCTGCTCTGCTCCTAATGCACTAGCTGCGAGAGCTGAGTCATTAGCCAGATTACTAGCCAGCAAACCTTGCATAGAACTAGCTGAGGTTCCTGCACCCTCAATACTCTTGGCTATTGCAGGAGCATTAGCTTCCTGAGATTTTTTCAGATTAAGAGCCATCAATCCGCTAGCATCAGAGAAAGCTTGCTGTTTAGTATATTGCTGGAGCAGGTCCTGAACTACATTAGTAATAAGCCTCCTATCTGCAGCACTTTGTTTCTGATCTGCCGTACCTCCTCCAAGTAGCTGCTGAATCAGAGTATCTAGGGCCTTTTGATTATCAGGAGACAGAAGAGAGATATCCTCACTCGTAAAGGAGGAGCTATTTTGTTGACCACTTGCCGAGCCTGAGGAAGTCTGCTGCTGAGTACTGGGAGCTTGCGATACTGTTCTATTAACTGCAGCACTAGTAGGATCGGGATATTTACTATCAGCCATCTTTATTACTCCTAACGTATACCGGAAATCCGGCCTGTAAATTCAATCGAGCGGAGGTCAAATTCCCCTCCCAGCGATATAGTATACCACTTTCCAGCATGAGCAGGATAGAGTCTTGCGAGTCCAACACCTGCAAAAATTTCCTCCTCGTGGAACTCGGAATGGATACTCCTACTATCCAAGGAGGCGTCTATTCCAATAATTCCTGTGAAGGGTCTCCGAAAATGAACTTGCACTTCTTCTGGATACGTATAGCCCTGACGGGAAAACGCTAACTTTCCATAACGAATAAAGGAATCTGTACACCTAGAGGAGAAGAGCCTAACAGTTCCGTCACTTTTTAAAACCCCTGAGTCCATGCCAAAATTTGTGTAACTGATAATTTGGTCATGATTACTGTTAATAGGACTGTAATCTACAAGAGCTGTATAAGTAGCCTTGCACTTTCCCCACTTTTGTAATCCTGTATCATAGACTAAGGCTCCATGATAATCAGGGAAGATGGGAGAAATAGTAGCGTCTTGGAGAAGGAACGTGGCTCCAGGAAAAGTTACATCCAGATGCTGAGGAAGTCTAGTTCCTTCCTGCAGTGAGAAATCCGGAATAGAGATTACCTGAGCATTAGTTGGAAAGTCAAAGCCAAGCGGAGGATTCTCAGGGGTATAGATTCCCCAGTCTAGATTCTCCTGAGTTGCATACGTCTTAGATTCCATAGTGACAGGAGTTTCTGCTACTAGTAACTTATTCAAGGAGCTCTTAAGAACTTTCCATAGTCCATAGGGTACATCGGGATTCGAAGGATCCCCTCCTGCTTGTAGTAAAGAAGCGGATGCTAAGACCGTAGTAGATACCCTATATGTAGTAGCTAGAGGTTCAGGGACATGGTAATGAATAGTATAGTCAGTCCTACCAGGTCCATCGTACCATCCAATAGTAGTATGAGAATAAGTAAAGGTAAAGGTTGCATCATCACTGACCCTTCTTAATACTACATCAGGAAAGGATGATAAGTAGGTAGACTCTGCGTGGGCCTTCAGGGCTGCCCATTGACTCACCGTAACATTTAGATAGGCAGGAGTTAGGGTTAGCTGAAACTGTCCTATCGAAGCAAATGTAGAGTCATAGCTTACAGTTCCATAGGTCTCAAAGCCTGGAGTAGCAGCTCTGAGCGTAGAGCCTATAGCTACGTAATCTAAGCTACTAGGATCTACAGCCTTAACAAAGGTCCCCGCCCCTCCTTCGCCAAAGGTATATGCACTTCCTACTAGGTAAGTAAAGAGCATGGGAGCTGCGGTATAAGTCTCAGACTTGCGCTGTGTAACTTTAAGACCTATGTCAAAAGAGGTTTTATATTCCCATGTCGGAGTTCCAGTTCCTACCCCTAGAAAAGTTTCAACTGGGAATCCTACACTTTGCCTATAGGGCATTGTGATTAGATCTGTATCTACGTTAGTAGTATTGGAAGGTCTTGCAGTCTCTGCCTGAGACTTTGTAGTATACTCTGTAGGAAGCAAAGTCTCTACGGTAGCCTCGGACATTATTACTTGAATATAATACTTCAACTGGTCCATAAGCAACTTAGTCTCAGACCACTCTCTAAGCTGCCGGGTCTTAAACTGCGCAAGTTGCCTATCAGCCAATCCGGTGCTGGGAGAGATGGTCCATCCCAAGTCTAGAAGAGAAGGAGTAGCATTGTTAATAGAAATAGGATTACTCAAAACTGCGGTATCCCTAGCGAGGATTAGATCCGCAGGAGTAATAAGGGGATCTGTATTATCAATGTAAACTGTCTCATCTTCGGGAGTGAGAGGGTCATCCAAGACATAGGGACTCATTGGACTTCTACGAGTTAGGGCCATCTTGCTACCAGAAGCCTGCCATTGGGTATAGAGACCTACTGAGGATCCTTGGAGGACCTGATTTATCAAGTCATCCTGAAAGGGAATTCCATTAACGGTTAGGGGTACGTCTGCGGGATTAGTAAGCTCGAGTCCATTGAAGAGCAATCGAATAGTCAAGGAACCTAGATTAACTACCTCAAAGCTTACATGACCACTAATATAAGCGGGGTCAATTACACTCAGAAACAAATATCTGCCTTGAAGGAAGCTCAGGTAAACAGGGTCCCTACTTTCTCGAAGGAAGTCATAGATACCTACGAAGATATCCTCAACGGTGTAATCCCCTTTAACCCTCTTGATTCCAGTATTGGTATAGGCAAAATGCTCCATATCAGTAGCACCTTGACATACCTGCTTAGAAGTCCAAATGCCTGCCTGCTCGGAGATACTTTTAGCAGAGAAGAGGATACTACCAGTAGTATTAAATTGCGCTCCTACGATGTTCTTAGTACTGTAGATGATAAAGCCACTACCAAAGGACTGGACGTGAACAATCCTGCCCAATACATCATTAAAGATTGCATTAGCAGCTAGGGTGATAATAGCAGGAGTAAAATCAGTGAAGTCGAAAAGGCTACTCCACGAGACTGAGTTGGCCGAGTCCCAGAAACCCAGCCTACCATTGGCCCTGAAGATACCCATCTGCCCTGTCATATTTAAAAAACTAGGCACAAAGCTAGCAATGGTTACAGGACCGAAAGCTGTAGGAGTTAACTTATAAACAGAGCCATTTCCCTGCCTATACATGTAAAGGACGTTCTCAATAACACAGTAAGTCCATGCTAGGTAAGAGCCCGGGCTAGGAACTGAAAGAGTTACTTTATGTACCCATGCCTCAGACGTTGACCCTCCTGAGTTTGTCCAGATTCCATCCTCGCAGAGCGCGACAAGTACGTTTGAATAGTTTGCGAATTGATACAAAACCAAAGTATCACAACGACTGCCAAGAGCCGAGATATCCAAAGTAGCTGTCGTATCAAAATAGCTACGATACCCGTACAGAGTTGGGAGAAAGTTATATCCTTCATAAGCCACGATTGGAATAGTCCGCTCAGGGCTATCTTCCTGCCCGGTGGACATGAGGTTCTCATAGAACGCCTCCGGGTCCGTAATTACTGCACTTCTGGTTACATCTATAATTTGCGTCTTATTAGCCACTTCTTACCTCCGTGTAGTCTGCAACTCCAAGGCCAAACCTGCCCAAGGTTCTACAACTGTAATATACAAAATTCCAGTCCCACCTATAGCTACTGAATGGATAAAGTCCAGGACTGAGGGAGAGACCGTTACTAGGGTTCCCTTTGGCAGGAACATAGCCTCATCTAGAAAGGAAGAAGTAAGGGGAGCTGCCACATTTCCAAATCTCACTACACAGTCAATTGTGGAGTAGAGGACTACTGTCTCGTAGCCGGCAGGGATTCCCCCGGTAGTTGCATTCGTTCCAGAGATGGCTAAGCCGAATGCATATCGGGGACGGATAGTATCATTAGGAATTGCAGTACCATCAGCTGTAGCAAGTGGATATCGGTTTTTAACTGTCATAGCTCAGCATCCAAGTAAACTGTGTGTAGGCCAGCATCTCCACTAGAATTTACTTGGAGAATGAGGACATCTTTTGTAGTACCTGTAGAGGTAAAAGCTGCTGCATCCCCTAGAGTAATCGTAGGAATAGCTCTCATGTAAATAGGGATGGAGATAGGTGTGGTAGTCAGGTAAACCTGCAGTTCTTTGTAATATCTACCATCCTCTTGCGTTACAACTGCCAAAGACTTAGGGTCTACGATAGATACCAGAGCTCCATTATCTGTAACAGTGAAGAGCTGGACATGCACCTCATCTTCCGTAGCATCAGCAGTTCCCGTGAACACTGCTGCGAATTCTACGGCAAGTTGTTTAATGAGAGTGTACCCTAGAATTACAGGTCCGTAATACCACTGCCAAGAGGTTGAAGGAGTAGCATTGTTGTCGAACATGGCAGTCTGGCTTGTCCAAGTGCCAGCAAGATAGGAGGCTAATGAGTTGTCCGTATCCCTGCCTGTGGAGACTTTGATCTTAATGTAATTGATATTAGTTGAGGCACTTTTCTTCTTATGTCTAAAATATACAGTCTTTGTCTGATAAGCCCAGTTGAGGCTATCCTCTGTATCTAAGATCTGGACAATTCGGCACTGTGCTGTACTGGTTCCGGAATACCTTTTAATGGCTATATAATCCATCCCATTGTCAGAGACTATCTCTGTTCTGAATCCTGAGGCTGAGCAGTAGCCATACCATCTTCTAGCATGTTGGGAATAAGGAGCACTCGTAGCTACGTTCACACTTGCTTGAGTAGTCTTATTTCTGTCCTGGAAGCGACTGTTATAAACCATATTAGCAGCAGCCATATTAGGAGTCAGGGCTGCCCAAGTCCCATCGCCTCTCCAGTAGGTAGAGCTGCTGGCACCACTTCCACTATTCAGTCTGGCAACAGGCAAATTCCCCTGCACATCAGTAGATAAATTTATATACGCCCAGCTCGGATTATAGGTTCCATAACCTGACTTTAAGAACTGACTAGGAAGTCCTCCATCACTTAAAGAGGTAAAGGTGGAGGCGGAGTCTGCAACTAAGAGTGCCTTATTAGTAAAAGGACCATAGCTCCCAGCAGTAGGAGCCACCCACTCTACATTGTAGTCTACGGTATCAATCTTAGCTAGAACATCCCCAGCATTTCCCCCTATAGGAAGTTCCGGAGTTCCCCCTCCAGTGCCTACCTCATCTATGACCTTGCCACTGAATTTATTGAACATGGGGAACTCCTTTGATAAAGTCTACGGACTTCGTAAAAATGCCCAGCAATATAAGAGATAATAGGAAGGCAAGGAAAGCCAGGATAGCATTTTTAGCAAGTGTTCGTTTAAGATCTTTAATGAAGTCTTCACTGTCCTTGCGGGCTTGTTCACGTATAATGTGCTCCTGCTTATGGTGATCGACGCCATAGGGAAAGGCTTTCAGGATCTCCTCTTGCTGAGCCAGAATCTTCTCCTGTTGTACTAGGATGTGATCCATTTTGTCTTCTGCCGTAAGGCTATCATACCTTCTCCTGTCCATCATAGCGTAGACTTCCCATTCTTATTAGTAGGTAACCTGATCCCTTAGGTCGTTGGTCATAATCGTAAGGAGATCCTCTCCCATGGCAAGATGGAGTTTAGCTGAATTAGCATCCCCAATAAGGGCGAAGACCTCTCCAGCTGCCCTGTTGATAATACCATAGGGACAGATGTCGGTGAGCCAGAACGTATTTGCACCTGAGAGGACAGGAGGATGCTGATAATATCCTACCTCTAGGGAAGTAGCTAAGGAATCTAGGAGGACAGTTAGGTCAGAGCCGATCATATAATAACAACCTGTCTGCTGAACACCTCCAGGGACAAATACATTTTGAGGATCAATGTACTTTAAGTATCTCAAATCCCCTGTAACCTTGACGTATTTCCATTTACGGAAGCGAGTCAGTGGAACTACAAGAGAGGGAAGGTTAATGGTTTGGGAGTAAAGCCCAGGATCAAGAGGAATTGTTGCCTCCACCAGGTCCTGAGTAAACTCGGTTTTGAAAAGGGTTCTTGCTATAGCAGTGTTAATAGCATTGCCTACCTGAGCTGCCTTATCAGGACGCTTTACTATAGCAAGAACTGCATCAGACAGCTCAGTGAAGTTCATCTTACACCCCTATAGCCGCATATGCGGCATCTGCCGCATTAGATGCCGCAGTTACTGCATTAACATAAGCCGCCAGTGAATTAATACGGGCTACGTTTATACCGGCCGTCGAGACATTGCCGAGAGCTGTAGCAATTGGCCCTGGAAGCCCAGGGACACGAGCAGCGGCAGCAAGAGCAATCTGGATGGACTGCCGCAAAAATTCTTCCTGTTCTTCATCTGTATAACCAGCGTCTCTGAGAGCCTGTTTCCTTCTTGCGCGAATAAGAGCGCAATGCGGACTTACGTTCCGAATCTCATCACGGACAGCGTCCGTAACAGTAACTGCGGAGATCGTGGATTGAATACGAGCGTCTTGTCCTGTGGGCAATGCAGACGTGTAGCAGTAGGTCCAGCCGTTCTTCTCTCCGTGTTCGATATTGTTAAACCCAGTGAGCGTGACAGTTACCCCGTCCGGCCCAGGAGTAATAAACTTTTGGTATTTAATAATCATGTCATCATATTCCAATTAGAGATACAAGGCCGCCCGGAACCCCACGTAATCGTGCGAGCTGCCCCGCGCATTGGGGAGATTCAACGCCCAGACCCCGGCATTCGAGCTGCTGTTCCACTTCCCGCCGGAGACCGGGCACATGTCAGTAGGGCGATAGTCATACAACTCATCATTGCCAAACGCGTTTGTGCCGCCCACCCCGCCGACTAGCGGGATACCCAAACAGGCCATCTCCCATGCGACTCCTGACTGCGCAGAATCAAAAACTTGAGCAGCGTTGCCAAATAATTTGGTTGTGCCGCTCGCCAGTAGCGCGCCATAAGTCGCCCCGATACTGGTGTAATTGGCAGCAAGTCCGGCCGCGCCCCAGGCGTCTGTCGCCAGCGTATTGCCCCCCGTTAAGCTGGCCATTTCCACGGATTGTTTGAGGGTGTAGAAGCCTATGCCGTTCGACGTCAGCCCTAGCGTGACCTCCCGCATGCCTCCGTTAAGGTCTGCTATACCACATGCCTGCCCGTTGTGCGTGGTTTTCTCGAATGGCGTGCCGCTACCTGTCAGTGCGGCGTTTGAATAGCCATCCGACACATACAGTACGCCGGCATCCTGAGCGTCCCGCAGAGCGTTGTTGTTGCAGCCCTTCGGGAAGTTGTTTGTGGCGTCATACCAACCACAGTATGTGGTATTGATACTCTCTTGTGCGTGCGCGAGGGCAATCATAGCCAGACCAGCCCTGATAAATCTAGACTTTGCAAAAAATCTTGACCCTCTCGTTTTTGCAGCATCGAGCGCGCCAGCGTAAGTGTCTGACGGCGACCCATTAAGGCTAGAAAATGGATTGTGCGCAGCATTTGACGACAAGGGCGCACCATTTTTTACGGATACGGCAATGCCAGCAGGGCTCCTAGAACATTTGTACTTATCACAAAACACTCCGCTCTTAATAAATCCGCCATCGTAGAACATCCGATGTAAAGCGTACCCTTGAGACAGAGCAACTTCGTGGCTTGAGAAGCTACGCGCGCCAATGAGCGAGATAGTATTTATTGCAAGGCCATTCGACCCTGTGCCCCATTTGTAGTAGAACGCAGGAATCCACACCATGATGGAGCCATCAATGGTTTGATAGTTGCCATAGTTATTATGGCCTACAACATTGTAGCCCGGCAGACCTGCAATGTAGGACGGCAGAGGCTGATCACAAATACCAACGCCAAAGCCTTGTGTTCCGGGAATTCCAATACTGTATGATGGGCTTGGAACCCCAAGCGCAGCAAGCTCCGCTGCGAGATTGGCGCCTGTCTGTCCGCCATCCGTAGTAGTGCCAACAATATTCCTAGCATTATCAATGACCGCTACTTTTCTAATCCCTCCACCATTGTCATACACATTTACATAAGCCATAATTCTTAACTCCTAATTCTTTGCTACAAATGTAAAAGAGCCCACTATTCAGGAAAGACCGGGAGTTAGTCTGTTGAATAGTGGGCGAAAATATTAGCCCGCGGCGCCAGCCGTAAGACCTTCGATGATTACACAGCCCCAAGGATTACGAATCTCGGCTGCAAACTCGGAAGTAAGGCTACCACCAACACCATCAGTTCCGTTCTCGACAACCTTACCACCCGTACCGTACTCTTCAGTCTTAGCATTACGACCAGCCATGTAAGCCAATTTGATGGAGGGAATGTCAAGGATGATGAGACGACCGGCAGTCGGATTATAGCCGTTTAGGAGACTATGCTCAAGCAGACGCAAGGTACCTTTATAGAGCTTAAAGTTCTGATAGTCCATACCGAACGTAGTGCTATCAGGCGTCAAGTTCGTAGTACCGTTCAGCTTGGCAATCTGGTTCATCACGTTAATTGCTGTTTCGTCACCGAAGGCGTAACGCATCCGAGGATTGCTTAGATCCGTAGAGTACTTGAAAGCTTTAGCTGCGTAACTCGTAAGCTCCGTCAAGTTGGTAGTAGCGTTCGCCGTCACATAGTTTGCGTTACTGGTATATTGGCGAACTGCATCAATGATGCCTTGGGTAGTGTGAATAGGCTGCGCACCGGAGGTATCCATCTTTGCCTGACCCCAGAGGAGTGCGGTCTCTTGGTCCAGGGTGTGCATAAAGCTACAATCCCGACGGTTCTCCGCTACGTTCTCAAAGCCACTTTCCATCATAGAGGCACGAGCAGTATCAGTTAGTGCCCAAGCATTACGAAAGATTTGAGTGAAGTTAGGAACATAGACAGTTGGGAACTGACGAGCACCAGGACGATTACTATTTTCCGCAGCAGCCGTACCGATCCGGATAATACGTTGGCCAGAAGTACCAGCAGAGTCTGCAACTCGGCCAAAGGCTTTAGTGACTGTAAGGGTTGTACCCGCGACTGCGGTAATGCGCATGTTCTCACGGGACGTTACGTTATGAATCAAGTCCCCTGCGGCAAGGCCAGAAGCATCAGCAACTGAAATGGTAGCAGCCGCAATTGCATAGTTCGCGGAAAGGGTAGTAACCGTAAATTCCGCAGTCTTGCTGAAGTAGCCATGAGTCGAAGATTTAGCAGTCGTAGTACCCATCATGGAGCTCATACCCAAGATAGGGCTAGCTCCATTCGGGAACAGACGCATAAGTGTAGCAGCCAGACTTTTGGCAGCAAGTTCTGCAGGAAGACCGGTACGGGGTTGGGTGTTAAAAACACCATTCATTAGTGCCATTATTTAAAACTCCTATTGTGTGAGGAAGGCTTCCCAGTCATCTACCTGGCCAGCTTGTTTGTTTTGCTGTTCCTGAGATTGCTGGGGAGTGATAGCAGCATGAATATCATTAAAGTAATTCATGGCCTGCTGGACAATTTCTGAGGGGTTAGCATCAGGAGAGCTCTTAGCGAATTCCCGTGCAATACGAGCTACCTCTTGTTTCACCAAGGGATTTTTAAGGTTAGCCTGACTTGCCACTGCCTGATCCAGAAGGGAGGTTTTAACACTACTTTGCACTGCGGATTTATCGTACTCACCCCTGCGACCCATGTAGGTATCGGTAAGTTTCGTTCCATGGTCTAGGGCTGCTGCGTAAGCATTTCTATTCGTATGCTGAATAAGCTCCATCATGGCTTTAGCTTCGCCATTTTGTGCGCGCTCTAGCAATTCAGGAGGCACTCCTTTCATGAAGTCCATCTGACTGGAGACTTTGCTAAGAGTTTCGCTATCCAGATTGAAAGCTGGTGGACCTTCAGTTGTAACTTTAGCCGCATCCTCGAACATCTTAGAATAGACAGCCATCGGGTCTGGAATCTCTACCTTCTCCGGGACTTGTTGCTGTTGCTGAACTGGTTGCTGTTGCTGTTGCTGCTGAGGGGCTTGTTCTGAGGCGCTTTTGCCCATAATGGCTGACATGAAACTCATGGCTCTACTCCGATATTTAGAAGGGTTGTAATTACTGATAGCCTACCAGATACTATTGAGTGTTGTTGCACCAATTTCTCTGCACTGCAATTTAGGGTGGAAACTCCTATAAGCTCCTTCCCACTTTCTGCCCCCATGATTCGGAGGTATTTCCTTACTGCTGCATTGTGAGCAAAAACTTCAAAACACAGCTGCTGCTCGGATTCTGAGAGAACTTCCTCAGGATATACTAAGTCAAGTAATTGCATCTTAGGCTCCCCTATTTATCAGTTCTTGCTGTCTCAACTGGATAGCTTGCTGACGTAAAGCTAAGGTCTGATCTTTTTGAGCATTCTCAGTATTCTGCTGAACTGGATCACCAGAAGGACCCAGCTGCGTTGAAGGAGGAGGAACTTGTTGCATTACCTGAGGATTGTATTCATCAAGTCCCCTAATACCTCCAAGTTGTGCAAGGTGAGCTACCATATTTGGAAGACTTGCACCATAAGCCTGCTGGAGAATCGGAGCTTGCATGATCAGTTGCATCAATTGCGTAATCATCTCCGTGGAAGCTAGCTTGCTCTTAGGAGTGTAGCCATCTGCAATACGGAATTTAAGGACTTTCTTCCTCAATTGGGAGATAACTACTGCAAGCTCCTCACCTGATTTCTGAGAAGTAACAATTGCATCTTCACCATACTGATAAATATTAAACTTAAGCATCTCCTTCAAGGGAACAAAGAACTGATATTCCAGAGTGAGAGCTGGAAGTCTAAGACGATTGTCTGAGCCTCCCATGGTATCATTCCACTCTTTGACTGACTTGTTACCCTTCTGGAATTGCCCTTGCTGAGGACCATTCAAGCCTGAGAGGTCTTTACCAAAGCTTACAATTTGCATTCCGTAAGCCATTGCATTCTCAGTTCCACGAGAATCAAAGGGGATAGCTTTGTAAGCGCTGTCCAGACCTTGACCGTCTAGAGAGTTAACTCTGACTGGAATCTTAGCCGCAGGGACAGGAGCATTAATATCCCTAGGGTTAATCTTGCTAGAGTCATAAAGTGCCCTATCTGAGACTGCCCTTCTAGCTGCATTGAAAGAGATGTTAAACATTGTCTTAGCAGCTTGCTGAATTGGAATTGAGCTCTCTGCTATTGACTGCGTTTGTTCTCCTAGACCATCTTCCTGAGGCTGACCGAAAAGAATGGGGAGATAGTCATAAGCAGAAGTCATTCGCTCTGCTAGGACTAGTGTCTCTCCATTAACTACTACTATCTTGATAATCTGAGGAGTGTTAGGCTTAGGGCCAGGCATTCCCAAATCACCTGGGGAGACTCTAACATAAAGGGTTACCTTCTCGTAGTTTCCTACCAAACCTCTAGGAGTATCCTCTGATTTAACACCTAGGAAAGCGTTCCAATCTACAGAACTAGTAGGCTTACGAGCTGCTACATATTCGGAAACCTGAGGATGGATTCTCCAGTTAGGAGCGTCAGAAGTAATGTAACCCTCCAAAGCCTTGGTGACATTCATTGCACCACCACTGAGAGAGATCTTGTTAAGATACTTCTTCATCTTAGGCTTAGAGAGAATCTCAATATAGCCTGCGTAATCGCCATCCTTAGAGCATTCACCTGGAAGGATATTTCTATCTCGAATAGTATTGTAAGGGTCGAGACGTTTAAGCTTTGTGAAGTGAACAGCTTTCTTCTGGAGGGAAACCTGATCCTCGGTTAGCAAGTCATCCATCACTTGATACTGATCTACTGAAGTCCAGTCAGCTTCCACTGCTCCAATATTATACTTGATACAATCCCGAAAGAACATAAGTAGCTCACGAGGATAACCACCGAGAGTACTGTGATCATCAAGCAAAGCTTCCAGTGCTTCTGCATCCCCATGATTAGATGGACTAGACACCACTGGAAAGATGGGATAGCCGGACAGGAATACCTCTGCCAGATACGCCACCATTGAATCCACTTGGGAAACCACAACAGGAGGAGTGGTAGAAGGAGCATTGAACACACCAACAGGAGTAGTGGCCGCATCTATTCCCTCTCCATTAACTACCCCGTTATTAGGATCTTTATTGGTAACGTAACGGGCGTAAGCTACGTCAATTGCCTCCATCTTGCTCCACATCTCGGTCTGAGAACGATGCTCAGAGAGAATGAATTTGGCAAGCTCGAGGATATTCTTCTGTACTTCAGGTTTTAATTGCTGTGCCATTTGAAATCCTAGAAAGGAGTGTTATCTGTGACTACCCTGCATTCACCATCAATGGTTAGTCCGTGATCTAGGAGACGGATACGATCCCAATATTGATTTCTTACGTCAATGCCATAAGCGCAGGCATCCAGCAAGTCATCTCGGTTGGTTTTCACACCCATCTTGTAAGTTGAGGCTTGCCAGGTAAAGTCTCTGCGTGTTTCAATGTCGTGGATGTAGCAGTTCTTTTTGTAGAGTTCTGCTATGTAAAGCTTGATCCGGTACTCTTTAGCTCTATTGGCAGGGCTAAGTTCTACGACTGCAAGATCTGTGATACCTAACTTTACAATGTACTTGAGAACCCAGAACTGGAGAGTCTGCTGGTAGCCAGTTCCCTCAATTCCTATCAATGAGCATCTCCACTTAACTGCCAGGGCTAGTGTACGAAGGATAATCTGCTCAGGATCGGTAAGGGTTGGATCTTTGTGAGAGGAGGCTCTATCTACTACGGCTGACATCTCACCAAATTTCAGGTGAACAATGATTTCGTTAGCGTCACTATTCTTTCTGAAACCTGCGGGGTCAACTGTTATGAAAGCCCCATCAGCCTGCTCTAGTTCAAACTCTTCAATGGGAGAATCAGGAAGAGGATTCGGGAAGATACTTTGAGCAGAGTTCGTCGGATCGTTCATTACCTCTGCAAACCAGACGTGACTCATTCCCAAAGACTCATCATGATAGTAGCTTTCCATGAGAGTTTCTAGGGAATGTAACTCGGGCCAGAGGGGCTTGCCATCCTGCAGAATTGCTCCAGTAATCATAGAATGCCAGGAGTCTGACTTCTTTAACTGGGCTAGAATGCAAGCCCCTCCATACATGTTGCCCACATAAAGGATTAGAGGGTTACCATGCGGGGTAATACTTTTGAAAATGGAGCCTGTGAGAGTTTTAAGGAGCGTGTAACTCTCAGTCTCAGATTCACTATTAGCTAGAGTTTGAGCATCATCACAGAAGATTAAGTCAGGGCGCTGGAAGTGCAGGTTAATACCACGAACTCCACCAGACCAACCTCTTGCAACTAGGGATACCGAGTCACCATGATACTGATTCTTCTTAGTGTCAGCAGAATCAATTGAGAGTCCCTGTTCCCAATCCCCGTAAACTGAGACAATTCCAGGGCTGCCCATGATGTAATGGATGTCCGCTAGAAGAAGTTCGGCAAGTTTAGCATCCGCACAAATGATCAGGATAAACTTGGCCTTGTCATAGCAGAGAAACCAGCAAATTAAGACTTTGATAAAGGTGGTCTTAGCATGTCCACGAGGAAGTCCCAGTGCAAAGCGGAATACACTCTGGACTGAGACATCTCTTTGAGTTATGAGCTGGAAACAGGCAATGTAGAACAGGGGAAGAGCGTAAATGCAAACGGAGGGAATGCAAAGGGAGGCGAAGAAGTTGATATCTACCTTGCAACGCTCATAGATATCCGAGATATTTGCATTGATAATCTCAAGCTGCTGAGACTTCTCAGGGGAATCTTCTGCTTCCTTTACGATGTCTGTCATTTTTCTTTCCCTTTCTATTCTGCTAACCAGTCCCCAGCTTCAAACTGCTGAAATCTTCTGAGGTTATCCTGCCTATTCCACTCCGCTCTCTGCACAAATCCAGGCCCGTGTGGTCTTAACAAAGCTTCCAACTCTAGAGGAACGTCCCATCTTCTTGCATCCATGGAGCCCATCTGCCTATACTTATAAGCCAAAGGAAACCCAAGGAATTCCCCCCGTTTCTGGTCTGTAAAACGTTTAATCTCCCTAGCCATGGATTCCGGAATTGGACTGTTCTTAACTCCGAGGGCTTCAATAACATTCCCAGTTCTGGTATCCATTCTAATCGTAGCAACCGGAAGTCCTTCGGGCCTGTAGGAGAAGATTCTTTCATTCCCACTCTGCAGTCTTTTCCAGTACTGATCTCCGGAATCCTCTGCAAAACCCTTGGTAATCTGCTCTCCTGTGATAGGATGCCACTTAGGAAGGAACTTGCCAGTCTGAGGATGAGCACCACCCGCTCCTACACAGTTATTCATGAACTCAGTTTCTGCACCTAGGTCTTGTTGAGTCTTGAGTTCTACGAAACCCTTGGGGAGTCCCTGTTCTTTGTTAAGCTGGGCAGAACGGGAAACTGTGAAGTCTTTGATTACTGAGGCTTCCTTGAGCTGAGCTGCCTCTACTTTCTTACCTATGGAAACGAGTTGTTCGAGAGACTTTTTAGATAGCTGCTCTGGAGTGAACTTGGAAGTTTTTAGGACCTGGGAGAGATTGAAAGCTCCCTCTCTAATATCATTAGAGGCTCCAGAAGGGCTTATAATAAAAAGAGGAGATCTGTTTTGCACGATACCTTTTAAGGCATCCAGTTCCGATCTTAGCTCTCTCTCATCCTCCGTAAGTCTTAAGAGCCGCATCCCATTCTCGTTAGGAAAGGTCTTGGAAACAGGGCGAGTCCCGGACATAAGATGCGCCTTCTCTGACTTTATATACCTTGCAGCGGAAGCTATGCCGTTAGCCATTCCAGAGATATTCGTTAGAGTCATCTCTTTAGGAGCTACTACTTTCAGCATCTCTTCTTTAGAGGCAAACGAAGCTCCTCTAACATGACTCAGATAAGGATCTAGTGGGAAGTCAGGAGCTCCATATTTCTGCAAGGCTTTGTCACTAACCTTACCTACGATCTGCTCCGAGAGGCTTCCGCTTTCTACTGCTCCCCACTCTACTTGTGCTAAAGGGTCTAGGGAACCTTCCTGTCCTAGCTTAATAGGAGTGATATTTTTACGAATATCCCTCAAAGCTGAGGGAAGCAATTTAGAACCCACAGGTCTAAAGGCTCCTACCATTCCATTCCCTGCAAGGACTTCTACCCAGGCCATGGGATCTTCCTTACTTTTATCTACAAAGTTGGAAGCATCCTCCAGGGCGTTGAAGGCTTGCTTTTCTACGTGTCCTACGGGGTCTGTAACAAGATCTGTAACTTGTTTCTTAAGGACCCTAGTCCGGGAGTCTAGCCATGCGGTAACGGCGGGCAGAAGTTCCATGCTTTTTCCTCTCCTTCTCTTTCTTGACTTCGTTTTTAATTTCCAGGTGCTGGGCAAACATGTGGAAAAGTCTCCATCCTGCAAGAATTACAAAGAGGATGAGGAAGATATAGAAGTGTTCCACTTTAAAAACTCCCTTAATAGAGAAGGAGAGGGGAAAACGAGTAGGACTCTTAACCGAGCTGGGAATCTATATGCACCAAGATTTTCTTGGAGACTTATTTCCCCAGCTCAGGAGCTAAGGGTTAGACTCACCAGTTTTGCCGGTTTTCCTCTCCGTAGGAGAGAGTCCTACTGTTTTACTTGTTACTAATGTCAGAACCCCGTTCCAGACCAGAAGGAAGGAGAGGGAGATATTGTTGATAATCTCCGGGGAGACTTCAAACGGAGGTTTAATTCCGTAGTAGTCCAAGACATTAAAGAGAATTGTAAGGCTTCCGCTGATGACTGTCAAGAGGAGTTGTCGTTTTTTCCACTTAGCAGGGTCAGCTACTGCATTCCCTATGGATAGAATCTTGAGGATTTCATTCATCCTAGCCCTCCCTTAAGAGTTTAGCAATCCGGCTGTAACGTTCTCCAGTCTGTCTGGCTGCCCTAGAGTCTAAAGCTTCATCGGCTGCCTTGCCCCAGTCATTGTTATGAATCGCTGCAATCATCCGTTTAAAGCCTAAGAATCTGGAAAGCCCCAAGTTGAAGAGCATATTGATAAGAGCTCGTTGTCTGGAATCCGAGAAGTTGGGGAACTGAGGGAAAACCGAAAGAGCTTCTGCTTCTACCCTGTTTAGGTCATTCTTAAAAAGAAAGAAGGATTCCTCCTTAGAAATTCCCCTGTCGTCCAGGTTCCTTCCTATTCCGATCGTAAGCTTGCCAACAGAGTCCCTGTAGGGTTTCAGTCTGTTGGCTTCATCTCGAATTAGCTCTGAATGCAGACGTACCCTATTCATCCCTGCTTCCCTTGGTCTTTCAGCCGCAGGCTGGGGAAGAGTTCCTGAAGAGCTTTACGCTGTGCTTCTTTGTAGGCTTGTGCGCTCATGGTTTTCTCCTCTAAGCTGGGTGAAAAGAGCTGTTACATTCTGGGAACTCATTGGAGCAAGTTCCCTGTCTTCGATTGCGATAATTTCTTTTTCAGAAGTTCTCTGAATTGCCAACTGTTGAAACTCCCTAAGGGCTTGCATTGGCAGGGCTACTTGAACTACTTGTCCGTTAAAAACCTGAGTTCCGCCCATTGGGAGAGTGTTCTTCCTGAAGCTTTCACACCTTGCAATGATCTCGTAAGTCTTGGCAAGCTCCATGAAGCTAGCTTCATCACTGCGAGAGGAAAGGGCATTTAGAATGTTGTTCTTGACTGCCAGCTCTTTCGCTTTGATTACTTCTTCTTCCCTATTCTCCTCGATAGAGGAGAGTTGTTTCTCTTCAATTGCTTGTTTAACTTCTGGCTCATTGAGAAGTTGGGAAATGCGTCCTGGAGAAACGCCTAAGATTGAGGCTACTTGTCCTGGCCTAACTCCCATTGAAAGGAGGTCGATTGCTTTATCTTTATTCACTTTTTGAATCCTCCCTTTCTTCCTGGAACAGGTGGGGCTGGGTGAGCTGTTAAAGGAAGTGTATCACGAACGAAGAGAGTGGGGAGGGGTGAATTGAAAAATTTTAGGAATTTTTGAGGGATCGTATTGATTCACACGCGCGCTGGCCAGACTCAAAAAAAAGCCCCCTAGTGGGGGCCTTGCTTGCCTTGCTTGCCTTGCTTGCTTCAGTCTGGCCATTCATCCAATGCCAGCATGAAGCGATCGTCCAGGCCCATTTCTGCAAGAGCTTCCCACGGCTCTAGCTCGCCAGTCTTTACCTTGTCCCTTGCCATATTCAAGGTGGCCTTAGCTTCCGTTTCTGTAAGGCCGTGCATGGTCTTAAGACGCCTGATAGCACAGTTGCAATCCCCGTAGCACATATCAGTACCCTCCTTCCTTCCTTTCTTTTCCGTCCATCGAAAGTAAAAAGCCCCTCCTCTCAAGTTACAAGGGGAGGGGCTATAGCTTGTTATTCGTCGGTGAGACCTTCACTGACCGTTTCACAGCACTCCGCCAGCTCGGTCAGGATTCCCTGGAACTTGACCACATCAGTATCGGAAAGAGTGCCGATGAACTGATTCAGCCTCTTCAAGAAGATTGCCTTCGTACCTGCGTCGATGGCGGCAAGCGCTGGCGTCGTTGCCTTCCCTACCGGCAGCACTGCAAGGGCTTTCAAATTTGTGGTAAAGCCAGCACTCTTGCCAAGAGAATCCGCGAAGGCATTGAAAGCCTCTTTAAACTCCCTCTTGGTAATGAAATGCGCCCCTTTTGCTCCGCCAGCGCTTGTAATCAGTTCGTCAAGATTGGTCCAGGCCGATTGACCGGCCTTGTATTCGATAGACTGGTTCTCAAGGCGGGTCGTCAATGCATTCCGAGTTGCCGCGCAAACCGCGCTATAGAGCCAGTCAAGCGGCTTCTCGGTATAGCCCTCAAGTTCGTTCGTCTTTTCATCGCGAACCTCAGTGCCAGTGATACCGAAGTCGGCCAGTGTCGGTTGAAGGTACGTAACGTCTCCGATCTTCTCCCGGACATTTTTACCATCAGTTCCGGTGACAGTTTTCGAGATTGAAGTGGTGATCTTTTCCATTTTAAAACTCCCATTAGATAAGTGAAGTGTTGCGAATTCTGCAAGGGGCGAATCCCATTGCAGTGACATCATTATGGGGCTTTTCGGGGAGGGAAGTCAAGAGGAAAATTGCAAATTCTTTTTCCTTAAACGCAAAGTTTTTCCCAGAGCAATTCCTTTCCCAGAGCAAAGTTTTTTGATAAACAGAATTTTCAAGTAAAACAGAATATTCTATTCCCGAAGAAAAAAATCCGTCCCTCAGAATTCCCTCGGATTCGCTTCGCTGCGCCGAACAATAAAATTATTAAAAACACGAATTTAAATCAGCTCTCCCAGAAGTTCTAAGACACGAATTTAAATTGGTTTATTGGAATGAATTAATTAAAAATTTGAATAGGTTAAAAATTTGAATAGGTTAAAAATTTGAATAGGTTAAATAAAGTATTGGAAATTTTGAGGCGAAAATCGGAAAAATCGGGAAAATCGGAAAAATCGCAAATCTCGCAAATCTCATGCGTGTCACCCTTCGAGGGGCCCCCAAGTGCGGTTTTTGGGTCAAAATCCCGTATTCTATTCCTATGAGTATTCTATTCCATTGGTTATTCTGCGAAGCAGGAGATATTATTATTGCTATTCCGGGATATAGGGGTAGTAAAATATTTTTTAAAATTTTGAATACCTTAAATATATACCCCTTGTAATAAGCAAATCTCTTCATTCAGCTCCTACTTTCTTACCATTCTTACCAATGTCTTTCCTCCAGCAAAGCTGGAGTAAGAACAGAATATGAGAGTAAAGATAGGATAAGCGGAGAGGGTCGAAAAATGGCACTTGGGGCACCCCAGAAGGCTGACACCCACGACACCCACGACACCCACGACACCCACGACACCGTAACCCGTTGAATTTTCACGATTTTTTCAAAAATTTGCATTTTCACGATTTTTCGCGTAAAATCGACGCTCGGAGGTCGAAAATTTCCCTTCCGTCGCAACAAGATTACTTGCTCAATGAAGAAGAATCTACCAAAGGAAAGACACAAATGAATCATTCAGACTTCTCCAACCAGCTTTCTCCGTTTGCTGAAAATCCTTCCGAAGTATTCCAGTCCAAACTTCACACTTGCACTCCTTTAAAACCCGAAATAGGGAAGGAACCTATTCGCTTTCCAGCATTCCCTGGCTTCGCTGGAAAAACAATAATAAAAACTAAACCCGGAAGTGTGGTTTTCGGATTGAAAAGAGAGGAATCAGCAATTGCAGTATGCCCGATAACAGGAATAGTCCTGACAATCGGCATTCCCTCTTTACCTTTTACCTTGACTTACGAGAATCCAATTGCAAAGGCAAGAAACGCATTCAAAATTGCAGCCCTTCCAGGTTCGGAACTTTTCCATATTCCTTCTGACGTTATAGCAGGTACATTGCTTTCCTTACTCTCCTCCGCTTCTCTCATTGAGGATCACACGACAGCATTACAGCGAAACGAATCCCTAAGAGACAGCTATCATCATCAACAATTAGTAGGAATGCTTCAAACAGTTTCAAAGATTCTTAATGCTCTCAGTAAGCCAGAAAGAATGAAGAAGTTTCTTTCTGAGAATCCTAAAGTATCCTTCAATGAAAGTGCTCAGTTGGAACTAACAATTAAAAGCTGGCATGAAACAGTCTTTCCCATCGAAAGAAAACCTGTCACTTCCTTGCTTGATGAACTTCTGGGAGAGGAGAAAGCAGAACAAAGAAGGAAGAAGCAAGAGGAAAGAGTCACAATCAGAAAGCCTAAAAACAATATTTCCCTTTCCTTGAGAAGCAGGATTAAAGCTCTTGCACAGCAATTGGGGAAGGCAGAAGTAATCTCTCAAAAAGCCTCTTCAATTTTCCAATTTCTGGGAACCGGACAAAATTGGAAATCTTTGACAAAGGATAATAAGAAATCTTATCTGTCCTATCTCTCAGTTCGATTCGCAGAAAATGAGGCTGAAGAATACGACGAAGATATAGATACTCTTATTTCCCTCGTAAAAGAGATTCCAGTAGATGAAACTTATAATGCATTAATTGAGGAGGATGATTCTATTTCCAATTGTGCTGATAAGGATTCTGGAACAGAAACCCCAAAAGCGATGACAATCAAAGAAAGACTTGCAGCAATAGCATCCAGCAAGCTGGCAAGAGAGCAGAAAAATGTATAAGAAAAGCAAAAACATCTATACTTGGACTCCTTCCGAGAATGTCCTAAACTGCTTCCTGCGAGAGCATAATCTCCTAGAATCAGAGATAAAGGACGGTTCTATCTTAAACAGGAATCATCCTTACAGAATCATCTTCGACAATCAAGATGAAGGATTGGAAATTTTAGAGCAGCTGCCTATGAAGGTTCTGGTTTCTTTCCAGCTTTTCCAAGGACAAGAGACTGTAGCAATTATCAGGAAACTGAAAACTCCAGAAGAAAGAAAGGAAGGAATAAGAAAATGAAAACATGGAAAGAACTCCTCGCGGAAAAGAAAGCAGCCAGCTCCGCTGAAAACCCTTCTTATAATACCCTAGTCAGGGAAATAGAAAAGGCTATTAGCCAGCCAGAAGTTAAGGAGCCTGTTAAGACTCTAACAATCAAGGAAAGACTAGCAGCAATAGCAGCAAAGAAACATCCTCCGGCGCAGCCGTCGGAATCCCCCATTCCCAAAGTAATGATTGTTTCAATGCTTCCTCCCAAAGAATCCTCCACATTGGAAATAGAGAAAGAGGAAAAGAAAGAGTCTTTTTCCCTATCCGTAGAATACGATTCCGACCAGTTGAATGCAATCGAGCTTGCAAAGTCTGGGAAAAGTTTTGTTCTAATTGGTGCAGCGGGTTCGGGTAAAACCACAGTAGAACGTGGAATCATGTTGGCCCTTCTCGCCCAGATGAAAGACACAGATACACATGACTTTCGAATTCAAGGAACTCCCCAGAGAGTAACAGCCCCAGCAATTGCTATCTCCGCTCCAACAAGAATCGCATCAGGAAACTCCAGGAAGGCAATTTGCAAAGATCCGACACTGGCTGAAAGATGTTTTTACAACGTAACAACTAATCACAATCTTCTCGAATACTACCCCGAGTTTTTCTTCGATGCAGAGAAAGACAAGGAAAGTATGCGTTTCGTCCCAAAGAGAACCAGAAGCAATCCTCTTACAACAAAGACAATAATGTTCGAAGAGGCATCAATGAATGACCTGCTAATCTGGGGGAAAATCTACGATGCAATGCAAGCCGGAACTCAGTGCATTTTCATCGGTGATATTAACCAGCTTCCCCCAGTCTTTGGTCCTTCCATCCTAAACTATGCCCTGGTTCAGCTTCCTATCATCGAGCTGAAAACAATCTACAGGCAAGCAGGGGATTCTTCCATCCTAGACAATGCACATAGAATCCTTAAAGGGGAAAGCGTAAAGACGGATGTGGATTTTCAGGTTCTAGAAGGAAAGAGTGACGTTCAATACGGACAAAGGAAGCAGTGCCAGGTAGTCATGAATCAAGTAGCAGTCTGGCTCAAGCAAGGAAAGTATGATCCTGAACAGGATATCTTCTTGACACCCTTCAATGTTCAGCCTTTGGGGTCAATTCACGTAAATTCCTGTCTTGCATCTCTAATTAATCCAGATGCGGATGTCTGGGAAGTAATCGCAGGAGTCAGAAAGCTCTACGTAGCAGTTGGTGACAAAATTATGTACAACAAGCAAATCGGAGTCATCAAAGAGATAGCCCATAACGGCTTCTACAGCGGCAGTCCGAAACCGAAACATCATTCAAAGCATCTCTCTCGCTTTGGCCATTATCTTGCTGGTGCCAATTCCCTAGAAGCCCAAGATGAAGAGGATAATGGCCTAGCCTCCTTTAACATTAATCTGGAAGAGCTGGATAAGGAGGATGTCAAGGAACTCTCCAGACAGGCTTCTGCCGTGGTAACAATTGTCCTGACAGATACCGAAGAGGAAATCAAGCTTTCCAAAGTGGGTGACTTGTCAGAATCCAGCTTTTCCCTTGCCTATGCTCTGACAGTCCATAAAAGCCAAGGATGTGAATGGAGAAGGGTGTTCTTGCTTCTTCATAAGGATCATAGTCTTATGGCATTCCGGGAACTTCTTTATACCGCAGTGACAAGGGCAAGAGAACAAGTAGTAATTATCGGAAAGATGTTCATGGTAGATAAGGCAATTTCCAACCCGAGAATCAAAGGGAATTCCGTCAGGGAAAAGGTGGAGTACTTTAATGCTAACTTACTAATGCAGGAGGGGATATTCTGTGAGAAAATATAACGTTGCACTGAAGCCACATATTTCCGTCAAGGAAGGAACCTACAGCTGTAGATATCCCCTTGTGAGAGCAACTAATGGCGCATATACGTTAAGTTCCCTACTCAGGCATGCTATTATAGGGAAAGGAGCCACTCCCCTAATAGCCTATAATCATTGGAGGAACAATGTGTGAGAAAGCAGCCTGCATAATCCTTTGCTCCAAGAATCCCTTTCCCTCCACAAGTAGTGACCATTTTGACTTCCCTAGCTACATAATTACCTGGCTCCTAGGTAATAAGCATCACTATAGAGCCAGCGTAGCTGGAAGGGAGATTCATCCCTATGAGGGAAACCCGGTAACAAACTATATAGCCTACCTCATGGGAATATCTCATGGGGAGATTTTAGACATTATTGCAAGATTAAAACAGGAGAAACTACTATGACAATTGAAGATGATTTGGAATTTCCATCTTTTCAAGATGAAGAGGGGGAAAGAACAGAAGATATTACCTTCGAAGATATTTACGGGCAAGCCTTGCTCTCCCCCGTGAAAATCACCATTCCCCATTCTGAAATTCAGAAAGTAAAAACCGGAGTGAAGAATCACAAGAGCCGTTTAATGAGGAAAGCTTCAGACAACGGAATAGAAATGGAGAAAGAGAAGCTTGTATTTGAGGTGGATGAAAATTCCGAGGAAGGGGAAGGATGGGTAGATCTCACCATTTCTATCCACAAGCCTGCTTCTGTACGAGTAAAGAGAATCATTCCTATCAAGGCAGTCTCGCTAACGGATGAATAAGGAAAAGGAGAAAGAAAATGTATTACACCTGTACGAACTTTAAGGGATTTGTTCTTCAACTCGGAACTTCTGCAGTAGTCTGTGCAGAAAGCAAAGAGCGCGCAGCCACAGCACTGGAAGTAGAGCTGGAGAAACTAGGACTTGCTCAGAAAATCCATCCTGACAACATGATTCCCCTTCACGATAATGAAGAAGAGGAAAAAGTTGAAATTCTTTTTGATGGAGAACTTTAGAAAATGGAAAAGACAGCAAAGCTGAGAGATTTTCTTATCTTAGATGATGGGAGTTTAATCAGAAAAACTACAGTTAATCTTATTCATATTGACCTTGTCCCAGGTAACATAGATTTCTTTAAACTTCTACTTGAAGGAAGTCACTCCTTTGCAGTATCCTACAGGACTTGGGAAGGTGCCCAGAGAGGATTGGCCAGACTAACAGATCAGCTAGCTGAAGAACCGGAAAAAGAGGAAAACAAAGATGGAAATAACTGAACAACAAAAGCAACTAACCCACGAAATCCAAGCCAGAATCCAGCAGCTTTCCGACCTTTCCGGTACAGACTTGAAAGAAGAGATGGATGATCTAAGGGTTACACTCCTGAAGAATCCAGCGGCTTGCTCCCTCCTAATCCCAGAAGATTTGGGAATGGCAGTGGCTTCTATCAAAAGAATGGTAACAGTGGCGGTAGAAGCCAAGACAAAAACTCCTGCAACACGAAAGGGGAAAGAGAAAGTACCCCTCTCATTGAATCTCTCACTGGAGGATGATGATGATTAAACTAATCCAAATCACCCTAACTCCTGCAGAATTCCTACCCTTGCAACCCTTGATAAACAACATTCCTTACGAATCCTGGCCTCTAAGTAAGACTCATAACCTTCAGATTGTTACTTATCTCTCAGCAATTGCAATGATGAAGCATGGGATTCTTCCTGAGGATATGAACAAGCTGAAGAAACTGACGAACTTTGAGGCCAAGTTTGACCTGAGAAAGCAGAAGTACTTTTACAAAGCAACCCTTGCAATTGAAATTCCTGAAAATGAAATACTGGAGAAATAAAATGATTAAAGTTATGAAATCTACGGATGACCCTAGGTATTCAGGTAAGACAGGCCCTCGTCCTATACTCAATGTAACTCATGGCATTAGTAGCCTAGAGATTACAGAGTTCGTGAAGGTTGCAGTAGAGACCGGGCATTTGAAAGCAGTCCTTGAGGGATTGCCGAAGGAATACTCTACGGATGCTCGAGGTGGTTGCTATATGGTAGGCAAAGACAGAGGCCAAGCTCCTCAAGACTTACACATCTGGAAGGATAGGGATTCTAAGTCTGCTATGGATAGTGCTTATGAGGAGGCAGAACGTCTGGCCAAGAAGGAGCCAGGAGTCTATAGGATACTAAGGCAGGTAGGAATTGTAAAATCTGAGTCAGTCCCGAGAACTGAGATTACTTCTGTAACAAGGTCACTCTAGAGAAAGGAGAATGAAGATGATCCGACTATCCCATAGTGCCTTGGAAGAAATGCTCACCTGTGAGCGCAAGTTTCAGCTCAATCGTCTTTTAGAAAGGGAGAATGAGAGAACCATAAATGATAGTTTCAGTTTCGGGCACGCCTTTGAAGCAGGTTGCGTATCCTATATCCTAAATCAAGACAAGGACAAGGCAATATGGGAAACCTGGCTAGCCTACCCTGATGTAACCTCTAATGAGGATGGGGTAGTCACGCACGTAGAGGTTCCAGACTCCGTAAAGAAAACAGACTTAGTAGCAATCAACATGGTTCAAACTGCTTTCCCCTATTTGGATACTTTTCTAGAAGATTGGGAAGTAGCTAGTTTTAACGGCAAGCCTGCAAGTCAGTTGTCATTTCGAGTAAATATCGACGAGACTTTCTATTTCGTAGGTTACTTGGACCTAGCAATCAGAAACAAATACACAGGGAAATACGCGGTCTGGGATGCAAAAACCACAGGTCTGGCAATCCATGACCTTTCACCTGTCTATGCGAATATGTTGCAGTTGATTGCCTATAGTATAGTTCTGGATAGAGTTGTAGGGGAAGACTATTCAGACTATGATGTACATTATTTTGTAGGAAGAGTAGGGGCAGGTAATGGATTCCAGCCTCAGATTCTCCCCCTTTCTTTCTCCAAGAACCTGAAAGATCGTTTAAACTTCTTCATCACCCTAGGGTTGGATGTCGAAAGACTGTCTAAGATGAGAGCTATGGGCATTTTCCCACAAAGAGGATCTTCCTGCTTGAAGTATAACAAACCTTGTTTCCACTTCGGAACCTGCGGGCTTCACGCTCTTGACAAAGAGAAGAAGATAGAAGAAGATACTACTGATTATCAATTTGTTTTTAACCTGGAAGATCTAATCCAGGATCACATGGAAAGGATAAGCTAAGATGAGAATAGCTACAAAAGAAGAGTTCTTGAACCACTTGCGCACTACAGTAGTAGGAGCCGACCCCCTTAATGGTATTCCCGAGGAAACGTATCTTCATTATAACCTCTCGGACTGCGAGGGAGACGCAATGTCATTTACTCAAGGCTATTGGGCAGGGATTGCCAAAGCGGAAGAAACTGCAGAGAGCACACAACAGTTCAGCAAATCTCAAGCCCCTGCTGAAGAGGAGAAGAAAGACATCTTGGAAGAACGTCAGGGAACTCACGGGGAGTTTAAAGATGTAGCTTCTATCTCCCAGACCTTGAGGGTATACTTCCGAGCGCAAAGTACCTGGGATGCCCTAACATCTGTTCAACAAGAAGCCCTAGATAACATCGCGCAGAAAATTGCAAGAATCTTTGCAGGTGATCCTAACTTCCCAGATCACTGGATTGACATTCAAGGTTACGCAAAGCTTGCACAACAGGAGATTGAGAAGAATGGCAATAGACCTTCTAGCCCTAGCGAAGAAGTATAAGGAAGTCCCGAAGAACCAAAGCATTCTAATGTATGGAGATTCCGGGGTAGGCAAGTCCAGAATGGCAGCAACAGTGGCGCAGATTCCTTGGGTAGAAAGGGTCTTTTGGCTAGATCTGGACAACTCAATGGAAACCCTGTTCCATATGAACCTGTCCGACGCGGAAATGCGAAAGATTATCCCCTTCCGAATGGGAGATACGAGAAAGGATCCCTATGTTCTAAATACAATCCAGAAGATGTACTCCTCTACCACAGATCTTTCTCTGTGTGAGGAACACTCCAGGATGAACTGTCTAGCATGTAGCAAGGCAAAGATGGGTTTCCAAACTTTCAACATGACCAGCCTTACTCCACGAGATGTAGTTGTTTTTGACAATGGATCAGAGTTCTTTGATTCTGTGGTGAATTTCATCTTGAAAGGTCAGACGGATGATGCTATACTGCAAATTCAGGATTGGGGAACAGCACTAAACTTCCTTAAACCAATCTTACAGGTAATAAAAAACGGAAGGTATGGGCACACGATCATGACAGCCCACACCCTCTACGTTCATACGTTCCAAGGCAAACCCCCAAACAGGGAGATTGTAAAGACCAAAGAGTTTCCAATGCTGGGAACCACTACCTTTGCACCTAAAGCTGGGGGTTACTTTGGAACTGTGATTAACCTGAGAATAGGAGGTAACAAACACACGGGAATTAGCAGTACCTTGGGCAAGCCTAACGTCCAAGCAAGAAGTAGGAGTGGAGTCTGCCTTGAGAAAGAGTCAGAACTTCACATGAAGCATTTCTTTCCAGCAACAATCTCTCTTTAATTACTAGGAACTAAAACCATGACTACCGAAAACACCCTTCTTGACCTGAACGAAATGCTGGACATGGACGAAAGTCTTGATGACTTTGCCGAAGCTCCCGACTACCTGAACCCTCCGGCTGGTGACTACCGTCTGAAGGTTACGAAAGGAGAGATTAAGGACTTCTCCTATGAGGCCACAGATAAACGGGAAGCTCAGAGTGGACAAAATATCGTCCTTACCATTGCAGTCGTTGAGACTAAAGAGCTGGTGAAGGATGATGAACCTCCAGTTCCGGAAGGTTCCCTCTTTACGAAGAAGTACAAAGGGGACCGGGATGGTCTGGGCAAATTCAAGCGTGACTTCAAGAAGATTATGAAGCTTGAGTCTCTCGCAGGTATTACGTTGGGTAACATGCTTGATCTTCTTTCGGATAATGAAGGGGATACCTCTTTCAACGGACGTATTTCCTATGGCAAATTCGGAGAAATCGAATTCATGAATCTTCGCTTTATGCCGGAATAACCTTTTCCTGTTAGGGAATAGGAAGTAAGAGTAGTAAAGAAGGCCCTTGGAAACAGGGGCCTTCCCTGCAAACTCTTTTCCGTAGTACAACGTAGTTTAACCTTGTAAGGGGACTGTCATGAATCAGAAAAGGTGTAAACGAGTTCGTAAAGCAATTCGAGTAATGGGATACGAGAAGGCCCCACTTATTATGGAGTACACCCAGGCTATCCGTAAACCTTTAGGGGGCAAGACTGTTGAATACCCACTTCCTATGCCTTTCAAGTACCCAGCAGACTCCTTCCAGCGAGTATGGAGGGATTACAAAGCAAGTGCTAAGACCTCTTTCAGTAGGAATTAAAGAAAATGAGACCCTTCAACGGACGTATCAAGGTAATGCTGGAACTGGAGGGTCTGGAAATAACTCGGGAGGAAGTTCTTGATATAAATACCGAAGAGCTTCTTGAGCTGAATGGACTTCGTACTACTCTCTCCGCTTACCAAGTAGGAGTCGCATGGTCTAAGGAGCATCGAGAGAAGTACCTGAGACTTGTGAATGCTCGGGCAGATTTTGCTAAAGAACTTGCTGATGAGGTAGCTTCTGCCATGATTGCAGCCTTTGAATGCTCTGACCATCCAAGGGTGCAGGTTACAGATCAAGTTCTTAAACATGAGGATAACAATGCGTGAGAATTCTAATTAACTTCCAAGAGAATGAGAGGCACATGCTTCCCGTTCTTTCCTACTTTATCCGGCAGCAGGGCTACACTGCAATTTCGACTAGTAAAGCCCTGACTATTTCCCAACTTATTGATAAGGCTAAGTCAAGTGGATGCCAAGGAATTTTTCTCGTCAATGCGCAAACATTGGCTAACTGCGTACCCGGAACCCGGCCTTCTCTTGATCTATATCGTGGGAGTCGTCTTGATTACTCCGTTCCTGTAATCGTAGGCAATTCACTACTTCAAATTAACTCTATAATTCATGGGAGATTCATCCTTGAAACCGATCTTGCAAAATTCAAAGCGTTGTCTTGCCAGGAATCAAAGGCATTTAGTTTCTCAGTCCTGGATGAAACACATAAGTTCAATCCAGCACTTCAGCAGATTAAACAGAGCCTCTTTGTGGCGGTCGATATCGAAACAGCTACCCTTTCACCAGAGGGAAATATTCTGGAAGGGAGTTCATTACAAGCTAGTGACGAGGCAGTCTCCTGTCTTTCGGACGACAGCGACTTCACAGGTGACGTGGTTGAAAATGGATTCACAGTAATTACCTGTGTTTCTTTCACATGCTTCACAAACAATGGGGAATTCAAGACTTATGTCCTACCATTCTGGAACTTCCTCTCCTGCCACTGGCCCTCTGAGTACGAGTACATCCTTGCCATGCAGTTCCTCAAAGCGGCCTGTGAAACTGACACTCCTAAGGCAATGCACAATGGACAGTACGATTGCTTACACCTCATTGCCCATAGGATATTTCCAAGGAACTTCTGCATTGACACAATGGGTATGGCACATGCGCAATACTGCTCTCTTCCCAAGTCACTAGACTTCGTAGCCTCCTTAGTCTTACCTGACTTTTATCAGTGGAAACCTCAAGCTAAGGAAGCTTCTTCTAACAAGGACATTCAACAATACTGGAGTTACAATGCCAAAGACACCTTTTACACTGCCCGTATTGCCCTTCATTACCTGCGGAAGCTCCCCACCTACGCTAAGAAGAACTACGCTGATCAATTCAAACTTGTCTATCCTAGTCTCTATTGCGCATTCGAAGGATTCCTCATTGACCAGAGAGAAAGAGTCAGACTCAAAACCGAAAGAGAAATCCTAGTAGAAAAGCAACTTGAAGAGCTACAAACTATCCTAGATGACAAGGGAGATATCAGTGGGAAAAAGAAAGTTGGCTTCAATCCTTCCTCACCAAAACAAGTTCAATATTACATATACGATGTTCTTGGGGCAAAGGACCCGCATATCGGATTCAAGAAAGTTAACGGCAAGCGCACTAGGATTGTACGAGGAACCGACGCAAAGAATCTCTCAGCGATTGGTGAACAACATCCGATCCTGGCTGCCGTCACAACAAGACTCATCAACTACCGAGAAAATAGAAAAGCTATTAGTACATACTTCAACTTTGTTCAACGAGAGGGAAGACTTCTATATCACCTTGACCCCTTCGGGACGGAGACTGAAAGGATGGCTAGTAAAAAATCTTCCTTCTGGTGTGGGACTCAGATTCAAAATATCCCTCAGTATGCCAAAACAATGCTCATCGCTGACCCAGGCTATACAATATGTGAGCCTGACAACTCTCAAAGTGAAGCCCGTTGCACTGCATACTTGGCACAGGATTTGAAACTCATTGAAGCCTTGGAAACTCCTGGTAAGGATTTTTACACTTCACTTGGAACCCTGTTCTTTGGTATGGAATATGAGAAGGTAACTAAGGAATTCAGGAACAAAGTCCTGAAGAAGATCGTGCATGGCACTAACTACATGATGAAGGAGCAAACATTCATTGAAAACGCTGGAGTCGATAACCTTCTCTTTGCCGCTATGGTTCTGGGAGTAGTCGTCACACCCACACCTACGAGAGAAAACAGTAAAGAGATGACAATGAAGTCCTTTGCCGGACTCCTACTTGAGAAATATCATGAGCCTTTCCAGCGTATCAGAAAGTGGTACCAGGAGATTAAGAATGAGATATCTAGTACTCATATGCTTCGTAGTCCTCTTGGCCATGTACGGTATTTTTTCGGAGATCCTGCCAAGCACTATCAAACCTTTGCCTCGGCTGTTGCTCATGGACCACAGAACCTTTCTGTTACCATAGTAAACAAAGGCTGGTGGAAACTTTGGCTTTTGCAGAAATCAGAGCCAACGGCTCTGCGGATGAAAGCACAGGTACATGACTCGGCTCCGTTTCAATATCTTACGGATAGACCTGATATTAGAGACAAGGCAATTGAATGCTTTAGAACACCAGTGATAATTCATGGGAGGGAACTTAGGATTCCTGTGGATTACAAAGAAGGCCCCAGCTGGGGTGAAACAGTTGAGAGGAAAGCACAATGAAATATCTATTCGGAAAGTCCATACACCATACTCATGAATGGCTTGCAGCTCAGAGCACTCAGGATGGGTATCGAGCAATTGCCGGAATTCACGGACTTCTAGGAGTAAGAAATTCTGAAGTGCATCTGCTTCCAGGGCATGAGCAGGCAGATGGATGGGAAGAATTTGCGGAAGAACTGTTCGAGAGGGTGAAAAGTAATAATCTTCGTGTGGTGATGCATGATGAAGAGGAGAATCGCAATTGACAAGGAGGATTTCTTCACGGAATATTTCAAGTACATCGGGGAGAGTGAAGCCCCCAGTATCTATCATAGATGGACGGCTATCTCCATCATTGGCGCGCTATTAGGAAGAAACGTATGGCTACCCTTTGGTCATTCGGTCATCTACCCTAACCAATATATCATGCTTATGGGAGGGGCAGGAGCTAGGAAAGGGACAGCCCTAAATCCCGGAGTCTTTCTCTTACGTTCTTCAGGTTATAGAACTTTCGCTCCCAATGCAGTCTCCAAAGAAATGTTTCTAGCTGGTATTGGGAAACCGGAATATGGAGCTGAGGATGACTTCGATCTAGACCTAGAGACCTTAGTTGATGACATGGTATCGGAAACCTTTGTAGTAGCCCCTGAGTTTAATGACTTCATGGGACAGAGTGATACCAAGTTCGTTACCAATCTAACTAACCTATGGGATAACCTCCCTACTTTCCATCATCCTAAGCTAACGGGTAAAGATGTTTTTGTAATCAAACCTACCATCAATATCCTAGGAGCCAATACCCAGCAGAACTTTGCACTATGTATTCCCCCTGAAGCTGTGGGCAATGGTTTCTGCTCCAGATTTCTCTTTATAGGGGCAGAAGCCACAGGTAGGAAGATAACATTCCCTAAAGCTCCTGATAAAGATCTTGAAAATAAGCTGATTACTCGGCTTGCAGAACTGAGGAAGGACGCACATGGACCCCTATCTTTTGCACCAGATTCTGAAGGAACACTTGACCGTATCTACAAAGAGTTTCGACCCATTGATGACGTTCGATTCACTCACTACTCAACTAGAAGATTTACACACTTACTCAAACTTTGTATTATTCTTGCGACAGTCGATTCAAGAAACTCTATCACAGCCACTGACGCAATTAGGGCCAACACAATACTACAAGCTGCTGAACGACGAATGCCAAAGGCTCTTGGAGAATTTGGAAGATCAAAGAACTCCGCAGCAACTGCCGCTATTCTAGATACCCTTACACGAACTCACACTCCCCTTTCCATAAATGACCTGTGGAAACTTGTACATAAAGACCTCAATAAATTTGCAGAACTTACAGACATTATCATGGGACTGGTTAGGGCAGAGAAGGTTCAGTCAATTAAGATAGGAGGGAAACAAGGCTACATGATTAAAGCAGTAGTGGAGGAAACGTGGGACACGGATCTCTTGGATTTAGGGTACTTAACAGATGAGGAGCTTGACTAAATGATTACAAATTGGATTAAGATTTTCCAGCAATGGATGGAGAGAAGGCAGAAGATGAGGAATGCTATGGAGGAAGCGAAGGGATATGAATATGCCACCAAGCTCTACTGGGGCGGAACTCCAGAGCGCCTTATTGAGCAGGAGATCAGTGATAGAATTTTCTTCTCTGGAGGAACAGGGTATTTTGAGAAGGGGATGCTAGGATTCCTAAGGAATGTGAAAGAAGTTGATCTTGTTTATCAAGTCGGAAAAGAGAAAAGAGAGATAAGAGGTTATGGCTATGAGTAAGATTGTAAGCAGTATCGTGGATCACCTGGAGTATAAGCCAATCTACATGGAGAATGAAAGAGGAGAAGTCCTCCTATCCTTTGCAGATGCCTATCACCTTCAGAATTTCGTAGCAGAGGTGAGAAAGCATGGCGTAGTCTATGGGTTGGAGCTTGCTAAGATGACAAAGGAAGCTCCACCTATGGCTCCAGTTTCCGTTGTTAGGCATATGAGTAGGAGGTAAAGAATGAAGGGTGATGACTTCGATAGTAAACGCCCTGATCATCCAGACTTTATGGATGCTTCAGAGTTAAAGAAACGAGAGTTCTGTGGCTTACGTCACAATAAGCTCTCTAATCAAATGGAGATATGGAAGCTGGGAGAGGTGGTTAAGATAATTCCTCAAGCTCTTATGGACCGGGCGGTAGATAAGAATGCTGTAATTGCTATGGCCCTGGAGGATGTCTTTGGAATCTATGATGTAGCAATTGAAGGGATGGAGATTAAGGAGGAGACAGACGAAAGTAAGAAGTCGAAGAATGTCATCATAGGTCTGGATGGAAAAACCTTTCACTAGGAGTTCTCATGAAATATCTTATCAGACAAGAACAGAAGGCAGCCCTTTGCAGGGCTTTAAGTAAGATAGGGAAAGCTAACCTTACAGGAATTGTTGGCCTTACAGAAAAGGAGATGCAGGCATGGATGGATAAGGTTCCCCTATATGAATCCCCTGCTGATCTGAACGTTGTAAATCCAATAGGCCAGTCTCCTTTGGCTACTGGTATGGATGTTCCAGAACCTAGGGTGGAGAAAGAAGTGGTGGAGAGGGGAAAGCTGATACGTCTCCTCCGCAGAACTGTGCATGATCCCAATCTTTGGACAGCTGGGAAATGGGAGAAAGATACGCCAGAGTATAGAACAGCTCTGCAAAAGGTGGTGGTGGAGTATAACTCTGACGTTGATATGGCTGCCAAATGGGTATATTCAATTGATGAAAGGGAAATACAAGATGACGAAAACTATTAAGCAGCGAGTAGAGGCTATCATGGAGGCAGCAGTAGGAAGGGATCTCTCTTCCAAAGAGAAGAATGAGTTCCTCCCTTCGATAGCTAACTACCAGCGACCTTTAAGCCCCAAGCAGGAAACCTGGCTACTAAGCATTGAGGCCAGACTAGGATTGGTAGCAGGGGAGGATGATGAGCTTCCTGAGGATGAGGACGAGGATGAAGCTACCTTGCAGTCGACGGATTCTTTTAACGGAGTGCCCTTCTAAATGAGCAAGCAAATCAATCGCATTGCAATTGACATTGAAACAACAGGGAAGAAACCTGGCTGTCATGTCCTATCTATTGGGGCTACTTATTTTGACCTAGAAAGTGGAGTATCTACTGACCCTTCCAAGCAATTCTACGAAGCTATCTTCTATGAGCAAAGGCTCGGCATTCACAATGACCCAGACACTGTGTATTGGTGGAGGGACCCTAAGCATATCGCGGCTAGAGAGGCAGCCTTTGCGGGAACAGAACTCCCTCGTAAGGTCCTAGGAAGGTTTATCAATTTCCTAAATAAAGCTAAGGATAATGGAGCTGAGAGGCAATTCTTCTCTAAGCACTCCCAGTTCGACTTTCCCATTCTTGAGGACTATGCAGATAGATTCTTCCTAGACTTAGGGATTAGTTATAAGGAGATTAACTGCTCCTTCACCCTGGCTAATCAGATTAAAAGAATCCCTGAGCCTACCTTCAAGGGGATCCGCCACCATGCACTTGACGATGCTATTCATGAGGCAGAGCATTGCGTGCAGCTTTTAAGATTCCTTAACTAACAAATAAGAGAGGTAAAGAGAATGATGCATAATACTCAAAGACAGGTTTTCCCTCCCACTCATATCCCTGCCCTGTTTGAGCAGGTGATACTTCTAAAGGATGGGATGAGAAAACCTATCCTTGCAGGGGAAACTGTCCTACTTAAGAACAGGGCAATTCTCCTGAGGCTTCTGGACCTGGTTAATGAGGAGACTTATGTAAGAGCTGGGAAAATAGCAGAAGATCAGGGGCGTTCCAAATCTACAATCTACAGACAATTTATAAAACTGCTAGAGGAAGGGGAGGTAGAGGCTGCACCTAGGGATAGATCAGCCCCGGTGTGGTATAAGAGAACTAAGAGAGGAACAAGAAACCTCTTAGCAGAGAGAGATTCAAACCCATTTTTTAATGTTGGAAAAGAAGAGAAGGAGTAATCACCATGCGTACACTTACAGATCATCAAGTCAATCCGGCCAATGATAAACTCAATGTTGAAGTTCTAGATGAACCCGGACAGGGAGGGGCTTGCCATTCCTATTACATAGACGGATTTGATGTAAGCACTAATCCTAGTGTCACGGAAGAAGATAACTACCTCTATATCCTCTTCCAGAACGGCCCCATCTCAGAGAATGGGGTAGGAGTTAATGGCATCACTCATGAAGTCCTCCTAGCTATTGTAGCTGATAGGCTGCGCAGCTTCCAGAAAGGTCCATATAGCTGTAAAGCCAATGCCTGCGCACTCACGCACATTGAGGAAGCAATGCACTGGCTCCAGCAACGCACACTGGAAAGAATGCGTCGAGGAGTTGAAGGTACCCACACCATTTAATAAGGATGACCATCATGTTTAAAATTGAACTTACGTGCAACTGTGGAGCGTCCTTTAAGGCCAAGTTAGGTCCTGAAGAATACAGGGATTATAACTATGGCCTTCGTCAGCAAACAGACCGATGGCTGGAAGCTCATAATGCTCATGATCCCTATACTCCTGCCATTTCCTATCCGGTTAGCCCTACCGTAGATGAGCCGGAAATTAGTAATGATGAAATGGCTAGCATCCTGGATACGTAAATAAGTTTTAAAGAAGAAAGAAGAGAAAAGAAAAGCCCCCTCTCCGATGTTTTGGATTGGGGGCTTTTTCACGTCCGTCTTTCTTAATACATATTGTTAATCATAGCCAATGTAGGACTATCAGGAGCTAGGTAATTCCTTACAGTACTTTCCGCTGGTAGCATGGTCTGCCCAATTGCACTATTAACCACACTATTCCAGCCTGTGGGACTTCCTGTTCTCATGTACTCATTAGCCAGCTCACTTACCACGTCATCATTAAGCGTACCTCCTCTCATGTGACTGCGAAGCCTCATGGAAATCTGCGCTCTATTATCCCTATCGAAACTGCCATACATGCTATTCAAGTGCAGGGCATCCCGGGCTCTGGCTTCACTAATAGGTCTAGTACTTAAAGCCCTTGCTACAACGCTAGGCCAAGTCCATATCTCAGCAGGTCCTGCGATTAGGTTTCCCCTTCCTGTGATAGATTGTCCACTCGCCAGTTCCGAAAGTCTAGCAATTGGACGGGAGATGCTTTGGACTGAGAGGGCTTCCATAAGTCCCTGCCCTGCAGTTTGGTCTGAGGAATACAGGGCTTTGGCAACCCTTGACATTGCCTGCCAGGCTTGGGCAGTCAGGTTAACAGCAGGTATAGCATTAATCCCAAGAGTAGGATCAGGAATACGAGGTTGAATATCACCTCGCGACGTGACAGCAGCTTGCCCAAAGGAACTAGGTAGTCCATAGATAATACTCTCCGCCAGTTTGGTAGGCAAAGCCCTAAAGGTTCCTGTAACTAGATCAACATTCTGATCTGAGAAGTGTTCCCCAATGTGTTCACTTACAAGGTTGAAACCCGGAAGGCTCTTAGCTCCAAAGATCCCTCCTTGTACCAGCATCATCTTAGCAAGAGCTTTAAATTCTTGCTTCTCCAGATGTCGATACATACTTTGGGCCATGGTAAGCATGTAAGTCTGAAACAGTCCCATTGCCACACCAAAGGTTCCTTGGAACATAGTAGGCCTTTGTGATGCAGTATAGTTGCCAATGGTCCTGTCCATGAAATCACGGGCAAAGAGCATCCTTCCGCTATCAGACAGGGTTGGATAAGCCTCCTTGGATATATACCAGCCAGTTGAAAAGGACAAGTGCCGGACCATCTCTTCCGATTTATTAGTAGCGGTACTCAGAAGCTCAACTATGTTACTCCTAGCAGCGGACTCAATTTTACTGATAGCACCAGGCTCCAAACTCCTAGTAGTCTTAAAGAGTTCATCAACCTCTGATACTACCCCTTTGAAGAGGTTCTCATCCCTACCGAGCTGTGTAACTCTCTTACCCTCAGGAGTAAAGATAAATCTAAGGCCATTGAACATAGTCTTAGATACCCCCAGTTGAGGATTGCCTACCAGCTCCGCTCCTAAGAACTTCGCAGGTAGCTTACTTGAGATCTCCGAAGTCATAAGAATAGGAAGAGAAATAGCATTCACATAAGCCTGGCCCAGTTCCCCAACTTTCAAAAGAGCTGTAGCAGCCAAGGTATTCATTAGAACTGTAATGCGTGGTGCAAGAGCCTCAGTCCTAACAGTCCTATCCGTATGGAAAGCCTGACGTGCAGCCGCTTCTTCAAAGTCCTTAAAGATAAAAGGAATTCCCCGTCGTTGAAGCTCTTTCCCCAACTCATCATACTTCAAGTCAGAGAGAGTTTGGCCCCTACCTATCTTACCCTTCACGGTATCGAGAACAGGTTCCATCACTTTCGCAATAGTTCCCAATCCTTTCTCTAGGATAGCCTCGTAAATCTGGTTAGTCCCCTGCCACATGTAAATATCGTTGGCATTGTTCTTACCTAAGATAGTATTCATGAGAACCTTAGCAGCGTCCTTGGGCTGCTTAGTGAACCTATTTACAGGCATGTCTTTGAACGGAGCCTGGGTAATCTTACTTACTGTTCTCAGGTGATCCATCACGTCAGACAGTTGCAGCTCTACCATTGATCCTACATTGTAACGGAGCTGATTCTCAATAGCATTAACTGCATCTACAAGGGCTTCAGCTGAGGTAGAGATTCGAGCTTCAGCACTTGCCCCTCCATGTACCATACCTACATCCGCATTACGCATAAACATAGGATCATGGCGACCTTTCAGGATATTATACATCTCCTGCTCGGTACCATGCTGGATAATGTCATGAGTAACTCCTACTTGAACACCGGTCTTGGTAGAGAAAGCCTTGATAGCATCTTGCAGGTCAGCCTCTGTTTTCCCATGAAGAAGCATGGTTTCCATGGTGTTCTTGTCAATTACATAAGCAATGAACTTATCCTTAGGATTGAAGGAGGGAATCCACAGTCCCCTATCTGCCAGCCTACCGACTCCAGGAACTGAACGAAGGGTATTGGCTTGGTGATAAAGCTCCCTACCAATGTTCTGGTGCCAGTCAAATAGCTCCCTTACTTCAGGAGTTTTAATCTCAAAATCCACCCCTTGATATTGAGCAGGCTTCATATTCCTTGCCATGATATCCTTGCCATTGGCGTCTTTACCGATAGCAATCATAGGAGTATCTTTATCCTGGACTAGAATCTTTCCATTCTTATATTCCAGGTATCCAGTCTCCTTTGAATAGACATGCTTAGCCAAATTGTACTCCACCCTACTTGCATCATCCTTGGCCACAACTGCAAGGGTATCCCTCACTGGAGCAAAAGCACGGGTTACTGACTGGAAGTGAAGCTCATTGATCTGCTTACCTAGGTTAGTTGCAATCCTTCCCAAGTCCTCCATATCCCTGAGAGCCATATCAGAAGAGGTAATAAACTTCGTACCCATCGCAGTGTTGACAGCTTTGGATAAGTTCTGACGCATGATATCTCGAAGATAGTTGAAGTCACTACCATTGAAGTAATCATTCCAAGCTGCAAAGTGGGGAGAGGTCTGCGCAGCTCCTGCAAAGATACCTGCCTTAATCTGATCTTCTGCCTGGTTCATAAGCTGTGCACCAATGTTAGCTCTTATCTGCGCATGGGGGACTTTCTTCATATTGGTTTTCAGGACAAGGCTTCTATTCTCCAACTTGAGAGCATCAGGGATTACAGAAGCATCAGCATAAAGCCTATAGTCCATTGCAAGAATGTCATGGGTTGCACCTCCGGCTCCGATTGCCCGAACGGTATCCACGGGCATGTTAACATAAGTACTTACAACCTCAGGGGGAACCCCCTTGGCAAGTAGTTCCTCAGCCTTGAGAATCTTAGTATCTTGGAGAAGGGTATGAGCATCGGTAATGCTAATAGACTTACCCGCATATTCCAGGTTTACATCGGATAATTTAACAGTACCCGTAGGTCCCATCTCCTTTTGCATTCTAGCAAGAAACCCCTGCAAGCCTCCTAAGTCTCCATTGCCAATTCTTACATTCTTCAGAGCCTCGGCTGGCAGCTCATCATAGTATTTTAATTGCTGAAGATAATGAGCATCTACATGGGCAGAGGTAGTCTTTTCCAGACCCAGCCAGAACTCCTCATTGGGGGACAGATGGGAGTTCTTAGGAACCTTGTTAAGAAGATTGGCCTCAGTGAATCCTGCATCTACAGCCTTACCATAGGCTTTCATATCCCCTGCTACTAGGAAAGCATCATGAGAAGGGCTATAGATAAGTCTTGAACTCTTTACAAAGTCCTCCCCTGCTGCTGTAGTTCCAGAAGTAATGAGGGGAATCTTCTCACCAGGAAGGATCGTTCCACCCAGGAGAGCCTCATTAGCAGGAGAAGCCTTGGTAATATCTGCCAGCTCTCCTGCCTTGTAGAAAGAAATGGAGTCAATGCCTGCAAATCTAGTAGGCTCCGCAACCATCTTATCAATGAGAATACTCTTATATCCCTGACGAACTTCTAGAGGCAAGGCTGCCAGGTCTCTTTCAAAGCTGGGTGAGATCATCTTATCAAAGGTAAGGACAGACTCAGCTGCGCTATTAGCCATATTAATTTCAATAAGGGCTTTGGTCCGCTCATTCAAGTCAGGATTCTTAAGCATCTCCTTCCAGTTGTCAGCATTGTTAGCACGGACAGCCATCTGCTCAGAAAGATTCTGGGTAATCTCGAACTGTTTAGTTCCCTCCAAGGCAGTTTTAGCCGCAGCCATATCTACACCTTGCTTGGTATCCTTAATGGCACGAAACCCACCAATCAAATTACCCGCTGTAATAAGTGGGACTCCAATGAGCATGTTAATCCCCGCGTTCTTCCAGGGGTCCTTAACATAATCCTCCATGTAAGGGTGGGCATTCATGGTCATATAGAGTACACCCTCAAGAACTGCTGAATCAACTACAGCATTTCCTACTTGGGCAAATACATCATTACGGACTAGGCCATTGACTATATTACTTGCACCCTTAGAACCCTCATAGGCAGTCTTAATTCCTGCAAGTCTTTCGACTTGTCCAGCCTGAGAGAACCAGCTAGCTCCCTTAACTCCTGCCCTGAGAGCACCCATTCCCTTAAGTGCAGCTCCCGCAGGCAACAGAACTCCTCCTACGAAGGATAAGGCTTTAACAACTCCCTCATTCTCATTGTAGATTGTAGCAAGGTTCTGATTCATCCCCTGAAGAACATCATGAGTGTCGTAGTTATACCTCTCAGGGGTAACGGAATTCCAGATAGAAATTCCAGTATCTACTACAGCAGCTGCGGGAATCCCTAGAAGAGTCCCCATAAAGCTGCTCTCATTACCAAACTTCTGTAGAGCTACGTCACTCAGCTCTCCGGTGTAGTCTTCTAGGCTCATCATCTTTCCTTCTATAGTTTACGGCGTACTAAAGGGATTACTAAAATCAGGCATCCCAAATCCCTGGTCACGGTAGGCATCCTCCAGGAGGTAGGAGGTCATCTTGTTCTTCAGATCATCCAAGGGGATAATTTGCCCGTACATTCCAGCATTCAAACTCTTGGCGTTACCAACTGCAATATCCTGAAGTTGCTGATGTCTTGCAGCTTTCAGCTCCTTAGGAGCATTTCCCACATAAGCCTGAAACATCTCCTGCATGGAAACGCTCTTATTCTTCTCCAAAAGATCCTTAACCTCCGGGAGATCATAGAGAGAGACTCCGTTTACAGGCTTCCAGCTATTAACCTGACTGTAGAATCTTGCAGCCTTCTCCGCAGATTTAAGATAAATGGCATTGCCCATGAGTTGAAGCTGTTGCTGACGCCTACCTTCAGCTGTCTTACTGGCTAGCATCCTAGAAGCTTTCTGCATTTTCCACTCCTCCCGCATTCTAGGAGTACCATATTTCTGCATAGCATCACTGAGCATTGCTTCACCGGCAGGAGTTACCATAGTTCTAATCTGTTTCAAATCGGATAGAGTTTGTTCAGGCAAATCCCCTGTCAACTCCTGCTGCTTCTTCGCAATGTAAGGATCAGCCATTGTAGCACCCATTGCAGCAGCTTGATAGACAGAGAGATTATCCGGCATAGCCAAGAGCATCCGAGCCTCAAGCTTGGTAGCAGGAGTGGTCATTAGATTATAGGCAAGGTCCTTAAGGCTTTCGGGATTTGTTGCAAGTTCGGGATTCCTAGATTGGACAATTTCCATACCAATAGGAGTGAGGACGCTAGCAGCTGCCTCGACTTTTGCAGCTCTGTCCTGTTGCTTCTGCTCTGTCCTCTGATCCCCGGAGGCTTGCTTATTCATCATCTGCATAATCTGCTTCTGTTGCATACCGATGAAGTCAGTAATCTCCGTATTTCTTCTACGGAAAGTAGGGTCAGCCATAGCCATCTCTTGTGTAACCTTTTCTACCTGGCTTTCAGATTGTTGAAGCATCTGTCGGATTCGTAGAGTTGATTGACTATCTGTCCTATAGTATTTATAATTAGGATCAGCTTGGTCTGTTCTAATCCCTTCTGCAAGTTGTCCTCTCAGCTGTGTAATGCCCAGTTGTTGCTCTGCTTTAGCTCGAAAGGTAGTAAGAGATTGAGTTTGTTGCTCAACCTGATCAGCATGGAACTTACTTAGGAGTGCCTCTCTAGTATTAAGATCCTCCTCCTTTGTAATGGCATCCATCTGCTTTTGAATATCAGTCTGCTCCTTGTTAATCTGGATTATCTTAGCTCCAGTATTTTGTGCAGTATTGGAGAGGTTTA
>ERZ761590.31-NODE-31-length-42036-cov-79.075677_pt1 | contig 42036 bp, 70 predicted proteins | sample MGYA00511880_ERZ761590 | MGnify/ENA primary metagenome ERZ761590 (study PRJEB28899, sample SAMN03785555) | bioreactor sludge metagenome | biome: EBPR Sludge; feature: EBPR Bioreactor; material: 0.22µm filtered reactor supernatant | place: Saint Lucia: Queensland... | reverse complement strand
CAGGAGCCCCCAGGCCCCAGACTTTCGACCCCCCCTCCCCCTGCGCGCTCTGCCGCCGTCTTGGCCTTGTGGCAGGGCTCGCAGATCGCCTGCAGGTTGCGCTCGTCGTCGGTGCCGCCGTTCGCCTTGCCGACGATGTGGTCCACGGCGCGCGCCAGGGTCACGCGGCCATGAGCCTTGCATGGCTGGCACAGACCACCGTCACGCTGCAGCACCTGCTCGCGCAGCTTCTGCCAGGCCCAGCCATAGCCGCGTGCCGTCGTGCTCTCGGTGCTCGTCTGAGCCCAGCCCTTGACCGGCTTGTGCAACGGCTGCACTCGCGGCTTCAGCGTCTGGATTCGGGATGCCATCGCCCGCCGCCTCGTCAGGCCGAGGAGCCGGCCCGCAGCTTGTCACCACGTCGATGACTGCCGGTGTTTGCCCACCGCCGGCTGGGTCGCCGCGTGGCCGTAGGCTGACGCCTGAGTGCTGGCCGATGGCGGCTGCGGAAACGAAAGAGCCCGCACGGTGGCGGGCTCGGCCTTGATCCGGAGACAGCCGGGCGCGGCATCAGCCGTCCCGGATCACTGACCCCTCGTCAGGTGTGCGGATTATAGGGATCGGCGCCAGAAGTCAAGACCCGCCGCCAGTTGTCGAAAATCTGCAGCCCGGCCAGATGCCGCTGCTGGCTGAGCTGCGGCGGAATGCGCAGCAAGCGCAGTTGCGCCTCGGGCGGCAGTCGGCGCGGGATGTACAGGACCGACAGCACCATGCGCTCGCGGTCAGCGACCCTGGCCAGGGCGCGCTGGCACACCAGCGCCTCCTGCAGCGTCATGCCCATGCCCATCGGCGTGCGGCGGTCCTCCAGCGCGTGCCAGCTTTCGGGCCTGTAGTGGCCCTCGGCGCTGCCGCATCGGCGCCGGCTGTCGCGGTCAGCGGCCCAGCGCCCGTAGGCGGTCAGCGCTTCGTCGGCGTCGGCCAGGCCGGGCGGGATGTCGGCCGCGATGTTCATGCGGCGGGTCACGCTGGCCCCAGCTCCATCTGCCGTGCGTCCCGCTTGCGCAGCAAGTGCTTGCCCTCGATCAGCCGCGGCCGGCTCACCTTCGGCGGCAGCAGCCCCAGGCGGCGCGCGCAGGCCGGGCCGGCATAGCCGGTGCCGTCCGCCGTGGTCACGGTGGCCGCTGCGCGCAGCAGGCGTCTGCCACAGGCGTAGCAGCGCATCACGCGATCAACTCCGCCTGCGCCCGCACGCGCGCCATGGGCCGGATGCGCAGCACGACGCGGCCCTCGCCGTCGGGCTCCTTCCGGCGCTTGTGCAGGTCCCAGATCCAGCGGTCATCGGTGAACACGATGCCCTGCAGCGCGTCGCTGAGCACCTTCTCGGCGTTGCCGAGGTCGATGCAGCGCACGTCGTCGTCCCAGGCCTCGGGGTCGCGCCGCGCGCGCCGTGCCCAGTCCTGCGGCCGGTGCGGGTAGAGGTCGAGCTCGACGGCCACGCGCCAGGTGAAGGGCTGGGCGATGCGCGCCGCCTGCGCGATGGCGGCCACCTGCTTGCGGTAGGCGATGGCATCCTTCGACGGCGCCATCATCGTGCGCCCGGGGATCGTGATCGCGTTCCAGTAGCGGTTCGCGCTGATCGGGTACGGCAGCACCAGCACCACCTCAGCGCCAGTCGCCATGCTCTCCTCGCGAGCCTCGACTCCACTGCTCGCGGCAATCGGCGCGCAGCCGTGCGGCCGCGTCGGCGCCGCGCTTTGCCTCGACGCCGGCCAACCACTCGCGGACCCATTCGAGCCCGTGTTGCACGCGCCAAGCGAGCACCTGGCGGACCTCGGCGCGGTGGCGGGCGTCTTCGATCGCAGGATCCACGTCATGCAGCCTCCCGCGCCGACAGATACCGCGCGATGGCAGTGTCCTTGCCGATGAACTCTGAGCGATACCCTGGTCGGCTGAAGAACGGCTCGACGCGATCGACCTCGAACCGGCGGTCGACGAACGGCGGCGCCTCGGTGACGATCGGACCATCGCCGACCTGGCGCCGCGTCGGCTTCGGCGCCATCGCCTTGGCCACCGTCGTGGCGCGGGCGGAACCCGGGATGCCGGCCGCCATCGCCTGCTCGCGGAACTTCAGCGCGAACCAGCGCTTCAGCGGCTTGCCCTTGGCCTGCGGGACGACGATGCCCAGCACCTTGCCCTGGGCCTGCAGCTCTGACAGGCGGGTCATGGTCTGCGACTTCGACTTGTCCAATGCCAGCGCGATCTGCACACCGGACTTCCCGTTCGGTGCCGCGTCCAGCACCTTCAGGATCGCCGCCTTGACCTCGCCGCGCATCGCCGCGGCCTTGTGGTTCGCTGCCATCAGAAAGCCTCCAGTGCACCGCCGCGCAGGGCGGGCGGCAGGGTTTCGTCGTCGGTGATTGAGTCGCCCGGCACCCCCTCGCCACGGCCGGCGACAAGCCGGCCGCCGCTGGACTTGTCGCGCTGATTTGTCACGCTGTCACGCTTTGATGTCACGCTCATGTCACGCCCTTCTATGTGTCTCTGCCTAGCGGCAGAGAGTTCAACCTTCATAGGTATGCAAGCGGCCCACCCCCCAAACCCCCCTCCCGTTGTCACGCTGTCACGCTGCCTCCCTGTTTGTCACGCTGCCCTGTTTTTCTGTCACGCTGCCCTGTTTTTCTGTCACGCTCGGTGGACGGCTCTTGGCAAGATCACCACCCCCTGCGCGATCTCCAGAAGCCCCGATCTGCAGGCCCAGTTGCGCGCCCGGTGGAAGGCCTGGCGCCTCGATTCCGGGGTGTCCTTGCCGCACTCGCGGTAGAAGATCGTCCGCAGCTCCGACTCGGGCATGCCCTCCTGGGCCAGCTGCAGCAGCAGCTGGTTCCCGCCGGCCACGCCGCCACGGCTGCCGCTGCTCTCCATCGCCTCCTGCACTTCCTCGGCGCTGCTCAGGTGGCGGGCCACCAGCGAAGTCACGCGGTCGCCGTCTTCGTCGGTGCCCAGGTCGTGCGCCATCAGCTGGAAGTTCGCGTCCGCGAAAGCGTCGCCCTCCTTCTGCTTCAGGCACGACAGCGTGGCCAGCATCTCGTTCTCGTCGCGGCACACGCCAAACAGGAAATCCAGGTTCGCCTTGATCGCGCTGCTGCCCCGCGGGCGCTCGGTCACGTTGTGGCCGGTGTGGTGGATCAGCATGACCCCGCAGTGCCACAGATCGCGGAAGCGGGCGCCGATCTCGCGGAAGTAGGCCGCCATCTCGTTGGCGCTGTTTTCCTCGCCGCTGTAGGTCTGCGACAGCGTGTCGACGACCACCAGCGAAGGCACCACGCCCTGAGCCTGCGCGGCCTCGACGACGCGCCAGGCGTCATGCGCCAGGTCCAGGGCCACCGGCACCACGTGGAACGCCGTGTTCTGCCAGTGGATGCGCCGGCTGCGATGCCAGGCCACCACGCGCTTCCAGAGCCCCGCGCCGCCCTCGGCGGCCACGTAGAGCACCGGCCCCTGCTGCGTGCGCCGGCCCATCCATGGCAGGCCGTGGGCCACGTGCAGCGCCGCGTCCAGCGCGATGAAGCTCTTGAACGTGCCGCTGGCGCCGAACAGCATGCCGATGCTGTCGGCCGGGATGATGTGCTTGACCACCCAGCGCACCGACGCGGCAGCCTGGCGCAGCTCGGCCATGCCCAGCAGCGGAAGGCGGCGGCGGTTGGCGCCTGCCGTCTCCTCGATCTGGGTCAGCGTCTGCTTCGCCTGCTCGAGGATGTCCACCAGCCCGCGGCCCTGCGGGTTGAACGCCGCCGCGGCCAGCTCGTCGGTGGCCGCGATCAGCCGGCGCAGCGCCGCGCGCTCGCGCACGATCTCGGCATAGCGCGCGATGTTGGCCGCGCTGGGCACACCCTGGGCCAGCTGGTTCAGGTAGCCCAGGCCGCCCCATGACTCGACATTGCCGCCGCCGTCCTGCAGGCGCTGGAACACCGTGATCACGTCCACCACCTGGCCGGCCGTGGCCATGGCGCCGATGGCATCGAAGATCAGCCGATGCTCGTGCCGGTAGAAGTCGGCCGCGCCGACGATGGTCGACACCGTGCCGAAGCTGTCGCCGTCAATCAGCAGGCCGCCCAGAACCGACTGCTCAGACTCGGTGGAGTGCGGCGGCACACGCAGGCCGGCCGCCGCGGATTCGTCAGGGTCAGTCATCGGGCGCGAGTCCAGAAGATCCAGCACATTCACCGCGGCCTCGCTCTACAGGCCCAGCGCGCAGGCGATGCGCCGCAGCGCGCGCTCTCTGCGGTCGGCTGATGCGTTCGGGTTGGCGGCCAGCCACGCCTGCTTGCGGCGCTCGTATTCGGCCCAGGCGCTGGCGCTCATGCCTGCCCACCCCACTCCGGTGCCAGCGTGTACTGCTTCGGCGGGTAGCCCGCTGCCTGCTTCGGCCCTTCGCGCTCGATCAGCATCCCCTGGGCCGTCATCTCCGCAACCCACCGATGCGCGCTGTTGATCGACAGCGGCATCTGCTCGGAGATTTCGCGCCGCGTCAGCCAGTGCAGGCGCAACAGCTTGAACAGGCAGCAGGCGATGACGGCCGCGTCGCATGTGTGCGTCGTGCGCCGGCTCATGCCTTGCTCCACAGATTGCGCGCCCGCTCCCACTCGGCGCGGTCGCAGTCCCATCCCAGCGTCTTGATCGTCGAGCCGCGCTCGCGGTCCCGGTTGTCGCGCTCGAATGCCTCTTCGACATCGCGCTCAATCAGCAAGCGCGCAGGCCCCGGCAGCTCAGGCCACACCTGTTCAAGCCATCGCCGGCATTCGCCGACGATGTAGGTCATGCGGCCGAGGCAGTAGCGGACGGCGCACACGGCCATCTGGCCGTCGTCGCCCCACGGTGCTGTGTTTCCGCTCATGCTGTCGAAACCCCCACTTCCGCTTTGTGGATGCCCCCCGATTCACGGGGGCGCACAGTGCGGCCGTCATGCAGTACCTGACCGTCGCAAACCCAGCGGCCCCACTGGTTCAAGGTGGGCACAAATGCCGAGAGCCGGCCGCGGTTGGCCTGACGCGCGCACCGGCCGCAGCAGTCGAGCAGCATGTCGGCGGCCTCAAGGGCGCCTTTGCACGGAGAAAGATCCGCCGACTCCCCACACGGATGGACCCGAGTGACGGGGGAGCCGGCGGACAAACCACAAGCGCCGCGGGGAGGAAGCGCGGCGTGTTGCTCCTGTGGACCCTTGCTCATGCCAGCGCCTCCTGCCGCAGCATCCGCAGGCACCAGCGCTCAAGCTGCGCGGCAGGGATGCGTACCGTGATCGGCCCGGATGCGCCAGCAAATGTGATGACCGCCTGATCGCCATCGAATGCGATGGTGACGCGGTTGTAGGTGATCTGCTGCATGGGTCCGATGCTAAGACAGCCGGCCTGGCCATGCGATGAATTGATGCTATCGCGCCGCCCGCAAGATAGACACAATCAAACCACAGCGGCGCTTTGTCGGCGCATCATTCGTCCCATGCCGCACAGACAGCGGCGGGAGACGAAGATGGCGATCCGCACCAAGCACCCGACCAAGCGCGGCCCCGGTCGCGCCCACGGTCAGGGTGTCAAACACCCGGCCGCGCCCAAGGCGGCCAAGGGCGGCGACTGGATTGGTCAGCACACGGCCAGCGCCTCGAAGAAGCTGCGCCGCGCCAACGTCAAGGCCATGGGCCGTCGGCAAGCGATCAAGGCTGCCAAGCGCGAACGCCGCCAGCCGCTGCCGGCCGGATTGGCGGAGGCCGCATGAGCACCATCCCATGCGGAGTCGCCAGCGACTCGAGCTTCGGCGAGTTCCGGGCCGTGGCCTGCGCGTTTGAGCGCCCCGACCCGGCTACCGTCGTCGGGATCCCGCTGTGGGGCATCACTTGGCCCTGCAGCGTGGCCGATGGCCGCGTGGTGCAGGTGCAGATCCTCGGCCGCTGGCAGCCGGCGCGCGCCACGCTGCGCGACTCGATCTGCGATGCGCTGGAGCTGTCCTATGCGGAGATGCCGGCATGAGCGCCAACGCCTGCGCTCACCGTGACGTGTGGCTTAACGCCTTGCCCGACGACGGCGACGAAGGCTCGGCCATCGTCGGCTACAGCGGCACGCTGATCACCGTCTACTACACCGCCCACAGCGGCGGCATCGACATCGACGGCATCGAGCACGCCGGCCTGACGCTGGACGCCGACGACCTGAGCGAGAGCATGAAGCGCTCGCTGCTGGCCGGCCTGCGCGCGAAGTGGGATCGGGAGGCGGCATGAACACCCTCCCCGCCCACCGCCGCGTCATCAACGGCCGCACCTACTCGCAGCCGTGGTCGGCGTCGAGCTTCGACCCGATCACGCACTACCGCCGGGCGTTCCGCGACTGGAAGTCGTGGGCACTGGCCGCAGCCATCGGCGTCGCGCTGACGCTTGTCCTTGTGTACGGAGGCAGAGCATGACCATCATCCCCTTCCGCCGCGCCGATCACGTTGCCACCGACGCCATGGCCGACACCGAGGCCGCGAGCAGCATCCCGCCGTGGCCGGTGGCGCCGCATAGCACGGAGACGCACATGGGAACGGACCCCATCGAGGGCGCCGGGGCCGTCGTCGTTCCGGTGCTGGTGGCGCTGTTCGGCGTGGTGGGGTTCGCGCTGTTCGTGGCGCTGCAGTGATCACCGCCGCCTGCCATCGCGCGGCCCGCGCAGTGTGGGGACACAGGGCGGCAGGCGGCACCTACAACCTACCGAGGACACCTCAGCAATGAACGCACCCGAGAAGACCACCGCGCTGGCAGTCGCCGCGCCTTCATTCGACCTCAGCCCGCGCAACTTCGACGAGGCGTGGCGCATGGCCGAGATCCTGGCCGACAGCGACTTCGTTCCCAAGGACTACAAGGGCAAGCCCGGTAACTGCCTGGTCGCCATGCAGTGGGGCGCCGAGGTCGGCCTGAAGGCGCTGCAGGCCATGCAGAACATCGCCGTCATCAACGGGCGGCCGGCGCTTTGGGGCGATGCTGTCATCGCGCTGGTGCGCGGCAGCCCGCTGTGCGAATGGATCATCGAGACTGAAGACGCGCACTCGTCGACGTGCCGCGTCAAGCGCCGCGGCGAGCCGGAGCAGTCGCGCACGTTCACCGACGACGACGCCAAGGCCGCCGGCCTGCTGGGCAAACAAGGCCCCTGGACGCAATACAAGCGCCGCATGCGCCAGATGCGCGCCCGCGCCTTCGCGCTGCGCGACGTGTTCCCGGACGTGCTGCGCGGCCTGCCGGTGGCCGAGGAAGTCATGGACGCGCCGCCGGCCGAGCGGTACATGGGCGCCGTCGACGAGGTGAAGGCGCCGGCGCCGCCCACCCTGCCGCCCTACGCCGCCGAGGCCTTCGAGAAGAACCTGCCGGCCTGGCAGAAGCTCGTCGCCGAGGGCAAGAAGACCGCGCCCGATCTGCTGGCCACGCTCAGCACGAAGGCGACCTTCAGCGAGGAGCAGAAGGCGCAGATCCTGAGCCTGAAGAAGGCGGAGGCCAAGCCGCCGGCCACCGCCGAGCGCGAACCCGGCGCCGATGACGAATGGACCGCCGCCTACGACGCCGCCGAGGAGGGCGCGAAGTGAAGATTGAAGCGCTGAAGCAGCGCCTTTCCTATTGCGCCGACTCCGGCGCCTTCACCTGGCGAATCGCGCCACCGCGTCGCGGTGTCCCGGCCGGTTCGCCAGCAGGCTGCACAAGGTCAGATGGCTACGTCGGGATCGTGGTTCAGCAACGCCGCTTCTACGCGCACCGGCTGGCATGGGAATTTACGCATGGCGCGATCCCGGCAGGCATGGAGATCGACCACATCGACCACGACCCTTCAAACAACAGGATCAGCAATCTGCGCCTGGTCACGAAGGCCGAGAACCGCCGCAACCGGAGTGCCGACACCCGCAACAAGTCCGGCGTGAACGGGATTCACTGGTCGAAGGGCGCAGGCGCCTGGGCGGCGCAGATCCGGTTCAACCGCCGCACTCGTCACCTGGGCTACTTCAAGAGCCTGGATGAAGCGACGGCAGCGCGCAAGGATGCTGAGCGTGCGCTGTCCTTCCACCCGAACCACGGAGCCAAAGCATGAACATCACCAGCCGCACCACCCACGACGTGCAGCAGGGCACCGGCCCGTGGCTGCGCCTGCGCGAGGGCTACTTCACCGCCAGCGAGGCCCCGGCCGCCCTGAGCGTCAGCAAGTACGTCACGCGCGCCGAGCTGCTGCGCCGCAAGCACACCGGCGTTGCCGAGGAGCACAGCCCGGCCACCCTGGGCAAGTTTGCCGCCGGCCACGAGGCCGAGGCCCGGGCCCGGCCGCTGGCCGAGAACGAGGCGGGCGGCGAGCTGTATCCCGTGACCATGAGCGCCGAGGTCGACGGCCTGCCGCTGCTGGCCAGCCTGGACGGCCTGACAATGGACGAAGAGATCGTTTGGGAAACCAAGCTCTGGAACGAGGAACTGGCCGCCGACGTTCGCGCCTGCACGCTGCCCGAGCACTACACAGTGCAGATGGACCAGGAGCTGCTGGTGTCGGGCGCCAAGCGCTGCCTTTTCACCTGTACCGATGGCACACCCGATCGCTTCGTCTCGTGCTGGTATGAGCCCAGCCCGGAGCGCTTCGCCGCGCTGGTGGCCGGGTGGAAGCTGTTCCAGGCCGATCTCGCCGCCTACGTCCCGCCCGAGGCCGCCGATCCCGCCCCGGTCGGCAAGGCGCCCGACACCCTGCCGGCGCTGCGGATCGAAGTGACCGGCGCCGTCACCGCCTCGAACCTGGCCGAGTTCAAGGCGACCGCGCTGGGCGCGATCCGCAGCGTGAACCGCAACCTGCGCACCGATCAGGACTTCGCCGACGCCGAGAAGGCCGTGAAGTGGTGCGCCGAGGTCGAGTCGCGCCTGAAGGCCGCGAAGGAGCACGCGCTGAGCCAGACGGCCGACATCGACGCGCTGTTCAAGGCGCTCGACGACATCGGCGCCGAGGCGCGTGCCGTGCGACTGGACCTCGACAAGCTGGTGACGCGCCGCAAGGGCGAGGTGAAGGACGAGGCCGTCGCCAAGGCGCGCGCCGCGCTCGATGCGCACATTGCCACGCTCAACGCCGAGATCGCGCCGATGCGCGTTCCGCAGCCGGCGGCCGACTTCGCGGGCGCCATCAAAGGCAAGCGGTCGATCGAAAGCATGCAGGACGCGCTCGACCAAGTGCTGGCCGTGGCCAAGATCGCGGCCGAGAGCGACGCCCGCGGCATCCGCGCCAACGTGGCCACATTCCAGCAGCAGGCGCAGGGCTTCGAGTTCCTGTTCGCCGACCTGGGGCAGATCGTGCACAAGGCGGCCGACGACTTCGCGGCGGTGCTGCAGGCGCGCATCGCGCAGCACAAGGCGGCCGAGGCCGAGAAGGCGCGGCAGCGCGCAGAGGCGGAGGCGCGTGCCGCGGAAGCCCGGGCCGCCGCCGATGCCGCGCTCTCCGCTGCCAATTCTGCCCCGCCGGCGCCGCCTATCGTCTCGCCGCCGGCCGCTTCCGTTCCGCAGATCGCCCCGGTCGTTCCGCTTCCGGTGGCCGCCGTTCCGGCGCCGCGCGCCGACGAGCCCGCCACGCTGCCGCTGGGCGAGATCTGCGACCGCCTGGGCTTCACGATGACCGCCGCCTTCGTGACCGACACGCTGCAGGTCAAGCCGGCCCGCACCGATGGCCGTGCCGTGCTCTACCGCGAGAGCGACTTCGGCCGGATCTGCGCGGCGCTGCAGCAGCACATCGAGCGCGTCTACGCGGCCAGCCGTGAAGAGGTGGCGGCATGACCTCGCTCACCGAGCAGGCCGAGCTCTACTCGGCCGAGAAGTCGGCGCCAGGCAGCTATGCCGATGCCGCCATCCGCCGCGCGTTCATGGCCGGAGCGCTGGCCGCGCTGACGACCAAGGCCCCGCGCGAGCAGCTGCTGTCCGAGTGCGTGCAGTTCGGCCGCGCTGTCGGAACGGCGGCCGAGCTGGCGAAGGCCTGACCCCTTCCCCGGGCGACACCACCGGCGCGGACAACCCTCCTCCCTCCCTACCTCGATTCCCGCGCCGGCCCGCAAGGGCGCCCGCTTCTACACCACCGAAAGGACCACCGATGAACTTCCAAGAGCACAAGGCCATGCTGGCGGCCCACGAAGCCGGCACCGCGACGCCCGAGCAGCAGCGCGCCATGCACGCGCACCTGCTGAACATCAAGCGCCAGCACAACGCTGACCTGCGCGAGGCCGAGCGCGACGCGCGGGACGCCTACCACGGCGGCCGTTCCGATGCCGCTGCCGAGGCGCGCGGCGAGCCGTTCGGCACCTACTGAGCGAGCGAACCCCATGACCGACAAGACCGTCGAGAAGTTCGAGGCCTGGGGCCTGCTGGAGCTGTTCGGCCACCAGCGGCTGGCCGGCAAGCTCAGCGACCAGACCATCGGTGGCGTGCACTTCATCCGCATCGACGTGCCCGCGGTCGGCGACGTGCCGGCCTACACGCGCTTCTTCACGCAAGGCGCGATCTACGGCATGACGGTGACGACCGAGGACGTGGCGCGCCGGCTGGCCAGCGGCTTGCGCGCGCGGCCGGTGCATGCCTACGAACTGGCCGAGCCTGAGGCGCCTGCGCTGCCACGGCCGGAGCCGACAGCGCCAGAGAACGCCGGCGCGGACCTCGCGGGCGTCGAGTGCGGAAGGGTCTACGAGGGCCCGGTGACCCGCGTCCTCGACTTCGGCGCGCTGGTGCAGATCCTGCCCGGCATCGAAGGCCTGCTGCACATCAGCCAGATCGCGCACCACCGCGTCGACAACGTCGCCGACTACCTCGCCGAGGGCCAGATGGTGATTGTCAAGGTCATCGAGACCGACGAGCGCGGGCGCATCAAGTTGTCGATGAAGGCGCTGATCGAAAGGCCGGTTGCCGTTGTGCTCGACGACGACCCCGACCACCCCTTCTGACACCTGCCCACCACCACCAAGGAGCACCATGTTCGAGATCCGCGAAACCACCCAGGCCGCGCTGACGGCCGTCACCAACCGCACCGAGAAGCACGGCGACGAGGACGTGCCGGCCGTGTCGCTGCAGGTCAGCATCGAAGCCGCGAACACGCTGCTCGACTGCATCGACCCGGCCATCCGCCAGGCGCTCTACAAGGCCGTCGACGACCAGGAGCAGCTGCCCGGCGTGGAGCCGACGACGCCGGTCCTGCGCTGCAACAGCTTCGGCACGCTGGAGATCGACCGTGCGCACGAGGGCTGGACGCTCGAGATCGACGCCGGTATCGACGAAGACGAGCCGATGGTCTTCGGCGGCTGCAAGGTCGACAAGTTTCGCGTCGACGCCAAGCAGGGCGGCAGCGTGGTCCTGCGCATGCGCATCGGCACCAGCGACGTCGACGCCGACCGCCTGGGTGCGCTGGCGATGCACAACGGGCAGGACATCTTCATGAGGCTGATCGCGCCCAAGCCGAAGGCCGATGCCATCGATGGCACGCAGGCCGCGTTCGACGCCGACCACCCGGAGGCCGGCAGCCTGTTCGCCGAAGCGCATGGCAGCCCCGACCCTGACGACGACGACGGCAGCGGCCACCCGGACGGGGCTGCCTCGAAGGCCGAGCTCGACGCCAGCGGGAACAACCCGTTTGGAACACATGCCGACGGCGAAGGCGTGGCCGATGTTCCGCCGGGCGGCGACGCCACGCAGGCCGTGGAACAGAAGCCCCGCGGCCGGCGGCGGGCTGCTGCTGCGCAGGTGGAGTGACCCATGGCCACCTCCGCCGCCTCCCGCCTCATCGACGCCTGGATCGCCCACCACGGCAAACCCATTCCATGGGCCAAGGCCGTCGAGATCCTCGTCGTCACCGACAACCTGTCCGACTCTGAACGGCAGCGCCTGCTGGCGCTCGACGAGACGCCGCCGCCGCAGATGTCCCTGCCGCTGATCCCGGAGTCGCCGACCCCGGAGCCTGTCGACGACGGCATCTTCGGGCCCCCGCCGATGGACCCCATCACCACCGAGGAACAGCAGATGCTCGACGCCATCGCAGCCGAGACCGACCTTCGCGCGTTCCCCGCGATCGTGACATCGACCTACACAGACTGGTCGACCACCCCGCGCACCACTCAGATCCGCGACAACGACGGCAGGCTCCTCACGCGCATCCAGCGCGCGACGCTGCGCCGGATCTGGGCGCTGCAGGGGCGCTGACTGCGCCCACCCATCACCACCCCCCGGCCGCGCATCGCTGCCACCACCCCGAAGGAGATCACCATGTACCGCACCCAACATCGAGGCTTCACCCTCATCGAGCTGATGATCGTCGTCGCCATCATCGGCATCCTGGCCGCCGTTGCCCTGCCGGCCTACCAGGACTACACGCGCAAGGCGAAGCTCAGCGAGGCGTTGTTGGCTGCCAGCGCGTGCCGCACGACGATCACCGAGACCGTGCAGAGCGCCAGCGCATTGCCGGCGGCCGGCGGGTGGGGCTGCGAGGTCTCGGCCGCATCGGGCACCAAGTACGTCGCTCAGGTGGCCACCAACGCCACCGGCATGATCTCGGTGACGGTGCAGGGCATCGGCGCCGGCGACATCGACGGCCGCATCATCACCCTGCGGCCGTTTGCTGACGTCGCGCAGAGCGCTGACCCGGCGCCCGGCGGCATCGTCGCAAGCTGGCGGTGCGGCAACGCCAGCGACGGCACCACGATGCCCGCCAAGTACCTGCCAGGCTCGTGCAAGTGATCGTCGGCCCCACCGCCGTCACGCTGCTGCTGGGCGCCGCGGCCCTGGCGTGTGCGTTGCTGGCCGGTCTGCTGGCCTGGGGCCAGTCCGAGCGCCGCGCCTGCGAGCAGGTGCGCGCCCGCACAGGCCTGCAGGTGCGGTACGAGGCGGGCTGTCAGGCGCAGACGTGGGATGGGCAGTGGCAGGCCATCAGCCCGCGCTGACGTAGAGCTAAGCGGCCCGCGCGTGGGCCACAGGAGCAATGAATGAGCGACAACGATTCGAGCGCCGCTGACCGCGGGTCCGGGTTAAGCGCCGGGTTAGGCGCCGTGCTCACGTACACATGCCAGGGCCGAAGCGGCATCTACGGGGCAACGATTGGCGCCAACGGAGCGGGCGAGTGGTGCGTGCTGTTCATGGGCACGCCAGTCGATGCCGAGAACGCTGCTGCCGAGTACCTGCGGCGACTTGAACGCGGCGGCTATCGCATCTCCGCTCACAGCATAGTGACCAATGAGCCGAGGTTCACTGGAAACTCAATCCGCTCGGTGCAAGCGCCGCTGCCTGGCGGGTTCAGCGCCTAACGGCTAGCTCAGGGGCGCGCCCGCCCGGCGCGTCGACCACTAACCGCGGTGCCGGGGCGCGTCCCTTGCAGCGCACTGTTCGGCCTCTGTGGCCGGATCGAGAGGACTATGGCGAACCTAGAACTTGCAGCGGCCTTCGGCGCCGCAGATGCCGCGAAAGAGCAAGACCTGCGAGGCTATTACCCGATGGCTGCGCGCGTGCTGGCCGAAGAGGTGCGCCGCTTGAAAGCGGAGCGAGACGCGCTAGCGCAAGAGGCGCACGTTTGGAGCAAGGCTGCAGAAACCTACGCAGAGCATGAGGCCGACGCCAAGCGCCTGGACTGGCTGATGGCGAATAGCGGCCTGATCTTTGGCCACGGCTGGTGGGCGCTGAAGACCTATGCTGACACCGCACCAGACGACCCGCTGGGCGTGCTGGACTGGATTGACGCTGCCATGCTGCGAGCCGAGGACGCCGATGCTCGCAACGAGGAACAGGCCGCGCGCACCGCGTGAGGCCGAACGTAGAGCTAAGGGGCCGAGCCGGCCTGCCGGCGAAGTCCCTTTAAGCGATCTGTTGTGCGGCCGGTTGAAAAGAGAGGAAACGATGGCGAGCTTTGTCGAGAACCAGTGGCTGGCGACGGAAGTCTGCTGCAACTGCGGGATGCTGTTTGCGATGCCCGCCGCCGTGCAGCGGCGCCGCCGAGAAGACCACAAGAGCTTCTTCTGCCCCGCTGGGCACGAACAGCACTACACGGGCCCCACCGAGGCTGACAAGCTGCGACGCGAGGTCGAACGTGAGCGCCAAGTGCGCGAGGCCGCGGAGGCTCGCGCCGGCAAGGCGGAGCAGAACCTGGCTCAGGTGGCGCGCGCCCACCGCAAGATGCGCGAGCGCGTGATGAACGGAGTGTGCCCATGCTGCAACCGCAGCTTCGGCAACCTGCGCGAGCACATGAAGACCGAGCACGCAGACTTCGGCGGCGCGCGCACCCTGCTGGAGCTGCGGCAGGCGTTCGGCATGACGCAGGCAGCTGTCGCCAATGAAGCTGGCGTACCGCAGCCGGTGGTGAGCGCGTTCGAGCGCGGAAAGCCGGTGAGCCGACAAGCCAGTGAGCGCCTACAGGCGTGGCTGGACATGCAGGCCGCATGACGCACAACGTCGGCGGTAACCGGCTTGCGCCCACACAGGAGCAACGATGAATGACACCCTTGCCGGCGCGAGTCCGGTTGACCAACCAGTTGGGCGGCCCTTGCCGAAGCGCGAGGACGTTGCCTTGCAAGTGGTGCCGTGCGACCTGAAGACGGCAAACGAGTTTGTGCGCCGCCTGCACCGGCACAGCAGGCCGGTGGTGGGCCACAAGTTTGCGGTGGCTGTGGCGGCGCGGCTGCCCATTGGCGACACGCGGCCGGGTGGCGCAGGCTACGGCATGTACATGGATTGCATCGTGGGCGTTGCCATCGTGGGCCGGCCCGTGGCGCCGCGCCTGGACGACGGCAGGGCCTGCGAGATTACGCGCCTGTGCACAGACGGCACGCCAAACGCCTGCAGCATGCTCTACGGCGCTGCGCGCAAGGCGGCCCGCGCGATGGGGCATGCGCCGATCTACACGTACACGCTGCCGGACGAAGGCGGCGCCAGCCTGCGAGCCGCTGGATTCAGGCTTGACAAAGAGGACGCGGGCGGAAGCGCCGCGATGTGGCACAGCCGGCCAGGGCGCACTGCGCAGCCCGTCGGCGATGACCTGATCGGCGGCAAATGGAGGTGGATTGGATGAGAAGCCGAAACGAAGTGATGACGCCGGAGGCAACTGGGATGATGTTGACCGACCGCGAGTTGCAAAGCCAGCGCAACCTTGGCAACGAGGCCGAGGCTGCTGCCGATGTGCTGGCTGCCGTGAAGGATCGCCTTGGCATCACGGATCACGATTCCGCCACTGATGCAGTGGCGGTGATTGACATGCTCATGAGCTGGGGGGTTGATGCCAACCGGCGAGCTGATCGGCTGGCGCAGCACTTGCGCAATGTGCTGGAGATTGCCCGCACTTGGCAGCCGGACTACGCCACCAAGATGGACCGCGACACGCTCGATCTTGCTGCGGACGAAGCGGTGGCGGGACGATGAACAACCTGAACGACGAAGCGCCAAGCAACGCCGCGCACTGGCACAAGGTGGCGACCGACGCTCTTGCGGAGATTGACCGCCTGAAACTGCAAGTGGCCGTGGCTGACTGGGTGAAGCGTGATGCCGCGCGATACCGCTTCGTGCGCACCGCCGACAAGGTTGGGATCAGCGCCGAAGCCGCGCGAGACCCGGCCGTGTACGACGCGGCCATTGACGCTGCGATGCAGCGCGAGCGGGAGCGCGAAGACCCGATGAGCGGGATTCGGTGATGACCCTGCAAGATCGCATTGACGAACTCGTGGCGCAGCACGGCAGCCTGCGCGCCGTGGCCCGCGTGACAGAGATCGACGTGGGCTACCTGTCGCGGCTGCGCTCAGGCGAGAAGGTGAACCCGGAGAAGACCAAGCTGCGACGCCTGGGCCTACGCCGCGTTGTGACCTTTGAGCGCCTGAAGACGCCCAACGCCCGAGGTAACGCGCCCGACACGGCGCGCACCGAGTAACCGAAGCGAGAAGGAGCGGCCCGCCGTGGCGGGTCGCGTTGACCGAAGTGTTTAGGAGCACCAGTAATGGCAAACCTGTTCAGGCAAACCGGCTCACCAGACGACGCAAAGATCAGCGTGAGCGACGTTGGATTCACATTCGGCGCGTTGACCGTGGAGCGGGTTTGCGCGCTTCCAAAGGGTGGCGCTGCGATCAGGCTGGAGACGCCGAAGATGTCTCTCAATGTCCGCGTGACCAAGCGCGGGAAGATGGTCGTCTTCACTGATTCCGGCCTTGAGCTGCTGGTCACAAAGTGACCTGGGCCGTGTGGCAGGTGTTCTACATGACCTATGCAGAGATTGCCGAGACCGGACTGCCTCAAGAGCGGTGCAACCCGCCCCGCTTTGTGGCTGGACCAATGTCATTCGATGCGGCCCGACGCATGGTCGATGACAAGGGCTTCGGCTACTGCATGAAGCCGTGGAATGCCACATGACGCACAACGCTGGAGTTAAGGCGGCTGCCGAAGGCAGTCCGGCGACCGAAGGGAGCGAACCTTGAACGACTTGTTAGGCCCCCGTGGCCGGAGCGAAGAGACGATGGCGAACCTTGAACTTGCAGCGGCCTTCGGCGCCGCAGATGCCGCGAAGGAGCAAGACCTGCGCGGCTACTACCCGATGGCCGCGCGCGTGCTGGCCGAAGAGGTGCGCCGCTTGAAGGCGGAGCGAGACGCCCTAGCGCGGGAGGCGCACACATGGAGCAAGGCCGCCGAAACCTACGCCGCGCATGAAGCCGATGCCAAGCGCCTTGACTGGCTGATGGCGAACAGCGGCCTGATCTTTGGCCACGGCTGGTGGGCGCTGAAGACCTACGCGGACACCGCACCAGACGACCCGCTGGGCGTGCTGGACTGGATTGACGCTGCCATGTTGCGGGCCGAGGACGCCGATGCCCGCAACGAAGAACTGGCCGCCGCGCCAACTGACAAGGAAGACTTGACACATGGAGACCCACATCACCATTCCTATGGCACGGCTGGACGAGCTTGAGGATGCTGAGCGCGAGCGCGACATCCTGCGCAAAGACCTGCAATACGCCCGCGACGGGCTGACAAAGGGCCGCAGCCGGCTGCGCGAAGACAACGAGCGGTTGCGGGAAGCGCTGCTGTGGATTGAAGGCGCCACGGCAGCAACGCCCGGCCTGACAGACGCAGAACTTGGACGCGCCATGGCTGCGATTGGCAAGAAGGCCCGCGAGGCATTGGGGCCTAACGTCGGCGGTAACCGGCTTGCGCCCACACAGGAGCAACGATGAACGACACCCTTGCCGGCGCAAGTCCGGTTGACCAACCAGTTGGGCGGCCGTGTCCGAAGCGGTACGAAGGCGGCCGCATCAGAGGCGGGTGCAGCCTGCACGATGCCGAGAAGCCGGAGCTTTGCCAGAAGCACATGAGCCGCTGCCCGGAGCCGCGCACTGTGGATTGCTGCGGCGTGGTGGACGAGCACGACATCATCGAGTGCAGCCGCTGCGGCAAGCAGTGGACGGTGCCGTGCAACTTTGACGAGGACTACTCATGACGTACTCGTGGCTGGTGGAGAACTTCACCAAGGACGGGAAGTCCACCGGGCTCTACATGGCCTGTCAGGTGAACATGACCGTGACTGCCGACGTGAACGCGGCGCGCAAGTTCCGCAGGCAGATCACGGCCGAATTCCGCGCGCTGGACATGCGCGAAGCCAGGCGCGGAGACTGGCGCGCCGTGGAGCACGGCTTTGAGGACAGCAAGCCATGAGCAGAGAAGCTTTTGGCGACCCGCCCGAACATCAGGATGTGCCGGAGTGCTGCCCGAACTGCGGCAGTGACTTGTACACGCCAGGTTGCACGCACTGCGAAGAGGTGAAGCGGCGTTGCGCCGCCGAGTCCGAAGCGCTGGAGTCAGGCCCAAGCTGACGCCTTCGACCGCCGCGAAACCGCGCGCCTCTACGCCGTTGCGATTGGCGTCGAGCTTCCCCGCACATCGTGGCCAGGCTCTCGCAGCGCATCCAGCTGCGCCAGCTTGGCCACCCCGGCCGCCGTCTCCACCACCGCATCACGCTCGCGCCGCATCACGGCGGCCGACCCGGCCAGGCGGTCGATGACCAGCAGCAGGTCCATGCGGGCGGCCCGAGCCTCTAGCAGCCGGGCGCGCAGTTCCTTGACCTCCTCGCGCTCTGCGGTGAGGTCCCCGGCGATCTGGCACAGCCGGACGAAGATCGCGCCGACGATCACCGTCAGCACGCCGATGACGACGAGCGCGGGGATCACGGCGAGCTTGCGCGATTGCGGCTCGTGGTCGTGCCGTAGTAGTACCCCACCAGCCCGCCGACGATGGCGCTGATGAGGCTGCCGGCCAGGCCGGCGCGCACGTCGTCCGACCACGTCGCCGAGCCGATCAGGCCGATCAGCGACAGCACCAGCAGGTACACCAGCGGCAGCAGCGCCAGCGCGATCCAGAAGCTGGGGCTCTTGCGGATGCTGCCGCCGGCCTGGGCTGCCGCGTCGGCCTTGCGCGCGCCGTCGATGCCGCCGCTGCCCGCCTCGGTCAGCTCATACCAGATCGCGTCGATGGCCTGCGTGGCCGCCTGGGCCGCGGCCGGGTCGGCGCGCAGCCGCTCGGCCGCGTCTTGGGCGTTGACGGCGCCTGTAGCAGCCGTGACGGTCTCGACGACCAGCTCGGCCGCCTTGATGTTGCGCTCGGCGACCTGGGAGCCGCTGCCGAAAACCTTGCCCAGTTTCGGGATGGCCTCCACGATGGACGGCAGCACGGCGGCGATGATGGGGGCGATGGCGGGCATGGTGCTCTCCTTCGGTGCCGGCGGCACCCAGTCGGGCGCCTCTCCGGGTGGCATGGACGGGCCCGCCGCCGCAGCAGGCGAGGCTGTGGGCGGTTTTTCGGGCGTGGGTGGCACGTGGGTAGCCAGCGCAGCCTTGGCGCGCTCCCAGCGCTGCCGGCGTTCGGCCGCGCCGTTGGTGCCGCCGTTGATGACCCTGGTGATCCGATCGAATTCGCCAGCGTCGGCCAGCGCGTTGAGGTTGCGCGAGTCCCACCAGCACGCCGCCGACCAGGCGGCCCACTGCGGATCTTCCAGCGCCTCAGGCTGCTGCTCGAAGTCGGGAGCACCGGCCGACGCCAGCCGCTGCGCCATCTCGCGGTAGTTGCCGCGCCCCGTGATCTGGATCAGCCCGCGGCCACGGTAGCGTGGCCCGTCACCCGGCTGGGTGTTCCCCAGATCGCGCCGGCCCTCATACGCGCTGCCGTCTGCGATTTCGCGGACCCATCGGAACGAGCCGGACTCGTGCCCGATCTGCGCCAGGTACGCGGCCAGCCGGGCGGGCGTATCGATGCCGTAGTGCCGGCACGAGGCGTCAAGGTGCTCAGCGAATACGGCCGCGCGCTCTCGCGTGCAGCCGACGGCGGCTTGCAGAAGCTCGGCGGTGATGGCGATCACGGCTTGTCCTGCTTGCTGTCGAGCCGGTCGCGGATGTCCTGAAGGGCATCCATCACCGGCGCCAGCGCGTCCTTGAGCCGGTCATAGCGCACGTAGTCGGTGCCGATGCGTACCTCCAGCGCGGCCAGGTCCTTGCGCAGCGCCTGCACGGCCTGCCACAGCTCGCGGCCCAGCCAGCCGAGCACGGCGCACACCAGGCCGATCAGCCCGGTGACGATGGTCTGCAGGTCCACGCTCACATCACCCCCACGTCGATCCGGTGCCGCGCATCGGCCGCCACCGCGCGCAGGTACGCCAGGCACTCGGCGGCCTCGCCGGTCTGCATGTCGCGCCTGGCGCCGGTCGCCTCTTGCACGTACAGCACGCCGATCGCGGGACTGTACTCCAGCTCGATCAGGCGCGCGGTATTGAGCAGCACCCGCGGCCGGGCGCGCAGCTCGACGTGCACGCCATCGTGGCGCGCGATGCCGCGCCCACGGTCTGCCGACCACCACAGGCGCACGGGGTGCAGGTCGTCGCTCACGTCAGCCGCTCCGCTGCCGGCGCAGCTCATCGGCCCTCGCCAAGCCCGCGGCGTAGGGGATGCGGGCCAGCTTGTCGACGTCGTCCAGCATGATGGTCGGCTCCCGGCGGCTTACACCGCGTCGTAGGTCACGGTCGTCACCGTGCGCCGACGCACCAGCGACAGGCCGCGGCGCTGCACCAGGTCGCGCACGGCGGCCGCCATGCGGGGGCGGTACCAGTCGGCGTCGTAGGCGCTGCAGCACGTCATCAGCAGCATGCGGCTGCGGTCGGCCGGGTCCACGCGGGCCACGGCCACGCCGCAGATCGCGCCGCCGTTGACGCGCAGGCCCATGGCGATGTCACCCCAGGCAATGGCGCCGGCCACCACCGAGTACCACGCCGTCAGGCCGTGCGTGTTGCTCATGCCGTCAGGCAGCGCGCCCTCGCAGCCCCACGCGATGCGGGCGGCTGCCTCGGCCTCGTCGGGCTGCAGGGGGTCGAGCGTGGCGACCTGGGTCGAGGATTGGTGCAGCAGCATGGTGTGGCTCCTGGTGGTGATCAGCGTGACTCCGGCGGCGCGTGCAGGCGCTGCCGCTCGGCGATGTACGCGCGCTCGCAGTGGCGGTCGCCTTGCCACCAGAACAGCGCATCGATGACGGGCATCGCCACCCGGCCCCACAGCCGGCCGCCGGCGTGGGCGCGGTAGGCGCGGGCGCTCAGCGTCTCGTCGGCCCAGGCGCTGCCGTGCATGGGCGTGGCCAGCACGTTGACGAGCTGGTCAGCCGCGATGAAGAGCTGGTGAGCCCAGCGGCGCACGTGCAGCGCGCCCGTGGCCCAGGCGACGACGGCACCGAGCACGATCCAGACGAGCAGCGCGGCGAGGATGGCGGTCAGCATGGCATCAGCCTCCAGTGGGTTGCGGCAGGCCTTTGATGTGGCGCTCGGCCTCGGTGGTGACCGGGTCGAGCACGATGTCGGCGCGGGTCTGCCCGATCAACTCCTTGGCGACCAGGAGCCCCACGAACTGCGCCACGTCGAGCCGGCGCAAGTCGATGTACTTGCGCGGCAGCAGCAGCGTGACCATGCCCCGCACTTCCGGGTCGCTGCTGCCGGCGATCGCGAGCGCGTAGCCGCCAAACCGGTCCATGAACGGACCGACGTCGATCCAGTGGTACCGCGGGTCCAGATCCGGGTCGGCCCAGTCCGGCACGGCCGGCGGTGGCGGCGGCTCGGGGTACGGCTGCAGCGTCCACCGGTAGCGGCCCCAGCGCGCGCGCAGCTCGCCGGGCGTGGTGGTGGTGCTGGCCGACCGCCTCCTGCACGTACATGCACGAAAGCGCCGGCAGGTACTCGAGCTCGACCACGCGCGAGCCACGCAGAACCGGCGGCCGGGTGCGCAGCCGCACCTCCACGCCGTCGTGGCGCGCGATGCCGCGGCCGGATGACGCGCACCACCACAGGCGGGTGGGGTGTAGGTCGTCGCTCATCGCATCACTCCCACAGTCATGGCACCACAAGCTGCAGGCTGCCGAAGCCGATCACGGCATTGGCCCCGGTGTTGTCGGTAGCGAACAGCACCGTCAGGCTGGTCAAGTGCGTGCCGCTCGTGGCGTCGCTCAGCACGTACTCGCGGTCGGTGGTCATGGCCAGCCAGGTGTCGGTGGTGCCGCTGTCCAGGCTGTGACCGGTGGCGCTGACGCGAACCCAGTAGGTAGACGCATTGCTGGCCAGCACCGCGCCGGCCCACTGCCCCGCGTCGGCGTAGCTGCCGCCGCTGCCGCGCTTGACCTGAAACCGACCGTCGCCGAGAAATTTCAGGCCGATCCACGTGGTGGTCGCCGAGATGACGTGGAACGCTCCGCCGACGATCGGGCCGGCCGGAATGCCGCCCTTGGCCTTGGCGATGTTGAGCGTGCCGGTGATGTCGGCCTGGCCCGCCTTGCTGCCGCGGAACGTGACCTGACCGGTGTCGGCCGACATCGCGGTGAACGTCGCCGTGGCGCCGGTGCCGCTGGCCGGCGTCATGTTCGTGGCCGTCCAGGTCCATGCCCAGTTCGCCGTGTCGTCGGCACCATTTTTGTTGGCGCGGGCCGTGATGCTGGCCGATGACCAGTCGGTGACCACGCCGTCGCTGGTGGCCGGCAGCAGCAGGAAGCCGGGGTTGGCCTGGAAGGTGTAGACATCGCTGGCCGCGGCGTCCTTGAAGACCGGCAGCACGCTCTCCATCGGCAGCTCGCCCGGCTTGGTCAAGCGCAGCCGCACCGCGCCTTCGCTGCCGCTGGTGGCGGCCAGGTTGCCGCGGATCAGGTCGCGGCTCGACGGCTCCAGCGTGGGCAAGAACGCGCCCGACCAGTCGTCGTGGATCTGCACGTATCGGGTGTAGGCGTCGGGCGGCGAGATGCTGGCCGCGATGTTGTCGGTGCCGCCGCCCCAGGCCTTGCCGTCGGCGCTGAAGAAGACCTTGCCAGATCCGTCCACCAGGTACAGCACCCCAGACACCGGCAGCATCAGGTCCGGCTCCGAATAGCTGCTGGGCAGCGTGTACGGCGCCCAAGCGCCGCCTGGCTCGCGCACCAGCACCATCGTCGGGTCACCGCCGGCAGTGGCATACAAAAAGGCCACCAGCACCCCGCGGAAGTCCTTCACATCGAACGTCGCCAAGCCCGTCCGGCCCGCAATCGCATTGACGTCGACGATCACCCAACTGCCGCCGCCGTTGGTGCTCTCGCGCAGAACTCCGTCGCCACCGGCCGACGCCCATAGCGTGCCCACACCTGCAAAGCGGCACCCTGATGCCGGCGCCGTGTACGTCGAGAACGTGTCGCCATCCGGGGTGCGGTAGCAGGTCGCCACGCCCGATGCGCTGATGATCAGCTCATTGCCCACGCGGCTCATGATGGCCGCCTGGATGGCAGCCGGCAGCGTGTCCTCCACCCACGTCACGCCTCGGTCGCCGGATCGGATGATGCGGTCGGTGTAATTGCCCTCGCCACCGGCCAGCACGAAGCGCCCGCCGACAAACCCGCCGATGCGCATCACCCCGGCCGTCAGCCCCGTGTCTCGCTCCACCCAGGTCTGCATGTCATCGACACTCGTGCGCACCTTGCTGGTGGATCCATAGCCAATCTGCAGCCACGTATCGTCGCCAAAGGTCATCTGGTGCGCATAGCCCCAGCCGCTGGGCCACGGCGTCTGGTCGACGTCGTCGGTGCTGGTGATCTCCCCCAGCGCCAGCAGCTCGGTCACGTCGACGCGGTTGCCGGTGAGCGTGCTCACCACGTTGATGCCGGTCTTGCTGGCCGTCCAGTTGGCGGTGTCGTCCAGGCTGCCGCCCTTGATGACGCGGTACTCCGACCACGCATCGGCATAGCTGGCAACGTCGCCCGCGGCAGTCACCGGCAGGCGGATCTCGCTGCGCGGTGACCACACCACCTGATAGCCCGATCCCGACGCCTCGGCCTTGTCGACCACGAAGCTCGCGCTCAGCGCGTCCACGCCGTCGTCGGCCTCGATCAGCACCGCGCCGGTGGGCACGGTCATGGCGCTGACCGCCACCAGCACGCTGGTGGGGTTGGCGGCCGGGCCGGCGCCGCCATTGATGGTGGCCGTGACCCCGCTGTCTGGCGTGATGGCCCAGGTCCAGTCGTCGGTGGTGTCGGTCAGGCCCTCGTACACCGCGGCCTCGGTCTCGGCGCCGCTGTAGTCGCCATATTCGCCGCTCTCGTCGGTGGGCACCGCGTGCGTGGGGTTGCTGAGATACAGGTACGGGGCGGTCGTCGTCGAGTCCTGCCGGAACACGTCGAGCGTGTCGCTGGCGCTGCCCAAGGTGGCCGTCACGCGCACGCGGCGCACGCTGCCGCTGGCGCCCAGGCTGACAAACTGCGCCGCGGTCATGGTGCGCGCGTTGCCGGTGCCGCCCAGCGTGAAGGTGCCGAGGCTGCTACCGCCGGTGCGGTTGTCGAAGGCCTCGGCCGTGAAGCTGGCTGTGCCGAACAGGTTGATGAGGTTCGCCGTGATCGTCAGCAGGCCATCGCCAGGCGCCTGCGCCGTGTGCGTGGTGCCATCCGCGAACGCGAAGAATGGGAAGCGGTCGGTCGTCAGGTTCAGCAGCCCGACCGTGCCGATCTGGTCGATGCTGTCGTCGACGGTGACGCTGATGCTCGCCGCGTTGGTGCTGTAGTTGCCGCTCGTGTCGATGTGCTTGGCGCGCACGGTGTACGTGCCATTGGGCGGGCGCGGGTGCTGGTAGTCGCTGCCGGCGCCGCGCCACAGGAAGGTGGCGTTGGCCCAGCCGGTGCCGTCATAGCGCAGCTCAGTGGCGGCGTAGTCGGCCTCGGTGCACGGGTCCCAGGTGATCCACACCTGGCCGGGCTTGATCTCGTAGTCCAGGCCTGTCACGTCGTCAGGCGGCGCGGCCAGGCCCTCGGCCACCAGGCCGATGTAGGCCCAGTCACCGGCGCGGCCGGATGCGTTGATGGCGCGGGCGCGGAAGACGTAGGCCACGCCCACCTGCAGCGGCCCCAGGGTCACCGTGGTGGCGTCGCCAGGCAGGCTGCCGGTGCCCCATGGCGTGCCGACCTTGGCGGTCTGATACTGAATGCTTCCGCCGTTGGCGACAAAGGGTGACTCGCTCGCGTCCCAGGTCACCACGGCCTGGGTGATGATCGTCCCATCGGCCAGTCGGATGGCATTCTCGTCCACCGCCAGGTTCTGCAGCACGGCCGGCAGGCCGAAAGGGTTGGGCAGATTGGTGTCTGGCGCCAGGTCGCCGACGGTGGCCTCACCCCACGCCCAGTCGTACACGCCGGCCGCGGTCTCGCGCAGGGTGTACTGGATGGTGCCCTCGCGCGTGAGCGTTCGCTCCAGCACCTCGAAAGCCTTGGCCGTCCAGCCGTAGGTGGCCAGCGTCAGCAGCACCGTGTCGCTGGGCGCCAGATCGTAGGCCTTGAGGTTGCACTGCAGCTTGACGGTGACGGCCTGTCGCCCACGCTCGAGCTCGATCTTGGCCAGCCGCTGCGCGCGGTAGGTGTCGGCCAGCGTGGGCACGTCGACCTGACGCACGATCTGCACGCCGCCATCCTCTGCCTCGTAGCCGCTGTTCTCCACCAGCGGCGCCTGCAACTCGGCGAAGCTGGTCGCGTCGCGGTAGGTTGTGCGGACGGCGTTGAACAGCTCGCTCCGGCTGGCCTTTGGCATCACGCTCACCGGCCCGGCCAGCATGTCGGCGGTGATGGTCAGCGTGGGCGTGCGGTAGGCGCCAGGCCGCACCAGCCAACGGCCCTGCGTCCACACCGCGCGGCCCGACATGCAAGCCAGCAGCTCGGCCAGCACGTCGCGCGGGCTGCGGTCGGTGGTGATGCTCAGGTCGCAGGTGTAGCGGGCCTGCACGTCCTCGTCGTCGAGGCTCAGGTCGATTTCTTCGTCGCAGATGTTGGCTGCGGCGGTGATCTCGCTGTCAGGCACCTCGGCCGTGTCGGCGCGCATGCCCTCGTCGCTGCGCAGGTAGTCGGCCACGCACAAGGCCGCGTTGTTGCTCCACGCGGTGGTCGTGGTGCGCGGGTCATAGACCTTCTTGCCGCGCACCACGGCACTGATGTTGGGCACCCCCGTCGACCCAAAGACATCCTGGTCGTATTCGAGGCGCACGTACAGGTAGCAGATGCCGCGGCCGCGGTGGTCGCTGGTCCACTTGCCGTCGCTCTCGGCCACCAAGTCTGCGCACGCGGCCTGGTCGGCTGCGCCCAGGTACTTGCGCACGCGCACCAGCGGCGTGGCGGTCTGCGTGTAGGTGTAGCCGATGGTGACGCTGGTATCTGCCGGCAGTCCGGTGATCGTGCTGCTGCCGGCCGTGTGGCTGTAGCCGGTGTGGTGCGTCTGCGTGGCCGCCTCGCCGACACCGATCTCGGTATAGGCCGCGGTGATCGACTCGGCATCGCGCGGCAGCGTGAGCTGCCCGCTGCCGTTGGTGGTGCCGGTGTGCACGTCGGCCTGCGTGCTGCTGCCCTTGGCATATTCGCCGCTGGTGATCCAGCCGTCACCGTCGGCCTCTGGCAAAGGGACTTCGTTGAAATAGACCGTCTCGATGGCGTCGCACTCGTGCGCGGCCAGCGCCACCACCATGTGCAGATACTGGCTCTTGTCGCCCGTGCTCTCCATGTAGACGATGGGGCCGCTGATGCGGTCGCGCCCGTACACGATGCGCCGCGGCGCGATGGCGCTGCGGATCATCACTTCGCGGTCCTTGGCGCTGGCGTTGGCAGCGGCGCGGGCGCGCGCCTCGGCCTTGCGCGAGGCATATCCGCTGTAGGCGATGGCCGAGGCGGCGACGACGACGTAGGCGTAGCCCATGTAGGCCGCGGCGCCATAGACGTAAGTGCCAGTGGCGAAGTAGCTGATCGCACCGGCTACGGCTTCGGCCATGTCAGACCTTCCAGGCGCCCAGCGCCTCGCTCATGGGCCCAAAGGCCAGCCCTGCGGCGCCCGGCGCCGCCCACACGTGCCCCAGGCACACGCCCAGCAACGACCGGCCGCGCTGCCGCAGCAGCACCACGTCGCCGCGCTGCGCATGTGCAGGCGCCCGCATGGCGCCAAGCTGCGCCGTTGTCGCGGCAGGCAGGCCGCCCAGGCTGCGCAGCGTGGCCACGGCATCGCGCCGGCCGCTCCATGCGGGCAGCGGAACCATGCGGCCGGTGATGGCCAACACCGAGCCGGCCGCGAAGGTGCAGCAGTCGTGCATGCCCCAGGCAAAGACAAGCGACCGGGTCGCGTCGATGTAGGCCGCCAGCAGGTGCGGCCAGTTCGGCAGGCGGCGGCTCATGACTTGAAGAAGGCCGCGCTCGGCCAGACGATGGTGGCCTCGGCGATCTGCGCCGCGTACTCAAAGAACTTGTCGCCGCTGTAGCGCGCCTGCTGCTCGGCGTCGCTGAACAGCGCGCCGCTGGGCTGCTGCCAGGCGATCATCTGGTGCTCGGCCGTCACGCGCAGCACGGGCTGCTGGCCGTCGTCCTCCAGCGTCATCACGTCCATGACGCCGCGCCACACGCACGGGTCGACTCGCAGCGTGGTGCCGTCCACGATGGCCAGGCGGATCAGGCACTCTCGGCCCTGAACATCCTCGGTCAGCGCGGTGGCGATGGCAGCCGACTGCACCGCGCTGAGCGTGAGCAGGATGCCGCGCGCCTCGGTGTCGGTCTCGGTGATGGGCTCGATGGTGCCGATGCCCGACGCGCCGCTGTAGGTGTTGCTGCCCCACGTGATGTCGAACGGCAGATCGGCGAGGTACAGCCGGCCGCTGTCGAGGTCCAGCTCGACCAGGGCGAACATGGACACATTGGCCGCCGCGAGCGCCGCGGCGGTGTTGCTGTCGATGTTGGTGCGGCTCATGCGAACACCTCCACCAGATCAAGGCCCAGCGACGGCTGCGTCCACCCGGGCTGGCGCGGCAGATCGATGGTGGGTTCGGTCAGGATGTAGAGCGCGGTCGGCTGCGCCAAGGTGACGGCGCTGGCGCTGGACAGGGCCGCGCGCAGGGCGTGGCGGATGTGCACTGTCATGGCGCCGCCGCTGTCGGACGTGGCGTCGGCCGCCACGCGGCAGAGCTGGCCGTTGGCGAACCTGATCCAGTCGCCGCGAAGCAGCGTCTTGGCGTTGCCGCAGCCGGCCAGCGTCACGCTGGTGGCAAAAGCGTCGGCCGCCGCGCCCAGCGTCACGCCGCTGGTGTTGCAGGTGCCGCGCGGCACCGGGCGCTGCCAGTGGAAGATGCTGACGCGGTGCTCCATGCCGGACAGGCCAACGAGGAAGCCCTCGAAGTCGTCGCGCTCGTCTCGGCGCATGGGCGGCATGGTGAGCGACCAGCCCCAGCGGCTGCCGGGCCGCGTGACGGTCTGGCTGACGCCGTTCTCGCTGCTCATGTTGTGCCGCGCGTTGACGATGACGCGTAGCGCCGCGGTCTGCGGCACATAGGCGGATGGCCAGGTGTAGGTGGTCATCAGGCCATCCTCAAGCTGCCGCGGCGCATCATGTCCTGGATCTCGGCCACGGCTGCGGCCTTGGCGGCTGCGGCGGCCTGCATCACCTCGTTGCGGCCGGCACCCGCGGCTACGTTGATGGTCTGGTTGATGACCACGCCGCCGGCCGACGACACGCCCAGCTTGCCGTCGCGCCCGCGCTTGAGCGGCAGGATGGCCTCGGGCCCGGCCTCGCCCATCAGCCCAGTGCGGCCGCCGCCGAAGCCGAAGAGCGTGGGCGATGACACCACGCCGCCGGTGGCGAAGGGGATCACGCCGCCAGGGCCGAAGGCGTTGCCGTTGGCGCTGCCGAACAGGCTGCCCAGCAGGCTGGCGAAGAAGCCGCTGGCGGCGCCGGCCAGCGGTTCCGTGACGGCGCGGCGCAGGAACAGGCGCAGCAGATCCTGGCCCAGACCCTTCAGCACGTCGCCCAGCTTCTTGCCTTCGACGATGGCGTCCTCGAAGGCGCTGGTGAACGTCAGGTTCAGGTCGCCGCCCAGCTTGTCGACCGACTTCTCCAACTCGGGGAACGTGCCGGCCAGCTCGGTGAGCTGATCCTGCGCCGCCAGGATGGCCTCTTGCAGTTGCACGAAGCGCGCCGTGCCGGCGTCGGTACGGCTCAGCTCGTCGTTCAGCAGCGTGATGGTGCGCTGCGCGTCGGCCAGCCTGGCGCTGTCGGTCTGCGCCAGCAGCGCGTTGATCTTCTCCAGCTCGGCGCTGATCGGCGGCCCCACGTCGCCGCGATCGACCGGCGTCAGGATGCTGCGCAGGTCGTCGACGATCTTCTGGTCCAGGCCGGCCGCGGCCAGTTCGTCGAGCTTGGCCAGCTGCGCATTCAGCTCGGCGAGCTTCACCGTGTCGGTCTGCGCGATCAGGCTGGTGATGGCGCGCGTGACCGACTCGTCGAAGGTCTCTGGCCGGGTGATGGTGGGGGCTGGCTTGCTGGGGCCGGCAAGGGCCGGCAGGGATGGCCTGTTCGCAGCGCGCCGGCCTTCGTTGCCGTACTCATCCGGCGGCGCGCCCTTGAGGCCCTGCGTCACGTTCAGCGCACGCCGCTGCAGGTCTTCGAGCTGCTTGCGCAGGTCCGCCGCATCGGCAGCCCACTTGTTGCGCACGGCGCCCGGCAGCTCGAGGTTCTTCGACAGCGCGTCGGCTCGCAGCAGCCGGTCGGTCACGACGGTGATGGACCGCGACAGGTCTTCGGCCTGCGCAATGGCGCGGCCGGTCTCGGTGGGCGTGAACAGCGCGGAGAGGAATCCCTCCTTCTTTGCGCGCTCCATCAGGTTGTTGATGGCGGTGATCAGCGGGCCTGAGATGTCGCGCGCCACGTCGGTGGCAGTCTTGCCGAGCTGGGACAGGTTCTTGTTGAACCGGTCCACCTCTTCGGCCTGCTCCTTCGTGACGGTGGCGTTCAGCTGCCCGGACTCAGCCAAGTCCTTCAGCAGCGGCGCCACTTCCTTGACCGACTTGCCGAACAGCTCCTGCACCAGCCGGGCCTTGTTGCCGTCGTCCGCGTAGCCCTGCAGAGCCTGCGCCACCTGCAGCAGCGCTTCGGCCGGGTCGAGCCGGCGCAGCTCCTCGGCGCTCAGGCCGATAGCGGTCAGCGCCTGGCTGGCGCCGCTCTTCGGGTCGGTGTTCGCGAGCTGCTGGTTGAGCTTGATCAGCGCCGCGCCCACCGTGTCCATCTGCGTGCCGGTGCGCGCGGCCGCGTCCTCCAGCGCGGACAGGTTCTCCACGCTGGCGCCGGTGGCGTCGGACAAGTCGTTGAGCGCGTCGATGCCGGCGGCCGTCTCCTTCACGAAGGCGGCGATGCCGGCCACCGAGAGCGATGCCGCCAGCGCCGGGCCCACGGTGGCGGCCACGCTCTTGATGCCAGCGAATGCGCCGCTGATGCGGTTGGCCGTGCCCTGCGCAATGGCGCCCGCGCGGTCCATGCTGGCCTGCAGCGTGGCCAGGCGGGCTTCGAGGTCGATGGTGAGCTTGGCGATGGCCATGCGTCAGGGCTCCTGCTCGTCAGGCTTGCGGTGCGTCTTGATGGTCAGCAGGCGGTACATGAGGCCTTCCACGTCGCGCACGCCGTGCAGCGCGCAGATCAGCGGCAGGCCCGACCAGTCGATGCCGCCCATGCCGTTGCTCAAGGCGTTGAACACGCGGATGGCCAGCACGTCGGCGGGCGTGGGTTGCGGCGGGGTTTCGCCTTCGTACTGGATGCCCGCCTGTGCATCGAGTACGGCGATCAGTTTCCCGAGGCGGCGTCCCGCGCGGCGATGTGCGCGGTGATGGCGTCGACGATGGCTTGCGCCACCGGCTGCACCCAGTCGGCCCTGTCGCGCACCAGCTCGCGCCACAGCTCGCGCGTGAACGGCACTGCGTCGGCCGATCCCTGCGACGCGCCAAGGATCGTCGCCTCGGTGAAGCCGTCCCAGCCGTCGACGTACTCGACCACGTGATCGACCGACACGCCGGAACGGAAGCGGCCGAAGTCCGTCTCGGCCGGCCGCTGGATGCGCACGCGCAGGCCCTTGCCGCCGGGCAGGTCCACCCACTGGCGGCGCTGCTCGACCAGGCGGGCGATGAGGGCCGCCGCGTCCATCAGGCGGCCAGCGACAGCACGAAGCCCTTGGCGGCGAAGTCGAGCGAGCCGGTGCCGACGGCGCCAACCTGCACGTCCTCGCCCGGGGTGCTGGGCTCGCCGGTGAACACGCGCACGGCGCCATTGCCCAGCGTGATGCGCACCACCACGATGCCCTGCGTCTGCACCGCGTTTTGCAGCAGGATCATGGCGGCGCTGGGCGTGTCCTGCGCGATGACGTTCATCGTCACGTTCTGCGTCGGCAGCAGGCCCTGCTCCTCCTTGCGCACGATGTCCAGCAGGGTGGTCACGTCGAGCTTGTCGGCCGCGCCGCCGCCGATGCTGTAGCTGGTGGCCTCGCTGAGCGTTGACCACGTGGCCACCGGCTTGAACTTGCCGCTGGTGTAGGCCGCGTAGCCGGTGGTGTTCAGGCCCTGCAGCTCGAAGGTGTTGGTGGCCTGGTTCGCCACGCGCACGGCCTGCTTCTCGAGCTGGGCCATGCCGCCCACGTCGTAGAAGTAGCCCACCGTGCCGTTGGCCTGGCCGTGGCTGGTGGCCGTCGCCACGCCGGGGCTGGCCAGCGTGATGGCGGTGACCGTCACGTCACTGCCGTAGGTTGCCGCGATCTCGACCTTGACGTTGCGGCCCTTGACGTTTGCCATCGCTGGCTCCTTTCAGGAAAGAAAAAGGCCCGCACGCGGCGGGCCTGGTTGGTGATGCGTTGGGGTGGCTATGGCCACCAGTCCACTTCGAGCTGCACGCCGTCGAGGCCGAGGTCTTCGTCGAAGGTCGAGGCGTCGGCGGTCACGTAGGCGCAGCGCTCAGCCGGCGCGGCGTCGATGGCGGCGCGCACCAGGTCGGCCAGCGCACGCGCGGCGTCGGGGTCGCCGGCCCAGCACTGCACGCTGATCGACGCCTGCACGTCGTCGGCCGCGCCGAGCAGGGTCTGCACGGCGTCGGTGCGCACGGCGAAGACCACGCAGGGATAGCCGCCGCCCTCGGGCACGGCGTTGAGCGCGATGCGGTCACCGACCTCGGCCACCAGCGGGGCATGCGCGGCCAGGGCGGCGCGGAACTGCGACTCGGCGCTCATGGTGCGGGCGCCTTCGGGCGGTTGAGCTTCTCGATGGCCTGCAGCAGCCGCGGCATGATCAGGTCGCGCGCGGCACCCAGCTTGGCGGCGCCGGCCTCGAGGAACTTGACGCCGGGCACGCGCTTCGGTGCGCCGGCCTGGTTGAGCCGCCGACGCTCGCGCCGGGCCGCGCGGCCGAAGCGGTCGGGGCCAGCGGCCGGGTTCCAGCCGTAGGCCAGCCAGCGCCAGTAGAACGGGTCGTTCGGGTTCTTGGCGCCGCGGTTGCCGGCCTTCGCCGGTCGCACGTTGACGAAGACCCCGACATCACCTTGCCGCCTGGCCACCTTGCTGGTGCGCACCACGATGGCCTTGCGAACGGTGCCCGGCTTGCGGCGGCCGGCCAGCACGGCCGGGTCACCCGCCGACAGCGTAGGCGTGGCGCGGCGCGACTCATCGCGCACCAGGCGCGCACCGGCCGCCAGCGCGTTGCGCAGCGCGCGCACGCGCAGCTTCGGCGCCAGCGCGGCCAGATCGCGCCGCAGATCGTCGATGCCGGTGACGGTGGCGTTAATCATGCGTTGACCCCATCGCGGATGCCCGCGGTGCACAGCAGATCCAGCGCCACGCGCTCGCCCTGCACGTCGATGGGCTCGCCGACGATGGCGTAGGGCACGTCGCGCCACAGCACGCGCCAGGACGGCAGCACGCCATCGCGCCAGCGGATGCGAAAGCGCACGGTGATCTCGCTCTGCATCTGCCCGGCGGCCAACAGCTCGCGGCTGGACAGCGGGATGGCCGCGGCCCACACGGTGGCCTCGGTGGTCCAGTCGCCGGTGCGCGCGCCCAGGCTGCTGCGGCCGGTGGGCGGCGACTGCAGGGTGATGCGGTGGCGCAGGGTGCCGGCGTTGAGGATCATGGTCGGTCAGCCCCAGATGCGGTAGCGGTCCAGCAGGCGGTCGACAAAGCGGCCGGGCAGCTCAGCCACCGGCACGCCGGCCGCCACGGCCTCGCGATGCTTGTAGAGCGTGCCCAGCTGCATCAGCATCCACGAGCGCACGCTCTCGGGCACCGGCGTCAGGCCGCAGGTGATGCGCACGCGCACTGCGTTGGCGCTGTCGTAGGTGCTGGGCCAGTCGACGCCGTCGGCCGGCAGCAGGTAGCAGCGCTCGGCGTCGTAGTTGTCCAGCACGTAGGCAGCGGCGTCCAGCGTCTGCAGCGCGCCGGCGCCGTCCAGGTACTGGATGCTGGCGATGCTGGCCACGTCGGGGCCCAGGGCCAGCTCGGCTGCCGGGAAGGCGTCCAGCGTGATCTGCCACTCCTGGCTGGCCAGCGGGCGGCCGAGCTCGTGCTCGGCGGCTTCACGCGCGGCGGTGATCAGGCTGGTGATCAGCGTGTCCTCGTCGGCGTGGTCCACGCCGCGCATGTGCAGCTTGGCATCGGCCAGCGTGATGGGCTCGGCGGGGCCGGTGATGAGGGTGCGGGTCATCGGGTGCTCGAGCTGGTGCGGGGCGGGCGGGTGGCGGTCGACAAGCGCGGGCTGCGGCGGCCGTCAAACAGGCGACGACCCATCGGGCTGACGGTTAGGGCCGGCAGCGCAGCCCCGCTGTACGTCAGCGCCACCGGCCGCCCGGTGAGCGCGTAGGCCCCGGCGTCGAGCTGCAGCAGCCACGCGCGCGCGAAGCCGACCGCCTGGCCGCTGAGCGCGTAGCTGCCGGCGGCGGCGGTGATCGTGTAGCCGCTGGTCTTGGCCAGCCCCACGGCCTGCCCGGTGAGCGCGTAGGCGCCCGCATCGGCCACCAGGCGGCGCGCGGCGGTCAGGTCAACCGTTTGTCCATTGAGCGAATAGCTGCCGGCCTCCGCGGTCAGCGAGTAGCTGCCTGCAGGCGTGTACGTGAGGCCGACCGCCTGGCCGTTGAGCGCATAGGCCCCGGCATCGGCCGCCAGCACGCGCGCCGTGGCCAGCACGGCCGCCACGCCGGTCAGGGTGTAGCTGCCGGCGTCAGCCACCAGGCGCTGGCCGCGCTGCATGGCCACGTCCTGGCCCATCAGCGTGTAGCTGCCCGCATCGGCGGCCAACGTGCGCGCGGCCTGCAAGCCCGCGGCCTGGCCGGCGAGGGTGTAGGCGCCGGATTCGGCGGTGAGGGTGTAGGAACCCCCACCAGCCGACACCGGCACCCAGATGCGCAGCGGCTCGTGCAGCCCGTTGTGGATGTCCGCCGACAGCGCCCGCACGGTGTCGGCGCCAAGGTCTTCGAACCACAGCCCGTAGCCGTAGAGACCACCCAGTGCGCTGTAATCCGATTCGCCGCCCATCCACACCGGCTGGGAATTGGCTCTGTACAGCGACGATGCCGGCATCGTGCCAGACGATGCTGTTGGCGTTTGCAAGATGCCGTCGCGGTAGACCTCGATGCCAACGCCCGCGACCACGCGAACGCCCCAGGTGTGGGTGACGCCGGCAGACAGCGCGTAGGTCTCAGACCGCGGGGTGTCATATTGGCCCTGGCGTGCTTCGACCCGCAGCCCTGTCGTTGTCGTCAGCACCACGTTTCGGCGTGCCGTCGCCGTGTCGCCCCACGAAACCAGTTGCCCATCAAACGCCAGGCTCGACCGCCGCAGACGGAACACCAACGAGTACGCAGTGATCGAGGCCGGTTGCGCAGCCAACAAATTCCACCGCCCGAGGCGTGTTTGCCCCTCCTCGGCGCGACCGAGCAGGTAGGCGCCGTCCTCATCGGGCCGGGTGGCGGCGGCGGCGCTGACCAACGGAATGACCGCGCCATTGCGGTTGCGCACATCCCCGGCGCCGGTATGCACCAGCGCAGCGGCCCGCAGGGCCAGTTCGGTCCAGCGCGGCTGCGGCGGCTGCGTCTGGTGCAGCCAGGAATGCTGGATCAGCGGCACCGGCGGCCCCGATTACCGGATCAGGAAGTTGGCCAGTCGCGCCGAGGTGCCGTCGCCAGCGACCAGCGTGTAACTGCCCACGGCCATGCCCTTGTCCTGCGTCGGCCAGGTCGTGCCCGCATCGGTACTGCGCTCCAGGCTCAGTGCGACCGACCCCGTGCCATTGGTGGCCGCCGCCGCCGTGAAGCTGGCGGTCAACTCCGCGCCGAGGTACTTGTCGGTGCTGTTGTCCACTGTGCTGCTGGCCGTGGTGCCGGTGGTGGCCGACACGCTGACGGCGTTGATCAGCGTCTGCTCGGTCGACCACGACAGTGAGCCGTCGCTGGCGAACTTGAAGTAGCGCGCCTTGACGGTGACCGTGATGGCCTGGTTCTGCGTGTTGCTGGCCCGCAGGCGCCAGGTGTTACCGAGCATCAGGCGCCCCCTTGCGCGAGGGCCGCGCCGACTTGGGTGTGGGTGATCGGGTCCGCGACGCGCGTGCGCGCGAGCAGCGCGTCAACGTGGGCCTGCGAGAACGTCACGCCGGCCGCGATCTGCTGGCCGACCAACGACCCCAGCGCGATCTGCGCGGGTGCCAGGTCCAGCCGAAGGCGGCCCTGCTCCAGCAGAGGCCGCACGTGGCGATATGGCGAGCTGGGCTCGGTCGACAGCAGCACGTCCAGCAGCGCGTTGCCGACCTGCAGGCCCAGCACTTCGAGGATGGTGCCGTTGCCCACCTCGGTCGGCACGGCGCGCGTGCGGCCGATGCTGAGAATGTCGGCGATGGCCTGCGTGGCGCCAGCGGCCACCAGTGGCGTGATCTGCGCTACCTCGCCCGTGGTCAGCGCGCGGCCGGCCAGGGCTTCGAGGGCGGATTGCTGTTGGGGGGTCATGGCCAGCTCCTCAGCGCCGGCCGCTGGTCAGCCGCGAGAGCATGCCGATCTCCCGCTTGAGCGCGATCCAGCGCTCGCGGCCGCGGGTGTCGTCGATCCGGTCGGCCAGGGCCTGAGCCTGGGCGCGCAGGGTCTCGATCTGCGCGTGGATGGCGTCGAGCTGCGACTCCAGCGGGGCGTTGGCGGCGTTGACCTGGTCGCGGATGGCGCACAGCTCGGCCAGGCGCTGCGGGGCCTGCGACGGCGTGATGGGGGACTCGGTGTAGGTGTTCACGGCAATCCTCTCGTCAGGCCAGGGTCCAGAGGCCGTTGCTGGGGTCGAAGTCGATGGTGAACGACTCGCCACTGGCCATGGTGATGCTGCTGCCGTAGTCGAACCAGCAGACCAACGCATCAGCCGGCGAGGTGGCCGTGTCGTTGTAGACGGCGACGTACCGGAACGGGCCGACGCTGCCCGACGCGGTGAACACCTCGTCGGCGATGGTGACCTTGGCGGTGCCGGTGGTTTCGGTCAGCGTGACGGTGTCGAGCGTGAGGCCGCCGGCCGTGTAGCCGCCACCGGCGCTGATCTCGGTCAGGTCGGCCTTGACGCTGTTGCTGGCCAGCGGGGCGCTGTTCGTGAACATCGCCTTGAAGGTGTGCGTGGACCAGTTGTGCACGCCCTTGTTGAGCTGCTCGGTGTAGTCCTGGAACTTGTTGTAGGCGGCCATGGGCGAGCTCCGGTGTGAGGCTGGCAGAAACCAGAAGGCCGCCTTGCGGCGGCCCTCGGCGTTTCGGTCAGGTGGGTTAGGCCGGCGGGTTGGCGGTCGGCGCGATCTGCGAGCCCAGCACGCAGATGGCCGACAGCAGCGCCGCCGAGGCGTTGTTGACCGGCGTGATCGTCAGGCGCGTGTAGCGCTTGCTGCCGATGTAGCCCAGCTTCCGGCACTCGTTGTCGTCGTCGAACTGGAAGCCGGCCAGCGCCTCGGTGCCGAGCAGATCGGCGTCGGCCACAGCGGAGAAGTTCGCGCCGGACTCGTCCGACTCCTCCAGCAGCACCGTGAAGGTGGCGTCGGCATCGGCGATGGAGCCGGTGGCGATCAGGTACGTGATCGAGCTGGCGCCGCGGCCGTCGATCACCTGGCCCACTTGCGCGGTGGTGTCGGCGACAGAAACAGGGCTGATGACGCGCTTGACGTCGATGTTGTTCATCAGGTCGTTGTTGCCGTGCATGGCGATGATCCTTTCGTGTCGTTGGGTGGCTGCAGCCGAGCGGCGTCACGCCGCCCGGTCGCTCGGCTCATCAGGTCGAGAACTTCAGGAACTTGACCGCCTCGAAGTTCAGGGCGCCGCCGCCGGTGCGCTTGGTGCTGTAGAACACAACGTAGGGCTTGGCGGTGTACGGGTCGCGCAGCGTGCGGATGCCCATGCGGTCGACGATGGTGTAGGCCTGGCGGAAGTCGCCGAAGGCCAGCGACAGAGAGCCGCTTGCCAGCGTCGGCATGTACTGGTCGACGCGCACCGGGTAACCGTTCAGCCGCTCCGGCGCGCCGACCTGCATGCCGGGCTCCCACAGGTAGCGGTTCGTCGTGGACTCCTTCAGCTTGCGCGCGGCCGTGCGCACCTCGCGGCGCATCACGAACTGAGCGTTCGGCAAGAAGTGGTCCTTGATCGCGCCCATCAGGTCGTGGATGGGGTCGAACTGCGTGGTGTGGAAGGCGCCGTTGGCGCCCGTCACCACGTGCTCGAACTGGCCCCAGGCGCGCGTGCCGTCAGCCGTCGCCGCGGTGGTGTAGCTGCACAGGCCGCGAGGCTGGCCCACGCCGGTGCCTTGCCAGAAGGCAGTGCCCTCGACGCGCGCGAACTTGTCAGCGACCTTGCCGGCGAGCCAGCCTTCCACGTCGACAGCCGCGTCGTCGATCAGCTTCTGGCTGACCTTCGGCATGGCGTACATCTCGTACGCAGCGATCTCGTACTTGCGCACCTGCGGCGTGCCGGTGTCGCTGCGCGTGCCCAGCTCGGACACCCAGCCGGCATCGGCCTCGTCGTCGTCGACCACGCCTTCGATCTTGTCGGTGGTGATGGTCTGCACGTCGGCGATCTGCCGCATGATCGACTGCTCGTAGAGCTTCGTGACCACGCGGCCCATCGTCGAAGCCGGCAGCAAGTAGCCGCCGTCCGGGTCGCTGCCGGCGCTCATGGCTTTGCGCTCGTCAGCCTCCAGGCCGTCCATGGTGACGCCCGACATCAGCTTGAAGTAGCCGCTCTTGTAGTGGTCGTAGGCCTCCGTCGACAGGTCGCCGGGGAACGGCTTGCCCTTGGCCTGGTACTCGGCGCGCAGCGCCTTGTTGAAGTTCTTGACCTCGGCCGCCTTGGCCTCGGCTTCCTTGGCGTCGCCGCCCAAGCCGCCGGGGCGCGCGGCCTTCAGCAGCACTTCGTCGATGGCCTTCTTCTGCTCGTTGAGCTTGTCGAGCGCATCGCTCAGCGTGGCGACCTTGGCTTCGAGGTCGGCGACGGCCTTGCCTTCGGCCTTGGCCTTGATGAGTTCGTCGTTCGCCTTCTTGAACTGCTCAAAGGCTTCGCCCTGCTGGTCGATCACCTTCTTGATTTCGATGAGGTCCATGTCGGATTCCTTGTCGTGGTGGGATGTGGTTCAGTTGCCGAGAGCCAGGGCGCGGCCCCGCTTCTGCAGCGATTCGCGCAACTCCGAGAGCGTGTCGGGCTCACCCCGATCTGCTGCCGCCTTCACGCGCGCGATGAAGGCCACCGCCTGGCTCTTGCTCAGCCCTCCGACCTCACGAAGGAAGGCTTCTGCATCGGCCAGCGATGCAATCTCGTCCACCGACTTGACCGCGCTGATGCGCGCCTTGCCGTTGGCGGGGAACGTGACAAGGCTGACCTCCATGAGGTCGACCTTCTTGAGCGTGCGCCGCGGCTCTTCGGGCTTGCTGCGCTGCGCCCACTCCTTGGCGATGTAGCCGATGGACAGGCCGGTAATGGCCGGGCGCGGCTCCATCTTCAGCAGCGCGTAGGCCTCGCGGCCGCGGGCCGTGTCGGCCAGCTTGCCGGACACCTTCAGGCCGACGCCGTCCTCGGCCATGCTGGTCCAGATGCCGATGGGCGTCATGTCCTCGGCACCCATGCCCCAGCCGCCGTGCTGCAGCAGCATCGCCGGCCAGATGCCTGACTTCTGTGCCGCGGCCAGGGTGTCGGCGAAGGCGCCGGGCTGGATCACGTCGCCGTATGAGTCGACGTTGCCGAAGACGGCGCCGTAGCCCTCGAAGGTCATCCCTTCGCTGTCCGTCTGGGCGAGCTTCAGCTCGCGCAGGCCGAAGCTCGCGCGTTCGATTGCCATGGTTTCCCTTTCAGGCCGGCATCGGCTCAGCCGGCGGCGGTTTGGGCGCGTTGGTGATGGCGGGCAGTCGCGCCGCATCGCCGCCCAGCGGGTTCAGTTCTTCGAGGCTTCGCACCTCGTCCTGCGTCATCCAGGCCGGCGAGCCGCCAGCGCCCAGCGCCTTGCTGTAGTAGTCGGCTCGGTCCTTCACGCTGCCGCGCAACAGGCCGTTGCCCACGAACTTTGAGTAGATGCCGTTGTCGAGGTCGCGCTCGCTCAGCAGGTTGCAGTCGATGCTCTGCTCGATCCGCTCCCACCAGACGCCCAGCGTGTGCTTGACGTGCGCATCGAACATAGCCTCCGCGCTGGCGTAGGTCGTTGCCTTGTCGCTCTCGAAGACCATGATCGGCATGACGCCCATCGCGCGGCAGACCTCGACGACCTGATGCTTTCGCGTCTCCAGGTGCTGCGCGTCCACGCCGGTCATGGCCATCTGCAGCCACTTGGCGTTGCGGTCGACGATCATCGGCAGGCCGCTGTTCTCGCCCGCGTAGTTCTCGGCCAGGAACTTGCGAAGCTGCTTGTGCTGCGCCTCGTTCAGCGTGCCTTCGACGCTGTAGACGCCAGGGACGCGCACGCCGTTGCGGTGCAACGTTGCCTGGCTTTCCTCGGTGGCAATGGCCAGGCCGATCGCTTCGCGCGCAAGCTCCAGCGCGTCCATCGCTTCCCAGCCGTTCCAGCTCGGTCCCTTCAGGTGCCAGATCAGATCGCTGCCGAACGTCATCACGGTGCCGTCGCGGCCGGTGACTTCGTAGGTGATCGTGATGCCGTCGGTCGCCAGTTTGGCCTGCACTTTCCCGGGCTCGAAGGGGATCAGCTCGCGGATCTGGCCGCCGACGATGACCTTGTAGGCGTAGGCGCGGCCAGCCAGTGCGAGGTGCAGGCCGACCATCTCGCGGAACTCGAAGGATGTCTGCCAGGGGTTCGGCTTGCGATGCAGCACGTGGTACAGCGGATGCGTGCGCGCCGTCGTCTTCCGGCCGTCCTCCGATTCCTGGTACAGCTTCAGCGGCACCTGCGCGATGCCGTTGGCGATGACCCGCGCGCAAGCCATGACGGTGGCGCACTGCAGCGCGGTCTTCAGGTTGACCGCGGCCCCGGTCTTCGACTGCTTGCTGCCGTAGATCTCGCGGAACAGATCCAGCGTGGTGGTGGCGCCGCTCTTGCGCGACCATGGCAACCAGTCGCGCAAGCTCACGCCTCAACCTCCCAGAAGCTGCGCCCGGCGGCGGCAGGATTCAGCGCCAGCAGCGCCGCCGCGTTGAACAGCGCCATCAGCGGGTCGATCTTGGCGAACCCGGCGGCCTGCTTGGTGATCATCACGGCGTTGGCCTTCGGCTCGATCTTGGCGTTGCCGACGCACCAGGCCATCAGCTTGCTGTCGCCGTGCCACAGCGTGCCCTCGGCCAGTTTGCGCTCGGTGGTCTTGATCGCGCCGGCCATGCGCCATCCCTGCGGCACGGACACGATGCGCTCCATGGCGATGCCAGAGTCGACGATGCGGTCGGCCACGGCGCCGATGCCCGCCACGTCGACGCCGATCCGGTCCAGCAGGCCCGATGCTTCGCACCTCTGCACGATGTCGACGATGTCGGCGATGTCGTCGCCGATGCGCTCGACCAGCACAAGGTCTCCGTCGCGCGCAAAGTCGGCGAAGCGCGCGGCCTCGGCCTTGCGGCGCTCCATGACGGTCGGGTGCGCCCAGGCGCGGCCCCAGTGCAGCCAGTGGCCGGTGTCGCGTTCGCGGCCCATGACGGCCATGCCGAAGAGGTCGTCCAGGCCGCCGCCGTCGAGGCCGATCTCGAGCACCTCGCTGCGGCGGATCAGCTCGTCCAGCGACAGGCCGGCCGTGCCCTGCGCCTCCCAGTAGTCGGCGCCGGCCCAGCGGTCGGACATCAGCGCGAGGCCGATCTCGACGTTGAGGTGCTGGCTGGCCCAGATGCGCAGCGAGGCTTCGCCGTTGGCCGACTCGTCCTCGAAGGACCGCTGCAGGGCTTCCAGCCCGATGGACAGGCCCAGGTTCGGCGTGACCATCCGCCAGTTCTCCGGGTCGCGCCAGGGCTTGTCAGGCGCCTGCTGCATCTCCTTCGGGAACTCGTACAGTACCGGCAGCATGGCGCCCTGGCGCTTGCCGTCGCGGATGTCGCGCGCGCGCTGCAGGTCTTCGGCAAACACGCCGGCCGGCGGCTCGTCGGACTGCGTGGTGATGATGGCCAGGAAAGCCTCGGGGAACGGCATCATGCCGCCGCGGAGCTGGATCATGGCCTTCTTGGCCTTCGGCATCCGGCCGAGGACGTGCTCTTCATCGACCAGCGCGCCCACCACCTTCTTGCCGGTGATGATGTCCGGGTCGAAGGTCATGATCTCCAGCTTGGCCTGCGTCTCGCGGTGGATGATGGTCTTGATGTGGTCCCGCACGTGCAGCTTCTTCTGCAGCACCTCATCGAGCGCGATGGCGCCGGCCGCCGCGGCGAAGGCGTCGTCGGCGGTCTTCTGCACCGGGCCCGTCAGCAGGAAGGGCGCGCGCGGCCGCTGGTTGAACAGCAGCGCCGTCAGCATCAGCAGCGCGCCGCCGGTGGTCTTGTTGTTCTTCTTCGGCACCAGCAGGAACAGCTCGCTGATCAGGCGGCGCTTCGTGGCCGGGTCGATGGAAGCGAACAGCGCCCACACGATGCGGCGGAACCACTCGCCACCGGCATCGGCCATGGTCGGCGTGCCTGGCACGTCGAACAGCCGCAGGCGGTTGAAGATGCCGACTGCCCGGTCGCCCTCGGCAGGGTTCGGCAGCGCGAGATCGGGCACCAGGCTGCGGCCGGTCTTGAGCCGGTCAACCCAGTCGCGGCAGGAAAGGTCGAGCGCGGTCATTGCAGCGCGGCGGGCGGCCTCAGCAGGCCGTCCCAGTCGGTGCCCTGCTGGGCGGTGATCGCTTCGGCCTGCGCCTGCTCCTTCTTGCCCAGGCGCTGCGGCTTCGTCGGCTCAGCGGGCGGCTGCGCGCCGGTCGTCGGGGCCACACCTTCGGCTGGCGGTGCGGCCAGCTCGGGCGTGTGCTCAAGGTAGGCCCGCGCGGCGCTGCTGCTGCCCTTCTTGGCCGCCGCATGCAGGGCGTTCAGCACCTCGGCCCGGCGGGCCAACGCGCCGCTGCTCAGCTCGACGTTGTAGTGCTTGGCCAGCGTCTCGCGGCTGATGCCCAGCGCCAGCGCGATGTCTTCGTGCCGCATGCCGCCGCCGGCCGCGACCGACACGTAGCGCCGCAGAGCAGCCGTCGGCGCATGCGGCGGCCGACCCGGCCCGCGCTTCTTCGCCGCCGTGGTCGTGCTGTTTCTTGGCATCGGATTGGATCGCGCCCCGTTTCAGGGCGCCGAGAAAAAAACCTACGAA
>ERZ761590.25-NODE-25-length-43754-cov-10.022357_pt1 | contig 43754 bp, 44 predicted proteins | sample MGYA00511880_ERZ761590 | MGnify/ENA primary metagenome ERZ761590 (study PRJEB28899, sample SAMN03785555) | bioreactor sludge metagenome | biome: EBPR Sludge; feature: EBPR Bioreactor; material: 0.22µm filtered reactor supernatant | place: Saint Lucia: Queensland... | reverse complement strand
TATTCTGACGGAACCACTAACATAGTTTTCAGGGATTTCTTTAATTTATTTAAAGATTGTTATAATATTGACGGACAAAAAAATATTCCGTCAATAATTCATAATTGTGATACTATTTCTTTTAGAAATTTTTTAGACGGTTTGTGGCATTCTGACGGATCTACTGATAAAGGTTACCTTAAAGTATTCAATACTTCTTCTATTTACGTAGCTGATGGAATTTCTACTCTTTCTTCTATTCATGGAATGAGAATTAATTTTAAATTTCCTTACGGAAAAAATAATACGAATCATCGAAAATTGTATAAAATGACTAATGGTCAAGAATGTACTCCGATTATTAGAAAGGATAAACATCCAGCTAAAACAATAACATATACAGGAAAAGTATATTGTGCTAACGTAAACACTGGATTATTAGTAGTACGTAGAAAAGGACTAGTGCATATTTCAGGAAATTGTGAACTAATGACACACCGAGCATTTAGTCGTAATGCTAGTAGTTCTAGAGCTATTCCGGTTCAAAAGCAATTAGATATGATTCTCGAAGATACAGCAATGCCTATTGAATTTCGATTAAATCAAAAAGGCATGCAAGCTGGTGAAGCACTCTCACCAGAGGATCAAATTAAGGCTCAAGAATTATGGAATACGGCTAGAGATGCTGCGGTTGGACTAGCAGATCAACTTTCAAAGTTAGGCGTACATAAACAATATGTTAATAGGTTGGTTGAGCCGTTTGCTCATATTAGTGTGGTTGTTACTGCCACTGAGTATGCCAATTTCTTTGCTCTTCGCCATCATTCTATGGCACAGCCGGAGCTTGCAGAACTGGCTCGTCAAATGTGGAATCTTTACTCCACAAACACTCCAAAAGTTCTTAAAGCTGGCGGATGGCATCTTCCATTTCTTTCCGAAGAAGAAATAAAAGAACACTATGAAGAATGTCGCTTCGCTGGAGATGCCGAACCAGAAATTAGCGAAGACTGTAACGAACCTCTTATTAAACGATCTGTCGCTCGTTGTGCCCGAGTTAGTTACAATAACCACGACGGCACTAACAGCAGCTACGAACAAGACTGTGCTCTATATGATCGATTACTAGCCGAACAGCCTATTCACGCAAGTCCAGCAGAACATCAAGCAAGGGCTCATGAACACAAGCCCGGATGGAGTGTCCTTCAGTGGTCAGCTAATTTTAGAGGTTGGACTCAATATCGACAAATGATTCCAAATCAAAATATTACTAAATTCGAAGGACCTTTAGGATGAAATATAAAACATTAAATTTATTTCCTAGCGAAGAATACGCTAATCTTACCTTAATTAAATATTTACAAGCGGGATATAAAATACTCAGCTGTGTTTTTTATGTATACTGTAATGCAGGACTTTCCAAATTGCAGTACGTGCTACAACTTCAAGATTTGAAATTAGTTAAGTCATGAGCGACAATGTAATAGATTTAACAAAACGAATCAAACCTAGTCCTCTCAAACAAACAGACCCAAAGACTCAGGACTTAAAGGAACTAGGAACAGCCATTGATAAATTAATAATTAGTAATGTTTTTAAGGGCGTAGATTTATTCGAAGTGTGTGGGATACTGGCTAATCGACTAGGAGAGGCAATTCGATATCTTCCTGATAGAGAACTTCGAACAGATATTTTAATTGAAGTCTTATTAAAAAGATCGGAGAAGTAATATGCCCAAATTAGTATTTCTTCGAGGCTTACCGGCCAGTGGAAAATCTTTATATGCGGCTAAATTAGTTGCTCAAGGTTACAAGCGAATTAATTTTGACGACTTAAGGATATCCATTGACAATGGAGCTCATTCTAAGTCTAATGAGAAATTTATTCACGACACTGGTCAAGCTATTGCTGCTTTAGCTTTACAGACGGGTTATGATGTAGTTTATGATAATACTAATTTTGCTGCCTTTCATTATCGATGGGCCGTAGCTCTTTGCAGAGATTTACGCTGCGAGCTTGAAGTAGTCGATATAGACACTCCTGTGCAAGTTTGCATAGATCGAGATCTGGCCAGAACTAGCGGCCGGGTAGGCAAGGATGTTATAACAGATATGTATTATCGTTATTTTAAAGACGGTAAATTTCCTGGAGTATAAAATGTTTGAATGGTTCTTAAAGCATTTTATTTGGGCAGAAGCTACTGACGTCTTTGACGTTGAAGAAGACGAGGAATCTACAAAAGAAGAGCATATTTATTAAAAATAAAAAAGACCCAACTAACGGCCGAGGCACCGTTAATCGAGTCCATAATAACCCTCGAAAGAGGGTTTTTTTCTGTATTTTATACTGCTGCTTTGGGCTCAGTACTAAGAAGAAAGCGAACGGCTACGTCAGACTCTAACGATCCGAAAGTAGCTACGTCATCCAAACGAATTTGAGTGCCGTTAGTTAAGGCTACTACCTCTAACATTCTACCTTCCGCATCAGAACCTTCCTGACGAATATGAACAAAATCCCCAGGCAGAACGCCACAATCACTCATCATTCCAGCCGAGGCTGACACACCTTGTGTAGTGGTACTTACGGTAAAACCTGAGTTACCTGCTGCAGTGTCGGAAGCTGCTCCAGCTACTGCGTTAGTCACTGTCATCACTGCTCCAACAGGAGCTGGACAAACAAAGGCTGCGTGTGCGTCAAGAACAGCTCTAGTAGCGGTAGCGATTTGAGCTGCAGTAGCTCCAGTTGCTGCGGCTACAACTAGGCCAGTCTTACCGGGAAGAGCTGGATCAACTCCAGAAGAGTTAATGTCGTACCAGACGTAATAACCTACAGAAGGAGAATTAATTAAGAAATATTTACTATTAAGAGAACCTGCTACATCCGCTACAGCTGTTACAGAAGATACCTCAGCAACTGCGGATACAGAAGTAGGTAGAGTTAAACGTAAGCCAAAAGAAGATCCACCATAGTCGAAGCGTTCAAGACTAACTGCCACGGCTTTATATTCTAGCGGAGGCTCAGCAGAGGCAACGTCTACTCCAAAAGAGCGATCAGCTAGTCGAGCAGGGCCTCGGACAGCTTTATAAGCTCCAGGGCTATCTTTAAGTACTTCTGCTACTTTAGTCATAGCTACTTCGCCAGGAGTACTCTCACGAACCAAACGCTCTTTGCGTTTAATTTTTTGAATTACTTTTTGTCCTTTAGACATAATTATTCACATTCCTTTTTAATAATTATTAAGGCTTGAAGTATCGATATTGGTCTTGAGCTTCCATATTATCTAAATGGACCCAGCTACTTTCTGGGTAGTCTTCCATTCGCATCTTCCACTCAACTAACTTAGGAAGTAATTTCTTCCTCGTCTCGTCGCAATCTTCTCCACAACTAAAGTCCATAGCTCTACCTAATCTGTGAGCAGATTTCTTAGCTCCGCCGATAAAAGTATTGTAATCGAGAGCAGCCAAAGCATTTTTCTTGATTTCGTAACGTTTATCTTCTGGATCTAATACTATACTTTTTGGATCAAAAGTAGGACAATTTACTTTACCCGGGCGTAGTAAACAATGCACATTAATAGGCTTGCCTAAAAACTCTCTTACTACGTCCATTTGAGCAGTAAATTTTAATATCTCTGCTTTCTCTTCGTCTGTAGGAATATGATAACAATTCCAACTAGGAAGGTAAAGGCATTCCCGTACTGTAAAATACTTACTTACTTTAGATTTTGGGTCTGTCCAATTAATTTCCATTTTAACTTCCTTTACAGGAGGTTTTTCTTTTTCTATCGGAATTATTGGAATAACTGCTGGCGCTTGTTTTGCTGTTTGTGTTGCCGTAAACATTTGTATAATAATTCGTAATAGATGCCACATACTCACCTCTAGGTGACCCAGCCCGGCCCTTACGAGCCGGACTGAGCCTATGTATAACGCCTGCTTTTAAGGCGGGCGGAAGCCTTTATTCAGCTTTCTCAGACTCTTCTAATTCTTTCAGTAACATTTCATTGTACTGAATAGCCCCTCGATGAAGAATAATTTGCTCATTAGCAAAAGCCAAATCTTTTTCAAATTTCTCCAAAGACTTAGCAAGATCTTCTTTTTTCTTTAGTAGTTTTTCTTTCATTTGTATTCCTCGTTTTAATTGAAATTAACTAACCAATAACAAAACAAAAAATCAGCTCCTGAGTGTTGTTTACTGGATTCTTCGGGCTCCCAATCTGAACCGAAATCACGCTGGAATAACCATTGTTCTGCTCTATCTGACACACGAGGAAGTCTATCTTCTGGCCACCATTTTTTATTATTTAATAGATCTTTGGCCGTGCTTTTGTTTCCAGCTGCGTATTGAAATAGAGCATTATTCGGTTGATTACTTGCGTGTTTAGTTAACAGTTTAGAATTACTGGTTTTGCCTGTAAGCTTATTTCTTAATAAAATGTGCAATACAGACAAGTGAGCTTGAAATCCTTTAACATTCTCACTTTCCAGTAGTGGTATATATCTTATCAACCTTCTACTAGGACCTCCCAGTCTGTAACTAATCCAAGCAAAAGTACTTAATAAACCAGGAGTCATTAAGGTCTTGGTCGGCGTTCCTGAGCCCATAATAAAATAATTAGACATAGCGTAATTAATCACAGACTCGGAAATATCTAAACGTTTTTTATAATAAGCGTACCAAGCTAAGCCAATTAACATATCTCGTGATATAGAAGAACTTCCTACTTCAAACAATTTTTGCATTTGTTCTTTGTTTATGCCGTAATTTTTCCAGTAATCGTAAACATAGCGCAAACGTTGAAAAAAAGTTGGAGTGTTTGAACAATCATGACAAGGAGCCAAAGAAATAGGTCTACGGTGCCAACGACCTCTTTGATCTAGAGCTGCTTTTATGTTTATTTCTATACCTGGAATACAACCTACTAGTCCGGAGAATAGTAGGCTATCGCATTCATGACTTTCAATAAAACCGTCTTTATCTTGTTTATTTTTTATCAGAACGTTATAAAGTGTGTATTTATAATCAATATTCATTAACGTTTTTGCCAATTTAGGGTAGCCTGGAACGTACCAGCGGTAAAATTACTAGACAGAAGAGCGCCGTCAAATTTATCAATAAGAATATTTTCCAATGAATTAGTTCTAACTCTGTAAGCAACTCCGGGTTCTATATTAAATATAGTAGAGGTCAGGTCTAAATTAGTAGAAGCCCAATCCGGTATAAATCCGTTCGATAGCGACATCACCGCACCTCCGCCGCCGCCCGTGAGCGTCCAAATACTATAACAAGAAATTGCTTGCCCCGTTCTGACAACATAAAGATCTGTTGTTAAAGTTCCAGCACCATTAGAAGTTCCAGCAATACCTAATTGTCTATGTGTTCTGTAATAATTTTCTGGACGCCAGACTCCACCAGTATCACATATAAAAGTTACAGCATCGTCAACAAAATAAAGATCCCACGTAACAGATCCATCGGACGACATAGTATCAGAACCCGCTCTATTAATTCTTAGTCGGTTATTGTTACTTACTTTTATAAAAGTTATACGTCGACCAAAATTATTAGCAGCTGAAGGTAGTGTTATGTCTACGTTAGCTGCGTTAGTATTAACTCGAATAACTTCATAACCATCGGTGTCCGTAATAGTGTAGTTAGCGCTAGTAATGAGTAAACTAGACGCCGCCACTGGAGCATAGGATGATACCGCTCCAATAACCGTCGGCGTTGCTGCTCTATAAACGTTTGTAGTAGAAGTTAACGTTTTGTTCGTAAGGGCATCGGTGGTCGCTAGCCCTACTAAGGTATCTGTAGCGTCGGGTAAAGTTATATTTCTAGCAGCTGTAGGCGTAGCTGTTATAGATAGAGCGTTAGCTCCGTTATATATTTTTAATGCTCCCGATGTGGTATGAACAGCATTAAATCTGAGAGAAGAGGAACCTATTTCCCTAGTTCCAGTCGCTTCTGGTAAAATATTTCCAGTGACGGACAGGCTGCCTAATATGTCATGCGTAACGCCTGCGGCAGCTGGGCCTATAGTCCATTTACGAGTGGATCCAATAATTCCCGCAGTAGCGAAAACTCCTGAAAGAGTAGTTCCAAATACAATAGCGCCATTAGTATCCGCATCGTCTCTGCGAATTACTATTGTGCCTAGAGTTACGTTACCTGTTGTGCCGAATCCGCTAAGAACTAGAGCAAAAGCATCAGAAACAGATGCTAATGAGGAGCCAGTAAGCGTAGCGCCGCCAGTAGCAGCACTAATCAATGCAGAATTAACCAAAGTAGGAGCAGTAGCAAATACTAAAGAACCTGAACCAGTTTCATCTGAAATAACTCCAGCTAGTTGAGCTGAAGTAGTCGCTGCAAAGGCTCCTAAATTATTAGAAGTAAGAGCAAGAGTTCCTGATGCGTCAGGAGCGGACAACGTTCTTGTAGTGGCGGTAGTAACGGCAGATACTTCAAATTTTAATATTTTAGTTGCGTCGCCGTTATCGAAAATGTTGAAAGTAGCGTCAGAAAAAGACGGAGACACTCCAGCGGCACCTAATTGAGCTGAATCTCCGTTACCTAAAGTTTGACCATTTCGTAAATAAATTCTGTCAGAAGCAGAGTCGATTCGTTTAGCGATTAGTACTACTTCTTGATTGAGCGCAGTAACTGCAGGCAGAGTGGCGCTATCTGAAGTAACTGTTGCTGTGCCGGCGATACGATCCACAATGGCATATAACATACGGCCAGTAGCGGAAAAATTAAAAGAAGTTCCGGTCACTGTAATAACAGTAGGACTTCCTCCGGCTACTTGTGAATTAATATGTAATTTTAGCGTGGCGGATAACGTCAAAACAGACGGCGAACCAGCGGCATAACTTAAAGTACCACCGTCAGCTAAAACAATATTTCTATCTTCGAATAATTTAGCTATTTCAGAGTCGACGTTAGATAGTACCGTTTGCAAGTCTTCTCTACTAGCTCCACCTAACATAGGCGTAGCCGTTTGAACCGCAACATCGGTAGCTTGAGGATTACCTCTAGTATTTGAAATTACTGCCATAATATCCTCTTTTTATTTTACTTGTTTAACTCTAACTACCGCATCGTTAGGTAAATCGTAAATAAACTGAATTTGTGTGTAAGGAGCTGATCCTACTACTGTAAAATCTCTCGTTACTTCTTTCCACAAATCATTAACTATTATATTTATATCAGCGGCTGTTGAACTATTAAAACTTGCTGAGCCAGGTAGAGTAAGTGGAGTGTTAGCCGCAAGTCCAGAAGCGTACCTAACACTAGCATCAATATAAGTTAATGTTGGCTGCTTGTTATTAAAAGTGCTCCAGTCCGTCGAACTTAGATAACCATTAGTAGACCCATTTGCAGCTGGCATAGAAAGAGTTAAATCGGAAGAAAGGGCTCCGCCGCCTGTCAATGGACTACTCGTATTTATTACTCTGGTAGCAGGTACTTTATTGTCAAGTTGAGTTTGAATAGAACTACTAACGCCATCTAAAAAGGCGAATTCCGTGTCATTAACAGTGCCAGAACCAATCTTCGTAGCAGGAATTCCTGCTGCTAATTTTATATTAGGAATTCCTAAATCTTGAATGTCTAACATTCCAGCTACAAACTCAAAAATAGTCATGTTCATATCAACAGACAAAGCTGAACCGCCGCCACCGGCAATACCGTCTCCAGCGACAGCGGAAGACAGTTTATCTGAAGTTACAGAAGCGTTTTTAATGTGATCTGTTCCGACGGCTCGGTTGGCATCTACTGAAGCGTCAGAAGAAAGTTTGTCGTCAGTAACAGCTTTTGTATTTAACTTAGCCGTACTTACTCCCAAATCCTTAATTCGTAAGGAATTGGAAAATATTTCTATAGTAGCGGCGTCAGTATTTACTAACAATCCCGAAGCAGTTAATCCTACAGCACCTGCAGAGTCTCTTTTAACAATTACATCATCTGCGTTAACTGTTAACGAATTATCTCCAGCGACGATATTTAGAGTAACTGTGGCAGTCGAACCACCACCAGTCAAACCGGCACCAGCAACGACATTTTGATTATCAGACATCGGAGCATGGGTCTGAGCTATTAGTAAATCTATCGTAGTTTTAGTGACGTTGGTTCCAGACGAACCTCCAAAAGTAAAACTATCTCCCACTACTTCGTTGATGTCTAAGCGTAAATTTTCTAGCCCATTAACATTTAACTGAGCTAGTTTCAATATCTGCGCCATATTTGGTCTCTCCTGCTTTTACGCTTTGCCCATATAAGAAGGTCGAAGAATTAAGTTGTTTCCTTCGATCAATCCTATAAGAACTATATAAAAGCCGTCAGTAATGATTGGAGTAGTTACTACGGAACCATCAGTATTTCCTAGATAAATAAAATCGTTATGAGCATAACCAGTAAATTCTTCAACAGCTCCAGCGATAGCTACGTTACCTGAATCTCCGTTGTTAATAGCTTCTGTTGTTATGCCTAAAAATTTAGATTTAGTTAAAGTAGAACCTCCAGCCATAGCAATCGTACCCGAGGCAGTAGCGTAGACTGGAGTATTTACAGGAATCAAGATTCCTGAGTTGTTAAGATAAGTTCTGGATATAGAAGTAATACCTTCGCCAGTCAATAACTCTTCAACACTTCCTGATAAATCTAAACTACCAGAAAGCCCTTTTTGAAATATTAAATTTCCGGCGACGTCAATCCAGAGTCCTGTATCTGTATTGTTTGGTAAAGGATTAGAAACTTGTGGTTGAAATCTTATACCTTTAGCCATTTATAAAATTACTCCAGTTATTTCTACGTCTCCGTTTGCGAGCAATACTGGCTGAGAAGCTGGCCCATTAATAGTCACAGGAGTTCCGGAAACAATAGAAATTATATTATTTATGTTGTAAGCCGCTTGCAAGCTGCCAGCAGATCCAGAAGTACCTCCAACAGAACCACTAGGAAGCGAGTCTATTCTAAAATGGATTTCCGAATCGTTAGTTAAATTAAAATTGTAAATCACTGTGTTAGAATCAACAAAAGCCCAGTCAACTCCTTGAGCTTTTAGTAATTGATTTACGTATAATTTTAATTCGCCTTTAGTTAGACTTGCGTATTGCGGTTTGTTACTGTTTCTGGTATTAACGGGCAAACTGATGTTGGTGGAGGCCGTATACCCACTTGGATAAGAAATCTTCTCGTCGTAAATAGCGTTAGAATGCCCTGCAGTTAATTCTAAAGCATTCGCTACTATAAAGGTAGAGCCTTTGCGGACACCTAGTACAAAAACGTTTGTATCTACGTTTACTGTTCCCGGTCCAAAAGAGTCTCGATAAATAGTGCCCGATCCAATAGCCGTTATTGAAGGTGTTACTGTTACGGATTTACCTACGTTATCTACCGTAAGTATTTGAGCTATATCGGAACCTATTTTTATTATATTACCTTTTTTAACTGCAGATAAATCAGGCGAGCCAGAAAAATTTATAGTAGTTCCGTTTGTAGTTGACGTTACGGCTAAATTACCTATAGAGATAGTACCGCCAGACACTAAATTAAGAGCGTAGACTACTGAACCACCATCAAGGACTACTAGGCCGGAATTTGCTGCTATAGTTTGTTCTGGGCCAACAGGATTAATAATAGTAAAATTATTACTCCAATGCAAAGTAGTGCCATCAATATCTACTCCTATAGTTCCACCACCAACTACTACTAAATTAGATTTTTGATTTAGAGCGTTCTGAAAATCTTCGTCGCTGATGATTTTCTTACGTAGGTCCGTTACTACGCTAGGATGCACGAATCCTGAGGTAGTGTCCCAACTAGCTGTCGCAACGGGCCAGAATAATTTTCCTAGAGGAACTCCGGAAGTGTCGTCGGCGACGTAAACGTCTTTTTTAATTAACTTAAAAGGAGTACCGTTAATGATAGTCGGATTTAACTGTCCTACCTCTAAGTCTATAGAAAGGACTACTGGATTAGAATCTCGCATAGAATATACGTGATATTCTGCTCCAAGACTGTCTATTAATTTACCGTTAAAAAAGGTAGCTTGATTAACGTTTGAAGCGGGTAAAGAACCTGTAGGATTTAGAAGAGTAACTTCTAGATTTACTCCGCTTACCGGCTCGGAACCTGTCACAGGAACCATACTAACAACTGCTCCGTCATTGCCAGGAGACGGAGTTACAGTTATTTGATTTACTAAATTTGCTGTTGTTGCAGTTCCAGTGTTTGGAGTATAAGGCACTGGAGTCTCGGTTTGAGAGGACTCAGTAACTACGTTTATAACGAAAGTTAATCTGAGTTTTTGTCCAGTTGCTTCTGGAATATTAGCATTTCGTAAAAAGGGGTCTTCCGCTTCAGTGATTAACTCTTCTTCAGCAGAAATTACTACTCTATATAGAGCTGTAGGAGTTGTTGAAGTAGTGAAAGTTAATATCTTTCCTGCTCCAGAGGCAGAGTCTGATACGCTTACTCCAGCAGGCACTATTCCAATATTCAGTACTGCGCCTGATACTAGTTGGTCAGTACCCGAGCGCATAGAAAAAGGTAGTCCTCTTAACCACGCCTCGCCGGGTTCTATTAACAATTCTGTAGCAGAGAGTCGACTAACTTTAAAAGCATCGTCTACAGCTACGTCGCCAACTAAATTTTTGACTGAATTACGAAGTAAATTAATTAATTCTAGTTCTAAGTCAGCGGCTTCGCTTGCCAAAAACAAACGACCTTCTACGAATTTACTGCGTAGATAGCGATCGCTACGAAAACTATTATATTTCAACATACTACAGTTTCCTTTTTTCTACGAAGTAGTAGAAAGTTACGTAAAAGAATAGCCTGCTTTAGTTTTAAAGGGTATGTATACAGGCATTAATTTATTAAGAATTAAAAATCTATTGGCGTTTAGAGGCGATAATACACAATAGCGACCGCCAGGGGTTTTATTATCAACTGCGCCTTTGACTGTAATACTCGTACTAGTATTGCCTACTATAACGAACAGATCATTCAACTCTTCTTGGTTAGGTAATAGATAGTTACCTATTAGGCTATCGTCTGGTCCAAAGTTAGCCAAACTATCGTACATAGTATTAGTACCCATGCTCGTCGTAAAATTAGTACTATTTCCTACGAAAAGAGCTACATCAGGAACCAAGATAACAAATTCTCTGAAGTTAAAAAAGCCTGGAATTACTACTCCTGGCAAAGCTCTTGCAAATCTACCGCCCGCTAAGTAAGGGTCCGTTACTGTAAATCTGGAATTAGCACTACCTAGCGCAGGATCAAAAAATCTAAAAGCCGCCACGTTTGGAAGAAAATCGATTATAGAGTTTTCAAAATCCCCAGTACCGCCAGTAATATCCCAAGTTGTTATAATTCGTATAAACTGAGCAATACCTTCTTTACTTCCCTTCAACTTCCAAGCTGTAAGCATATCAGCAGATATTCTTCGAAGAGTGTCTACCCCAATGGAGTAACTTACTGTAGGCAATCCTGTTTGTTCTGCAAGAGCTAAAACGGCAGTACTAAATAACGTATGAGTATCTTGCAGTCTGTAAGTTTCTACTAGTGCATGCAACTCTGCAAACTGATATCCAAAAACTTCCATTAGATCTTGTAAATCTTCGTTAGCGTCCAACTCTCTAGCTACGCTCGGCCAGTAATTATATAGTTTATTTCCCCAATCTCTATCTTGAATAGAAATAGCAGAAGCTTGAGTGGAAGTGCCACTATCTATATCAGAAAATTCAGCTTGAGCGACATTCACATTTACTGGAATAGTAAAGGCAGTGTAGTAATAAAATTGATTATCTTGTAGTCCTGTGCCCGTTCGAGCATTAGCTTCAACGTCATTTAAAAAAGTATCTATGTAATTCTTTAAATTAGAATCTGTATAACTGGAAAGTAACGCCATTCCTGTTCCTATTACAGGAGTAGTATTTTCAAAAAAATACAGGGTATTTAATGTGTTACTTTTAACTAAAAATAGATTATTAGCGGAGTCTCTAAAAAATAAATTAACTAATTCATCATCTTGAAAATTAGCTAACGAAAAGTTACCATCAATAAGTTCTATTAGATTGGTTACGTAGCCAGCTCCTGAAGTAGTATCTAGATTATTTTGGAAGTTCTGTTGAACTCTCTTTTCTGTAGGAAAATCTGCTAATACTACGTACTTTCCGTTAGAGGGAGAACTATCTAAAGTAATACTAGTACTTGTGTTAGTTTGAATAACAAACACTTTCCCAGTGTCGTCTCTAAATAGTCTCCCTTTTAGCCCCGGATTAATTGGAAAAGCTGCGGCTGAATCCGTTAGAACATTACCTACTACGGAAATAGTACCTACATCTAAACCAGTTATAGTAGAACCTCTAAAAATCTCTACAGGTCGGCTGTCCGTAGCCTTATTGGGAAAAGAAGAATTGAACAATTCCGTTGGATAATGAGTTATTGTTCTAGTTACTACGATCTCATCGGATTCATTATTAAAATTTACAGGCTGTTTCCAGTTAAGTTCCACAGTATTGGCAACAGAAGAAGCAGCTTTAAAATTCTGAACTAATGCCATTTATTCTGCTCCTCCTATTATATCAATAATAGCTTTTGTTGGATCGTACTGCGGAATTTCATTCGCTCTTAGATTCACTACATCTTTGATATAAGGTGAAGTTCTAAATACGAAGGTATCTACTCTGCTGTTAGGATTGCCTGATACTGTACCCCTACCGGCTGCATTGACGTTAGCAGCGAAAGTGATCAAACCTTCAGCTAGACCTAAAATAACGGAAATTTCGTTATTGTCGTCGTAATAACGTTTACTTAGCGTTCCGCCTGGACCTAACGTTGGCTCTAAATTACTGTCTATAATGATAGATTTAGGACCTTCTACACTAAAGGGAAATACTGTTTCAGTAGGGAATCTGTTAGGAGCCGGACCAGTAGTATCATTTGCCCAAAAAGAACCGTCATATCGAGAAGCTACTCCGAATGCATAACTAGGAGAAGTACTATCTGCCGATACATAAACGTTGTTCTTTCTATAAATAGTTCCGGAGTCCGTATTTATAGTATTGTCAATCGTAAGCCCGGCATTTAGAATTACTCTATTATTTATATCACTTACTTCACTGATAATATATACTGCGCCTGAACCATCTCTAAAATAGTCCCCAGCGAGAACAGCAGATAAGTTAACTGCACTGCTATACTGAATAATTCCATCTAGTACTCCGTAAGTGTAGGCCACTGAACCTGAGTTGTCGTAAGTTTTAACTTGATCTGCTTGAGAAATACTATACGCAGTATCTCCATTCAAGACTAAATGATATTGCGTAGCGGCCGTTAACGTAGGAGGAACAGCGAAAGTAAAACCTACTTTAATAAAGCCTGTGTTAGGAATTTGCGTTACTGAAGTAAAGCTACTTAAAGTGGCCAAAGAAGCTAGATTAACCGGAATTGAAGTAGCAACTACTGTAGAAAGATCTGGCAAACCTGTACCATCGTCTTCTACTATCTGTGCGATTAAAGAACCTACAACTGCTCCAGATTTACGTAAATTAACAGACACAAGTGAATACACACTCGTAATAGGTGCTTCAAATCCCTGAGCGTACTTTACTCCCAAACCGCTATCTTCCAGTATAAAGCTAGTATTTTGGTTTGAGTTGTTATAAAGAGTTGCCGGGTCAGCTCTATTATCAGCCCCTACTATATTAAACACTTGGCCTGAATTGTCTATCAAATTCCAAGAACCCTCGACTCCATTTAATTCAGGTTCGTTGTTTAATATAACGGTTTTTGTTAGTGAGTCATAGCTAACAATATCAATAGGAACGCCAATAATACCAGTGTTAGTTTGTACAAAACTAATTTGAAAAGCATCGCCAATAGTACCTATATTGTTAAATTGAGCGCCAATAGAAAATAACGTTTTTTCGCTGTTATACTGAATAGTAAAAATGGAGTTATTGAATACTATCTCTTTATTTTGAAGTTTGGTAACTATCTTATAGTCGCCGGGAGAAACTGTATTTACTGAAGCATCATTTACTGCGGTAATGGCAGTTTTGATAGTGTTCGTAGTGTTAGCTACTATTTCCCAGATATTGCTAGCAGCGTCGACTAAATAATAATCGCCAGTAGCCCATTGATTAGTAACGAATACTTGAGAGTTATCTAAAAGTACTCGACTAGAAAGAGAATTACCTACTCCAGTTTTTATAGTTAAATCTAAGCTAGAGTCTGTTATAGAATTTACAGAAAGATTTGTAGCTACGGCATTTATTTTTTTGAAACACTTAAATGTTTCGAACGTTGCTCCGCCCGTTCTAATAGAACCGCTATTAGCAGAACTGAGCGTAGTGTCAATAGTCAAACCTGTATCCAGACTAACGTTGTAGTTTTCTGAATCAACGGCTAATATTTCAAAATCCGAGCCTGAGTCATCTCTAAAACTGTCTCCTGGAGCAACATTAATTAAAGCATCAATAGGAGAAGAGTATTGAATAAGCCCGGTTCCTGAGTTGTAAGTGTAAGCGTTAGCTAATGTGTTACTGAACAGTAATACTCCAGAAGCTTCCGTGTCTGGCCCAGTTGCAGCAAGTAGCCACTCAGATTCCGTTACGTTAGGAAAAATTTCCACTTCAGAGTTAGTATAAGAAGTAGCTAAGCCTAGTACTCTGGAGTCAACTCTAGGTCGGTAAGAATGTTTAGTAAACTCGAATCTGTCTACGCCTGGAATGTCTTTAATGAGAGTTTCTATTTCTTCTGTTAAAACATGCTCAGCGAAATCGATCCCTGTGCCATTTACTCCGCCAGTGGTTAAATTAAAATAATTCGACAGAGCGGTATTAATACTGTTTAGTACAGTGGTCTTTTTGGTAGTATCGTCAAGAAATACTCTAAGTCCTAATAAGAAATCCATTCCAAATGCGTCTAGAATAGTGAACTGTACTGTGACCATTTTTCGACGTTCTAGAAAGGCAGTTAATTTATTTCTCAGCGGCGGATTATCTGTTATTTTAGTTATAGTATTTCCAACAGGAACAACATAAACATTAAGATCAATTCCAGGATCTAGAGTGTTGTGTTCCGTAGAAGCTTTAGCAACTTCGGTAAAATTAACTTCCAGTAATTCAGAATAATCTGATTCTGCAACTGCTCGGTCTAAAGTACGTAGAGAAGCTGGAACTAATTCTCTCAATTGTTCAATGCTTTGTTCGTCAGTTCCGCCAGAAAACGCTGCAGAGTTTGTAACAGAAATGACAATAGGAGAACTGTCAGCTGAAGTGATAGTCTCCTCTGCAATGTTACCGTTTGATCCTGCTCCAGTTCTGTAAGTAATAGAAATTAATTCTCCTGGAACAAGTTTGCGACCAAACAAACCGTCCCCAAAACGAACAAATTTTTTGCCGTTAGGGCGCTCTCCTAAACTGTATACTCGACCGCCGCCGCCTATAACTTTTCCTAGAGAATCAACAACGGCGTTAGTATCTGTTCCATTGCTGCGTATGAAAGTATTAACTAAGGTATATTTAGTTCCGGCAACCGCTACTTGAGGAGAAATATCTGCTGCATTGGTATTAGTCAGATCCCTAACTATATCTAATCCAGCTAGATTAAATTCTTCGTTCTGAGTGCCTTTGGCTACAAATTGTTCAGTAAAAATTCGGCCTTGTAGTACGTTGCCGGTATAATTACCGGCAACAGTGGCTACTACAGAAGTAGTTAAATAGTATTCTATTCCAGTAGTAGAACGTACTCTAAAACCTCTAGGAATAGTGCCAGCTCCGTTTACGCCAAAAGTGACCAACCCAGAAGCAGAGGTGGCCGTAGCAGGAGTAAAACCGAACTGAGCGGCAATATCTTTAACAGCACTACGCACGGTAGCTGTTTGTAAATAAGCTTGAGTGGCTTGAACGTCGAAATAGAAAGCCAGCATGTCGGTAACATAGGCTACTATTTCCAGCCAGTTTCTACTAAAACTGTCCGTATTAAAATTTGTCCATAGCCTGTTAGACGTCGTTCCAGGGCCGTAATTAGTAGTAGCAAAGGAAATTAAAGCGTCTACAGTAGAATCAAAATCTTTGGCAACGTAATCGATTGATTTTCCTGTGGTAATCGAATTATTAGCCATAAGTAAACGTACCTCGTTTTATACAGATGATAAAGCTGTGCCTGATCTCATCGGAAAAATTAAATTTACTGGACTGTTTGTCGCTTTTACTACAAAGCGAATTTTAAAAATAACTAATCCAGTATTATAGTTAGGAGCGCAAGACACGCTATTTGCTACTATTCTGGGTTCGTATTTTTGTAATGAATTTTTAATCATGGTAGGACCTTGAGTAACTAATTCATCAATATTTTCCCAAATGTAGGTCCTTATAGGACAGCCCCATTCGGGCCTACGAACTCGCTCTCCTGGAACTGTCAATAATAGTAGTTGTATATCCTGAAGCAACAAGTTAAGGCCGTCTACAGGCTCAAAATTACCGTTAATAGGGAATTTTAAATCGCTACCTAAACGTTCTTTTAGAGTAGTTTTTGTATCAAAGATCGGCATAATTATACTCTTAAATAAGGGGTACGTTTGCTGCTATTAAAGGGACTGGAGTTGGAGTAGTACTATCTAGTCCCGTTATGGTTATGGTTAATAATAGAAAAGCTTCTCTAAATTTTACAGGAAAATCTGATAAATTAGGATCAGAAACAGGAGTAGAGCTTGCCAGTTCTATTATTTTTGCTTTGGCTGCGGTTACAGAGAGCGGATCTATAGTCACAGAAATAATCGCACTAAACAGTGAGGTAGGATTAGAAGGAGGAATAAAAGCCCCAGGAGTAACGTTCAAAAAAGTTGGAAATATAACAGTATTTATGGCGTTTTCCCAGGCTGTAGCAAAACTAGTAATTCCTGCTAAAGGGTCCGTAGTAGGTAGGATTGTTTGTAATTCAGTAGCAAAAGAAGCTTCATTAAAAGTAAATACAAAGCCTCCTGGAGGAGGGGAAGCTAAGCCTAAACTTAGAGGGTCAGGTTCTATCCCCTTGCCGTCAGAAGCTCCTGTAACAGAGACTCTGTCCGCAACCCAAGCCGCAAAGGCAGGTGCCCAAGAATTATCAGAAACTTTCGGTAGAGCGTTTAAAGTAGTACGCCATATACTGAGAGCGTCTATCATAAGCTGCCTTTGATACCAGTTAAAGCTGTTTTAATAGTAGTTAACAAGGTTACCACTGCTGGACTTAATACGCCAGGGCCTACAGAAGTCGAGACTATTGTAGGAGCATTGTCAATAAAAGCGCCGAGGGCTTGGCATAGTTGATCTATTACTTCTGTCCCTCCGGCTCCTAAAGCTACCGTACCCGTACCTAATTTTAGAGTAGCCCCGCCCCCTAATAAAGTTATATTAGTAGCGAAGGCGTTAAAATCTCCAGCACCCGCATTTAAAGAAATAGGTCCATTAGGAGCAGTAATTCCCATAGAACCTTGAGCAACAAAAGACATACTCCCTGTCGCTAAAAAAGTAGTATCTCCAGTAGTACTAGTATCTATATTTCCGTTCTTCATACTAAGACTAGTTCCACTTGGCGTACTAGCTTGAATTCCGTTAGTAGCACTGACAGATAAAGTATCTCCAAAAGCAGCCTTAAGAACTATAGAATCTTCTGTACCATTAATCTTCAAAGTAGTTCCAGCGACTGCTTTAATTTCTACAGAATTTTCTGCTGGTTCTTCTTTGATATGAAGAATAGTTCCTTCAGAGCCAGTAAATCGAAAACCTTTACCAGATCCTGCAATGTCTGAACCGTCGTCTATTTCCAGTAAGTGTCCAGCTGGACTGTACATACCTCTGTTAGTAGGGGTTATTCTTTGAAAGGTTTCAGGAAATTTTAAGTTATCGTCCGAACCTCTATTCAAATTTCCCCAGGCTACTGGGTGGTTATAATCTCCGCCGTCACATTCAATATAAACTACATCTTCTATTTCAGGTACGCTAAACATTCCAGGTGCAGTTAGATAAGGAATCCAAGAAGTCTCCCCTAAAACGGGAGTACTTACTCGAATTCTACCTCGTTTACTAGGGTCATTATTATCAATAACTACTGCTCTAGAAATACTAGAATAGCGTATAGCGCCTGACGCAATGTCTTTAGTTTGAAACATTTAAACTACTTCCATACTATCGTGATAAACACTCGAAGCTGTGGGAGTTCCTACAGAAGCAGTAGAAAATAAACCAACGGCAGCTTCTTGAGATTCTGGTACTTCTGATTTAGCAGTTGGAGCTTCTTTTCCCAAACCTCCATAATCAGCTTGATTAGAACCTTCCATTACACAAACATAACCGCCATTTGCGTCTATGGTATGAGTCACCATATGAAAATAGTAAGTTCCTGAATAACGTTGCCCTAATCCTCCAACATACCAAGAGCCTGGTCTAAATCTAGCAAAACCTATAGCATTAAGACTAACGGTAACAATTCCACCTAATTGACAATTAGCTTTGGAAGAAGCTACTCGACTCATAGCCGATACGTCATTAGCTTCCGCAGAATAACCGTGAGTTCCTACAGCAAAAGGAGTATTCAAACTTTTCATAGAACCAGTAGCTGCTTCGCTTGAATTATTACTAGTAGGGTTCACGTCAATCAGATCCGCAACGGCATCAACAATAGCAACACTTACTGAACTATTGGTAGCAACTGCTATTTGTTTGCCTGTATCGTCTACTCCAGCTTGAGTGTTACCAGGAAGAGCGTTATATTCTGCTTTTAACTTAACAGATTTAATTAACGCTCCTGGAGTTTTGTAGCTCAATATTTGTTTGCTGTTAATAACTAATCTTGAGCAAAATTCTCTTTTACTTAAAAATACGATAGTGTCTCTGTTTGATGCAGGACTTATGTACACTTTGTAATAAGCGTCGTATTTTTTTGCCAGTTCTCCAAAGAACTGATTTGCAGACATTCCCGCAGGAATTATATTAACAGCATTTTTTTCTAAATATATGGAATCAAACTCTTGACTAACTAAAGGGGTCTCTAGATTAGCGTCAGTACAAAAGAGTTCTATTAATTTTTTAACGCTCAAGTTTTCGTAATTGACTATAGGCTTTCCGAAGGGAGTTACTCCAGAACTAGTAGAATTAGCAAACTTAGTACCTTTTATAGCTGATACTTGATCTAAATGCATTCCAGGTTCTACGCTGGTTATAATCATTTTCGGATTATCGTTTTCTGGATACTCGTAATCTACTCCAGCGATATAACTGGACACAGATCGTCTATTTTGTAAGTCTTCTAAGTATCCCCAAGTTATCTTAATTCTATTTCTTTGTTGAAACAAATATTTTATTGCTTTTGGAGGAACTACTTTATCGTCGATAACAATTAAAGTCGGAGATACTGGAGAAGTTTGATCTAATATAGGAGACGAACTATCTATAGCAGAAACAGAAGCTCCTACAGTGTCGTTTATTATTCCGGTAGCAGAAGGGAATATAGAAGTTATTCCCGTATTACCTGCTTGCTGAACATAGTGAATATCCGCTAACATTCCGGTAGCATTTGAAATACTGCCCGAGCCTCCAACCGGATATGCCGTAGAAGTATCTACATTCGTATCATTATTGAAAGGCTCTCTAGAACCTTCATTAAACGTTATAGTAAACTGACCACCTGTACAGCCTCCAGTAGTCATCATTTCTTTAATTTCTACTTTTTCTACTAATCTTTTCAATTGATAAGGAAGAGGAATCATCCCTTGACCGGATGAATCCCCTATCTCAATATTAAAAAAGGCGGTTTTTTGAAAAGATCTATCCATTAAATTTTACCTAAATTAGAAATAGCTAACAGTACTCTACTTAAAGCTGGAATGCGTAATATTTGACTTTCTTTAAGTTCGAACATTGGATCTTGAATGTTATTGTACTCGAAAATAACCCACCAAAGATCTGGAGAATTGTACGCTTTTTGAGCTATTAAATCAGGACGCAAACAATCTTCTTGTTTTACTGCTATGTAAGTGTCTCCGCTATCAGGAGGAAGAACTAAAGCTTTTCTTAATAATAAGAATTGATTGTCGTTTTGATCTTTAGATACTATTCCATTGGTATAGCGAGTATTTCGTTTAAAATTTGCCATTAGAATAATCCTAAGATAGCGTCTCCTAGACTTCCTGATGCGCCAGGGGCAGTAGGAGTGTTTTGCGCAAAGTCGTTTTGATCTTTAGTACGACGATTGTACTGAACTAGTGTGAAAGTTACTACAGCCTCTAGAGGAGCTAAATTAGGGAGCTGTTTAGTTATTTTTATTTTCAAGTCCGGAACTACCCACAGATCCGTATCTAAAGCTATCTCAGTTCCTGCCATATTTTTAGATATAGATTTACCGGCAAAAAGAGCTACTAAAGGAGGGCTATTTTTTAGTACACTTTTGTCATTTTCTGTCAGTGGGTACATCAAGGAACGATAATAATTTAGATAACTATCTATAGATAATTCTTCCCCTTGACCCTGATCTCCAATTGGAAGTAAATCTCCAATAGCTGGTACAGGAACTCCAAGAAAAGAACTAGCAATGCTTCCTACTGCCGTTATTGCGTCGTCTATCAACCCCCCCAGAAAAGAAGGTGGGTCAACTAAATTAAATCCTGAATGATCTTTTGTAACTAGAGCTTCGAAAGTAACTGTTCTAGCTCCTCCAGAAGTCCACTGTAATATTGGATCACTTTCTCCAGGAATAGAGTGCTGAACCCAATTTGAAGTTTTATGCTCCTCGAAAGCACTAGGATTTAACAAAAAATAGCCATAATTATTATTTATGTCTATAGTGTTGTTAGGCAGGACTTTGAACAGTCCTGCCGTTAACAGGGATTTATTAGGAGCTTCTGTTGTCGCTAATCCAGCTTGAGAATACTGTTTTTGTTGCATTGATCTTGCCATTAACAGCCTCCTCGTTTTGGTTGGATATCGGTTTTCTTGTCTTTAATCTCTACGGCAGTTTCTTTAGTGTGTTTTGCTATCTTAGAGTTATCAAGAGCAAAGCCAAAGATCTGAGCAAATTCTTCTGCAGTAATATGATTAGGAGTATCTGAGTCATTCATGGCTTGTCTGTACGCCGAAGACATTTGCTGTTTTTGTGCTCCAGAAGCTAATTCAATAGCATCTTTAGCAATGACCATTCTGTCTTCTGATTTAAGGTTTTCTGGATCAATTGCTAACTTTCCTTTACCGCCTTTAGCTTGATCCAAGAACATCTGCGCAGTGCCGAGGTTAATACTATCTTTTATCATATCTAACCCTGCGGACGCTGCTCCTAGTCCTTCTTTAGCTCCAGCGTACATAGTTCCAACTGGATCAGTAGTAGAATCTACAAAAGCTTTTATCGCAGGACCTATAACAGGAATCTCTGTTAGTTTGGTGTAAAATCCTGCCAAAGCTTTAGCTAACAAATCAAACCAAGTCTTTACCGTATCAAAAGCAAAAGCGATAGGTTTCATAGCCATAGTAACTAAAGGTTTTAGAATCGCAAAAGCAGCAATTAACTCTTCGACTATGTATATCCCTATTTTTTTTACAGGAGCCATAGCGGCTTCTAAAGCGCTGGCAACGACGTCATAAAGAGTGTTAAAAGTAGCAGTAACCCAAGTAGCTACTTCTGTTAATGTCTGAGCTACGCTTTGATACAAGTCTTGAAATACTTTACTATAGTCTATTGCTCTAAGGTAATTATAAGCAGCTCCAATAACTCCACTAAAACTAGAAAATAAGTCTTGAATACCTGCTATAGTTCCTGCAAGAGCTCCAGCCGCTGCCAACACTATGTGAACTATCTGAAATCCACGTAAAGCTGCTGCACCTTTAGATAGACCCGTAAAACTAGTTATTACTCCACTTATAGCGTCTTTTACCGTCGCTATTTTAGAAGCTACTGCTATCCAAGTTCTAGCAAAAAGACTTCTAAATAATACTCCAAGCTCTATATTTTTAATTCCAAATAAAGCTGTTTTTACTTTGTCCAATGTTCCTACTAAACCGGTAAATACTTTAGATAAAAATGTGGAAGATCTTATAAAAGGAACAAACGTCATCCATATACCAGCTACAGCAGAGCGCACACTGGAACCTAATTTAGTCATTATTCCTGAAGTTCGACCTACATTTTTACCTGCGGTCGGAACTGGCAACGAAGGAGACTTTCCTAAAGAGTTATTAATAATAGAATCTTTTAGTAGATTCCCGAAAAGCTTATCCATAACTACGTGAATAGGATTAGTTTTTGTGCCGTCTGGTTTTCCTGTTTTATTTCCTTTAAACAATCGACCTAAGATAGGCAAATTACTCAAAAACCCTTTTCCGATTGACAACATTTTGTAAGCTGCATAAGCCGCTAAAACTGCCGCTGCTCCTTTTTTAAGAAATCCGTAAGCTTTAGAGTTAGCGTCTAACCAAAACCTACTTGCTCTCTTAACTGCAGGCTCATCTATCACATTTCCAGTTGCATCCAGATTAACGTCAATTTTTTTGTTAACGCCGAATATCTCAGCTACTTTGTTTGTAAGACTTCCGAAAGTTTCATCTAAAGTCTTTGCCCAGCTTACTAATTCTTTAAATACTTCTTTTGCGAACAGAGCTAATATAGCTAGTTTTTTAGAAGCTTCGTGAACAAAAACAAACAATCCGTTGTTATTCAGTAGTTCGTAAAGTTCTTTGTCCATCTTACCAATGCCTTTAGTCATATTATCTTGATTAGTTATCAAGGAACTGACTAACTGGTAAGTACCTTTTAGAACGGCGGAGAATAATTGTAATTTATTTACCAAACGTTCTATAGGCGTAGCACCTTCTTTTATCTTATGCGTAAGTGCAGTAAACACAGACAACAATACTGTCGCTCCTAAAATAATAGGAGCCGTAGATATTCCTAAAGCTTTTAAGCCTAAAGCAGCTAAGCGAATAGTTCCTACAGTAGCCATAAAGCCTGCGAAGGCTGCGGTTGCGACAGTTACGGATTTTGCCAGAAATAGTATTTCTTTTTTGGTAGTTCTTATGTACTCCAGCATAGAAGAAAAAGCATCGACTACTTTTGTTATTTTATTCAACACGGAACTCAAAGCTGTTCCTAAAAATATACCTATTTCATTTTTTAATAATGAGAAAGCTTGCTTTGACTCTGATACAACGTCGTATAGGTCTCGTTGTCCTTTTAGCTGGCCGTCAGTAGCGGCTCTGAGAAGTTTTAATCCAAGCCCGTACTTCATCTGAGCCGTCATAGCTCCACCCAAAACTCCGCCCATTTTTCCTATCATAGACATTTGGAGTTTTAGAGCTGGGTCATTGGATTTAATTAAATTGAGAAATTCTAGATTTGCAATAGAACCGTCTTTTAGAAACTGAGTAAACTTCTTTATACCTTCAGCAGAATCCATCCCAGCTAACTTAGACGCTGTACCAGCTCTCGCAATAAGTTCGCCAATGTCTTTAGTACTGTTTCCTATTCCCAAAGTTTTAATTTGAATGGCTGAACGAAGAGCTTCAACTTTATCGATAGAATTGTCAGTAAATCCTGCAATAGATTTAAACAATTCTCCTTTGGGTCCCAAAATACGTTCAAATTGAGTTACTACTCGACTAAGCTCCGCTCCTTGTAGTAGAGCGTCACCAAAACTTTGAAAGCCTTTAGCAAACAAGCCGGCATAAGCAGACGTAGCAAACATTATTCTATTGAACTGAGTAAAGTCCAAAGAAGTTTGTTTTGCTGCTGTGCCCGTTTTTTTTAGGTTATTTTGAATACTTTGCAGTCCCGCAGAAGCTGCGTCTTTTACTTTTGCTACTATACTAAGTACTCTATTTGCCATTATTTTTTAGCTCGTTCTTCGTTCATATGGTCATAGTAAGCTTGTTTAAGCTCTTTTCTTACTGACCATTTCATGTTTTCTATTTCGCTAGGAGCCCACCTATAGATCTGTCCAAAAAAAGCATAATCTCCCAAGAGATCCGCATCGTGACTTACATAGTCAAAGTTGCTTATCCCTTGGTAGGGGCGAAAAAACTTGGATGAAATACGTTTAATTTCATTTCAAAATCTTTAGAACATTTTTCACACTCTATTGTAATATCCGTATCGATACTACCTTCTAAAGTGGCTGTATCGGCTTGTTCTTGCATATACATTATGTCTCGCATAGATAACGCATCTATGTCTTTGGAAGTAACTTTGTCTTTATCTCCTAAACGCTTCACAGATAGAGCTAGAATAGAAGTTATTAATTCTTTACCTTTGCCCGTCGTAATCTTAATAGCGTCGAAGAGGTCTCTCAAAAATAGAGGCTTCAGTTCAACTTCTTGATTAGACTTAGGCAGAACTGTAACAGGTTTTTTTGCTAGAATTTCCGGAGAAATTCGTTTGATTTCCAGAGTGTCTAAATCTAAACGAAGATTTTTATTGACGTGTTCGCATCCTTCATGAGTACAAACAGCTACATGATAAAATCTAGGTCCGTAAGTATTCTCTCGAACTTTAACTAGAACAGTTTCTATGTCCGAAGTAGGTAATTTCCAAATAACTTCAGAAATTTTACCTTTCCATTTAAGTCCTTGGGCAGTTTGAAGACTTAAAATCATATCCTCTAGAATTTTAGGAATATGTCCAATATTTTCACTGACCAATTCTTTGTCAGCCAGGTAATTTTGTTGTTTTCCTCGTAGCTCATCAAGCTCTACGACATTAAAATGATCCACTCCGTCTAAGATTCCCGTAGGAAGGGTAACAAGCATTTTATATTCTCCTCGTTGAATTTATACTTATTTATCCTAACAGTATATTTTGAGCCAGACCTGCAGCAGATGCATATCTAACGTCATAGCCGTCGTAACCTAACGTCAAAGAAGCTATACTCACCTTATCATCTTCTTCTGCAGTGAAATCTGAAGCAGGTTCGTATTCCACTACAAAAGCTTTGTATAGCGTATATACAATTTCGGCTACTCCTAGCCTATTAATATGTTTTATTGTTACGTCTCTTCTGTATGTAAAGGGATAAGCGTTTGCACTTTTTATTAAAGCTGGCCCTCCGAAGCCAAGCTGTTGTACTCCTGGAGGAATATCAATAATTCCAAAAGCAGAACCGGTTTTATTCAAAGCTGCGTTATTTTGTACTAAATCAAAAGGTCCTGAAGCCCATTTAGCAAAGCTAGTATCCGTGGTAACTCCTACAGTCAATACTACAGGTTTGAATTCGTTACCGTCTATTATGGACCTAGGATTTAAATGAGATCCACCTTCTGCGTATTTGTTTGTGGTTAATTTGTGTCCTGGGGTACTGGTATTTTGAAATCCTGATTTAGTAAACTCGTCTATAGAGACTATCCAACGAAACTTATCTAAAGGATCTCGCAAAGAACTGCGGGCCATTAGCCGCCTCCGTTCACAACGAAGCCAACAGCAGCTGCAATAGAAGCTGCATAAGCCGCTGCATCCGCTTCATCCGTAAGTGACGTAATATTAGAACCTTCTATTTCCACCATGGCTTCAAAAGATAAACCTAATTCAGTAATTAATTTTTCATTAGCTTGAGCATCTAAATCATTTCCAGCTTTAAAAGAGACAGGAAAAGCCTCTAAAAGAACCCAAGATTTGACAGCATTTCCTTCTCGATCTAAGCAACTAATCATCAAATCTTTTCTAAAGTGAATCGGATACACTGGAGGTATAGCTAGAGCAGAGCCTACTATTTCAGCCGTAACACTAAAACCGATGGCGTCATTGTTAATCAATTTATACCATTCGTAAATAGACCTATCTAAAACAACCCCTCTTCGTAAAACTATGGGGTCATATCTAGTTAGTCCCGGTTTTTTTATGAATCTAGTAGGATGTATGTTTTCACGATAAGAGATAGTAGTAGTGTCAGCTTTAGGAAGAGTTATCTCACTAAAGCCTCCACCTATTTGTTTTACTGTATTTCCCGTAACATTACCAAATCCTTGAGAAGCTAGAATATCTTCGATAACGATTACTCGAAATCTAAACCTATCCAAAGGATCTGAAGAAGATACTCTAGCCATTTAATTTTACCTCAACTATTAAAGAGCGGTATTAAAATCAGTAATACTAACTTCTTGGAAGTCTTCGTAACAAAGAGTGATACTTTCTAGAGACTTGTCTCCGTCCTCAGCCGCATTGAGATCAGAACCAGGAACGAAGTTCGTAGGCCATGCTTGATAGATTTTCCAAGCACGAGCTGGTACTCCGGCTCGATCCAACATCTTAATAGTTACGTCGCCTCTGTAGTCGTTATAGCCAGGTTGTACTACTATTGAAGACTGAGTCGAATAACCAACAATGCCAGTAGAAGGTAAGTGAACGCTTTTGATCCACGTATAAAGGTCGTCAGAAGCCGTGTTTCCTGGAGTACGAGCAATCACTCCCCTAGAAAGTACGATGTCTTCGAAAGTACTTAGTCCAGCAGACTGAGTGTTGGTCGTAGGATCATGGCCTTCACGATAAGCAATTTTATTAGTGCTACGTTTTGGCATTTGAACATCATGAAAACCCGTACGAACTGGAGTAATGCTACCAGGGAGCGTGAATTCGATCAAAAAACGAAACTTTTCTAATGGATCTGAATTGGCAGTTCTGCCCATTTTTAATCTCCTTAAAAAGCCGGGCAACCTAGGCCCGGCTCATGACTAATTATTAAGATTCTGAAAGCGGAAACTCTAGAGCGAGTTCGATAAAGCGAATAGCTTTATTTGGTTTTAGTTGAACTCGAACACGAAGAAGTCCTTGATTTAGTTCGTCTCGTGTAGGTTCAACGCTAATAACTTTAAATTGTTGAGATTCCGGTAATCCTGCAGGGAATAGATGAGCGTTATTACGTAGGAAACTGAGAATAGCTCCGTTAATACGCTCTTGATCTTCTGGGCTTAAATTTTCCCATAGGAACGGACGTAGACCTGGCTCAAGAGAAGCCTTAATAAATTGAAGAGTGCGCATTACTTGGATTAGTTGTTCGTCTGCCGTAACCGCCGCTCCACCGCCACTGTAACCACCGAAAATAATATTACCATTTCCAGGAAAAGAAGTTATACGGTTAATGAAGGCTAGTCGTAGAGGTCCACCGTCTAAACGCTCAGATATAGTTAGAGCTAGTCCTTGAATTCCAGCGATACCTGCGTAACGAATACCTGCAGGAGCGTGACTAGGACCGCCAATCTGGCGTTGAGAGTCGATGCGAGCGATTACTCCGGCAACGTGACCCGTAGGATCAACTTGTAGTAGCTCACCGGCTTCCGCATCCGTAGCACTGTTAACTACTACTAGAGGATTGTAATACCAAGCGCTTACACGAGAAGGGTTATTGACTACAGAGTCTTTGTACGTAATAGCAGAGGGAATATGTAGCGTTAGTACATCAGACGCTGCAATACCGGACACAGAAAGAACAGTAACAGTTTTGGCCGTATTATCTACTGCACTGATTACCGTTTTGTATGCCCCGGCTTTTTTAACCACCATTCCTGGAGTAACTGCTGATAAATCAGGAGAACCTGAGAAAGTAACTACTAATCCAGTAACTCCGCTGACAGTTGCAGTAACTAATAGAACGTCGGTTTGAGCTTTAGTAATTTCTTTGGGAATAGCCAACAGAGAATAAGAAGTTGATAATTGACAACCGAAATCTGTTCTAATAGTCTCAGAGTAATCAATTAAAGCAGTGTCTACTAGGTATTTAGTCGCTAGAGGTAGACCAGGAACGGCAATTAAACCTACTAGATCTACTACGTCAAGCGCTCGTAATCCAGTTCCATCAGAAGCTGATCCAATGTAATCGTTAGCGGCAGGACGAGCTCCTTGCGTGGTCGTAGTAAACGTAAAGCCTGTAGTGTTACCGTCGGCTGTGTCTGTCGCAACTCCGCCCGTGGCTTGCGTATAAGTTACCGTAGCTGTAGCGGCGGTAGATACGAAATCAGCTAGCGCATCGAGAGCAAGCGCTGTTGCCGTTGCTACTTGAGCTGCAGTAGCGTTGGTTGCTAGTGAAATTTTTACTCCAGTGCGATTAGCGACAGCCGGATCTACGCCCGCAGAGTTTACATCATACCACACATAATAAAGTCGACGATCGTAAGCAGAAGCCATTAAGAAATATTTATTGTTTAGACTTCCTGATACGTCAGCTACACATAAAATAGTACCAGCTTCTTTAGTGCCTTCTCCGACGTTTACTACGTAAACTACATTACCCGTTCCAGCATTGTCATAAAATCCTTTAACAGCGTAATATCCGTCATCGGCGACGTCGTCAGCTGTACCGAAAAGATCTTCAAACTGATCCATGTTAAGAACTGCCGTCGCCACGTTTACTGGAGCTCCGACTTTTGCAGAACTTAGTAAGATAGCTGCCGTAGAAGTGCCAGCGCCTGGAATCTGGACTGTTCCAAGAGGCTGGTCGAAAGCCTGGACTCGTTCTGGTCCAATATTAGTATTTAAGAGCGCCATTTAAGAAAATCTCCTTTTAACATTCAAAAATAACATTACCGTCTATATCATCTCCAGAAATTTCAATTTTCTGAATAACTCCGTCTTGTTCAACAGGCGTTCCTTGTCTGTCAATAAAGACTTGAATCCAGAAAGTAAATTCGTGGCTCCAGTATTGCGCTCCTTCTACGTCTTTAGTCACATGGTCCATAAAATGAAACATGTGAAGATAGTATGTAGCGTTACTTACCACTCTGGCGGCGTTCTCTACTAAAAAAGTATCAGGAATAGTTTTTGATAAAACGAGTGTGTCTGTTCCAGTTTTAGAAATAACCTGAGCAGTAAACACGTCTTGAAACCCTTGTCCATTCTCTTTTTTAGTAGGAGTCAGTTCGTCGAATACAAACACAGGGTCGCCTATGTTGTAGTTACTATTGTCTTCCACTTTAACTGTGTTGCTTCCTCCTGAAGCAATATCTTCTATTATTTTCTGATCAGCGCTGAGTTTAGACCTTACTATTGTCGGCAAGGCTGTTCGAGGTGGATTGAATTCTTCCCACATTCTATTAGCTATATCAATGTGCGTAGCTCTTTCTTTAGAATCAATTCTAACCAAATAATACAGATCAATAGGAATACTGGGACTAACTGTAGTACTGGCAGAGGTTGCTGCACACCCTCCAGAAGTAGTTATAGGTTTAGTCGGATCCATAACACTAAATTTTAGCAAACTTAAATCAGCTTGCTGAAAAACGTCTCCTACTCTGCTTATTTTTCCGCCTTCTAGCAAATCAGGATCAGATGTTCCGTCAATAACTATAGAAGAGCGCTCTGGGTCAACTGCGATGATGTTCCAATCATTATTTAGAGAATCTGTAAATACGTCACCTATTTTTACCGTATTCAAGTCTACCGCAGTCAAAAAAGTCACGGTTCTAGAAGATTCCACAAAACCTAAAGCAGAGAGATTTTCTACTAACTCTGGAGCTACCGTAATAACGTGATTACCTAAATTACTAGGAACTACCGTAGCAATTTTATAGGTTCCTATATTATTTCCGCTAAGAACTCTCAATAAATAGCCAGGAAGAACTTTTTTAATTTTAAAAATTCCGGTTCCTATTGTATTACCTGGAGCAGAAATCAATCCATCCGATGTATACAAAATTTGTTCAAACGCTCTAGGAGCCGTACTAACAGCTACGCTTATGTTATTACCGTATTGAGGAACGACTCGACCAGAAGTCAAATCTTCTTTCATTTTTAATAATTTTACGAATATGTGTGGGTATTGTATTTGTCTAGTGTCTGCGCTGGAATCGTAGTAATTGGCTTCGAGTGGAAGTACTACGTTTTCCCCTGTGATGGGATCGAAGGTGTCTTTTAACACTCTAAAATCAATAGTTCTGTCGTCGTGAAAAGTTATGCGGCGGACTTCTCTGTCAATAGCCTCTTCTATGTCCCTGAGTATTCTTACGCTCATGGTGGACTCTCGTATTTTTTAATTAAAGCTTCTACTTTTTTAACTAAAGCGTTGAACCAATAATTTTCGTGTCCAACAACCCAAGCTCTAATAGCTTTTTCTATATAAGTATAAAAATCCACTTCTTCTTTTGCTTGAAAATCTGAAAAAGTAGACATTATAGTATAAACAACTTCTTCGTCTGTTATTTTTTTAACTATTTTTAAGTTGTTTATGAGTTTAACAGCGTTCATATAAGCTTGAGTAGAAAGGGGAATATAAGTTAAAATCTCTTCTAAAGTAGCAAATCTTCCGCCTTCGTACGTACCAGCTTTAATTCGCCACCTACCTTGATTGTCTTGGAAAAAGTTACTGTCCGGCTTTGTTATTAACTTATCTAATTGTTCTTTCATAGGAACTAGTTTCTGGTTTTTGTCTTGTAGAGTCAGTAATTGAGAAGCTCTCTCTAAGTCCCCGTTCTTTATTAAAGTAAGAATGTCCGTTATATTTATAAAATCTTTTCTTACTACGTCTATCGCCTCTTGCTTTATTGTCCACTCTGCGTAACCTTTTTTACTAGCTCTGTCAAAACGTTCTGGAGGATTTAGACCTTTTCTAGTTCTAACGTTTTCGTCTCCAGTGACAGTAGAACACTTTATTTTAACGAAAGCTGATAAATCAATTCCAGGATTGACAAAATAAGTCATCTCTCCAGAAGAAGAAGGTAATCCTATCATCGCACTGGAGAAAAATTTAGCAGCTTTTTGATATTGATCTTGAACAGTGTCTCCAGGTTCTATGTCCATTCGTAGAGTTACTCTATTAGCAGCGGCTGTTCCTCTACTGTTATGTCCAAACACTATTCCAGCTTCTGATAGACTAGTATAATCCCTTGTTTTGTTATACTTGGAAGGATCGGTACTACCGTTAGTCAAAAATTTTAAAAGTTCATCTTCTGATTTTGGAATATTTACTACAGATTGGCCCAAACCGTTAACAGCTGTGTTTACTATTCCTGGCTGAGCTCCTGGAGTTTCGTTCATTCTTATTTTTTTATTAATAATATACTGTAATTCAGTTTTTAATTCTTTTGTCGAGAGTGTTATAGAACTATCTAAACCATTTTCTATAACTTGTTTTCGAAGTTCTTTTTTAAATTCTATAATAGAATCAAAAGAGTCAAAATTAGAAGTAAATTCTATATTTTTACTTGCCATTTAACGACCCTTAAGTCTACATCATTTTTACAGTTTTTACGCAACAAAATTAGCCTCTCCCTAAGCCAATTCCTTGCACTACCGACCTTCGTTTCTCTTGATCCAATATTCTACTCCACTCGCCTCGCCAGAAACTTATATTCTGATCCGATACAGAAGAGGAATCCTCGCCACGACTGGCTAATAATATTGACCAGATTGTGTAGTAAATACAAAACAAACGATAATTTTCTGTATTTGATCTAGAACGATGCAGGTTCAGTTCTTCTCGAAGTTTTGTAGTAGCGTTATTAAGATGAAATTGTATTATATTATTTCTAGTAGTAAGATCTTTTCTAGTAGTTTCAGGTAAATAATCGTCAAGATTAAATTTTTGCATACGAACATCAGAAATAGTGGCGTAAGAGAAAGTTCTAATTCCTACTTGTCCAATTCCAGCTTGTACAGTAAAAAACTCGTCGCCAAACTGGTAATTAGCTCCGCCTACAGTTCCTGAATAAGCTACTACATATTCATCAAGAGGCGTCATGTCCGCTGGAATGTCCCAACTAAATTCGTATTCAAAGTCTTGACCAGGAACTAAAGTCCCTTGTAAAGTGAATAAAGTTAAAGGAGTTAAGGCTCCTGATTTATTTAAGAACATAGGCTCTAACACTTGAGCCACTGGTTGAGTTAAAGTATCAACTGTAGTAGGTTCGCCGTTTTGCGTGAAAGTAGCTTTAAATTTAACAGTAGTGCCTCTAACAAAACGATATCCGTCAACAGGCTCAGTACGTGTACCTGCAATTGAACTTATAACAGCTGCCATATTATTTCCCCAATATCCAAGCTAAAGCTGTTCCAATCGCCGTCAAAGCTGCTACCGTATAGGCTGGAAGCTTTAGATTATATAAAAATTCTTCTCTAGTCTTTTTTTTATGTTCTTCTATGGCTTTTTTCGCCATGTGTTCTTGATACAAAGGCTGAACTATATCATTTAATTTAGTAGTTATGTCTTGGAGTCCGTCAGTCCGTTTGATATGGTGTTCTACGTCAGCTTGTATTTTCGTTATATCGAGCTTAATTTCATTGACGTCAGATACTATCATCTCCGCTTTAGCTAACAAAATAGTACTAATTTCCGACATTACCGAATCCTCCGGAGGAGTATAGATCTTCACAATAATTCGTTATAGTATATACGATGTCAACGAGTGATAAAATAAAGTATAGCTAAATTTAGAACCAAATTACCTACCAAAAGATAACGGATATCCAGAGGAATTCTTAACGTTTTAACTTGAGAACTTGACGTTTTTGGTCTTCCTAATCTAGCCATATTAGCCTCGTAATTATTCGTAAATATCTTTTAAAATAGAAAATCTTATTTATTATTATTTTTACGTCAAGCTTTTAGCTAGTGTCCACAGATCATCTAATTGCTCAGAAGTCCAACCTAACGCAAATCCAATTTGATTCACTAAAGGTCGGTGACGTTGAAAAATCGTAGAATATTCCCACTCTATTTTGGCTAAACTCTTAGTAGGTTCAGGTAAAGAATCTAAAGCGAGTTCGATTTCTTGTGTTGAAACCCCAATTAAGACTAACGCTTGGCGAAATTGTCTAGGAGTTACATCTGAAATATTAGGTGGAGGGGTAGCGTCATGAGCAGTAACTGTAGTCGCTAGAGCTTGCGTGTCTGCTTCTTCTAGGTCAAGTTCACAATATATATTAACCATATCACCAACAGTTTCTACATACTGAAATCCCGGAATATTAGCTTGGCTCAGCTCGTGATGTAGTTTGTCGGCTATAATAGCTTTTTGGAAAGTATAAACAGGCACAACTACCTCGTATTTAACTCAGTTTAATAATTGATAATGATCTCTGACGGGCTGTCAGTGTGCCAGTGGATCTTCGCCAACGGCCTTCAATAGCTTGAGATCCGTTAACCGTTACTATTGCGTGTGTTTGAATTGGAATTGGAATAGAAGGAGATCCTCCTAATCCTCCAGAAGAGAAAGAAGGAACTGCCCAACGTTCTGAGTGTCCTACAATAGTCCCGGCGCTATAAATGTTAATTCGTGCGTCAGAGTTGATACTATTCGAATCCAAAGATGTCCCAAAAAGAACTAAATACGTTCCAGCTGCTGGCGTAATAGTCATAGCGTTCATCAATACGTCAGTAGCGCTGGTTGTTGTAGTGGCAACTGTAGCGGAAACAGTGGTGTTTGCTAACGCTAAAGCCGCACTAGAAGCTGCCGTAAGTCTTCCTTGTGCGTCTACTGTGAAAGTAGGAATCGCTGTTGCTGAACCGTAGGAACCCGGAGTAACTGTAGTATCCGCTAAGTTTAACGTTCTCGAAGCAGTTATGTTCCCGCCGCCTGTAAGACCTGTTCCAGCGTTAATACTAACGGTTGTGTGGTCTATGTGCTGATTTGCTACGTAGTTTTGTAAAGCATTGTGATTAACGCCTGCAGGAAGAACAACGGCTGAAATTTGATTAGCAGCGTCATTATAAGTAAGATCAATAGAGGATGTATCCGTTAATGTCGCTCCGACAGCGTCTTGTGCCGCTTCCGTAAAATCTGTCACAGCTGTAGAAGGAATAGCGATAGTAAGATTTGCTGCGGCAGTTAATCTACCTTGAGCGTCCACTGTAAAAGACGCAACTTGCGTAACAGATCCGTAAGCTCCGGGACTAACGGCAGTATTAGCTAGATTTAGAGTTCTAGAAGCGGTAATATCTCCGCCTCCAGTTAATCCAGTGCCTGCGGACACACTTACAGCACTATGATCTATATGTTTGTTGGCTACAAAATTCATCAAAGCGTCATGATTCACGCCAGCTGGTAAGACTGCAGCAGTAATTTGATTACCTGCGTCGTTATAAGTAAAATCTACGGAAGCTGAGTCAGTGAGAATTCCACCAACGGCATCTTGAGCTGCTTCATTGAAATCAGAAACTGCACTAGAAAGAATTACTATAGGAGTATTAGTATTTGCGCTTACTCGACCTTTTGCGTCCGTAGTAAATACTGGAACTTGACTAGCTGATCCTTTAGTCCCAGCCGAACCTACATCAGGAAGACCAATTCTACGAACTTCTGCTCCACCCTCGTTCAAAACATCTGCAGTAGTTTCTCCAGAGATTCCTGTTAATTTTGCTTCTAAATAACCAGAAGTTTGGTCGTTAGAAGATACTTTTATTAACTGATCTCCTGAAAAATTTACGTCCATTTTTAAACGATTGTCTGCGGTAACACCTACAACAGTATTGTCTAATCCCATGAGCTTAAGATAATTACCAAAAGCATTGGCTAAAGGTAGAAAGTTATCTTCCCAATCTTCAAGATCAGCTACATCACCAGGAAGAGTTCTACTGATTTTACAAGTAAAAGCACTAACGAAGTCGCCAGCTACTAGATAGTAGAAGGTTTCGTCGACTGCGTATTGAATAGATAAGGATTTATCTAATACGTATACTTTAAAAGCTGCCCACGTTAATTGCATCTTAATCCTCGGTCAAAAATACAATCCAATTGTTATTTTGATGGTTACTGCCATCACTACGCTTAACTTCAATCGTTACGGCTGTTGTATAAGGAATAGCGAATTTAGAACTGAAGTCTAAAGCGTTGCCGTTAGTGGTTAAGAAACCGCCGAGTTGCATTCTAGTGTCACCAGTATCATTAAAATGGAATTGTTTGATATCGTTTAAATTAATCTCGAACACTGTGCCGCCGTCAATAGTCAATCGAATGTCTACGTTCGCACTATTAAAAGCTGCTTGAAATCCAAAGAATAAACCTGTTCCAGATCTAGTAAAAAGCGTAGTATATGCCGCTGGAACAAGAGTATTGCCGATATTCAGCCTAATTCTGAATTGGTTGGTAATTGTGGGTACTAGTTGGCCAGAAGCGACGGCTGCGTCTACCAGAAGTCTACCTTTTCCGTCCGAGCCTACAACAGATTCTACAGGAACTTGCTCTAATCCAGTGGAATCAGAGCCTACTATTTTAGTTGAGCTTGCTGCTTGAATGTCCGTCAAATCAGCCATAGTACCCTCAATTAATAATTATTAGATTTCGTGGCCGGAAATGGTACTGTATAGATCTTGTGGTAGAAGATCTCGGTTAGTACGAATAACTCGCACACGTACTCCAGCGGCAACAGAAATAGGTTCTCGTAGAACTTTTTCCATGTTAGGTTCTGAAGTAGAGTTGAACATTACAAAGCGAGTAGTAAACGTGTTTGAAGCTACGGCAGTTTCTACTTGAATTTCAATCTTAGCTTTACCAGAAGCTGTAGCAGAAATTTGCGTCAATTGTAGAGTAGTGGCAGCGGTAACCGTATAATCGTGATTACTCGTAGCAGCTGCTGCGACGTTAGCAGCAGTGTTGTAGTTATTAATTTCGACGCCTTCAGACTCTAAAAGAGTAACTGGTAGCGGATTGGTGGCACTAAAAGCTTCACCATTCTCGTCGTGAATAGACACGTCAAGAGCTCGAACATCGCCAGCCGTATTTTGAATAGAAGTTAGACGTTCCGTCTGAGTAACAGGACCTGGAGCAACATCACGAGTCTGAGCAATCAGGCCAACGTTACCAGGAAGAGTGTTATCTGCTGCGTCATAGACTCCATCGGGAGTCAACGCTCCAAGTTCGCTTAAACGAAGAACTCGATCTAGACCAGCAGGATCGTCTCCGTGGACTTCGATGTGTACGTTACCGTCAGTATCGACGACAGCCATTTGAGCCGGAGTAGTACCGTCTACAATCTTTACGTGAACTCGTGCGTCAGTACCATCTGCTTCTGAACGCACTGGCAATGAACTATTAAAATCTGCCATTACACTCTCCTAAATTATTCTTTAGCTTTTTTTAGTTCGTCTTTTAATTCAGCTTCTTTTGCCATTTGAATCTGAATGGCATTTTTTAGACGTTCAATTTCTTCTTGTTTTTCTAGAATTTTAAACTCTTGTTCTGCACGAGCAGCAGCGACTTTAATTAATTCTAGTTCTTTACGTTTGTATTCTATATTAGACAAAGCCATTCTACACCTCTACCACTACTATTCTGCTTTCAAAATCCCCTAGATTCGGACGAAGGTGCCGAACTCTTGAGATTACTACGTCTCCGGCAGATAAAGTTAATTTGTTAAATAAAAAATTTGTATTAAGATTCGATCCGTAATAAGTACGCTTTTTAGCTTGCACACTTGAATTAATTTCTACACTAAACTCAGCGATATTAGTTCCTGAACTTTCTACAAAATCCAACATTGCAGAGGTAGCTAGAGGCACTGTATAAGTAGTTATAGTCGTAAGTATTCCAGAAGGAACCGCACTTATTTCGTTATATACATTCCTAGGCGTTCCTGGAGCACTAGTACTGACGTTTACGTTAATAGAGCCGTCGGGGTTAATAGCTAACTCGTCCCCTTGGGAGTCGTGAATAGCTATGTTGTCGCCGCCTTGGGCGTCGATCTCCACGTTTGTATTAATAGAACCGTCTGATTCTATTTCTAGCGTGTTGCCGTTGTTAGGGTCGCCTATAAACACGCCGTCTTCAGTAGGGCTAAGATCTACTGATACTTGAATATCTTGTGCAGATATATTAGCATCAACAGCTAAACGTCGGACTCCTGTGGTATCGACCAACTCATCTATAGGAAGTCCTGATTTTTGTCCTACGAGAGTTGTACCTTGAGTAACGCCTCTATTCGTAAATTGTGACCCAGCTGATTTAGTGGATTTAGTAGCCACAAATTACCTCGTTGGCAGTTATCTTAATTTAGCTAACTTATTTATAACTATTTCCTTGTGTTTTTTTACTTCGTCTTTTGCTAATCGTTTAGGAACGATAATTCCAAGTTCAGCTAGTTTTTCGTCTTCTAGTAAGTGACGTCGGCAGTGTTTACCTGGACTTTGTTCGAAAGCTTCAAGAGTACACATGGCTCCGTTAGGAAGTCTATAAGCACAACGTTTATGTTCTTCTATGTGTTTTACTTCGGCTTGAACTTCTCGTTCTTCTTCTTCTTTATTAATTTCTACTTGCAGAAGTTTTAAATACTGTGCGTAAACGTCTTGCCCGTAAACCATCTTGACGTCGTCAGTACGAGTAATAAAAGGTAATTTACGTAGAAAAAGTAACGGATATTCTTGCCAGCGAGTTAAAGAAGGTAGTTTTTTTATTTGTGTATAAGCTTTGCTACCTTTGGCAACAACAGCATAACCTCCTCTAAATTTAATTCCAGCTAAACTTCCGTTCATATCTCGCAAATCATGCTTAATTACTATGTATTCATTGACTCTCTCTAGAGTTTTAGTTGTCCAGGTCATTATTTTCTCCTTTTGGCTCTACCAAAATTAGAAGGTTAATAGTGTCTGTGTTTATTTTGTAAAGTTCTTCTTTTGTAATACTGCCTGCGTGTATTTCTGCGTGGTGATTAGGACACACTACTACAGCGTTTCGTAGAGTGTTTAATCCCCCTTGAGACTTTTCTTGAATATGGTGAGTGTCGCAGGAAGCTTTATCCCAACCGCAAATCATACAAGCTTTGCCGAAAAATTGTTTTACAGCTTTTGCCCACGAATTTACATCTCTATGCTCGAAACTAAGGTTTCCTCGCAAGTATTCATTTTTTGATGCGTATTTCATATCCATAGGCAATCCTTTTATATTTCGTTGCCTATGCATAACACAATAACCAGCGGCATAGTGCTTATTAAAACATTTAGAATAGCTGCACAATTTAGAATGAGGATAAATTTCTAGTGTTCCTCGTTTAAATTTTTCTAAATGATTTTGACAATAACCATGACCTTTGTGCTTTGCTATGCATCCTTCAATCTGACATTTTGTGTGTTTTAAGTTCATAAAAAAATCCTTGTGATAAAGAATGGAGATAAACTCGTTCTCTACCACAAGGATTAAATATGCACTTAGTCAAGCAGATCAAAAGAATAAGACTGTTTCAATTTGCCTAATTACTTATTTTATTAGGCTCCCAAGGGTAAAACAGCTCGGATACGGGCCAGTGCTAAACGATTGTACAAGTCCATCCCGCAATACCACTTCATACGGTATTGATAGGCGTTTTCGTCTTCACGAGGACCTACGTACTCAAGTTTTAGTCCAGCGTTATTACTTGACGTGAAGCCAGCGATACCTTTGTATTCGCCCCAGCAACCGCAGTAAATACTTGAACCGTCAACACGCTCAGCAAGCGCTACTGCTTGTGTGTTCGTAAATTCTGCAGCGTTTGCAGCTTTACGAGCTACTAGCTTGTTTTGCTCAGGATCAAAGAAACTGCCAGTAGATACGATAGTTAGAGTAGTCGTACCAGCGCCTGCAGTAATAGGCCAACGGTAAAGAACGCCATCAGTACCACGCATTAGAGCGACAGTTTCAGTACCGTCACCAGCAACGCCGACCGTAAGAGTCGTGGCGCTTGAACTACCTTTTACAAGAGTAGTATCTGACGTATTAACTGCGTCAGTTTTGCTTACGAAGTCGTTACGGAAAACAGGGATATCTTGATAATGAAGCATAGGCTTATCATTACCTAGACCTTGACGTTGAAGCATCGCTGCATCAGTACCGCCGCCAGTGTTACGTAGAAGAACACGTAGCGTACGAATTTCACGATTGTTCATCATAAGGAAATCCGGAGTAGCCGCCGTAATACGATCGATTAGATCGTCAAGATCTTCTAGCGTGAAAACACGACCTTCACGACCGTTACGAGCTGAAGCAGGATCGTCTTCAGAAAGAACTAGGGTTTGCGTAGGCGTGCCGGCATTGTAGAAAGGATGGTTTACGTCATCTGGATTACCTTGTTCGGCATCGAGAATGCTCGCCATACCTTTAAAACGATCAGCAATACCTAGAGGGCCGTTGTTCGTCTGAGTTAGAGACGCCGTGCGGTTAGCATTAACTACTGCGTTCATGTAAATACGAGCAATTACTTTCGCTTTCGCTGAAATTTGAACTTGTAGTTGGTCATTACTTTCGGATAGTTGATCTTCAAGTTGGCCGTCGATAATGATATCAGCAAGGATAGCCGTTAGGTTAACGTTAACAGACTCGAACGTAGCGCCGGCTTGATATTTAACTTGGTTCAGTGAAGTGCCAGGAGTGGCGAAATCAGCTGAAGCTAGCGTTTTTTCACGAGTGAAAGTGTAAGATAGTCCTTGGAAAACAACGAAAGGCATATATTTGACATTATGTTAGCTTTAGCTTTCGCTAAAGAGCAGACTGTATCTTCAACTTTTGATAAGTTGTTCGGAGCTCTTCAAACGCAGTGTCGTATCTATTTTATACTCTAAAGAAGGTATAATATAAGGTTTTACGATTTCTACGAACTTACAGAATTCGTCGTGAGGAAATCTAATTCTATATCTGCCATGACTGGCATTTATATTACTTCTTATATTCCATTTTTCTTTAAAATATAATTGAACTATTAATTCTTCTTCAGCTTTCACAGAGTTGCAATAAGTATTTAAAATTCCCATTGCTTTTTTGTTAAAAGGTCTGTCAATACACCCATCATCCATATACCAGATGGCTAGTCCTAAGGGATCTAGCATATCTAAAACATCTCTTGATATATATTTTTTGTTCTGGGGGTATAGTTTTTTACGAAGAATTCCAAGCTCTTTGCTATTTTTAGACGTTAGTTTATAACCGTAAAATTTTTTAGTTTTTAAGGTGTTTTCGTATAGTCTAGGAACGTAACGCCAAAAATTGGGCTCTAGCTCAAATTTCCACTCACTGTATTCCTTTTGGTGAGTAGAATGTCTAATTACAAGATTAGATTGTTCTTGCTTATTTAGATGCTCTAGATAACCGTCTCCAATAGCCAAAGCTGCTTGAAGTTCAAGCTTCATTTTACCTCTTCGAGAATTTAATCTCTACTGACTTGCGTTTTAGTCGTTGAGGCTTCCTTCATCGGTTAGTTTAGAAGGCTCGCCTGCTGATTGTCCATTGTATTATCCTACAAATTTTTATAACATTCAAGCTTAGTCTTTCGACTTACTCAGTAGTTTTGTAGGCTTTAGGAGTTTCCAGCATTTTCCCGAATTTTAGAATGGCTCAAAAATCTTATGAAGATTAAAGGCTTACGCTCACCATTCGTCAACAGAAACGATATCAGCAACAATACCTTCAACTAGTTCGTTATTTGAAAGAGTCGCTGCGTCTAATAGAGAAATTACTTGAGCCATGTTGTCTTATTCTCCTAAGAATGTTAATTACCTATTTCTAGGTGTAAACGCTGTATTTTTTTCTCCACCACTAACCTTAGATAAGCCAGAGCGGATCAAGTCTTTAGAACTCTTGGTTTTTCGTTCAGCACGTTCTTGTTCTTCAATCTTAGCTTTAGTAGTTCTGGCGCCGTCATTAGCTCCAGGAACTGAATGATTAACTACGATTTTCTTCTCTCCAAACATGCCTTTCATTTTAGCTTCTGAAAGAGCAGTCCAAGCTTCGGCAGGGTCGTCAAAACCTTTAACCATACGTTCTGCGAACTGCTTAAACTCTTCTGGAACAGAAGCCATTTCTTCTTTAATACGATCTTTGTAAACTTGTTGCTGCGCTGCTTGTTGTGCAGCATAAGCTTCGGCCTGAGAACGGTATTTAGCAAGTTCTTCGTCTTTCTCTTTGAGTTTTTGAGAATAGACAGTTTCCACTTCGGCTAAGCGGCCTTCTCGGTGAGCAAGTTTGTCTTCTAGAGAGCGTTTTTTATCTGCAGCTTCTGCTTCAAGAGCCTCTAGCTTCTTTTTGGCTTCAGTTGCTGATTTTGCTTCTTCCTTGATTTTTGCTATTTCGGCTTCTTTTTCTTTGTTAAGTCGATCTTGAGCTTCTTGAAATTTAACTCTGGCTAGTTTATTTTCTTCTCGAAGCTTGATAACTTCAGTAAGAGCGCTTTCTTTGGTCCAATCGTCTGGATTCTTTACTGTTTTCTTAGAATCGACGTCTTCTGCTTTAACTTCTTCTGTAGGTTTGGTTCCTGTACCAGCTGTGCTATTTAGCAGGTTATGCCCTTTCGCTAAGCCGTCAGAAGTAGCACCAGCTCCTATTAGAGTTTCCGGAGTGCTCACTTTATCCGAAACCTGAGAATCTTTCTTCTGTCCATTTAGAGTATCTAACAAATCCATACGATGTTCCTTTTCTGGCTCTACCATGAAGGGTTAAAATTAACGTGAAAGTAAATCAATTCCACTTCCACCTGGGAACGTACTACTAAAACCATTTTGATTCATATTTTTCTGGTACGGATTATGAGAATTTGAAGCCATTTGTTCCGTCATAACAGGAATAAGCTTAATTTCATAAATCATCGAAGGACTAAAGGCCGTTACTACTGGATCTTCCAGTACAAAAGGTCTTTGTTCCTTAGAAGCGGAAGTCCATTCTTGTTGAAGAATTTTCCAACGCTCGTAACATTTGTTATAATCAGAAGATTCAGCAGCTTGAATATGATCTCCGCTTGTTCTTAAGATTATAACTCCGTAAACCATCTTATCTTTTGACATTATTTTCCTCGTTGATCCCCGTTTTTACCTGACTGTTTTGAGCTGTCTTCCGAATGCTTAGCTCTGTTATCAATTTTAGCTCCAGTCACTTCTGCTTCAGCTTTTTTAGGAGCAGCAATTGGATGCTCAAGTCCATTTTCATCAAACAGCTTACCGATTTCCAATTGAAAGTTGGCTTCGGTATGCATACGTTCGCCTATATCTTCTCTAGTCTCTTTAATTGCCTTCTTGATCTCTTGTTCAGTAAGGTAAGGATAGAGTTGTTTATATGCCTGACGGTCGCCAGTTTCACGTATCTTTTGTTCAATGATAATAGTTTCCATCTGAGTTTTCGGATCAACAGGAAACTTAGGCTCTATGTAAGTAATTTCTAACTTAGCGTTATCAGAGAATCTCTTTTCTCCTGATTTTGTATAATGCGTATTCCATAACTTAGCAATTACTTTGAAGAGTTGTTGTTCACGTTCTTTAATAAGTTGTCCTCGGCGCCTATTACGATCAATTACGCCAGCTTTTTCCATCCACAAAGCAAAGCCTGAAGGACTTATCTTATCTTTATATTTAGGCATCAATCCGTGATTGACACGAACCATGTCACTGATTGACTCAATAGTTTTCAATAGTCCGGTAATATCCGCTTTAGGGTGTTCAAATCTAAAATCACCTTTTTCTCCAACCGCCACAGCTACGTCTGGGCCAATTGAAAAACCTAAAGCGTTTGCTTCTGCATTACCGTCTCTAAATACTCCAAAACCTGAATCAAAATTTCTAAAAGCTCCGCCTGCTCCTAAACCAGACACTCCAGTCAATCCTCCGAATCGACTTTGAGCAGATCCGCCTCTCAGTTGATTAAAATCGTCAGCAGGTCTGCCTTGTCTAGTATTGTTAGGACGTTCAGCTCCAGTAATAACAGGAACTCCGAAAGATTGATACTTGGCAATATGGTTTAAATCAGTTATGCGCATATTAAGAGCGTGATTCGCATATATCAACGGCTCGTTAATAGGTAAGAAGTAATAATGAGCTGGATCTTGATTAAAGAAAGGAACCGCTGGAATAACTCCATAAGGATTTTGAACTGTCATTTCCTGGCCGTCTTGGTCAATTTGATTATGACTAGTAGGACTCCAGTAAAGCATGTTAACAGGTCCAAAACTACCTTGCTTTTTATCTTTACGGTTCTTTCTGCCTATCGGTCCAGCCGTTAATATGTCGTTTGCTCCGAAAGAAGAAGGAGATATTCCATGGCCTCGAACGTGCATTTTGTTCGCAGGTCCATTTTCAGCCGTTCTGCTTGCTCCAGCGAAGCCGCCGAATCTACTATTATTAAATCCGCCGATAAGAAGTTCAGTAATATAATAAGGACTTGCTCCGTGGCGCATGTCATAAACACCGCCGTGCATCAAATCCAATTGAACTTTACCGCCTTCGTTTTTATCGACAGTAAATCCAGTACCTTCATCAATAAAGGATACTTTAACTAAAACAGTCCCTAACAAACCTAACCAACGATCAAGTTTGTCCATGATCATGGAGTATCGACTGTGTTCTTGTATTTCTTCCCAAAGTTTTTGATCTTTTGGAAGAGGCTTACCAGTTTCGCTGTCCACTACTTTATAGATAGGGGATTCTTTATATAAAATAGAGGTATCGTCAATAATCTCTTTTGTAAGGTTAATGGGTCAGAATTTGTTGTTTTTCCCTTAAATATAAGTATTTCTACTAATAATCCCAAAAAACAACTTATAAGAATTTCTTCTTACTCTCCTACCCTAGGCTTTGGGCCCGTTTTTAAATTGAGTTCTTTGTTATAATCGATTTTGTATTGCATTGAAGGAACGACGTGTTCTTTTATTATTTCTACAAATTTTTTGAAGTCTTCTACTGGAAAACTTATATAACGATATTTAGTTTTTGGGTGTTGACGTATAGTAACATTTAAATTCCATCTAGAAAAAAAATACTGCTTTATTAAAACGTGCTCTTCTTCTGTAAAAGAACAAGTAGAGAGAAAAGCTCTTCTTTCTATGGTAGAATTTTTGTGTCTTTTTACGTACAAACATCCATCATCCATCCACCATAAAGCTAATCCTAAAGG
>ERZ761590.23-NODE-23-length-44372-cov-11.139991_pt1 | contig 44372 bp, 66 predicted proteins | sample MGYA00511880_ERZ761590 | MGnify/ENA primary metagenome ERZ761590 (study PRJEB28899, sample SAMN03785555) | bioreactor sludge metagenome | biome: EBPR Sludge; feature: EBPR Bioreactor; material: 0.22µm filtered reactor supernatant | place: Saint Lucia: Queensland... | reverse complement strand
GCTCACAGCACAGCCGGCCCCGTCCCGCGGTGGAGATGGCCAGGAAGGACCCGCGCCCTTCGTCGCCCCTTCCCATCCACGTGCGCTCGCCGCCGTGATCACCGTTGTGTCCCCATCGCGATGCGTGCCGCTTCCTCGAACTCACGCGGGAAGATGCGACGGGCCAGCTCTTGGCCCAGTTCGTAGAAGCGATAGCGCTGACGATACATCGGTCGACGAGGCGTGAAGATCAACACGGGCCGAATCGCCGAACCAGAAGCAAACGTGACGCGCTCGTAGATCCCCGGGGTCATCCGCCCCTGCCGAGGCGCTACAGCAAAGAAGCGCCCGAGACGCTGCTTCTTGTTGCGCTTTCTCTTCGTGGCAACCTTCTCGTTCTGCCCAGGGTCGCGCATCGCGCCAACCTGGCTGAGGATCTTCAGGATCAATGATCTCGAGATATTGCCGTAGGCATCGACAGGGACATTCTTCCCCGGTATCGCATACCAGCCTGCTGGAAGCAGGCCTCGATTCTGCAGCAGTTTCTCGAATCCCTTCTCGGAACGCCCGCCGCCATGCACCTCGGCGAAGAGGTACTTCACAGCGGCGTTTCCCTTGGCCGCCCAATCCTTGATACCAACTTCTGCAACCAGCCGCGCCTTCGTGGCGGGCTTGGTGTACAGGGCTCGCTCCGTGAATGGGGTAGGCCTGTCGAAGACCTGTTTGATCTCTTTCTCGAGCTCGAGCTGGACGGCCTTAGCCGTCTTGGTTAGTGCCCGGGCAGTTGCGTATGGCACTTGTCGCTCAGCCAGGGAGAGTCGTTCGATTGCCACTCGAATGTCGCCCCGGACGCTGATCTTGATCATGCGTTCGTACCGGCCACAGTCCCAGCCATGGGCGAATCTACCGACTTAGATGACGGCATCAACACCCGATCAGCTCCAGCCCATACCTGACCGACCATCGCGCTCGGTCGAGCAGGCCGCGGTACCGCCGGACGTTGAGTTTGGCGATCCGCGCCTTGATCTCCAGGGGGTCGCTTCGGCTGTAGTTGACCAGCACCACCCGGCGCTGGTCGGGTGGGAGCTTCGCCACGAGCTTGTCGATGATGGCCACAGACTCTGGAATCTCGACCGGGTGAGGGCTGCCCTCCGGCCGCACCCCGATCTCATGCCACTCGGCCATCTTGGCCGTCAGCGACACCGCCGGCCAACCGGGTACGGGTACGCCCTTCCTGGCCCAATCCCCCCAGCCGCGCAAACGCTGGTCCACCACCTGCAATTCCGGCGCCAGGCGCCGAGTAGCCTCGAGGTTCATGGGTGCGCTCCGTGCTCCCTCATTCGGTCCATCGACTCTACTGGGCGCGCCGTCATGGCTTGCGCCCCAGGATGTTCTTCCAGTCCTGTACCCAGGGGTGCGGATTCGGATGGCGCTTCGGCGACGTGGTTTCCACCACCTGCGGCATGTAAAAGCGGACATCCACGTGGACGACCCGCCCGAAGTGGTCCCGGTTCACGACGATGTGGGCGTCGCCCATCAATTGCTGTCCGTTGATTACCACCGTCCGGCTTCCGCCTGGGTGATTCACGATCTGGATGGTAGAGCGTCTCCTCTCGCCGTCTCCTGAGCCCCCGGCAACGGGTTCGCTCACGCGCCTGGTCTCCAGAGCTTTCGCCGGCGAGTCTCCACCCACTCGATGACCTCGGCAGGGGTGCGCAGGACTGGGTAGTACTCGTCGAGGCGCACGTGATACCGCACCAGCCACTCCCGGAACTTGATCTGGGCGGGCTCGAGGTGGCCCGCCTTGGACTTGATCTCCGGAGCGTGGACCTGGCCGGCGATGATGCAGAGCAAGTCCGGCAGGCCTTCGTGGTTGACCCGCCGCCAGGGCACGCGGAGATCATCGAAGATCTTCAGCAGCTCGGCTTCGTTGGCGTCGCGGTGGCCGTTGTACCGTGGGAGAGCCATCAGGCCTCCTGTGCCCGAAGGACCAGCTCGAGCTCGGCGAGCTTGTTCCAGGTCTCGTGGGCCAAGGCCAGGTGCCCGCTCTCCGGATCGAGGGTGAAACCCTTCTTGCGCTCGATCCAGTGGCGCAGGGCAGCGTTCGCCACTCGCTGCTGCCCGTTCGGCAGCTTCAACCAGCTGCCGGGCTCGTACTTCGTGTCGTTGCCGTGCTGGCCCACCCGGGCGATGGCCTCGAGGGCCCGGGGGAAGTCGCCAAGGATCAGGTCGAGCTCGAGCTTGCCCTGATCGGCCTTCTGGCCCGCGGCCTGGCGGTTGGCGCCATCGGCCTTCTTCCGGAGGTTGCCGAGCGCCTCGGCCACCGGCGCACGATGCGTGGATGGCGGACTCTCGTCGCCACTGCCGCCCTTCGCCTTCGTGCCGTGCTCCTGGCAGTACTTGGACGCTCTACCAGCCGGCGTGAATTCCTTGCCGCAGCCTGGGTGCGCGCAGGCTTTCGTCCGAGCGGCCTTGGCCGGGAACTTGGTCCGCACTTTCGCCATCGATGATTCCTTCCGGTTGGCAGCAGGCCGCTGCGACGCGGGGGTGCGCTTCATGCCATCATCACGCTCGAGCTGAGCCTGCACGGTGTCGTGCTCTGCGCAGTACTTGGCTGAAGGCCTGGTCGGCAGAAACCGCATCGAGCACCCGGGGTGGTGGCAATCCCGAAACGAGGCAGCGACCACACTGGCGCCGGCGTCGCCCGGAAAGCCGGTATCTCCAGGCCGCAGGATCCGCGCCGGCGCGAGCGGCGGGTGACCGATGCCGTTCTTGCCCACCGGCTCATGCATGCGCGGGCCTCACGTAGACCCAGACCTTGATCTCCCGGGCATGGTTCGAGGCCCAGCGGCTTTTCCGGCGGCCGATGACCTTCCACCGTGGCCCGCGGAAAACCCCGCCCCACCAGTTGTCGTGCTCGGGGAGCTGCAGGGTGTGCTCGGCGTAGAGCCGGAGCTCGTCGGTGCTGACGCTGCCATCCCGCTGGCACAGCTCGATCGCCTCGGCCCGCATGATCCGCAGCCAGGCCTGGGCGTTGGTCTCGACCTTCGCCAGGCTGTGGCGCTTCAGGGTCTCGCAGGCGTTGGCCTGGGACCGGAGGGACTGGCCGGGGATCTCGGGGAGGAGCATGTCGAGCTGGGTGTTCATGCGGCGCCCGCTATCCGGCCTTTGCAGTGCGCATGCTGGCTGTCGGGATGCAACGAGGCACCGTCCGGCCGGACCAGCTGCTGCTGCTACGAGTATTCATGCCACCCAGGCCTCCGCCCTCCGGTACGCCTCGATCAGCGCGTCCTGCATCTCCAGCAACTCGAGCTCCGTGCCGAACCGGTGCTCGAACGCCGGGCGGTCGAGGGCGAGGCTGGGCCCGTACCGGGTCGTCGCCTGATCCGCCGTCAGCTGCACGATGGCGCCGGCGTAGCGCACCGCGGGCGGCTGGCCCTGGTGGTACCAGGGGTGCAGGCAGATCGTCGCCTGGTGGCCCATCCGGCGGCCGCCGGCGACCAGGTGGTGCACCTGCCCCGGAGTCCCCGGCTTGCCGAAGTACACGCTGCTCACCACGCAGCCGAGCTCGCGCATCAGCTGGAACCGCTCCCGGTCGTCGGCCGTGATGTGCTCGCCCGGGCCCATCACGCCACCGCCTGTTCCACGGCGAAGTCGCACAACGGCGCGGGTTCCGCGTGGTCCGTTTCCCGTGGAACATCCGGCCGGACTGCAGCGCGCTCCGCCCGCTGGCGCTGGAGCCGGGCCAGCTGGGCCTCGCCGATCCGGGCGTCGAGCTGGGCGAGCGTCTCGCCCTCCCGCAGCCCGTCGATGCCCAGGTTCCGGGCCGCCGACAGCGCCGCCCGCAGCTCCCCGGTCAGCTCCGGGTTCGGGTTCGGGGACGTCCGCCCCGGCCCCCAGCCGGGGGCGGATCGGTCACGAACCGGTTCAGATACTTGGTTCTTCCGGATAGGATTGTGCGAACCCCGTTCGCCCGTCAGTGCACTCTGGTTCGCGTGTACACGCGAACCCAGTTCGCCCCAAGCGTCTTTTCGTTCGCCCGTGGCCAGGGGCGAACCCTGTTCACCTGTGCCCGTCGCCTCCTGCGCAGAGGCAAGCGGGGCGCGGGTCTCAGCGTCAAGTTCTTCGACAGGTGAACCGGGTTCATCCCTGAGGTCTTCGGGCATGTCGTCGGGCAGCCGGTCGATGTGCAGGCGGAAGATGTTCACGTATCCCCGGGGGACCTTCCGCTTGCCGGCGAGCTCCACCACGCCGCTCGCCTGGAGCCGCAGCAGGATCTTCTGGGCCCCACGCCGGGTACAGCTGGCCCGCTGCGCAATCGTCACCAGGGACAGCCAGCAGCAGTCGTCTTCCTTGCTCGCGCTCTCGGCCAGGGCCAGGGCAACCAGCTTCTCCGGCGCCGGCAGCCAGGACTCGATGACCGCCGTCACGTGCTTGAACGCCATTCAGCCCACCCCCGCTCTCGCCAGCATGCGCACCGCTGGAGCTATCGCCATGCCCAACCCACTGCCGATCACCCAGAGCACCAGACAGGCGGCCAGCAGCACGATCACCTCGTGCAGGCTCCAGAAGCCGCGTTCCTCGTCGAATAAAGGGCCCGGCGCCGGACCCGCACCGGCGCCGGGCAAGCTCGACATCACGTCGGCAGGGGGGTGCGCCGACGGGTCGTCTCCCTCTCCGGGGACTGGTAGCAGGGGCCGGACTTGAACCGGCGTCTCCAGGTTATGAGCCTGGCGAGGGACCACTCCTCCACCCTGCAGTTGTTCACTGTGTGTTGCCGTCACTGGCAGTCCTCCCACGACTTGTTGGGCAGCGCCGGCTGATCCTGGTGAGGCGTCGTCCAGAGCGACTGCCACCAGGCCTTCACGGCCTGCAGGAAGCCCGCCCCAGCCGAGCAAGGCTCCGCGGGAGAACTGGCACGGAGTGGGGGGCGCTCGGCGGGGCGGGCATTGATCATCGCGACTGCTCCCGTGTCGGATTCGTCCGAATTGCAGCGAGGCATGCCATCCGTGTGGCTCGGCGCTCCTGGCATTGCGGGAAGTACTGCATGGGCTGGCCCTGGGCTACTCGCTACTGGCAGCCCGGGGGCGACCGAACTGGTGCACGGCCTTCTGCTGCTGCAGGCGGTCGTAGCGCTTCAACAGGGTCTCGGCGGTGCTCATCGCCTCCGACATCTGGCGGGCAATCTCGCCCTCGACGTCCTGGGGATCCCGGGTGGCGGGGCGGGCGTAGCCGAGGTCATCGACGAGCTGGTACAGCCCGACGTGCAGATCCCGGTCCCGGCCCATCTGCAGGAGCTTCTGGATCTCCTCGAGGTCCAGCTTCGCGGGCCGCTCTGGATTGAGGCAGTCGGACAACCAGGCGCCGGCGGCCTTGCGGGTCTTCGCCGGCCAGATCTCGATGCCCACGGCGTCGAAGCCACCGAGCGCCTTCACCAGGTGCTTCAGGGCGTCCCGCCAGTCCTCGTGGAACAGCTTCTCCTGGTCCATCACAGCCCTCCGGTGGCGGGCTCACCCGGTGCTAGGCTGGTGGCGTGACCACACCCACCCATCACCGAGGAGCCCGCCCAAACCATGTATGCCGATACCCACCCGTTGCCGATGGCCCTTGCCCAGTCGGTCGTCATCGCCGCGATCATTCGGACCCACCCTGACCCCGCGGCCCTGGAGGCCGAGGTGGCCCAGATCTTCGGGAAGGCCGAGCACCTGATCGATCGCGAACAACTGGACGACACGTCCCTGCAGGAGGCGATCGCCGAGCAGCTGCGCTTTTTCCTGGGCGTGATTCGCCAGGAAGGGGCTCGGAGAAGCCCTCCATGATCCCGCGGCGGATCGCCGCCACCACGGCGGGAGCACTGCGAAGCCAGCCCTCTGGCATCTCCATCCCCTACCCCTCAACGACCCTTACGGAAAAATTTTCGCGACATAACGTCTTTCCCGTAGCCGCCCGTAAACCCTCACCGAGACGATGCAATCCGCGCCCGGAAGGCCGCGCCCTTAGTCGGCGCTGCTCTCCGGGTAAAGGTCCGGTCGAAGTTCGTGTCTGGTGACGGCCCCGTCCGTCGCCCGCTCAATGTCGATCACCCGACCACCCGGCACCTGGCGCTGGCGGTTCAGCCAGTTCCAGACGTGCTTCTGCTGGACTCGGAGCTTCCTCGCGAGGGCGCTCTGGCCGCCGGCGTGGTCGATAGCCCGTTGGAGTGCTCTGATGCTCACGAAGTGGAAGCCTACTACTTCCAGTAGTGAAGTCAACGCCCCGTAGTTGTTACCCGTGGTACTACGTCAGGTAGTAGGTTGATTGCATGCGTGGGGAAGCAGAGGTTGGAGGTCCGGCACTGAGCCGGAACGTCAGGCAGATCCGGGAACGACTGGGCCTCAGCCAAACAGCCTTTGCGGCCAAAGTGGGCTTGTCGCAGCAGACAATCTCGAAGCTGGAGCTCGGGAAGAGTGTGCACACCCGACAGCTTCACCGGATCGCTGCACTGGCGGGATGCGGAGTGGCTGACCTCTTGAGCGACAACCAAAACACCTGGCCCGGCCCAATAACTCAAAGAAGAGTGCCGATTCTCACCTTTGAACAGGCCGCGGACTGGGACACGCTTCGTGAGGTGCGTGAGATGCCCAGCAACATCGCCTACACCACGTATGCGGTCAGCCCCGGAGCCTACGCCCTGGTGGTTCAGGGGGACTCAATGGTGAACCCCAGCGGCACTCCGTCCTATCCACCTGGTTGCACCATCATCGTTGACCCCGTCATTCCGGCCGAGCCCGGGAAGCGTGTGGTGTATCGGCTGCCGGGCAACAAGGCGGCTTCCTTCAGCCAGCTCGAGTCGGATGGATCGCGGCTCTGGCTGAAGCCCTTGAACCCGCGCTACCCTGTCACCGAGCTTCCCGCCGGTGCCAAGTACTGCGGGACAGTGGTCCAGACGCTGATCAATGAGACGTAGCCATGGCCTTGCAGAGCTGCCCGGACTGCGGAAAGCCGGTTTCATCCGAGGCTTCTAACTGCCCTCATTGCGGGCGACCCGTTAGCTCGCCGGCGGCGGGCACCGAGAAGGCGAAGACGGGGTGCGGCACCAAGATGGTGGCGGGCGTCCTGGGCCTAATCGCTGTCCTTGCAGTCATGACGTCCTTGGCCCCAGATGCCGAGCGCAATTCCGTCAAGCCGGAGGCCCGCCCGGCTGATCCTAAGCTACAGGCCCAACGGTCAGCGTTCCTCGACCAACTCCGCGCCGATGGCCTCATAACCGTGCTTGAGTGCAGGAAGTTGGGGGGCACGCTCGGCGTGACGCCCCGCTTCATGGCGATCGATTTCGAGCAGAAGGAGTCCGTGGTCGGGGTGGCCTACGCCTATTGCTTCGACGGGAAGCCAGAGTCCGGCATCGTACGTCTTGTCGACAGCCGCACTCGGAACAAGGTCGGTACTTTCTCGCCAGGGCTGCTGGATCTCGAATAGGTACTACCTTCGGTAGTTGACATCTACTACTCCCAGTAGTAGCGTCCCTCCCCACGCCACCAGGCGTGAGGGACCGGGATGCTCGAATCAGCAACGGATACGAAGGCGCCGCGGGCAGCGGCGCATTGCCCCTGCGAGGGCTACGGCGTCCGGATTCACCCGGCCTGGGCGGAGTTCTACCAGGCCGTAGGCCGCAACGAATTCAAGAGCCAGGCGGACTACTCCGCCTTCTGGCGCGCCCGCGGCTGTCCCACGGACCTCGCCGGCCACCTCCTGCTTCCCCCTGAAGAGATCGCCTGCGAGTGCGGGCAGGCGGTGGCCGCGTGAATGGCCACCAAGGACCAGCACCGGTGGTGCCGCATCCACAAGTTCCTTTCGGTCTGCGAGGCCTGCGGGACTCTCCGCCACGGGTTCTACATCGAAAAGCGCCTGCAGTTCGGCTACGTCACGCCCTGCAATCACTGGCGCCCGAAGGGCTACCACGTCCGGCACAGACCGCCCTGCACAGAGCGGTGGCCGGACTACTGGGCGCAGGAACACCGCGCTGCCATTGAGGCGGCGAAGAGGAGGAAGACGCCATGAAGCGCGAGACACCGTTCATCGAAGACCAGGGCCGGCCAGTGCCGTGGATCGTCCCGCTCATCGTCGGGATGATCCTGGGTGCCTGCATCACCGGGCTCGCCTGGTCGCATGCCCGCATCGAGCAGGCCTCCGCCGAGCTCGCCATCCCGGACTTCGAGCCAGTGGCCACCGAGGCCGTCATGTGGGCGGTCGACGTGGATGGGGACTCGGCGCCGTGATCTTCGGCTTCCGGAAGCCCGTCATGACCAGAAGCCAGAGGCCACCTCGACCGCCGGAACCGAGCGAGCAGCTGCCGATGCCGGCTGGCTTGGCTTCGCCCTACTCGGCAGAGCCCGTGGGCACCCTGCTCGAGATGGGCCGTATCCCCCGCGAGGATGGGCCCGACGAACCCTTCGCGCTGCTGCTGTCGTTCAAGTCGGCCGAGGATCTCCGGGCCGCCATCGTGCAGATGCGCTGCACCTTCAAGTTCCAGGAATAGCCATGCCCACCCCGGAAGAGGACCTCACACGCCTGCAGGCATTTGTTGGTCGGCAGGCATTGAAGATCGCGGATCTTGAAAGCGAGCTTTCCAATGCCCGCGCCATCGCGGCCCGCGTCCAGCTACGCCTGATTGGCTGCGGCGGGCCCCTGAACGACAACGTGTTGGGTTACACGGAGAAGCAGCTCCGCGACTTCTTCGAGATACAGCGGTTGATCGAGCCGCTGATCCCCATCGTATAGCCCGACTATTCAGGAGGCCCCATGCCCGCGAAGAAGCCCGCGACGACCACGTGCTCGCCCGCGCAGCGGAAGCACCTGCTGGAGCGCCTGGCCCGAGCTCGCTACAGCAAAGCCAACAGCGCGCCCGACCTCAAGGAGCCGGAGAGTGTGCGCAAGGCCCGTCTGATCGTGAAACGGTGGGAATCCGCGCTCGGGAGGATCAGTTGCGGCCACCGGGACCGCCGCGATCGGCGCTACGACCAGGTGAAGTCCGCCATCCTCTTCGACTCCCCCGAGGCCGCACTCGCCGCCGTCAAGGCCTTCGAGGCCGGCAAGTAGCCATGCCCCGCCCCTACGCCGACATCAAGGTCTGGCTGGTCGACGACTGCGACTACGTCGCGGCCCGCTCGGCCGAGGACGCCATCAATCACGTGATCCGGGAGTGTTTCACAGCCCCGAACACCGGCGAAGTCCAGCTCACCCATGAGATCGAGGCCGAAGGCCCGATCGATCTCACCCGGACGATGCACACCACCGATTCCCCAGGTGCACCGGACGACGAGGTGATCACCTTCGCCGAAGCCATCTACCGCCACGGCCAGGAAGGGGGCACGTTCCCCACCATCCTGGCCTCCACCGAATACTGATAGGAGCACTGTCTATGAAACGCACCGGCGAAGTCCGCCCCTTCCTCGAAACCCTCCGTGAGCTGAACAACGGCCATACGCTCGACGAGCTCGCCTTCGCGCTGAACGAGGTCGTGACCGGCGTTCGGGACCACGGCGGGGCCGGGAAGCTGACGCTTACCCTCACGGTGAAGTCGGCATCGAAAGGGGACCGGTCCGCCCTGATCGTGACCGATGAGATCAAGACGAAGGTGCCGAAGCCGGACAACGCGGCAACGGTCTTCTTCCCCGATGCCGACAACAACCTGCTGCGGACCAATCCCAAGCAGCCGGACCTCCCCCTCACTCCCGTGAGCTCGACCGCTAGCGCGGCCGGGTCTCACTGATCCACCAACCAGGAGTTATTCGATGGAGCAACAGCACACAACCGAGGCCGACGCCGGCGCCGCCCTGGCCGCTGCAGCCTTCTCTCCGCGCATGGTCAATGGCACCCCGTACCTGATCTTGCCGGAGGGCTACGTGGCCAAGGATCTCGAGGCGACACTGCCGGCGCCGACCCGCCAAAGGAGCACACACACGGCGGCTGATCGGGACGGCTTCCTGGCGCTCTGGGACCGGTTCCACGATGAGAAGTCCGTCATTTTTGCGGACGTCGAGACCGCCACCTTCACCGCGGTCTTCGACTTCCCGTCGCTCGGTCAGCCCGCCTGGGCCGCCCACCGGGCAACGTACAAGCCCCGCCCGTCGATCGACTGGCACGCATGGAACGGCTCCAATGGCCGCAAGATGGCCCAAGTCGACTTCGCCGAGTTCGTCGAGAACAACCTGGCGGCGATCGTCCGGCCAACCCCGGCGCAGATGCTCGAGGTCAGCACCCATCTGGTGGCTCACCGAGAGGTGAAGTTCGAGTCGGCGACGCGCCTCGCCAACGGCCAGAACCAGTTCCGCTACGACGAGCAGATCCGCGGCCAGGTCGCCCACAGCTCGATCGACGTGCCAGAGCGCTTCGTCCTGGGCCTATCGCCCTTCTTCAAGGGCGAGCTTTTCGAGCTCGAGGCCCGCCTCCGCTACCGCATCAACGAGGGCAAGCTGGTCATGTGGTACGACCTGGATCGGCCGAGCGAGTTCTTCCAGAAGGCCGCCCTGAAGCTCGCCGCGGACATCGCCTCGGCCGCGGGGACCACCGTCATCTTCGGGAGCCCGTGATGGCCGCCACCGAGTACTGAGCCCGACCCACACACACCCAATCAGGAGCCACCGTGAACACGAAGAACGTGCAGGACCACCTTTCGCTGCTGGGTAAGGAAGTCGAGGACGTCGTCACCGGCATGAGTGGCATCGTTGCCTCGGTCAGCTTCGATCTTTACGGCTGCATCCAGGCCATCATCAACCCGGGCCTCGACAAGGACGGCAAGCCGAAGGAGCAGTACTGGTACGACGTCACCCGCCTGAAGGTCCTCAAGGGCAAGCCGGTCATGGAGCCGCCGGCCTACGACTTTGGCCCGGTCGCCGAAGGGCGACGCGGACCGGCCGAGAAGCCCACCAGCTGCAAGGTCTAGGAGCATTCACATGGCCGCCACCGCGTACCGCACCGTCACTCTCGACAAGCTCCACCCGGATCCCAACCAGGTCCGGAAGACCTTCAACGGCCTGAAGGAGCTGGCCGCCAGCATCAAGGCCCGCGGCGTCCTGACCCCGATCGTCGTCCGGGAGCAGGGGAAGAAGCTGATCATCATGGACGGCGAACGCCGGTACCGGGCCGCGAAGCTGGCCAAGGTCAAGACCGTCCCGGTCGTGGTCCAGCCCGACGCCGGCGACGTCCAGCGGAAGCTGGACCAGGTGGCGGTGAATTCCCTCCGGGAAGGCCTGAAGCCCCTCGAGCTCGGGCGCCTCCTGGTCGGACTCCGGAAGGACCACAAGCTCTCGGACAACGAGATCGCCGCCCACCTGGACAAGCAGGGCATCCCCGCCCTCACGAAGGCCCAGATGGCCGAGCTCATGCGGCTGGTCGACCTCCCGGACTGGGCCCAGGAGATGGTCGACGCCGGGAAGCTGGATCCCAAGGCTGCGCCGGCCATCAATGCCGCGGCCAAGGACGCGCCGCTCCTGAAGCCGCTCCGCAAGCATATCGGGCAGGAGATCCAGTGGCGCGGGCGTGTGACGGCCCGGGAGGTTGAAAGCCTGGTCGTCTCTGCCTACCGCGAAACCGGCGCGCCAGACCTCGGCCGGATCGACGACTGGATGGAGAATCCGGTGCTGTTCGACTCCTCCAAGGCCTGCAAGGGCTGCGAGCACCGCCGGGACGTGCACGGCAAGCGCTTCTGCATGAACCAGAAGCACTTCGACGAGCTCCAGGCCCAGGCGAAGGCGGCCGGGCTCGGGCCGGGCGGGAAGAAGCCCACGAAGCCCCGGGGGCCAGGGCCGAAGGAGACGGAGGTCATCGCCCAGCAGAAGGCCGAGCGGAAGGTCGAGCTGTACGGGGAGAAGCTCCGCCACCTGGTGCACGGACGCCTGCAGGAGCACCTGGTCACCGCCCACATGAACCCGTACCTGGCCAGCATCCTCATGACGTGGCTGGCGGCCAGGCAGCCGAACGGGAAGCGGTACGGCGACCAGCAGTGGTTCAGCCAGGGCGAGAACCCGTATCGCGCCGTAGAGGATGCCGTCGAGGCCTCACCGCTGAAGGACCTGCCCGGATTTCTGAATGGCAACGCCGGCGAGCTGGCCGCGCTGGATCTGGCGCTGGGCAAGGCCGCCATCCGGGGCATGTCCTGGCGCCAGGTGCAGATCCTCGCCCACCACCTCAAGGTGGACATCGCCCAGGCCTTCCGGGTGGACGAGGCCTATCTGGCCATCCAGCCCCTGTACCAGCTCAAGGAGCTCGGCCGGCTCGCGGGCATTGAGGGCACCAACACGGCGACCGGCAAGGCCCTGAAGGCCGCCATCCTCGGCGATCGGCGGTGCATCGAGAAGCTGGGCGTGCCGGCTGACGTCGGGCGGCTGTACTTGGAGGTGCCGGAGCCGGATCCCGAGGAAGACATCTCGGAAGAGGAGTACTCCGCGGCGCAAGGCGACGGCGGCGATGAGGAGCCGGTGAATCTGGACGACGAGAATCTGGAGGAGCCGGCCGCGTGAAGATGCAGCTTACCCTCACCGTGGCTCAGATTATCGACCTGGCGGAGTTCGCCGGCTTGGACATTGACCCGCGGTCCTTGCCCGATGAGGACGGCATGACGACGGAGCTCTCCATCGGCAGCTGCCCGGAGCAAGGCCTGCTCGACGACGAGGACGACACCACCGGGGACCGCTACGAGTACATCGCCTGGTTCACGGAACACCCGGAGGAAGGTGCTACGGGCCTCGGCCCGGAGCTACACCCCATCACGAGTTCCTCGGCTGGCCCGGCCGATCCGTTGGAAGGTGAAGCCGGTAGGCCGCCGGCAGGGCATGACTCTGGCGAGGACGACGAAGAGGAGCAGGCAGGGTGACGCGGGTCTATGTCGGGGATCTGGTGTCGGTGGTACTGCGCGACACCACTCCTGAAGAGCGCATGACGTGGGGCGAGTGCCCGGTCTGCCACGCGAAGCACGGGGAGGCCTGCAACGGCGCCGTGGGGATCCCCTTCGGCCGCAACGTGCATGGGCAGGTCCCGACTGAGGGTGTTCATGTGGCCCGCATCCAGAACGCCCCAAGGCGGGTCCGGATGGTGCCCGAATGACGTTCGAGCCCTCCACCACCGAGGCCCACGAGCGCCGCATCGTCGGACGCGTGGTGAAGCGCGGGGCTCCGCTACGGGATCGTCTAATGGCCAAGGTCAGGATCTCGGACGCCGGCTGCTGGGAGTGGCTCGGTCGTCGCAACTGGGCTGGCTATGGACGCCTCACGGTGACGTCGCCGACTCGCGAAGTGCAGACGCACCGGCTTGCCTACGAGCTTTTCGTCGGCCCAATTCCCGATGGGATGCAGCTCGACCACGTGTGCCGGAACCGCCTCTGCTGCAATCCGAAGCACCTGGAGCCGGTGACTGCGCGGGAGAACCAGCGCCGGGGCACCAGCCCCGTGTCGGCCAACATGGCAGCCACCCATTGCCTCCGAGGCCATCCACTGGACGACGACAACACCTATCTGCACAAGGGACGACGCCAATGCAAAGAGTGCCAACGGACGAGGACCAGAGAGTACCTGCGCAAGCGACGGGCCACCGCGTTGTCCCGTGCCGGACGTGCGGAGCTCCGATGATCTTCCTGCGCGCCACGTCTGGCAAAGCCGTTCCAGTCAACGCCGACACCGTCCTCCCCGAAGACACGGAGCTCGAGCTGCCCCGGCACGTCTCGCACTTCAGCACCTGCCCACAGGCGGGACAGCACAGGAGATCTCGATGAACGACACCCGGCATATGGACCAGGACTTCCGCTGTCGCATGAATGCCGAGTTGGCTCGTGCGAGGGCGAAGTTCCCCGGGAACAAGGTGATGCTCGCGGCCCTCACGGAGGAAGTTGGCGAGCTGGCGAAGGCGCTCCTCGATCACGCGATGGGGAAGACCGTCAGCGATGACATCGTGGACGAGGCCGTGCAGGTGGCCGTGATGGCCCAGCGGCTCGCCACCGAGGGAGACAGCAGCTTCCCATACAAGCCTGGGCATCGGTCGATCCTCCAGAGCGCTGCGCCGTTGGAAAACTTCCCAGACGACGCCCCGGTAGGCTGACGAGGTCTCACAAGGTGAACACCTCGAGCTGCGAGTGCTGGCTGGTCGTCGAGAAGGGCCAGAAGTCGTGGTCAGGCATCCGGGTCGATCGCGTGACGGTGAAGAAGCCGGCCGTCGGCCCGCGCCAGGTCGCCGTCAAGGTGGAGCTGGTGCTGCCTGACTCCCTGTTCGTCGAGCCCCAGCTCACGGCGCGGATCTCGATCGCCGGCGAGGCCGCGCCCGCGGAGATCTCCGCCGAGACCGTGGCCGGCGTCGAGGCGGCCCTGCAGGGGGCCGGGTTCGCGGTCAGGGTCACCAGCATGGGAGAGCCATAATGCCCGTCGAGTCGATCGTAAAGCCCCTTCGTCCGAGCTCTGCATGCTGGCTTCAGATCCCCCGGGGCCGGCTACATCCCGACCTGCTCGCCATGGGCTTCCCCATCGAGGCCTGGGCTCACACCTCCGGACTGGCCGTGTTCTCGGCCGTCGAGGTAGCCCGGGACAAGGACAACATCGACCGGGGACCCGAGTACCACATCAGCGTCAGCAAGAAGGCCGACGGTCGGCCGGGGCGCTGCACGAGCGAGGAGGCGACTTGGTGCCTTCAGGAGTTCGGTGGGCTCTCCGGGTGGGAAGAAGACAATCACGTCCCGCATGGGATTGTTCGCAACTTCTGGCGGCCGGTGGCGGAGCCGATGATAGGCCTAGAGTGCGCTTGCAAGGCCGAAGAGCCGGCCATCGTCGAGGACAAGGGCGACTACGTATGGCGCCCGTAATCCCACCACTCGACCCCGCCCTGGTCCAGCTCATGCGGGTGCTGGCCAGGGCCGCCATGCGCCGGAAGTTGCCGCCGCCACCGCCGGCACGGCACACTCCCCGGCCATGACTCTGGAAGAATTCGCAGCGCGACACTACATCGCCCTGAAGATGCGGGAGGCGGCCGATCTGCTCGAGGCCGGCCAGATCCAGGAGTTCAGCGTCCAGGTGGACAACGAACAGGCGCCGGTGCCCGGGGCACCGGGGATGGTCGTCGAGCGCCGCTTCACCGGCTGGAAGACTGTCACAATCGTCCTGCGGGCTCGGGAAGGCGCGCTGTTGGGCATCGAGCCGCAGGCCCCACCTCGGCTGCCACAGGTTCCGTGAAAGCCTACCCCTACGCCCGGTTCAGCACGGACCGCCAGTCCGAGACGAGCGCCGACGACCAGCTCCGGGTGTGCCGGGACTACGCCGGGGCCCAGGGGTGGCGGGTCGCCGGCGAGTACCGGGACCAGGGGATCTCCGGCGCCGCGATCGGCAACCGCCCCGCCCTGCTCCAGCTCCTCGAGCAGCTCGCCGCCGGCGACGTCGTCCTGGTCACCGACCTGTCCCGCCTCTCCCGGTCCCAGGACCTGGCCCCCATGCTCACCCGCCTCCGCCACCGCGGGATCCGGGTGATCGGGGTGCAGGATGGCTTCGACTCGGACAGCCCCCAGGCCAGGATGCAGGCCGGCCTGTCCGGGATCATGTCCGAGGAGTATCGGGCGATGATCGCCGCCCGGGTGCACTCCGCCCTGGACATGCGGGCCCGGGCCGGCCGGGCGACCGGGGGCAAGGCCTACGACAACCCGGAGATCGTCCGGGAGATCTTCGCCAGGGTGGCCGCCGGCGAGACCACGCGGTCGGTGTGCAACGATCTCAACGCCCGGGGCATCCCGTCCCCTGGTGCGTCCTGGAAGGCCCGCAGCGGCCCCAGGGGCTACTGGGCCCTCCCCACGCTGCACGAGCTCCTGAAGAACGAGCGATACGTCGGGCGGGTGATCTGGAACCGGTCCCGCTGGGTGAAGGACCCGGACACCGGGAAGCGGATCCGCCGGGAGCGGCCGCGGTCCGAATGGATCGAGACCGCCTGCCCGCCGGTCGTGGATCCCGAGACCTTCCAGCGAGTCCAGGACCGCATGGCGGCACGCCGGCACCAGGTCCGGCCCGGGCGCCAGCCCCGCTACCTGCTGTCGGGGCTGCTCGAGTGCGGTCTCTGCGGCTCGAAGCTGATCATCGTGGGCGGGAGCCAGCGCCGGTACGTCTGCAGCGCCCACCACTCCGGCGGTCCGCACGCCTGCCGCAATGCCGCCTCGATCCCCAGGGCGGTCACGGAAGCCCGGATCCTCGAGCCCGTCCTCGAGCAGCTCCTGTCCCCGGCCGCGATCGCTGAGGGGGTCCGGATGCTCCGGGAGGCACGGGCCGAGGCCCAGCCGGCACCCCCGCCCGCGGATCGCGAGCTCGCCGAGCTGGAGCGCCTGCAGCGCGACGGGCTGGTCTCGGCCGACATCCTGGCGCCGGCCATCGCGGAAGCCCGCAGGCGCGCCCAGGAGCGACGCCGGGCGGTGGCGCAGGCCGACATGCCCTGGCCCACGGAGAAGGCCTGGCGCGAAGCCGTGGCGGGTATCCGAGAGGTTCTGCAGGGGGACGACGTCACCGCGGCCCGGGAGGCCCTACGCGGCCTGCTGGGCACGATCCGGTGCACCCCGAAGGGGGATCACGTCGTGGCGGAGATCCCGACCGCCCCGGTCCTGCTGGCAACAGGGACCGGGGCGTCGGTATATAGCGGTGGTAGCGGGGGAGCGCTATTTCTTCAGATACCGAGGTCGACGCGGGGCCCGGTCTGAGGGCCTCGCCCGCTGGGCGTCAACCGCGTTCCCCGCCTCTTTGCCAGGGAATTGGGGCAGGCTCATTGACACCCCAACATCGATAGTCCCACGCTACCTTCGTCAGGAGTGGCGCCCAGGGCAATGACACGGCAACGCGGCCTTTATGACAAGCAAAGGCCCGTCCCGTTCAGTGTCCAGAAGGGTGCGGTGGTGAACACTCCCTGAATAAGAAAGCCCGCCGGTGAGGGCGGGCTCTCAGGTACGCGCTGGTGGCGGAATCGGTAGACGCAGTGGTCTAGAAAACCACCTCCGGGCACGGATTGCGGGTTCGACTCCCGCCCAGCGCACACTACCAGCCTATGGCGAGCCTACCCGGCGCGCAATAGGGCAATGGCCACGGACGCCTCAGTACGGCCGAAATACCTGTTGACTACCCACGCAATGCGTGTATAGTGGCACCCATGGTCGGGATTCACCCGGCCCCCGCGCCTCGGGGACACAGTGGGCAGGAGTCGAAGATGACCACTCTCTATGCGAAGGTCGGCACGTCCTACCGCCCGGCCACCCGTTCCGACGTCGCCCTCTGGCTGCAGGCCGAGGTTGCCGACCGCGCCCCGGGGCAGGTGATCGCCTCCCCCGCTGACTCGCAGGCTCTCATGGTGGCTGCGCTGGAGCACTCTCCGGCCGAGGTCTTCGCCGCCCTCTACCTCAACAACCGCCACCGCGTGCTCTGCTTCGAGATCGCCTTCCGGGGCACCATCGACAACACGACCGTTTACCCCCGCGAGATCGTCCGCCGGGCGATCGACGTCAACGCGGCTGCGGTGATCTTCGGCCACAACCACCCGTCAGGTGATCCCACCCCCAGCGACGCGGACCGGCTCATCACCCGCCGCCTCCGGGACGCGCTGGAGATGGTGGACGTCCGGGTTCTCGACCACCTGGTCGTCGGCCGCTCCGGGAGCTGCTCGTCGCTCGCTGCCCTCGGACTCATCTGACCGAACCGGCGGGGGCGGCAACGCCCCCGCCCTCACCCTTCACGGAGTTACAACATGCACGCCGTCAACCTGGAGCACCACATGGCCAATCACCCGAACCGGAGCAAGCGCTACGACGCGCCGGACCGCAATCCCACGCCCGAGGAGATCCGGGCCGGACGCGAGTCCGCCGGCCTCACCCAGCGCGAAGCTGCCCGCCTGATTCACTGCACCGAGCGCGGGTGGCAGGACTGGGAGGGCGGGCAGCGGAAGATGCACCCGGCCTTCTGGGAGCTGTTCCGGATCAAGCTGACGCGGACGGGCTGACGCGGTCGAACCAGCCGGCGTACTTCTCGTTCACCGCCCGCTGCTCCATGCGCTCGACGTAGTAGGCGACCTGGAGCCCCTTGAGGACGGTCACGAGCTCGTCCCCGCGGAAGGCTACGAACGCCGCCAGCAGGGCGCGCAGGGTGGCCGGTCCGAGCTTGCCGTCGCGGATCATGTCGGGCCACAGCCGGCCCTGGTTGTTCAGGACGTTCAGGGCCCGCTGTAGCGTCTCGACCGCCCGGTGCACGCCGGCGTGAACGGCGAAGTTGAGCAGCCAGTCGGCCACCGCCTGGCTCTGGATCTTGTCGCCCTGGAACCGGTCCCAGAACTCGATGCGGTAGAACCGCTCGACGAGGCCGTAGAGGATCGTGTCGACGATCGGGCTGCCCGCCCGCCGCCAGGCATCGATGATTTCCCAACCGCCCCAGCTCGGGTGGTAGCGGCGGGCGATCCCACGGTACGTTGCCTGCCCAGCGTCATCCGGATCGTCGACGTACCCACCCTCGTGCTTCAGCAAGGCCGGCAGGGCCTTTGCAAGGTCAGCCATCGCAAACCCCGAGCAGCTCGTCGAGCTGCGCGCTCACCTGTTTGGCGCGGTCGACGATGAGGTCGAACCCGGAGACGTCAAGCGTGACAGTGCTGCCTCCAGCATCTGGTCCCACTCCGCCGGCGTCGGCGGACGGCGCTTCAGGGATGCCGGGACCACCGGCCGCACGACGATCGGCGCCGGATCCGGGGCAGGCTGCCGGGACTGGCACCCGCACAGTAATAGTCCGAGGAGGACGAGCGTCAGCCTCCCGCTGGATGTCCTCGAGCCGCTGCTGGTATGCACGGTCAGCCTCCTCCGCCTTGTCGATCTCGGCCTGCAGGTCCGCCCTGGCCCGCCGCTCTGCATTGGCCCGCTTCGTCTCGTAATCCGCCCGCAGCTCGCTGAGGTGTTTCTCTCCCCGGAGCTCCGCCGCCTCGATCTTCGGGACTGCCATCAGCTGCCAGGTAGCCAGCGAGCTGGCAACGCAGGCAGCCAGCACAACGCCGACAAGGATCGCGACGCGGGCACCTGTGAGCTGCGCTCCCCACATCGCTACGCCCTGACGTACCGGAGCACCAGGCCGGCCCTCTTCGCGTACTGGTAGCCCACCTTGACCGTGATGGCGAAGTCAGGGGCCACCTTCTTGATGGGCTCGCCGGCGAGCAGCCGCGCCAGAAAGCGCTCGAGCTTCTCGCCTTGCAGGCGGTGCTGCTTCCCGCGTCGTTTGAGGGCCCGGCCCGCCGGCGTGCTAGTGGGCTGACGCAGAGCCTCCGAGGGGTCGCGCATCTCCTGCCCGACAGCCACGATAGGTTCCTTCAGATTCCCGCCCCGAGAGATCCCGCCTTGACGCTCGGCAGCGGGCAACATCGGTTGCGGGCCGGGGTTCATTGCTCGCGACACCGGGTCATCCCGCCGGCGGGCATCGCGTGCCACGCCACCTTCGGGTCGGTGTGCTCCGTAGGAATGGCCAGGCGCATCCCGCAGGCCTCGGTGGGCACCGAAGGCCGAAGGACGGCCTTGTCGTTCATGGCCACCCACTTCAGCGCCGAGCCGCGCTCGCCCGTGTACTGCACGAAGCTGTACACGGGGTCGCCGATCGGCCTGGATGGCCAGCAGGCCGCGTATTCCAGGTAGCCGATCCGGCGGAAGGGACCCTTGGGGACCTCCACCTGGCCGGTCAGGAGGGCCTTCACGTAGATCTTCCACGACCGCGGCCCGGTGCCGGCCCACCGCTCCCCGCCTTGCCGGTTCTCGATGCAAACGGTGGCCGCCCGCTCGTAGACCGGGATGAACCGCCAACGGTCAGTGGGATCCGCCCACGCCGGCAGAGCGCCCTCCTGCTTCGCCACGTTGACGGCGTCGATCGGGTTGTAGGTCTCCTGGCCGTGCGCGGGCGGGCTGCAGTAGAGCAGGATCAGGGCCGCGCCGACGGCGGCGAGAAGCGTCGCCAAGGTCATGCCGCGCATCATTGGACCAGCCTCGAGATGCGACCGCCGAGGAGATCGGCCAGGCTGTTGCCCAGGAACCCGGCGAAGAAGGAGAGGATCATCACCGGCCTTGGCGGCAGGCCGATCTGGGCCGCCAGATCCGGGAAGATCTGGGCCATCTCCGGCAACCCGAAGTACATGGCCAGCGAGCACACCACCGCGAGAAGGGTCTCGGGCCAGTACTCGAGGAAGTACTGGCGGGCGGCAAGCCCTGAGCCCACCCGCTTCGCCCCCACGAGCTGCTTGAGAGCATGGGCCAGGATTCCCAGGATCAACATGGCGAAGGTCGATACGGTGAACATGGCTCCTCCTAGAGCTCGCTGCACGCGGGCAGCCGGTAGTCCTGGTCCGTCAGGGTGTCGTACTCGTCGAGCAGGTCCTGGAGCTTGCTGGTGTAGACCGACAGGGGGCGCCCGGCGCGGGCTGCCTCGCACTGCTGCTGCCGAACCTCGAACAGGCTGGTGCGGTACTGCATGACCAGACTCCGGTGCACGTCCGCCTGAACTCTGGCGAGATCGACCTCGAGGGCAAAGCCCGGCATCCCGGGCAGCCAGCCGCACGCCCAGGCCACGTGGAAGGCACCGAAGCCGGTGACGCCCATGAGCCAGAGGGCCACGCTCACCCGCCAGCGGCGCAGGGCCCGCGGGCTTTCGTCCGTGGTCGGGATGATCGCGCCAAGGGCGTCAGCCAGTCGTTCAATCACGGCGGGCACTCCACGAGTTGGCGGTTGCCGCTCACGGCGCCGGTCCTGGTTCCGTAGAGGTTCAGCGCGTTGCCGAAAAGCTCGTTGTCGAGGAGCTCGACGGATCCGTAACCCGCGGATACCGCCGTCCCGTTGCGGCACAGGCGATTGGCCTCGATCCGGATGTTTCTCACCGGGTTGCCGGTGTAGATCCCCACCGTGCTGTCGGTAATGACGTTCTGGCGGATCACGACGTCGTACGTCAGGTTGCCACCGGCAGCCAGGTCGATTCCGGCGCCTGGCGTGCCAGAGCCCCCGCAGATCGGATCGGCCCTGCGAAAGCCGCGAATCACGTTCCTCTCGACGACACCGCCGCCGCCGCCCTTGAGAACGATGCCGAACTCACCGCACTGACAGGGGCCATCACGACGCAGCTTGCCGTCGCAGGACGTTCGGTAGTCATCGGGGATCAGGATCCGGTTGCCGCTCACCACATAGGTGCCAGCCAGGGGCCCAGTGGAGAAGCCGGAGCCATAGATCTCGTTCCCACGTACGGTCAGTCCGGTCGCGGTGTGCTGGTAGATCCCCCAAGAGTCCCAGCCCGCCCGGCGCGCCGGATCCCGAATCACGTTGTCCTGCACCAGGTGCCCGGCACCGGAGAAGACGTAGATCGACGTCGCCCCGCAGCGCTCCACGGTGTTCTGGCGAACGGTGTTCCGGTCGCCTTCCACCTGAATGCAGTTCACGCCGGGGCCGTAGCCGGTGACCCGGTAGCCCTGGACCGTGATGTCAGAGCCAGTGATCCGGATGTAGTCGACCTCGGCCCCACGGCCGTCGTAGACGCCCGGTACGGAGAAAATCAGGCCGGCAAGAAGCGCTGCCCACATGGCTCTAAGCCAGCCACCGGGCCAGGCCGTAGATCACGGCGACGGCCAGCACCACCAGGATCACGAGGAACAGCACCGCGCCAGGTACCGCCAGCCGGGAGTCGCTGGTACCCCAGAGGGCCGGCCCGGAGTTTGCCCCGTGCTCGTCCTCGAGGTGGTTGAGCGCCCTTGTCATGAACTTGGCGTGGCCGAGCTTCTCCCGGTTCTCGTACCACCAGCGGGACCAGGTCATGCACGCCCCTCCAGTGAGGGTCCGACTGCCGTAGTTGAGCGCATAGACGATCTTCCAGCGCAGCTGACCTCCAGACCACCCTGCCTTGAACGCGATCTCGTCAAACCGACTGAAACCGCCCCACCAGGCCCGGACGTTGTCGAGGTACTGCATGCCGATCTCCTAGGCGTGGCCGTCAGTCGTAGGCTCCGACCGTGGCCCGAGTCCGGGTCGCGCCACTGAAGTCGGTGGCCGGGTAATCAGGATCGCTCGTGTCAGCCTTGCCAATCTGGAAGGCGCTGCCGTTGATAGGCTGGACATTCGTGGCGTACACGCCGCCGAGGTTGGCAATCATCGCGGTGGCGATGGCGACGACGTGACTGTTGTCCTCGTTCGACTCCTTACCGGAAATGCCATCCCACGCCGCCTTCGCATTGGCGAAGTTTTCGCGGAACCCGTTTACGGTGAAGTAGTGAGTGTCCCTGCCGTTCTGGTAGACGTTATAGTTGGTCGTGACGGTCGTCGCCGCGGGGACGCCGGTGTTGAGCGTCATGTTGCTCTCATACCCGCCATAACCGTTGCTGGCGAGCTGCCGCTGGAGGCAGAGGTTGTTCTTGAACGTGATGGCGTTGCTGCCAGCACCGACACCACTATTGTTGTAGTAGTGAAAGAGCGCGCCCGCCTCGTCGGTGACGATCGTGTTGTTCACGTACCGAACGTCGCTCATGTAGAGGTAGTTGTCAGTCGACCCGTGATAGAAGCCGCCGGACGATCGAGACCCGGAGCCCGCGGCGCCCTTCGCCGCAAAGGTGGTGCCGGCAATGATGATGTTGTTCTGGAATAGCACGTTCTGGTGGTGGGTTGTGCTCAGCGGGCCGCGCAATATGGACCCGGCTACCCCGCACTGAAGCATGCGGTTGCGCCGTACCGTGACCCCAGTGCACGAGTTCCACAGCTCAATGCCGTAGATGCCCACGTTGTAGATCAGGGAGTCCTCCATCAGGAAGTTGGAGAGGTAGGAGATCTCCACGCCATGCCCGCGGCCAACACCGCCGGACTGCGAGCCGGTTCCCATCAGATCCCAGACCCGGCAGCGACGAAGGAGCGTGTTGTTGGCAAAATCTCCAGAGTCCCCGACTATCGACCATCCGTCCTGGGCGTTATTGGTGATGCCGTTATCGGCCCCGCCCCAGTACAGGTCCACGTCTTCGGCCAGGAAGTCATCGCAGCCACCGAGGGACGCGACGTTGGCCCGCCCGCCGATGAGGTCGATGCCCTGGACAGTGACGCCGGGGCAATTGCCAAGGCTCAAGCTGGAGCTGGCGGATGTCGCGCCAGCGATACCAAGGGCCGTCAGCTCAGCATTCGTGTGGGGCCGGAAGGCCACCATCGTGTTCGGGTCGGTACCATCCGTGACGACGTAGTGCCGGCCTCCGCTGGCGGTCTCGTAAGACTTGGTCCACACCCAATTCGACCCGGTCATGGGGTCCTCGTAGACCAGGTTGCATGACGCCGGGGTCCCGCGGTCGTGCAGGTACTTTCCCAGTCGGATGTCGGTGGTCGGGCTGAGCACGAGTCCGCAGCTGTACGCTCCATTCCCGAACGCAGCCTGGGTGGTGTACCAGCGATTAGTCATCGCCCCGGTGTCATCCGTCCATGACAGGGTGACCTGCCGGTACATGGACACGATCGGACGGGCCCCGCTGTCCCCGTAGATGCCAATCCGGAAGTTCCACGCGCCGTTGATCGCGATGGGGTGGTTAAAGATCGAGCCCCGCTTTAGGAGAAAGACCTTGCCGTTCTGGTTGCCAGTGATGGTATTCAGCGCGGCCAGAGTGTTGTATGGCGCGGAGTAGCTCCCGGTGCCACCGCCGGCCGCCGCCGAGTCGAAGTAGACCGGCTGCCCACCCCGGTACCCTACAGGGGACCGATACGGCGTCCGCGTCGGTACCCGCCAGGCTGGTCCGAGCCGCATGGCCTAGATGACCAGGACTGAGGCCGTGGTCCCGCTCGCCCCGGTCATGTTCACCGACAGAAGCTCGCCGGGGGCCATGCTGAGGATCACTGGCACGGTACTCGAACTCGAGAACGTAGCCCCAGACGCCACCCAGGTGGTGCCACCGTCCGGGGAGGTGTCGATAGAAATGCTGGCGCCCCCGATGGTACCGATGAAAAACAGCTTGACGTCGCCGCACAGCGGGACCGCCCTGCCAAGCAGGCCCGTCCCGGTATCGCTCGACCGGCCATTGCTGGTGCGGCTGTTGAAGAGTCTTTCCATGGCGGTCCTCTTCGATCAGTAATCGCGAGATCGGTTGATGTCGACGGTTATTAGAAAATTCAGGGCACCTCCGCTTCTGTTGAAGCAGAGGATCGGCTGCTTGAGTGGCGTATTGGCCACGGAGGCATAACAGCCGATCTTGGACGCCGCATTGACGTTGGAGAGCAGGGTTCCGCCGCTGCTATCAGACATCAGCAGCACGCCGTCGTCAGCTCCTCCATCGTATGCCCCGATGACGAACGAGCCGCCCGCGGTGAAGGATGCGCTGGAAGCCGCCAGGTGCACGATGCAGACCTGGGCGTAGTTGCCGTCTGCAGGTGTTCCAGCGTCAGCATTGCAAGGAAGCTCAACGGTGCCATTGTTGGCGACTGAGCCCGCATAAGCCCACTCGTGGGCGGTGTAGTTCTGCCGGGGCACAACCTTTCGGCCGCCGTATCCGGTGTCCTGCCTGGTCCACAGCGCATCTGACGGAAGAACCTGCAGGATCGACGTCTGGCCGTAGGTCTTCACCATGTACGCATCGACGAAGGTCGGGGCGACCGCCGACGGGGATGTGTTCACCGCGGTCCAGCGCATGGTGTGCGCGTTCTGCACATTCATGATCGCGCCGCCGGTATATTCGGCAATCACGGAGTCGAGATGGATGTACTCGGCGTTGCGAATGTCTCCGAGCGCGGCCGACGCCGATAGATCTAGGTTGCGCCCAGAGAACGTAAGGATAGGGCACGACGCATTACTCTTGATGTTGAACGCGAAGCCGCCGGTGCCGTAGTTCTGCTCCCACCGCACGCCTTCGAACACCAGCTGCCGATTTAGGACGTCGCCGTAGGCCCCGGCCGGGCACGTGGTGTTGTCCCATAGCACCGCATCCTTGCCTCCGAGCCACGCCTGGCGACCGCTGAAGCGGAGGTTCGGAATCACCAGGGACTTTGCGATGACTACCGGGGCAGTGTCGGCGTAGCCTTCGAGGTTCCAACCCGTCGGGGTCGCGGAGCTGTTGGCCTGAAGCAGCAGATCCTGGAAATGGAAGTGATCCGCTGAGTAGAGGATGTCGTTGGGATTCTTGTCGATGAAGATTGGCGCGGCCGCATAGACATGCACATTGCCGACGCTCAGGCTTTCTCGTCCCTGTGTCCAGATGCCCTTGCTGTTTCGGATAGCCTGGCCGCCCTCCCACAGAAGGATAAACAAATCCTCCAGGAAGTAGTTCGACACATCGACAAGCTTGATACCGTTCTTCGTGAGGGTGCCGCCTGCGCCCGTATCCGTCGTGATACCGAAGTTCCTGAGTCCGCCCTGGATCAAGAGGCAGTTGGTAGGATGGGTCCGGCACTTCTCGACGATGAGAACGGTTTTGTTGTCAACGGTCGGGCGAAAGTCAAAGACACTACTGGTCGGCCCCCACCCCTCCACATACACCTTCGGCGAGCTGATCGTCAGGTCGCCAGCAATGATCCGAATCCTGCAATTCGCCGGAAGCTTGACCGTGATGCCATAGTTGTTGCCGTTGGCAGTTACGCGATCGCCGGCCGCGGTGAGTGCCGCCTGCATGGCCGTGGTCTGGTCTGAGGTTGAGTTGCACTTCAGGCCGAATTCCCGAGGGTCTATGAGCCCCAGCGAGCGGGCCGTCGTCCCAAGATTCTCGCCATGCGCCTGCCCAAAAGCGGCAAGCAGCACCAACAGGAAGACAGCCCCAATGTTCCTCATCTCAGTCCTCATAATCGATGTCGCCGCTGATGGAATCTATCTGCCACCGGCCAGCGACCCGACAGACCAACTTCACGGTGGTACCAACGTCACGGATGACAATCCCCTTCCCCTGCGCTCCAGCCCCCATGTAGCCGTTGGCGTGCGGACGCACGACATAGCTGCCGGTGGTTGTGGCGGTTATCTTGGTCGCCTCGAATCTATCGCCGACCTCAGCGGCCCACAGGGTCTGAATGTTGGTGACGGTCGCCGTCTGGCCATTGTTGTGACTACCGGTCCAACAGCGTGTGGCCCGGCTGAGCGTCGCTGAACTCGTGTCTGCGGAATAGGCTGTAACGACCTCCTGATAGATCTCCGTGAGCATGGCGTTGAGGTCGGAAGCCCAGTACTTGAGCTTCTGCCCGCCCCCGCGCAGCGGGTCGCCAGTGCCGTCGTTCAGGGCAGCACCGATCCCCAGCTGACTGGATCCGCCGGAGCGCGACGGATCATCAAGGAGAATGCGGGCCATAGGCTCCCTTTGCTGCCCACGGAGGGCAGTCTGAATCTACGAACTTAGATGCCGTCATCAAGGACGACCGGTAGGCTGGCCCTCGACCAGCTCGCCGCGCAGCTCGGCAATCTCCGCGTCGATGGCGGTGATGCGGTCCTTCGCCCCAGGCACGCCGAGCGCGTACTCCCGGAGGGGGCGCGCCTGGGCCTCCTCGAGCGCCTTGATCCTTGCCAGAGCGCCGGCTTTCCGGGCTGCGGCGGCCGCGGCGGCCGGCTCTGGGATCCAACGCCGGCCATCCCACAGGTGGCCAGGACCGGGCGCATCCGGAACCACGTCCTCGACCTCGAGGGTCTTCGGGTTTACCCGGTGAAGGGCCGTATCGAATTCGCCCTCGATGGCCGCCTCCCCCTCGCGCAGTTGCTCCTGGATGGTGGCCTCTGGGCCGGTGTAGCAGGAGCGCAGCAGGCCGGTTTCGATCGAATAGATCCCCCATGTCCTCACGGTCACCGCTTGTACTCCCGGAGCTTCATGTAGCACTCGGCGACGGACATCGTGGGGCTACCCCCGTAGTCGGTCGTGTTGACCGCCGTGAGCCGATAGGTGTGGGTTCCGGCGGCCGGCGTGTGGGTGCGAACGCCGTTCACTGCCCCATTAGAGATTGTGCCGGACACCATCGGCGGGAAGTTCAGGCTGTTAGAGAGCGAGGTCGCCGAAGATCCGTCGATCGTCAACGTCAGCCAGGTGAAGGCGCCGCTGGCGCCGTTCAGGGCAAAACTCACGATGGCGTTGACATCGATGGACACCACCCCGCCGGTGGTCGTGATCGTGATCGCGAGTAGCTCTTTAACGGAGCTGTCATTTGGCACGGTCTGGTTGCTAGTACTGCTGGCCGTGCGCACCGCACTGGCGGCCTCCGAGGCCATATTGCCTGTGTCGACCTCGTCGAGGTATGCCAGCAGGCCGGATGGTGACAGCAGGGTCCGGATGGTGGGCTCGTTTCCCGTGATCTCCTCGAAGCGGGGCTTAGTGAAGTAGGTGACGCAGCTGCCATTGTTCGCACCAGTCTGGTGGACCCGCTGCATTTGCGTGGGGACTGCGGCCGCGAACTTGAACTCGGTGCCGTTGTAGATGTTCTGGCCGGTGTCCGGGTCGTAAATGCCGGCAATGCCCAGATCCACGGTCCCGTAGCTCATGGCCTGCATGATGCCGACCGCCAGGTACCACTTGTTGGCCGTGATGCCCAGGGTGGCCGGGTTGCCGCTGAAGACGAAAGGATTGGTGTTGGAGGTTCCGTTCAGGTTGTTCGTGTTGGTCGGGTCGAAGCCAAAGGCAATGGTGGGCGTGCCGGTACCATTCCACTGGAACCAGACCACGCTCCGGTAGCTCTTCGTCGGATCGACACCCAGGATGTCCCCGTCGTTATTCCACCCGCCGTTGGCGCCGGTGCCGGTGCCCTGAGCCCGCCACAGCGGCTCCGACTGGCCGTATGGCCCCAGGGGATAGCTACCACCGCCCAGAACGATGGAGCTATCCGCATTCGTCCCGTTGTAGTGGTCCTCGAAGTTCCCCTGGGTGCCGGTACTTCCAACCACCCACTGTGATCCGACCGTCAGGTTGCCGGGCAGACCCTGGACGCCGGTCGCGTGGGCAAATCGGATGTTGTTGAACTGCCCACCAACGCTCGAGAAGCTCATCAACGCGAACATGGTCTTCCCGACCAGCGTCGACGCCCACACTATGGAGCCGTTGATGAAGTAGCGGACGTTGCGGCCATCGTAGGTGATCGTGAACGTGTCGCTGGGGGTCCTGGTGGCGCCGTGGGTGTAGACGTCGACGTTGTTCTCGAAGATCTTGATGGTGCCACCGGAGCTGAACCGGAAGCAGTGATTCGCGTAGAGAGCCGAGGTGAAGTTGCTGTCGTCGTAGTCCAGGCCGGCAAACATCAGGGCCGAATTCGGCGCTGAGCTCGTGAAGCTGAAGGCGCAGCCATTGGCGTAGGCCTCGACGGTCCGGACAGCGGAGTCGAGCGCCGCGATGCCGCTCGTCTTGAACGCCGAGAAGCCAGCCACCGAGGCCTGACCCACGGTCCTCATGGGGACAGCAGAACCGGAGTAGCCGGTGAAGCCGGTTGGGATCGTGAAGGTCACCGGATCCACGTCTGAGAGCGCCTGCTCGCCACCCCCGTAGAGGTTGAAGGAGGTGAACTTGAGATACAGGGTCTGGCCGGCCTGGCCGGGATCGAATGGCAGCGAGAAGAGATCGCCACCCAGCAGGGCCCAAGGGGCCCCGGTCGAGTGGGCGGCCACACTCGACCCGTACACCCCACGCCGGAAGTACTCCAGGTCGTAGACGCCCGCCGAGACCAGATCCGCGTCCCGGAAGCTCATCACCTCGCCGTCCACCCAGAGAAGGTTGCGGAGCTCGTCCGCGTTGGCCGTGGTGGTGCCCTCCAGTGTGCGGCGCGGATCGGCCAGCTCCACCTGCAGGGTCGTGGTGGTGTCCGGATCCGCCACCGCCCCCATGGACGACAGGGTTTCGCCGTAACGGGCGGCGCCGTTGATCACCCCGACCACCCGGTAGTCCAGGTCGTCGAAGGACGCCCAGACGGTGGCGCCGCCCCAGCTGTCACCGCCACTGCCAGCAATCAGGATCTCGGTCCCACCCTCCGGGGAAACCAGGTACGGAGGAGCGACGAAGATCAGCGGCGGATCGATGTCGCCGGGGGCCACCTCGTAGTTCGCGGCGTAGCCCTGGGACTCGGACCAGTCATACCGAGGCGAGTTGTGCACCCCGATCGGGACCTCTTCCACCTCCAGCTCGAGGAAGTTGTTGTCCTCGTCCGTGATGGAGATGATCCGGACCAGCTGGGAGTCAAGCCCCAGGTTGAGGTCCGTGAGATCGAGAAGGTCCATCGGGTCCAGGAGCGAGAAGTCCGCCCGGAGCCGGAAGACGAAGGTGTTCGTGATATAGCGCTGCCGCTGCAGCACCAGCTGGGCGACCAGGCGGGCCGTGGCGGCATTGTCGATGCCGTGGAAGGAGAGGGTCTGCATCGGCCGCTCGCCGTTGAGCGCGATGTCGGCGTCATCCCAGGCCTCGGCGATCGCCGTGTTGTAGCCGGTGGCCTTGTCCAGGTACTCAACCCGGATTCGGTTGTAGGTCTCCGACTGCCCGCGGCGCACCAACCGGACCGGGTCATCTCCTTCGTCGTAGATCAGGTCGTCGTCGGTGATCTCGTAGACGGGCGTGATGTCAGGCGTGTAGGTCGTCCCATTGCCCGTCACGGGCGCATCGGCATACGGGACCACCTCGAGCTGGCCCGCCGACCAGCGAACATTGCTGTTAGTGATCTGCATCAGCTCGGCAATGAAGTCCGCGGCAGCCCGCTGGGTCTGCTCTACGGGGCTGAGGAACAGCCCCATGGCCTGGCAGTACGTGCCATAGGCCGTGAGGTCCGCCAGGTAAGGGAACTGGGCCCCGTGCCCCGGGTCGGTCAGGTAGTCCTCCAGAATCACCGAGGGCAGGGCTCCAAAGATCCCGCCGGTGTTCCAGCTGGTCGGGCTGCGAACGATGAAGGTGAAGTTCGGCATCGAGGCCAGCGACCCCAGGGCGATGTCCGTCCCGGCGACGTAGGCCGTCAGGTCATAGCCGATGGCCTCGGTGGGGTGCACGGTGGTGAGGTAGGACCAGGTGGCCTGGCCGCTCGCGCCGAGGAAGGCCGTGAAGCCGTAGTCGGCGATGTCGGTGGAGAAGCTCTTGTCGGCCCAGATGCCCTGAACGCTGGCGATGGGCCCCTCGCAAAGGCCAAGGATCATGGCCGCGGTGTAGCTGTAGCTGGTGATCGTGCCCCCGCCGCCCTTCCCGCCCACGTCCTCCGAGTGGCGGATGGCTGTGAAATCGTCGTACCACACGAGGGTTGGGGCCACCCGGGCCTGACCATAGACCAGCGGGATCACCTCCCCGTATGAAGACCGCTGGAGCTCCATGCCCTGGAGACGCCGCGGGGTGGCGCTCTGGCTGCCGCCCCCGCCGAATAGGCCGCTCACGGCAACACCGTCCAGTAGCTGTCCAGGCGCCGCTCGAGGCGGCGGAGCTCGCAGAGCTCAACCCGGCGGGACGGCCGATGCGCGTGCACGATGCGCTCCGGATCCACGAGGATCGCGCCATGGGACGCCGTGCGGCCGAAGCGGTACAGGACCACATCCCCTGGCACGGGGGTCTGGGTCCGGCTGGCCAGCGGCAACAGATGGCCGATGAACTTCTCCTCGGACCGGTGCAGGAACCACTGGGGCGAGTACGGCCTCGGGTCAAACTCCGGATCCAGGACGCCCACGGCCTTGTAGACGGCTACCAGGAGCATGGCGCAATCGACGCCGGCGCCCTTGACGGCGGCCAGGTGGTGGTAGGGGGTGCCGACCCAGCTCATGGCTTCGGCGATCACCGCCGCCCGTATGTCACCCACCGGGCGGCCTCCGGCGACCGGCCTGGCTGTTGGCGGTGTTGTACTTCTCCCGCTTCTCGGCCATCTCCTTCGCGGTATGCACCCGGGTACTGCCCGAATACGGCGTCTCCGGCCGGGGCACGTAGGGGAACCCACGGAAATGGGTCAGGTTCGAGAACTTGCCGGAACAGGTCGCCTTCTGCTTGTCGCAGCCCGGCAGGATCGTGAAGGTGTCAGACGCCACGGGCGCCCGCGGGAGCTGGCGCAGGAAGGTCACCGCGCCGCTGGAGTTGAGGTAGGACTTCACCGCGCAGACCAGTCCAGAGAGGTCCCCGGACGTCCAGGTGAGCACACCGAGGTCGAACCAGCCGTTCGCCTGGGTGAGGTTGGTGGTGATGGCCGTGCGGTCTACGTTGACCGTGGCGACGGCGCCGGCGACAACCCAGCTGGCCGAGTCCAGGGTGCAGCCGTCGTCGAACAGCCGGTGCGTGCAACCCACCTGGATCAGGTTGCGGGGCATGGCGATATTGAGCAGCGCCATGTCGCTCTCGATGGTGACCCTGGCCGCGATCCTGGTGGCGTCCACGTCGCTGACCCGCCCCTGGAACCACGGCACAGCCCCGGCGGACACGTCCCCGGGGGACGCCATGAATAGCTTCGACATGAGGATCCGGCAGGAGTCCAGGTAGCCCAGGCGGCAGGCCTGCAGGATGGGAACGCCGGCGATCGTGATGGTATCGCCGTCCACCTGCGGGTAGAGGTCCAGGGTCAGGGTCTGGACATCCACGCCCACCCGCTGCACCACCGATCCCCGCTTGATGAGGAGGTGGGGGTAGTAGGTCTGGCCGGCCACCGTCAAGGGCGCGTCCCAGGTCGTGAACCGGAGGGTGGTCGACGCCGGCGGCGGCAATTCGATCGTGTAGAGCTCGGCGGTGTGAAACTGGCCGCTGGCGAGCACCAGCGCCGGCGCGCTGCCCCCGGCGGCCTTCACAGCTTCACCGAGATCAAGGCGACCTCCTTGGAGGCCCAAAGGTGCTGCATGAACTGGCTGAGTTCGAGCTGGTCATCCTCGAACCGCACCCGGTAGTGAAATCCGCCGGTCCAGGTGAGGGGATTGCCGTTGGCCGGCGCCGTCCCGAAGGTGACCCTGCCAGTCGGGCTGAGGGTGTAGGCGCCACCCGATACCAGGGAGCCGTTGTTGTACAGGGCCGGCGTGCCGTTGAGGTTCTGGATGATTTCGGGCGCGCCCGGACCGCCGCTGGCCTTGTAGGTGGCCGTGAGCTGGAAGACCGTGGTCGTGCCATCACCGGTAGCGAACTGCTCCGAGATGACCGCGTTGAAGTCGGGATCCACGAACAGGCACGTGTCGAACCGGCCGCGGAGCGCGTTGAAGAGGCCGGCGAGCCGCTTCACTTCCTGGTAGGCCGCCATGTCGCGCAGGAACTCGTAGGTCAGCCGGAAGCGGATCCGGGGGTACTGGGCGTAGCTGATCCGGGTCTCCTTGCCGGAGACGGCCGTCTGGACCTCCGTGGACCACAGGTAGGAGCGGACCCGGTTCCAGGTGATGCCAGGCAGCACCGAGGGACCCGGATAGACATGGGAGCTCATCGGGGTCGACGGCCTATCCGGCTGCCGGCCTTCGCCACCACGGCATCGAAGAGGTGCCGGCGGTTATTAGGATCCTGGAACAGCCGCTTGATGCTCCGGGAGTCGACGGCGTGGATGCTGATGCTGCCTGCCTGCCGGTAGCCGCCCCCACCACCGGCGCCGGCGACGCCCGCCATGGCGCGGACGGTGTCCGCCAGGTCGGCCGGGAGCACCATCTCCCGGGCGTGCAGCTGGGTTACCGGGTTGAGGTTCGACGGGATGTCGAAGCCGCCGGCGGCCGACAGGCCGGCGCTGTAGGCCCCAGCAGCGGCCGCCATGGCCGCGCCGAAGGCCGGGGCGCGCATGTTGATGGGCCAGGGGGCGCCCGCCCAGGACGCCGTGCCGGCGGCGCCGGCCTCCGCGGCCTTGGCCGCGATCGTGCTGGCCGTGGTGGTCTTGACCCCGACGATCTGGGCAATCTGCGCCACGAGCCACTGAGCGGCCAGCTGGGCGATCATGTCGATGACGGCGCCTACTACGGCCGCCGTCATCTGCCGCATGCCCTCAGCGAACGTGGTGGTGCCCTTGAGCATGCCGGCGATGGCGGTCTTGAAGCCCCCCTCCATCTGGCGCAGGGCCCCTAGCCACTCCCGCTGGCTCTCGATCACCTGGCGGGTACGAATCTCCCGCTGCCGCTGGTGGTGCTCGAGCTCGAGGGCCTCGATCTCGGACAGCAGCTTGCGGATCTTGTCCGGGTCCTTGTCCCCCGAGGCCGCCTCGAGCTGCTTGATGGCCTCCAGGGCCTGACGCCGGATCTCGTATCGCCGGTCCTCGAACTCGCGCTCCTGCTGGAGCAGCTCCTCGGTGGTCTGCAGGTTGAGTGCCGCCCGCTCCCGGGCCGCGAGCTCGTCCGCGTCCACGTCGGCCAGGGCGATGGCCGCGCTGCGCTCGACGAACTCCTGGCGCTCCTGGAGGAGGTCGGCGGCGATCTGCCGCTCGGTGGCGACCACGTCCTTGCGGGCGGCCGCGTACTGCTGAGAGTCCTCGCCGTAGGCGGTCCGCATCCGTTCGGCGATTTCGCGGGCGATGGCCAGCCGGGCCTCGCCGTTCTCCTTGAACTCGGCCAGGCCGGACTTCAGGTTTTCGATCTCGGCAGCGAACGCCTCCTTGTCGATCGCCAGCTGGAGCTGGGCGACCTTCGATCGAACGCTGAGCCGCTCGGCCGTGCTAAGGCGCTGGGTGGCGAGGATGTCCTGCCAGTAGGCCACCTCCTGCTCCTTCGAGTACTCGCGGAAGGAGCCCTCCAGGCGCTGCTGCTCGGACCAGGCGGCCTTCGCTTCATCCAGCCCGGTCTGCCAGCCGCTCATGCGGTTCTTGCCGGACTCGTCGGTCTCGGTGAAGGTGCCGCCGCCGGCCGGCGCCTCCACCGGCGTGCGCTTCGGGTTGCTGGCCTGGTCCCAGACGGCCGCGATCCGGGCCGCGGTCCGGGCTTCCCGGGCGATGCGGTCCTCGTCGGCTGCCTCGGCGATCGCATCCAGCGCCGCCAGGCCTTCTGTCCACGCCGCCTTCGCCCCGGAGAAGTCGCCCTTCAGGGCCAGGGCAATGACCCTGCCGAGGGCGGTGAACACGGTGACGACCTGGGTCGCTATGGAGCCCATGGCCTGGCCGAAGCCCACGAAGGCGGCCTGGACCACGATGAAGGTCTGAGTAATACCGGCGATGGCGTTCCGGAGGAGCTGTACAGCCCGGGGGCCGATGTCAGCGAACCAGGTGGCGGTTTCCGTAAGGCTGGGCAGCAGGGCGTCGCCGATGACCTTCTGGAAGGCCTGCATGACATTCCCAGCGTCGTTCAGGGCGGCCCGATACCGGATGGTGGCCTCGACATCCTCCTGACCGATCACGAGGCCGAGAGCGGCGGCCTTCTCCCTGGTCTCCGCCATCAGGTCGGCGTTGAGCTTGAGCAGCGGCGCCATGGATGCCCAGGCCTTGCCGAAGATCTGCTGGCCCGCGATGTTCCGGTCGGTGCCCTCCTTGAGCTCGTTCAGCCGGCCGTTGACATCCAGCAGGATGTCGAAGGAGTTGCGAAAGTGTCCGTTCTGGTCACGGGTGGCCACGCCGAGGCGCGCAAACGCCTGCTCATCAGTGTTGAGCGTCTGGGCAATCTTCGAGGTGGCCGCAGTCACCTGGTCGGAGGTGGCGTAGATGTCGTCCAGGGCGGCCGTGAGCACCGAGGCCTCGGTAGCGCCGATGCCGAGGGACCGGCCGAGCTCGACGGACTCCTTCGAGAGGTTGACCGTGGAGTCAACCGCGGCCTTGAAGGCCGCGCCCCCGCCCAGGACGGCGGCGAACGCCACCATGGCCCGCTGGGCCACCTGGAGCGCGTTGTTGAGGCCGGCGAAGCCCCGCTCCATGTCGCCGACGGCCGTACGGACGGCGGACTTCGCCTTCCCCAGGGCCGCTTCGAGGCCCTCGGGATCGCCGGTGATCTTGAGATCTACGTCCTTCGTCATGGTCCCTGTCTACGGCTGAGGCGTTGCCGGGGAAGGGCCCGGGGTCAGGTCCACGGGCCGCTCCGGATCCATCGGCGCGGCGCCGGGGAAGGCCTGAAGCGTCTGCAGCAGCTCGCCGAGGTCACCGCCGGTGGACCGCTTGATGGGCTTGAAGTTGAGGTACGCCTGGACCATGACCTGCAGGGGCGGAGAAGCGTCGCAGTACGTCTGCCAGGCCTCTACGCGGGGTATGTCCCACTCCTCGAGGATCTGCCGGATCGAGTGACCGGTGGTGCCGATCAGGTGGCAGAGGAGCTGGTCCCAGTCGACATCCCCGCCTGGGCTTTTTTTTCCTCTTCGGCCTTTCTCAGCATGCCGGACACGTCCATGACCGCCTGCATGAGCTCGACCATGTTCCCGAGGTCGAGCCACTCCTCGACCTGCTCGACGGTGACGTCCGGGTAGTTCCGCGACAGCGCCGCGTGTACCGTCTCGATGCACACCGCCACGGACTTGTCGTCCACGGCGCCGGTCCACTTTTCCAGCTGATTCTGGAGTCGCCGCACCTGGCCGAGAGAGAGCGGCGGAATGACGTAGGCCTTCCCGCCCAGCTCCTTCTCGATGCCAGGGTAGATCGCCTGCTGCGCCATCCCCCGGTTACTCGCTCATGCCGTAGGTCAGGACGTTGCCGGCAGAGTCGGCAAAGGCCTCGAAGTCGAACTCCGGCATGGAGAAGTCGTCCAGCTTGGTGGCGAGAGCCAGCTTCGTGCTGATGCACTGGGGCAAGGAGACGATGAAGCTCTTGCCCTGGTACGGCAGCAGCAGGTCGCAGCGGAAGACCGGCGCGTAGCCCATGGGCTGGTTCACCACCGTGCTCTTGCGAGCGGTCGTCGACGTCGCCGTGTACTGGTAGCTGATGAACACCGTGTTGCCGGTATCCGCCGAGGCGAACGTGTACACGCCGGCCGACACCGAGTACTGGCCGGTGGTCGGCGAAGACGCGACCCTGGTCATCGGCAGGCCCAGGGAATTCCGGACGCCGAGGTCCGCCGTCCAGGTGCCCGAGCTCGGCACCGTCGGGGTGATCTGGAACGGCGTGGTCGGAATCGCGGCGCCGGTCGTGTCGTAGACGTCCGAGATGATCCCGGCGGTGAGCGTCTGCCCGAAGAACACCGAGTTCCACAGGGCACCATTGATCTGGGCGGCCGAGGCCTTGCCGGAGATCTTGCCCTTGCCACGACCCACCGCCAGCGGGAACTGGTTGCTGCCGTGGAGCATCTTGTTTTCGAAGCTGATGTCGAGGCTGACGTTCTGCAGGGCCCCGAACTGGACCGGCGTGGGATTTGCGATGGCCGCCCCGGTCGCATCCGTGAGGGGCGTTCCCCACAAGATGCCGGCACCAAACAGGTATTGGGACATGTTGACTACTCCTCCGACAGATGACGAACCATCAAGGAAAAAAAGCCCACTATCGAAAGTGGGGTATCCAGCATCAAAGCTCGGCATGAGACCCCCGTCAGGCTTGCGCCGCGAGGCTGCCAGCCGGTGTCATGTAGCGAATCGTGAAGCGCACCGCGGCCTCGAGGGCCGTCTGGTTTGCGGTCTCGAACTCGAAGTTCGTCGACTCTTCCTGGATCGTCGCTGCCTTTCCGGCCAGGGTCAGGTCGGCCATCAACTTGGCGACCACGGCCTCGAGGATCGGGTCCGCGACGGTGTCCGGAACATCGCCACGCGTAATCACGGCGACCACGACCACCAGGTCTCGAATGGCGAGACCGGTAGACTCGCGCCGCACCGTCTCGACCTCTGGCCGCAGTAGCACGAACGGCCCGGAGTCGCGCTTGATCGAGGCCTCCCGGGACCGTGTGGCGGTGACTCCCGGGATGGTGGCGAGCAGCGTGTCGAGGTGGGCCAGGATCACCTCGCGTTGACTGGGCATCTAGTCGACCTCGCATCGCACTACCGTCATGCCGGTCCGATCTGGCTCCAGCCTGGTCACCCGGTAGCTCTCGCCGCCGTAGCTGAGGGTGGAACCCTGAACCAGGCCCTGGGCAACCACATCGGCCGCCGAGGCCACGAAGCTGGCCTCGGAGTGCTCGACCACGGTGCCCTCGATGGGCGAGTCCTCGTAGGCTTCGAGCGGGATCGCCAGGAAGGTCCCGAGAGGACCGGTCACCAGCTCGCCGAGCGCTTCGAGCTCGGCCTGGCGATCGGCCTCAGTCTCCAGCGCCATCAGGTGCTGTAGCCGGACTTGATTCCCGTCAGGTTGGCCTCGACGAGCGCCGGCCCGGTCGTGATCGTGCCCAGGTACCGGATGAAGGGCTTCAGGCCCTGCCGGCGAAGCACGATCTTCTGCAGGTTGTTCGCGCTCGAAACGCTGGCGAAGCCGCCACCGGTCACGTCTTCGGCATTGGTGCCGGAGCCGTCATCGGCGTGCTGGATCTTGCCGACGATCGAGCCGGTGACCGCGCCGATGTGCTGCGTGATCACCACATCGCCGGTGAACTGGGACGCGTCGACCCAGGCCCCGGTGGCCGCCGCCGTGTTGGCGCAGCTCGCCGGGTTGAGCAGGATCGCCTGCTGCTGGGCGTAGGGATTGTGAGAATGCATGGACCTTCTCCGTGGTGATCGTCTGGCGGGAATCCGGCCTTAGCCGCCCTTCTTGGCGGCGGGCTTGGCGGCGTCGACGTCGAGCGGGTGGGCGGTCGGGTCCATGACGTCCTCGTAGGCGCACTTGTTCGCGCCCACCATCTCGGCCGCGAAGTGCGCCGGGAGCTTCACCGTCGAGTCCTTCTCGACGACCTTGCCCTGGTAGAAGAACGACCGGAGGACCTTGACCGTCCGGGGCTGATTCAGCTGCTGCAGCATGGGGAACTCTCCGTGAAAGAGGCCCTCCCGCCGGAGCGGGAGGGCCATGGGGTTGACGACGAGCCTTAGGTGACGCTGGAAGCCAGCGAGAAGCCGGCCGGGAGGCGGAAGCCGATGTCCACCGACGCCAGGCCGCGGACACCGATGATGCCCGCCTTGAAGTCGGCCTGCGGATTGACGTCGATCTGCAGGACGCCCCACTCGGCGATCACCACCGTGCCGAAGTCGCCGAACAGCACCGTCGCGCTGGGGACCTGGTTGCTGGACATGGCGCGGAAGCCGAACACCTTGCCGTCCAGCATGTTGCCTTCCCAGAGCGGGGTGTCGGTGTTGGAGAACCGCGCCCGCTGCATCAGGAGGCCGGCGACCGTCGGCGTGGTCACGTAGCCGCAGCTGGGAGACAGCGCGTTGGCGCCGGCAACGTCCGCCTGGAACTCGATGACACCCGCCACCCCGAGAGAGGTGCCGGTCACCGAGCCCACGCCGGAGATGCCGCCGCCGCCGGTCAGGCCCTGGGGCTGGCCGTTCGAGCCGGTGCCCGTGAAGCCCGCCGCGTCGATACCCAGGGCGACCACCCTCGCGATGTCGTTCATCACGATGATGTCCGCGCCGGGCGCGCTCTGGAGGAGCAGCTGGCGGGAGATCTCGGTGTAGGCGCCCACGGTCTTCGGCGTGAGGGTCATCTGGACCAGGGTCGGGTTGGACTCGGTCAGCTGCGAGGTCTCGTTCGCCAGCCAGTACGCCGTGCCGGCGGCACTCTGCCGCGGGATCGTCACGGAGCCCGTCAGGCTCGGGATCCGCATCGCGCCCATGTTCAGGAACACGGACCGGTTACGGAGCAGCTCCATGAACCCGACGTTCTGGGTCTCGATGAGGTACGCGCCACCACCCGTGGAGGTGTTGAAGTCGCGCTGGCCGCGGGCCTGGGCCTGGCGAGCCAGGACCTGGGCGGACAGCCGGTCCTGGACCTCGAGCGGCACCAGGATGGAGTTCTCCTCCACCGCCCGACCCAGGCGCTTGGCGATCGCCTCGTGGGCCTTCAGCTCGAGGCCGGCCTTGCCCCAGTTCTTGTTGGCGATGGCATGGATGGCCCGGGAGATCGAGTAGCGCTCGACCTCACCGCGCTCCATGCCCAGGAAGGCCGGGGAGTCGGTGTTGACATCCTTGCCCCGCTCCTCCATCACCTTGACGAGCTCCTCGGAGACCTGGTCCAGGGGCTTGCCGCTCCGGATCCAGTGCTCCTCGGTGCGCGGGTCGATCTTGTTGGCCCGGCAGAGGTTCGAGATCGCCTTCTGGCGCTGTGCCTCGTGGGCGACGGCGGTGTCGTCACCACCACTCGTGATCGCCGAACGCTGGGCGGCCTCGGCCGCCGCCTTCTCCTGGGCAGCCTTTTCCGCCGCCCGCTTCTCTTCTTCGGTCATGGTAGAGCTCCTTGCGGCGGATTCCGCCTGTTGAACATGGGTTGTCGGCACGGCACGTTCGGCGGTACGCCCCACGCCGACGCTGTTGTCGGCGGGGATCGTCACCAGTGAGTTCTCGTAGGGCTCCCAGTCCATGACTAGGAACGTCGGCGGCTCGTCGGTCCCACGGTCCGCCTCGGCGCCGCGGGCCTGATCGAGAGACCGAAGGAAGGCAGCGCGGTCCCCCGGCGCTTCTTGGAACGACCGCTCCAGCACCCCAGAGAACATCCGTCCCTCGTGGGTAATCTCCTGGGGGGTACCGTCCTTCTTCTTGCTCTTCTCCACGACCTTGTGGATCAGGTAGCCGACGCTGGCCTTCGTCAGGATCCCGCTCTTCACCAGAGCCAGGGTGTCCCGGCAATCCTGCGTTACGGAGCTCAGGCGGATCTCGCCACGAAGGACGCCGTCGTCATCGCACTTGGCCGAGCCCTTGACGTGGGTTCCGCGGAGCTCGTCCTTGTCGTGGTTGTAGAGGATGGGGGCGCCGTCATTCAGGCGGTCCAGGCGGACCGCCTCAGGCGTGCACTCGAGGACCTCGATGCCCCACCACCGCTCGTACGGAAGATCGGACGCGAAGGCCACCTTGACGACGTAATCGCCGTCGGTGTCCTTGCCGCGCCCGAGCTCAACCGTCCGCTCCAGCAGGGTCGGCCGGATGACGTCTCGCTTCATAGCTCCCTCACCATGCGCAGGTCGGCCTTGCGGCGGGGCGCCTTCTCAGGCGCGCCTTCGCCGTCCTTCTCTGGCTCTTCGCTCTCGTTCTTCGGCTCGTCCCCGTCGCCGGCGGCGGGCTCGGCCGGCGCCGGCGACGGCGACGGCGCAGCCGGCTTCATGTAGGCGTCCGGGTTGGTGTCGAAGTCCAGGTCCAGCTCGGCCATGCGGTCGAGCTCGCGGCGCCGCTCGGTCATGACCTCGTCGAAGTCGGTGCCGCCGTTGGTCTCAGCGATCACGTCGGTCACCGTCTTCAGGCCCGCCTTGATCGCCTCCTTGTAGGCCGCGACCTCCCGGGTCGGATCCACCCAGGTCCAGCCGCGGGGCTTGAACGCTACTGCCTCGAACTTCTCGGGATCGAGGCCGTACTGGACCAGGTCGATCCGGTCCAGCGCTCGAGCGAGGACGGCCTGCCGGATCCAGACCCGGTGCAGGCCCTCCCGGAAGGACCGGATGAACCAGCCCTGGATGGCCCGCCACAGGTCCCGATCGTCGATCAACGCGAGCCGCGAGCTCGAGTAGTTCGACTGCGAGTAGTCCCGGCTCAGGGACTCGAAGCTGCAGCCGACGCCGGCGGCGATCTCCCGCAGCATGAACCGCAGGAACGGATCTGCCCCAGAATTCGGCCGGTTCGGGGCATGGAAGGCCAGCTTCTCACCGGGGCTGAGCCTCTCGACCATGCCGGGCTCCAGCTCGATCTGCAGGCTGCCGTCGTCCTGCTCCTCGCCGTAGTTCTCCCCGTCCTGAGACTCGATCGTCGCCATGTACGTGGCGGCACCCCTGGCGGCGACGATCTCCGCCTCGGTGTACCCGTCCATGTCGTTCAGCTTGCGGGCTGCCGCATGCAGCCACGGCTCGCCTCGGGTCTGCGGCCAGCGGTCGATGACCCGGATGTGAAACATCTCGTCCGCAGGCACCGAGAAGACCCGGTCCGTCTGGCTGTAGGCGAACCTGATGTCCGCCGGGTGCACCTCGCGAAGCCAGAAGCGCACCGGGCGCCCCAGCATGTCCTGCTCGATACCGAGCTTCAGGATCGTCTCCAGGCCCATGCCGCCCGGGTTCACGTATTCGTCCGCCAGGCGCTCGGCCTCGATCACCTCGATGGCCAGTGGCACCCGGGACGAGCCGAACTTGCGGAAGTGCATCCGGAGAAAGCACTCGCCGGCGTCGAACACCTGGGCCATGGCCAGGCGCTCGAGATCCTGGAATGCCAGCACCCCACCGGTGTGGCACGAGTCCGCCCGGCACCACCGAAGCCACTCGGCCTCGATCTGGTCATTAATCGAGGTGTGCTGCGAACCGCGGGTGTTCTCCACCCGGGCCTGCATCCGGATCCCGGTGCCGATGACGTTGTTCACCACCACCCGGCGGGCGTTCTTGGCGAACGCCGCATCCCGGATCAGTGCCCGGGAGCGCTCGCGGAGAGCCGTCAGGCTCGACCAGAGCTCAGAGTCAGCGCTGCTCTTGCCCTGGCCCCAACCGGCCGTCAGTCGACTGCTGCGCGCCGCCGCGTACGTCCGGATGGCGCGCTTCGGCTGCCGATCACCGCCCGGATCCGCTGCCTGCGTGACGATCGGCGCGGTCTGGGCAGGCGGGGTAGGGTTTCGACCGAGAAGCGCGTCCAGCCACTTAGGCACGGCCGAACCGAATTCCCACCCGGCGCCGATCCGGGCCGCCGTTGGCCAGCAGAGCCGCGTCGTCTTCGCGCTTCACGTCGAATGCCACCCTCTGCCGCAGCTCCCAGAGCTCGGCGGCTGTCATGCGTTCAATGGTCCGACCGGCCACCGACATGGACTTCTGGTCGACCGTCGCCCGGCCGTTCAGGGTCGCGTCGATCGCGTCCAGCAGCTTGCGCGCCTGGGACCGGCTGTCCAGCACGGCGTCCGTGGCGTAGTTCGGCTCGACAACCAGGACGCCCTCGGCGGCCTTGTGCCGCTCGCTCCCGGAGGTCACCAGGGCCTGCCACGTGTACCGGCCCGGGGTCAGGGCGGCGGTGGTGGCGGCAGCGTTCGTGATGACGAAGTCGTCACCCGACGCCACCACCGCTCCACCCGAGATCGAGAACTTATGCGTCGCGTTGCGGAAGTAGTACGCCAGCGTCCAGCTGGACGCCGGATAGTCCGCAAAGCTCCGGGTCCAGGACCAGGTATCGCCGGCGGCCAGCTTGTCGGGCTCTACGTTGATGTCACCGTCTCCAGTTCATCCAGCCACCGCGTCGGGGCCTCGGCCCACGGCCGCGCCGCTCCGGCTCCTCACCGCCGGTCAGGTCCATCACGTCCGTGTTCTCGTTCGTTGGCTTTGCCGGCGCGCCGGGCTGGGCGTCGCCGGACGGGGCCGGCTGTGCTGTGAGCCGCATGCCGATCAGCTTGTAGCCGCCCCGGCCGACCATCGCCGCGTAGGCGTAGACGGCGCAGTCCAGGGCCTCTTGCCGGATCCCCGTCTGCCGGGGCCGCCAGGCCTTCACCTTGCGCCCCATGACCATGCGGTACACCAGCGTTTCGCTGGTCAGCTGGTCTAGGTAGTCCTGGTCGGTGGTGGCATCGAAGTGGGTGAACCCTGGACCAGGCTCCTTCACGTTCCGAAGGTGCCCGTACAGGACATCCTTGATCGTGTCGACGCCAACCGGCCACACATCGCGGCGGTGCTTGCCCCCGCGGCTCGCCTTCTTAGCCCAAGCGAGCCGGCCAGGCCCGCCCACGCCCTTGATTGCCCACACCCGGCGGCGCTTCCGACGGGCGCAGTACTCGTAGACCTGTTCGGTGAAGTGCCCACCCGAATCCACTGCCGCGGCCTCGCACACCAGCGTGCGGCCGTCGTCGGTGGTATAGCGGCGCTCGAGGAGCTGGTCATGGTCAGTCCAGACCGAGCCTGACCCCAGGCTTCCCGGGTCGCCCCTCAGTACGTCGTGCTCGACGCGCCACTTCTCGCCGTCCGCTCCCCAGCCCCAGAGGGTTGATTCCAAACGATCATCCTGGACGTCGGTACCGCGGGTCAGGAGCAGCACGCCCGACGGCAGTGACGCGGCGGTGTAGCTCTCTTTCCGCTTCTCCAGCGTACCCGCGTCGAGGGTTTCGCCACCGTCCTCCCAGGTCTCCCCGAGGGCCGTGTTGATGAACGTCTGGAGCGTCTCGGGTAGCTTTTTGGCCTCGAGAAACGCTCGGGCCATCTCCGCCCAGGTCACCCACGGCGAGTACAGCTCGCTGACGTGAAAGCCGGCGATCCCGGTCGAGGGCTTCGTCGCCCGCCACTCGCCGCGCCGGAGCATGGCCAGCTTGTCGCAATCGCCGATGAGCGCGCCGCAGGCCTGGCAGCAGTAGGCCGCCGTGTCGGGTCGCCCCTCCTCCCAACGCACATTGGCCCACACCAGACGCTGAAACTCGCCACAGTGCAGGCACGGCACATAGAAGAAGCGCTGGTCTGAGCCCTCGAAGCCGGTTTCAATCCGGCTCGATCCCTTCACAGTCGGCGTCGACCCGGCCAGCAGCTTCCGGTTCCAAAAAGTCGCCGCACGCTTGCGCCCGATGCTGATCGGATCGCCCTCCGTCCCTGCCGAGGCCGGAAATCTGTCCACCTCGTCGAAGAGCAGGATCCTGATCGGTCGTGACGCCAGGCCGGCCGGCGAGTTCGCCCCGGCCATCGTGACGTGGCCCCCTGGGAACTGCTTGTGCAGCAGCGTGTTCCCGGAGTCCCTAGCCCGGGCATCCGCCACCTTGCCGTGCAGGCAAGGCGTATCCCGAAGCATCGGCGCCAGTCGATCCTTTGACCAGGCCTCCGCCATTTCCAGTGTCGGCTGGACCAGCAATATCGGGGCCGGGTCCTGGTCGATGTGGTAGCCGATCACATTGCCGAGGATCTCTGTCCACCCGATCTGGGAAGACTTCTGCACCCAGATCTCGCGGACGGTGTCGTCCGCGATCGCGTCCATGATGCCCCGCTGGTATGGTGCTCGATCAGTGCGCCACTGCCCTGGTTCGGCGCTGCTTTCGCGGCTCAGCCTTCGCTTGGCGTCGGCCCACTGGCTCACCGTCAGCTTCGGCGGTGGCGTCAGGATCTTCGCCGCCCGGCTCATCAGAGCCAGCGCCGTCGAGATCTGCAGGTCCCGCTCGATGAGCGGCAGCCTCTGCGAGGATCTCGGAGATCTCGTCGGTGAGTCGAGCCCGGATGGCATTCGCGTCCGATAGGGCCGCAAGCTCCGCGGCCAGCTTGGTGGGCACGGAGAGCATCCGGGCCCGGATTCCGACCAGGAGCGTCTCCCAGGCCCGGTACACGAGGTTTACGTCCAGCAGCTGGCCCCGCCGGACCGCAACGTCCAGCGCCGCCTTCTCCTGCTGCACACGAGCCAGCCGGGCCCGCTCCTGCTCGAGGTCGAGCGTCTCTTCGCCGTTCCCCGCCTGAAGGTGCTCGAGCACCGCGGCCAGGTACCACCGTCTCTCGGTGTTCTTCCCGACCTTCCGGATCGAGGCCGGCTCGAGGCTCTCCAGATCACGGGCTAGGGACCGTCGGTCCCTTCTCAACTCGACGGCAAGCCAGCTCAGCGTGCGGGGCTCTGCCAACATGCGGTGTGGTGGCGCTACGGCACCCCTCGCGCTAGGAGAC
>ERZ761590.21-NODE-21-length-46533-cov-6.764103_pt1 | contig 46533 bp, 67 predicted proteins | sample MGYA00511880_ERZ761590 | MGnify/ENA primary metagenome ERZ761590 (study PRJEB28899, sample SAMN03785555) | bioreactor sludge metagenome | biome: EBPR Sludge; feature: EBPR Bioreactor; material: 0.22µm filtered reactor supernatant | place: Saint Lucia: Queensland... | reverse complement strand
GAATTAATACACCGATCACGCCTGATGCGTTTGCGCGAACATCTATTTGTGCGGCAGGCGCTAGCCCAGCTACATTCCCGGCGAAAAGAGTCCCTTTATTCTGATGGAACAGCGCGGTGGGTTGACTATCCCCAGGCCAAAATGTGATATGATTTGAGGCGTGGCCCCCTGATGAGAAAAAGACGCCGCCGGAACCGTTATTAACGCCCCAACGCGCAACGTACGAAGAACCCGTTTCAGTCAATCGCAAATCTGGCGTGCTTGATTTCTGCGCATGAATTGTTCCGGCAGGTACTCCCCCCACACCAAAACGCACGTTCGTGTTATCAAATACCAAATTGGCGCTATCGGTAAACAATCCGCTGCCGTCGAAAAAGCCCACCCGCGTTGCCGTCCGACCTGCCAGCGCGTTCACCTGATCTCTCGTCGCCGTTGCGGCTTCGATCACGCCGCCCGTGCCACTCACAACCGCGCGATTCGCCGTAATCGTCGCCAGTTTGCTGAGTGCGATGGCTGCTGCTGCGTCAATATCTGCATTCACAATCGCCGCTGCCACCGCGGTGCCTGCGCCAGTGCGTTTCAGCACGCCCGTAGTAGAGAGTCCAGCCAACGCAGTCAGGTCGGCGTCGAGGGGCTGGGACGCGGCACTGTTACCGAAATCCGCATTGACCCAATCCGTTCCATCAAAGGTCTTAAAGCATCCCGCCGTGCCAATTGCAACAGATTCGTCCCGTACCAGCCAGCCCTTTGCTGCCACATAAAACAACCACGCGGTATTGGCAAAGACGGCGATTTGATTGTCCTTGCCAGCCCAAGCCCCGGTTGCACCTGCACCGACGATGTAACGATCTCCTTCGGCGGGGCTGCCAGGCTGGGCGGTCGTGGTCGCGTTCTTGACCGAGCAGAAAAACAGCGCGCCCAGCTTCTTCAAGTTGGCGTCCATCTCCGGCTTGTAGCTTTCGCCGACCGCCCACGAATGCTTGATCCCGAAATTTGGTTCTGTTGATGCTGGCATTAGAAATAATCCTGATCGTACGCGATGCTGTAACCGAGTCCGAGCCGCGAAATCGTCTTATTCCACTTGTGCAAACTCACGAATGAGCCGCGCACCGCCTCCAACTCGATTCGCAAGGAACTGTTCGTCGCGCTTCCATTGTCAATGTATTCCTGCGCGGCGGTGTATTGGTACGAAGTTCCGGTCAGTCCTGTGACCGTGCGAATGAGCGTATTGCCCGCGTTGTAGAACCGCAGCGTGTAGGTCACGCCCGCTTCCGGGCCGACATTGGCCGACGTTTGTTGAAGGACTTCGGGTTGCTGTGTGCGATCCCGATGCTTCCATGACAGGTTCAAATCGCCTGCCACGCCAGAAGGATTGGCGGAGCCATTGATTTGAAAGTCCGCTGGTGGAATGGGGCGCTCAGACCGGTTTTGATTGAAGGTCAGATCGCGCGCGGTCGCTGCGCCTAAATCCAGCACGCCCGTCACGCTTCGGGTTGGATGTTTGAGTTTGATCGCAACCGCATCGGCATACGCCTGATTCGGGAAAGCGCCGCCCAATGAAATGAACCACACGCGCTCCCCCGTCAGGTGGCTTTGCGGCAAGGTATCCAGCACGGCACGCCAGACGCGCGCGATTTGATAGCGTCCGGTGATGGCGTTGTAAGAGATGTCCTCAAACGCTGCGATTTCGTTCGTGTCCTCAAACCAGAGCAGCCCTTGCCCGTTTTTGATGTCGTTCGGGTTCACGTCCAGCACCGACGACAATAGCGACACCTCAGACAATTCAAAGCCCATTGCGTCGAAGTAATCCGTCGTCGCCGGATAGTTGCCGAGCAATTGACCGACGGGAACAAACAGCGCCTCAGATTGCAGCAACGTGTAATTCACGCCGCCATCCGTCGAAGCGTACACATCGTGATTCAGTTGTCCACCGCCGGGCGAAGCGACAAGCGACACGGGGCGATTTTCGTCGGTTTTGTGGAACCAATAGGGTTGCTCGAAGACCTTTTCGAGCGTGGCCGCTGTCGGCGTCGTCGTCGGAGCCGTCCAGCCAGAGCCTCCTACCACGTTGTACGCCAGCGCGCCAAAGCTGAACACATCCTCGATCACGTCGAACGTCACGCGACCATCTTTCAAACTGCCGTAATTGCATTTGGCGACGCGGAAGATTTTGTTGTCCAACCCGTATTCCGGCCAATTGATTTTGATGGGTTCGGACGGATAGACCAGCGAGCCGGTGCGATTCGTAACCAAGCGCCCTTTGGCCAGCGGGAGCGCCAGAACGCGCAAATCCCGCAAGGCGCATTTGCTGGCCAGCGCGCGTTCATAGATGAATTTGTAATCTTTGTTGCCCGATTCCACCACGCCGCGAATGTTGAAATTCGCCAACTCATGCTGCACATCAGGCATTGATTTGTAGTCGTCGGCGCGGCTGATGAATTCGTAATCAAGCTGATTGATCGTTTCTTCCCACGAGCCGCGCGAGAAGCTTTCAAACGTGGAATTGGAGCGATCAAAGACACGCAGCGTGTTGGCGTCGTAGTCGTTGCGCACGAGCTTTATATCAATCAAGCCCGTGCTGTAATCCATAAAGATCGCGCCATCAATCGTATCCACGATCTGTTGGATCATCTCTTCGACGCCGCCCGGATTGTTCCAATTCACTGAAATGCCAAAGCCTTCGTTGTAGAGCGTATTCGACGCCGCCAGCCACGAATCCGTTTTCAATCGTGATGATGCAATCTTTCCGCCGAAGAGCTTTGACGTGAACAACTCGTACAGCACTTCGACTGGGTTCACATCGGAGCCGATGACGGCTTTTGAGGGATTCACTGTGGCCGGCAATCGTTCCAGGAAAAACGCCAGTTCGCGCATCTGTAGCGCCTTGCCGATGTATCCTGTTCCCGATAAATACTTGCCAGAGCCGTCCCGGATGACGCCCGACGACGGCCCGCGCGAGACGACATAGCACACGTTGTTGTGCGCGGCGTAGGGCGTGACGCGCGATTGCATGTACGCATTCACCGGCTGCGCGCCATCGCCCGAATAGAAATCCAGCACCCAATTGATGCCGCCTTCGCCTTCTTCGCCTTCGCCGCCAAACAGGTTTTCCTGCAAAATCGTTGTCGTCGCCGGAATCCCCAGCAACGCGCCATTGAAGATTTCTTTGTCATCGTAGGTAATGCGTTTGCACTTGACCTGCGGGCCGAAGCACAGACCTGCTTCCCAGCCCAGATTGTAGCGATAGCCCAGCGTTTGCCGCGTGCCACTCAGGGGAGAGGTCGCCACGTGCTTCGTGATCGCCGTGTTGATGAGATCGCCATACCAAGTGATATTCGGCGCAACTTTGACATTGCCTGCAATGTAGGCGATGGGACGCTTTTCATCCGCCGTTGTGACATCAAAGTCATTCAGCCCGGATTCTTTTGGTTTGGAGAATTTTGGTTTGGGAGCAAGAAGAGACTGACCGAGAAAGCTAATTCCAGCGATGATGAGTGCGGCAATGGGAAATGGCATCAGGAATCATCCGGCAATCTTCTGGGTCACTGGATTTCGCAAGGGAACCGCATTCCACGCGCTGCAATTGGTCGAATTACCAAACTTGGTATCGCAGGTTTCAATCGTGTGATCGCAACCTGCAAAAATCTGCACCGCCTCCCCAAATGAAATCCCCGAAAAAGGCGCGTACAACGTCAGATTCGCGCCGACGTGACCGATGATAAGCCGGTGCTCGTTGGTATTGGTTCGTTTGACCATCCCGGCAGTGTACCAGCCATCTGGTTTGCCAGCCGCCGCCGCAATGCCGAGCACATTACCGCTGATGCTCCCCACCGTCGAGAACGCCGAAAATGCGACCGGACTGACTTTGCACGTGCCGGAATCAAACAGTTGATGCTGGCAGCGTCGGCTGTAGGTGTAGCGCAGCCCGGTGGATTTGAGCAGCGAGAGCAATGAGGCGCAGCGCATTTCCGCCCGATTGCCTTGAAAATCCACGGCTGCCACCTGCCCCTGCCAATTGGCAATGGTTTCGGTATCGCCTTGATGTCGGCTGTAAATCGTGATTTCCGGCGAAGCCGTGGGCAGCAGGCCGCTGAAGAGTTGGGCGACGGGATTGTCGCGCGGCATCGTGAGGCGGATTTCGTTTTGCACTTCGTCCATTCCCTGCTCGATGGCGTCAATTTCAAGCCCTGGCAAGCGCAGATAGGTCAAGCCGAGATGTTGGGCTTCGAGATCGTTCGGCGTGTAGGTGTAGTCCGTACTGCCCGCACGAATATGCACCATCACGATAGGTTGGCCGGAATATTCCGATGTCTCGAAGGTGTTGAAGCTCATAATTGCATACCCGCCTTTAGTGTCAGGTTCCAAGCAGGTTCCAGCTAAAGGCTAGGTTATCTATTGAGCAGATTGGCTCTGATATTCATTGACTGGCTCGTCTGCCCGTCGCCAGTAATTACCGTGTGCGCTCATCATAGAGCCGTGCGAAACGGAACTCGCTCGTTCTATTTGCCGTCCCGAAGAGTCCGTCCGATTTGTATCCGGGCTAACATAGACCAGATTGATGGCCGGGTTTGTCCAATTCGACCAAACTTGAACAACAAGCGCATTAACGGCTACGCCATTTGGTTGATGATAGATAACGGTATCACCAATCACAGGCGCAGCTTTTGTTTTATCAATTGATGCCATAGTTTTCTCCCTCCTTTCTTGCAACGTTGGGTTATGAAGTAGTCGTTAAATCCACGAACCGCCATTTCGCAATCGCGCAATTTCCCGTCGGCCATTCGATCTCGACTTCATCCGCCGCGAGCCGTGTGCAGTTCGCAAAGCAAATACGATCAATGTCACTGAGCGTGACCGCCGGAGTGATGGGCACATCTACAGTCAGGGTTTCGCGCCCGGCTGTGCCACTGGCGACCGCTGCCGTGATTCTGCGTCGGTGGATCGTGCCATTTTTTAGGATGATAGCGATGTCGCGCTTCGTTTCCGCCAGATTGTACGTGTCCCGATAGCCCCAATCCGTCACATCAAACACCGATGAATTGTTCGTGATCGTCGCCGCCAACTCGAAATCGTGTTCCCACGTCAATCGCCAGACGGGTTTCAACTTGCCTGCAAAGTAATAGAGCCAACCGAGCATCTGCGCGATTTCGGTGCGACCAATCGCAAACCAGCGAAAATCGGCCTGCCCCTGCGCGCGATCCCAATTGGCATAAAGCTGACTGATGCCGATTTCGTTGTCGAGGGTTTCGAGGTCACGTTGAATTGTATCGTCGAGCGCATCACTGGTTTCGGAATAGAAATCAAAGCACGCCAGGCCACGATAGAGCGTCGGCGTCGGCAAGGTGTAGCGATTGACGCTGGCTTCAGTTTCAAACAGGCGAATTTCCACTTGGTTTTGCAGATGCTGCAACGTCAATTGTCGCCGCTGAAGCTCTGCCGGATAGTTCGCCGTGCGCACTGGCACAACCACCGTTCCTGCCGCCCACGTCGCCGCCGTTGTGCCGACGAGATTGATTTGATTGGCCGCGATGGTGTTGATGCGCAGCAACTCGTAGCTGAACGGGGATTGCCACAGCGCAACCATTCCATTCGCGTCGAAATCTCTCCCCGCCGTTGAAATTGGAATTGCGCTCGATCCGCTCGCCAAGCTGGACGCTAACACGGTGGCATCCGACCAGATCGGGACGGCGATACGGTTGGCCTGCTGCATCCATTGATGTTTTTTGAAGTAGCTGGATTGCTTCTTGTCTTCGGTGAAATAGTCGTAGCGCAGTGTGCGGCGCGGATTGGAGCGGAGCCGACGGCGTTGCTCTTTGCCGTTGCGCGCGGTCAGGACTTCGGTTTTCCAAGCCAACCGTTCGATCACACGCGACGACCAATTGTGATCGAACGCAAACAGCGTCGCGCGCTGTCCGTTCACCGCCAGCGCAGCGGAAATCCCCAGATCAAAATTGAAGATCACGGAACCATCCAAAAACGGCGTCCCGTCCTTGCTGATCGCCAGCGTGAGGTTCTTCGCTTCCAAGGCGGTGAAGCTCACTGGCAAGCCACCTTGCAAGGTGATGCCGTCCACTTGATTGAGCGAGAGGCTTTGCAGGGTGCGCGGCACGGAATAGGCGTTCCACACTTCCACCGCTTGGGTGGTATTACTGACGACAGAGCCAAGCGCCAGCGGGTACGGCGTGAAATGGATGCGGTTGTACCAGAGATCGCCAAAGCCGCGCGCTAACAAGCCCGACGAATTGATATTGACCGACAAGTCCGGCACGGGGCCGCGCACTCCCACCAGAGCTTTGCTGTTTAGGTAAAGATAAGCGTGCGAAAACGAGGCAGAGCGCACGTTGATGGACAGGATGCTGTCATTGAGAATCAATGTGTCTTTTGTCAGCAAACCTGCCATATCAATTCGATTTTACTGCGATGCCGAAGTAGTGGGAATGACCGGGGTCTGTCACCTGGTCAAATGAGGTAGACGCGCTCAGTCGCGCCACGGGAAAGACTTTGAATTGATCTGTACTGACAGAGTAATTTTGACCAGCGACCAGGCTTTGCATGTTGACCGCGTACAGATTGGGCATATATCCCATTAGATCAAAGGCCCAGGTTTGATCTGTGATACCTGTTTCCGTGCCGCGCCGTGACACGAATACCTCCATTGGAAACAGGGGCGCGAGCGAGTTAAACGCATTAGGCGCACAATCAAAGATATACCGCTTGTCCATCAGCGAATCTGTGAGGCGTGGGCACGGGTAGTTCGTTGAGAAATTCCATGACGAAGCCCAGCCTGTGAAACTATCTAAACTGCTGACGCGCACTTGCGAAAACGAAGCCCACGCCGTACCGCTGGCGACGAACGCGGCGCTGGCGACGACAGGAATCGAATAGAGCTTGTTGGAGTCCCACGGCCCCGACGCCGCATAGAATTCGCCGCCCGTCCAACTGTCTCCGTTTTTGTCGAGATTGCCAAACAAAATCCATTGAAACTGACCGGCGGCGCGCTCCACGATGCAGTAAATCGCATCGGGCGACGTGAACGTGAACAGGTGATAGGTTGCCGTCGAGGTTAGCCCTGTGATGCCCCAGGAATGCGTGACTGTGATGGGGCCGCTCACGACAAACTGAATATTGCCCGGCTGAGAAAACCAGTTGTTCGCAGCATTGTACCCTGTTGAGGCGTGGCCCACGACGGAATATTGAGTCGTGAATGACCCGCTGTGCAGCTCCGACGTGGATTCGTTAACGTAGGCACGCAAGTTGACGTAGAGACTGCCCTTGCTGAGATGGCAGCGACGACCACTGCCCACTGTCGAAAACTGATTGAGCGTCCATCCCGCTGCCACCGCCGCGTCTTTGATCACGGTAATGAGGTCAACGGGGCCTGAAATTGTTCCTGTCGTATATGCCATTGTCTGTTTACATGAGCATCGCCAGATTTGCGGATGACGGCCAACCTCGCCAGTTCCACCGATAGCGGATCCGCTCGCCAGAAATGGCGAGGCTCGATCATCGTCGCTTCCGGCGGTGAATCAATCGGCGTAGATTACGCCCTCAACCTTATCTTGCCCGTCCTTGTCGGCATAAATAACGCCTTCAACGCGCTTGTTTTGGGCGACTTGATTCGTAAGCCGCATCATCAATCGCCAGGTGAAGAGCTGTATCCAGAGAATGGCTGCGAGTACGATCAAAATAATGGTTTCCATACTTCCTCACTTTCCATAGCGGCGACCGACGCCGACGCTCAATTCATACGCATTGAACCGGTGAATGACAGCACCTAGCTCTGAGCCGTATTGTGCCGGGTTGCGCTGGTACGAATACCAACCTGCTGCTCCGTTCACTAGCAAAAGCCATCGGTCGGAAATCCGAATGGTCGAAGCCAGCCCGACACGCTGACCGGACGTCCAGCCGTCAAGTACGCTTGCCCCGACACGCACGGGCAGCCCTTGCGAAAAGAGCTTTCGCTTGAATTGAAATTGATAGTCGGTCGTTACCGACCATTCGGCGCGCGTAAAATCAAAGCCCGCTCCAACAACAGGACGTGCAATGTATTTCACGTAACCATCTGACGCGCCCGGCGTGTTCGGGAATGCAATCCCCCCGATTTGCCCGCCTGCCTCAATGAACACGAATGGTACCTTGATTGGCAACGCATAGCGCAGCACAGACGTCGCACGAACCGCGCCGCCAAATTGGCTGCGATACACCTTCTTATCCGCAGTGATCGTAGCATTCGTCGCTAACTTGAATTCCTGCCCCTTGATGCGCAGGTGCTCGACGCTTTGCAGCTCAATACCAACGATTGTTCCATTACCGCTGCTGCTGCCCTCGAATTGCACATTTACGAGACCACCAACGTGTTGTGGTTGCGCCATTGTCGCCACTGACAAGGCAAGAAATAATAGGAAAATTCCGTACTTCATAAGTCCTCTTTATGCTTGTTTAATTGCGACCCACTGGTCGCCCGCCGTGCGCGAGACGTTGGGGAAGACGAGGTAGGTATCGCCGCCAACCGTGATGGTTTGCTCAGCAGTCAGCCCGTCGCCCGGCACGTGCCGCATGCCGTCTAGTTCGCCGTAAATGCCGAGCGGAGAATTGTTGCAAAGGAGAATTGGCGACAGTAGATCATTGCCGCCAATGGTTTTCCGCGCGTTGGTATAGCGTGTGGAGTAGAGATACGGAAAACACCCCTTGTTCGTGTAGAGGCTCGTCGTCGCCTGATTCAACAGCTTGACCCACGAACCGCCGCCGTCACGAATGGCCAGCGTCCCTTGCGAGGAATCCGAATTGATCGGGTTCCAAAAGTTCGTCACTTTGCCGTTGACGACTGAGTACGCATACGGCTTGCCGCTGTTGTCCGTGTCGCCACGATAAGTTGAGCCGCCAATCAGCAATGGGTATGGCCATTGCGCGGGTGTGCCATACGGCAAAATCAAGCCACAGTAGGCCATGTGGTACGTGCCACTGATTTTCGTGACCACGATCAGCCGACGTGTGTTGAGAAACAACCAGTACGATATTGTCGAGTTCCAGCTTGCCAGCGCGGGCGGGTTCGAGGCAATTGCGCCCAACTGCGAGTCGAAGGCTTGCCCCGCCTGAAAGCCGGTATACGCTTGCAACACCAAGCCATAGACCGCCGCGCCGCCATCGGTGAAGACTTTCAGCCCAAAGTAAATCGCGTCCGAACCACCGCCGACGAGCTTCGTAATGTAGCGATCTCCGACAACCCATTCCTGTTCCACCGCCGAATTCGCATTGGCAAACGTGCGAATTTTCGCCAGCAAATCGCTATGCGAGGCTGCGTGCGGCGTTCCGGCTCCGTTGCTGATTTCGTAGGCCATACACGCAGTATGGCAAGGCAGGCTGATTTATTGGTGCATTGCAAATTTTAGAAAGAAAACAGCAAATCACGATAATAATCCTTGCGCTCTAACTAAAAGTAGCTTATAGCTCTTTCACCGTCAGATGGTTGACGGTTCTTTGAAAGGAGAATGTTATGGATGATGACGAAATCGTCCAGCACTTAAAGCGAGGTATCTGGACACTGTTTCAGTTGATTCGGGAACTCGCGGCGAGGATGGATGAATTGGAAAAGCGATTGGAAGAGATCAAGTCAACCAATCGCTCATCTGAATAACCAAAAGGGGAAGTCGAAAGGCTTCCCCGACCTTTCAAGAGCATAACGAACCAAAAGGGAGAAATCAAGATGATCTATTTAGATAACTCAAACACAACTTTTTTACTGCAATGTGAAGATGGGCTTTATTACGTGAGTCAGGAAGCCGCTACGGAAGGCGCCGGCTGGCAAATCTTCTCCGCTCAGGCGTGGGGGAGCGAGATGGAAAATCAAGAGCTTTTTGATTCGCTCATTCGCTGCCAAGCGCCACTGGATCGTATTCCCCCGCACTTACGCGAAGATAATTTGGGGGTGATTATATGAATGGCACTGAACTCAAACAGCGCCGCTTAGCACTTGATATGACCCAAGTAGAACTGGCAGCGCAACTCGGCATGACTGGCCAGGCCATTAGCGATTTGGAAAACGAACGCTACCAACCGCAAAACGCGACGCTGCTGGATTTGGCGCTGCGGTATCTCGAATTGAAAGCGAATGAGCCGCCCGATTTGCGCGAAATGAATGCGCAAATCGAAGTGGCCATCGCGGAACAGCGCGCCAAACTGGACGCGAGCCGACGGCGGGTACGCAGGCCGGCCACAAACCCGGCAGGATTGGACATTGTGACGCTTCCTGCACTAGCAACGTCGCCACGCCGCAAACACTACGAAATTAGAACGAAAGACGGGAGCAAAAGTCAGGTGGTGTTCGCCTCGACTTCTGCCCAGGTGAGGCGCTGGGCAGCATCGGCATGGGGATCGCAGCAGGGCACAGTGGTCACATCGCGGCCTGATCTGAATTAGGAATTCAGCAAGGCTTTGAGCGTTTTCCGATTGCGGCTCACGCGCTTGATGAGCACGTTGTCGCTCCCGTATTCGTCCAGCACATCATCAATGTCCTTGTCGCCCAGGGCGAACAAGACGACCTGTTGACGGCTACTGCCCGCTGCCGCGGCTCCGAAGTTCGGAGCCGCAATCGGTGTGACCAGTCCGCCATCCGCATAGCCCCGCCGCGCGATGTTGTGCAGGTTTTGCAAATAGCCGACGCCGAGGCTGGCGACCGCCGGAGCGGAAAACACGAACTCATTCGCGTGGACGATGCCAGCGGGTTGGAGATTGGAGGAGCCGTAACCAGTGAATCCGCCTTCATCGAAGCCGAAGCCAAACAGTTTTGAGAAGAAGCCGCCGACAAACTTGAAGGCTTTATTGAACAAGCCGCCGATCTTTGTATTGAGCTTATTGCTTAGCGAACTCGCATCGTCGCTTTCGCCAAAGATGCCACCGACGATACGATCAATAAATCCGCCTGCTCCTGATCGTTGATTCTGTCCATTTGCGCCGCGCTTGCCACCAAAAATTGCATCCACGATGTTTTCTGCCGCAATGCGTGCAATCATCCGCAAAATAGAGCGTCCAAAGTCTTCAAAGGCTTCGCCTGCATCGTTGATACTGGTCAACGCTCGCTCTAAGGTATCTACCAAGCCGTCCTGAATCGCATCCCCAACACGCCGTGTGGCGGTTTCCGTATCAATGCCCAACTGGTTCAGTTGCTCCATTTCGCGCTGCAAGCGCAATACTTGCTCTGATTGCGCGCCATAGAGTTCCGTGTATTTCTCGATTTGCGTTTGTAGAATCGGAAGCACATCGGCAGCGTAGGCCCGCTCCAATTCCAGCAACTCCTGCCGGGCTTGGCGTTGTGTGATGACACCGCGTATCAGATCGCCTTGAATGCGGAGCTTTTGATAGTCGAATTGCAAATCTACCTGCCGCGCCCTGTCTTCGTTTTCCGCCGCGCCGCCTCTGGTTTCGGCACGGGAAATCGCCCGCCGAACAATACCTGCTTCGGTGGAATCCGGCCCGAAGACGGCTTCGACGTCGGCCAGGAGTTTTTGGAACTCGATGCGCGCGCGCCGAATCGCCGCTTCTGTCGCATTGCCAGTTTCTTCCAAAATAGCCGCATCAATCTCGGCGACTTCGCGTTTGAGTTGTTCAATTTCGACCGTGCGCGCACGCTGAAGATTCGCTTGTGATTGCTGTGCGCTGATCTTCGCAGCATCGAGGTCTCTATTGATGCGATCAATCTCTAATTGTGCCTGTTGGATTTCCAACGCAATTTGTTTGCGCTCATTGGCCTGATCTTCAGGTTTTACGGCTGCCAGACGACGACCAGCCGTCGCGGTGATTCGGGCTTGGCGCGCGGTTTCAATGGCCAGCAGGTTGCGCAGATAGCCTTCTTCCGCTTGAGCAGATCGTTGCGCCAATTGGTCTTTCTCTGCATAGAAATCATTTACCGTGATGGCGCGACGCTGGTACAGATTTTCGTTGAGGTCGGCTTCGTTTTCGAGCAGTGCGCGTTGTCGTTCAAAGACGGCTCGCGCCTCTTGTTCGCGCTTGCGGAATTGCACTTCAGCAAACTGATCGTCAATCCGTAGGGCTTCTTGTGCCAGCCGCCGCTGCTCCGCCAACGGGTCTTTGCCAGATTGCTTTTTCGGAACGTTCGGCAAGCCACTCGGCCCCGGCTTATTGCGCTGATCGGCAGGAATGAAGGGGCGCGGCGCATCCGGCTCCAACAGTTTGTAAATTTCCGTCTCCGTGAATCCGCCGCCAAAAATCGGACTAAACGATTCCTTGCGCAAAATCTCTCGAAACTCTTCTCTGGATTTTGCGTTGCGCCGGGCATATTCCAGCGCCTGTGCCTTGATCCCATCTTGTACACCCTGCAAATCCCCCGTCAACAGGTTTGCGATTTGTCGCAAGACAGCCAGATCGTCTCGCACACTTTCAATCGCTTCGCGTGCGAATTGCCCGAACGCCTGCCATGCGGGGCGCGAATCGGCCAACAGTGCATTTAAGTCCCGCAGCAGATCAATGACTGCTGGAAGTGCGCCGCGTGCGATGTCATTGAGCGCGCCTTGCCCGCGAATCTTCAGTTCCTCGAATTCCCGCGATGCTTTATTGGCCTGGTCAATCAAGCCATCATCCATTTCCGCGCCAGTTTCTTTGATAAGCTTTTGCAAACGCTCCTGATTTTTGGCAACTTCATCAAAAATTGGAATCAGCGAACGACCGTTCTCGCCAAAAATAGCGGTAGCGTAAGCAGAGCGTTTGACGGGATCTTCAATGGCAGAAATAGATTTTGCCAGTTGGATGAACGATTGTTCCGGGTCTTTCGCCGCCTGTGCTGCATTGATGCCCAGATTCTGAAAGGTTTGGGCGAGTTCTTTGTTGCCGTTGTTGGCGTCGGCGACTTTTTGGAGATAGGCGGAATAGCCGTTCGTGGCTTTGTCGAGTTTTTCCCCCGCGAACGCCGACGCTGCACCGAGCAGTTGCAAGGATAGTGTCGAAAGCCCCGTTTCCCGGCTCAGGCTTTGCAATTCGCGGGCATTTTGCGTAACTGCTGCTGTGATAGCTGCGATGCCGACAGCCGCCGCACCAACGGCCAACACAAACCCCGTGACGGCAACGCCGCCCGCGCCAAAGCTTGCACCCAACTGCACCAAGCCTTCGACGGCATCGCCGCGAGAAAGCTCTTCGAGTGCATTCCCTGCCTCGCGGCTGAGATCGCGCATCTTGCCAATTTCTTTATTTGATCCTCGCACCGCCCCAATGAGGGCGGAGTTTTTGTAATTCGTCTCCAAATCTACCAGTTGCTTTTGCGCCCGCACAACAGGGAGACCGGTCAGACTATTGAGGGACAATTCTCGTTGCAGTATTTGGATGGCTTTGTCGCGCTGGCCTTGCGCCTGGAAGAGTCGCGCCTGAGCTTGTGCCAAACGCAGAGAGTCCATTTCCAGTTTTTGGACGGCCTTGCTATAGGCTTCGGTTTGGCGGCGGGCAGCGGACACACGGCTTTCGACGCGCGAGAACCCTTGCGCGCCCGTGCTCGTGTTCTTTCCGAGGTCGTTGATTTTGCGGTTCAGCTTATCAAAGCTGTCCAGCCCGCGCATCACGATGTCTATGAAAACCTGATTATCCATTGAGCAACCGCTTGATTTCCGCCTCGATACTATCCACCTTGCCGTGGCTGGCTAAATTGACGCCTTGAATCAGTAGGGCCTGCTGCTGATCCTCAAACCGTAGCTGTTCCGCGATCACGCGCTCAAACTCCGAGAGAGGCAAGCTGCGGATTTCCGCTAGGCTGTAACCTGCTCGTCGGGCGATGGCGACGTATCGTGTCCAACTACCTGCATCGCGCGTTCCATCGCCAGATTGATTCCGGCGGCGGCGGGGAAGATGTTGGCGATGTCCTTGACCATCTCCCTCAATTCGCCGAAAAAACTGGCATTCACCTTGGCAATCTCACGCACCAACGCGGGCAGATGCTTGACACTGATTGCGCGCGCTTCATCGAGCGAAACGCCCAACCCAAAGGCCAGCATGTGATAAATAAACTCGCGGCTTTCGGTGGCAAATCGTACCCAATCGCGCGTGAGGCGCTGTGTTGTCGTTTGATTTACCAAGTCTACCACATCCGTCGTGACGGCAGCCTTTTGCAACGAGGATTCCAGCACGGCCAGGAGTTCGCCGAATTGCTGAACCGTGAACTCGTAGACCTTAAAAGTATGACCGGCCAGGTTGATTTCCTGACCGGTCACGCCCAACGCAGCGAGCAGAGAGTTTTTAGAATCAGTCATAAATTGGAAGCACGGGCAGGACTCGAACCTGCATCGGCTGGCTTATGAGACCAGGCTGGAGCCTTTCCAGTCCACCGTGCGAGAAAACTTACAGCCCTTGAATGATGCGGCCATACTGTCCCAGCGTGGCATCGCTCGCCTTCGTGGTGTCGGCAATCGCCGCCCCTTCCAGCACGAATTCGCTGAATTGTTGACCGATGAGCGGGAAGCTTTGCGACGGATTCACGCGCACGCGGTAGTATTCCGCCATAAATTTCGCGTTGTCCACCAGGTTGATGCCGTCAATCCGCACGCGCCAGGCTTTCGCCCCCGCATTGAAGACAGGCACGGTCGTTTGCGCCTTGCGCGTGTAATCCGCTTTGAGCGGTTGCACGTAAGTGCCCAGATTGAGGATTTTGATTTTGCCCTGGGTCAAATCCACGACGGAATAATCGGTGTTATTCACGAGCGTGGCCGGTGACCCGGCGGAATCTTTAATGACCAACCCGGACAGCACCGGGTATTTCGTCACCAGGAAATTTCCGACCGCAACCGTACCGGCATGCAACACTTCATTGGTCACAGCCGTGGAGGACACGGAAACTTTTTCGCCGCGCACGATCAGACGCAAATTGTCCGCATTCGGCTCCTCAATCGTGAGCGCGAGACTTGTATTGATCTGCGTCTCCACGGATGCTACCAGCGCATTCGTGCCATCGCGGTTGGTGAACTTATCGAGGCGCTGGGTCTGCGCGCCGGGGGCATAGTTCGATACTTCGCCCAGATCGTACCAACCACCCTTGATGTCGCCCGTGGTTTCGTCCACTTCTGCCACGATAACGATTCCTCTGCCAATAAACACTGCCATGATGATTCTCCTTTAGCTGGGCGTGAGCGGCTTGTGAACCATCACGCGCAAAATTCCTGAAGCGTCGTGAATCTTCAGGTCGTTGTTGGATTGCACTGAAAGGCTTTGCCAGTACAAGCCGGAATGCCCTTCAATGCGATAACTTTCAATGCCGAGCTTCGGCTTTGCGCCAAGGGCTGCCGACAGCGTGTCAATCAGCGTATCAAAATCGCGCGTTGAGTTTGCCGCATTGCTGCCAGACGCATAAGCAAACAGCAAGCGAAACTCATACTGCCAGACTTCGACGAGCAATTTGCCCGGCGTAGTCAAGCGCGCCGGATCAAACGCGGCTGCCGGGCCGGTGCGCAATGCCGCGATGTTGCCATCGTTCGGCAACGTGCTTTGCCTCCAAAACGCCAGCGCGTTGATCCGGTTGCTGTCGCTTGGACTTTTCAACGTCTCGCCAGTCACCATCAGTCGCCCGAACCCGCCTTCGTCCATCCCCCAGATGTTCTGCGGGATGATTTTCGTCACAGGCAATGCCGCCGCCGCAATCGTTTTGATCGCGTCAGACACTTGCGCAGATGTAACGTTGTCGGTGACAGGCATCTACAATCCTCGAAACGCCCTCCGCCAAATCGCTACGATGCCCGGTTCAGAGGCTTTCGCAGCTTTGGCAAACGGCTTCTTCCCTTCACTGTTTTGGCCGTAAAAGCCGTGCTTGCGCAGCTTCTGCGCGACGGCATAGAGATTATCAAAGCGCAGCCCCTTCGACGCAGCCCACGCTTCCAATCGTGCTTTGAACTCGCGCCAGAGCGGAACTTTGCCCGGCTTGCGGCCATTCTCCACGTAATCGGCTTGCGGCTTTCGGGAGCCGACGCGCACACGATCCTCGCGGGAGTCGAACTTTTCGACGGAGTTGACCAGCTCCTGACTGGCGACCGCGCCGACGTCCCGAATGGATTGCTGCGTGTTGCGCTTGAGCAGTTCGGCAGACTCTGCGCGCGCAGTTTTCGCTCGCTGCGCCATCCGTTGTGGGAGCGATTGCAACTGTGGACTGATTGTGATGCGAAGAGTTGCCATTTACCCAAAGAGCCAGAGCAGTAAACCCGTGCCGAAAAATCCCGCGACAAAAAGCCAGAGCAGCAACACAAAAGCGTGAACTACATCATCACGGCGTTGCTGATCGCGGATCATTGCCAATCCCCACTGATTGCGCCCAACGCTTTCAGCTCAGCGATTTGCTCGGCTGTGATGTGCTTCGCCATCTCGTCTTCCTGTCCGGGGGCAAATGCGCCTTTGCTGCCCAAATCTACTGTCCAGTAAATCACTTTCGGCGCTTTCGGGGTTTCAGTTTTTTGTTTCTCTTCTGCCATAAATCTCTCCATTTCTCGAAGGCATACGCGATACAGTCGGTTACGCAGCGCGTACGGCAAATTGGCAAGTACCAAAGAATCCATCAGGTTCGTCTTCGACTTGCATTGAATGTGAGGACGCTGCATTTCATAGATAATCCAGCCCGTAGGATGTGCCGTAGCCAAACCCTACAAAAAAAAACTGGGAGCAACTTGCTCCACTGCCAGAATGGTGAATTGCCAATACCGGTTCAGACTATTCGGCGCGTTCCTGACCTGCACTTTGTAGAATGTGGAGCCGTGTCCTAACCCGTGAACGCCTAACGCAATCTGCGCGTTGATCGTTGCGTCCTCAGCGACTTCGATCACGTCCACAAACCCGCCCAACTCAGCCCGGATTTGCAACTTGCGCCAAAAACTCGTCAACGTGTAGACCGTTTTGATTTCGTTCTCGGCATTGAGGCGCATCAGATACAGCGAGGCTGATTCGCCTTGCTTGACGTGCGAGACCTTGTGCAAAATCTGCAATCGCTTTTTGTGTACCTTTGCGAAAGATGCCATTGCTTACTCCACGTCTGTCATCGTGGCCGACATCGCGCGGCCCACGTTTGCGCCCGCCAGCAACACGGCAATGCTGGTGAAGGCCGTGCCTGCCGGATAGAGCAAGCCCATTGCTTCACCGAGGAGCGATTCAATGTCGCGGCGCGGGTCGTAATCCACGCCATCACGCCCACCCTTCAGCTTCGTCGTGTCGTCGCCAATCTCGTCAATCTCGTCAGTGAGCGCGTACAGATATTTCGCATTGGTCGTTGTCAGACCGACAAGCGCGTCAATCTTCGTCTCAAAATCTTCCAGTAAAGCGAAGTTGACGGCGTAGAATTGGGATGCCTTCACGACAGACTTCAGGCGCGCCGCGCGGATCGCGTCAAAGGGATTGGAGACTGCATTGATTTGGGCAACAGTAGGCATTAGTTCGCGGGATCAGCAGCCTTGCCGTCCTCCGGCTTTCCATTGGGTTTCGCGGGATCAGCAGCCTTGCCGTTGGGCTTCGCTTCGACAACTTCTGCAATCGCCTCCAATCCCAGCAACCGCTGAACATCTGCGATTTCGGTAGCGTCCAGGATTTCCCCATTGAGCCGCATAGCACCTGCTTTGTCTGTGATTCCCTTAAACTTCACTTCATACTTTTTTGCCATATTGCCTTTCAAAAAGGGGGCATCTGCGTTTGCAAACACCCCGTCCAGAGTCCATCAACTAACCTCAACGAACGCGGTTACACGCTCATGATGATAATGGCTGAAGGGAAATAGATGGCCGGGCCGCCGTTGTGCCCGTGATGCACTTCGACCGTTCTCGGCACTTTATTGGGATCGTCTACCACTTTGGTGTATGCGCCTGGCGCTTCGTTGGCATTGTTCGCATTGCGCGTCATTTGGTATTCGGCGATGCGACCGCCATCCGAGCGACGACCAACGATCACTACTTTGTCATTCGGAATAAACAACTGGAACGAATTGGCGTCGTTTTTGTACCCCTCATCATAGGGGACTACTTGTGGCAAATCGTTGTCGAGCAACACGCTGTTCATGTCTTTCAGCGAGTTGAAGGAATTGCCGCCATTCAATCGCTTGCCGCCGATGTCGGCAGTGTTGGTGTTGTTTAGCATGTAATTGACGGTTGTGCTGTTGGCGTACGCCTTAGCTTGCGCGCCAAAATTCACGCTGTAGCCACGCCCCAGGAGTTTGGCATTGCGAAAGTCTACCAGCGGCGTTGCGGTGGCCACTGTTGACCAGTCCGACCCCGCATGCGTTTGCAGGCTGAAGGTGTCGGTGTGATGCGCGAGGCCATCGGGGCCGTTGATCGAAAATGTTCCCGTGCTCACCAGCGTCCAGCCGATGTGCCGAATGCGATTGACTTCGCGCGTCATCAATTGATCCTGGCGCTTGCGCACCAAATCACTGACGTTGACAGGCCGGGCGCTTTGATCGCCAAAGCCGCGCCGCGTGGTGATTTCCAGTTCATCCACCGGCAACATTTCGCCGTAGATGCCTGGCTCGATTTGGAAGCGTTTGCCCCCCACCGCCTTGACGGTGTTGGGCGCGCCGTTGTAGCCGCGAATTTGTTGCAGACCGATGTAATCGTCTTCCTGCTCCCACGCGACCAGCGCGGCATCAGTCTCCACAATCGGCATGATCTCGAAGATCGGATCATTCTGGGTTAGAACCGCCAGCAAACTTTGCTGGATTTCCTTCAGTTCCAGGTTGCTCGGATAAGTGTAAGTAGGCATTGTTGCTCCTTTAAAAAAAAGCTTCCGGCTCAGCTCACGCCTTAGCCGATGTGAATGACCGCGTTGGCGTCGGCCAGATCGTCGCCAAACACCAGTTGGCCGTTGAAATCCGCCAAGCCGTTAGCGTCCAGCCCGGTCAAGTCCGCAACGCGGAAATTTCCGCTGATGTAAGCGGGGACAGCGGTATGAGATTGCCCGTGCTCGCTCGCGGCAGACGTGCCGAAGTAGTGCTTGCCATTGGCATCGGTGGCAACATCGTATTGCAGGATCGCGCGCGCAACCTCGCTGCCATCCGAGTTGCCATTGGCGTAGGCTTTCCACAGATTGGAAGCGGTAATACGGCCCAATACGGTGCCTTTGGCGAGCGTCAACGACGCACCCAGTTTGAGATTGACGATTTGGGCGTCTTGAGGCCGGTCATAGGGTTCCAGCTTTTGGCCCCCAAACGTGATCGAAGCAGTTGTCGGCATAAGTCCCTCCAGTTGAAAGATGAACGGTATACAGTTCAGCGGAGAGGCTTAGCGCCGGGCTTCCGCTCGTTGTTTGAGTGCTTGTTGACCAAGCGGCGTCATCGCCAGCAATTCGTCTCTGCGCTGCGCGCTGGCCGCTTTCTCGTCGTCGGCTTTGTCCGGCATCAGGGCCGCAGCCTTTTGGCTGGGAACCTGCTCGGTCAGCAGCGAATGCGCTTTCATCGCTTCGTGCCGCGCTTTCAGCTTGGCGAGGCGCGAGCCGTCGGCCAGCGGGCTGTCCAAATCGTCCATCGCTGCCGTGATGTAATCCTCAACAATGGCAGCGGATTGAAACGGCAACGCTTTGGCGTCCTTCAGGAGCTGCGTGGCGTAGGCGGCGGCTTCGGTCTCGATGCGTTCGCGGCGTTCGGCACGTAGCTTCATCGCTTCCGCTTTCCAGCGCGCGGCTTCCTCGTCGGCTTCCGGTTCGGCAGCAACGGTGGCAGGCTCAGCACTGGCTTTGGGTTCACCGAAGCCGAACGCGGCTTTGAGTTTGGCGAGAAAAGTCTTGTCATCCATTTCGGTTTCTCCTTCTTCAATGGCCGCCGAAGTCGCCTTCATTGGCGTTTGTTTACGCTTCCACGTTCCAGCGGAAAGCTCAGAAATCAATTGCTCGAAAGAGCCGAGGCGATCCGCCAGTCCGGCTTTCACCGCACGATCCCCAACCATCACACCGCCTTGCCCGAAATCGGAAAGAACGGTTTCGATGCTCACGTCCCGATTTCGCGCCACGGTGGAGATGAACACATCGGCCAGATCGTCAATCAATTGTTGAATCTGGCTTGCGCCCGCCGTCGTGTTTGGGTTGGCGTTCTTATTCGGGCTTTGGCTGCTGACAAAGGTCAGATCACGCGATTTTTCGGCATCGGGATTGGTGACACGCGAAATGACGCCGATGGAGCCGGCAATCGCGGTGTTGTCCATCACGATCTCATCACAGGCCGAGGCAATCCAGTACGCAGCACTGGCGACCAGGCCGTCGCCATACGCACACACGGGCTTTTTGCCACGCGCGTCATAAATCATCCGGGCAAATTCGCTGATGCCAGTGACAGAACCGCCGGGCGAATCAATTTTCAGAATGATGGCATTGATGGTCGGATCGTTGAGCGCAGCATGGAAATCCTGGGCGAGCGTCTCGACCGTTGCCCCGCCACACCAATCGGTGAAAAACGAAGCGTGCCGCGTGATGGGGCCAATGATTTCAATGACGGCAATCCCACCTTCGCGCAACTGCGCGGCGCGTGTGCCGTCGAGAGCTTTCGCCCGTCGAGCGGCGACCGCTTCAAAGTCCGGCGTGTGTTCACGAAAGATGATTTGCGCGCCCAATCGAAGATGCTCTTCGCTGATCGCCCAATTCTCTTCGCACAAAAATTGTAAAAGTCGTGAACTCATTCTTCGTCCATAGAAGTATCATCCGCATTTTCTTTATTGGTGCGCGGTTCGGCTGAAGGCGCTTGGCTGCCACGCCTGGGCCGCTCTTCGCCTTCGAGTGGCAATGGCAAGCCCACCTGCGTTGTGAGCGCATCCCATTGAGAATCCGTGACGTGCGGCGCAAGTTCGGAAACGGCGCTCGCATCGTCGGCCCAATCTTTGCGGTCAGAGTCGCCCAGGGAGAGTGAAGGCGTCAGGTCAACGTTCTCCGGCCCCCAGTTGAGATAGACCAATACTTCCAGGCATTGTTTGCGCAGCGTCCGGGCCAGTTTCCCTTTGAGCGACCAAACCAGGTCATTCAGCAGGTTTTCGCCAGTTTGAGAGTCAGCCTTACTGCCATGCTGGGCTTCTTTGGTGGCTCGCGTTTGCAGCAAGATGGCCAGCGTGATTTCCTGCCCGTCAATTTTCAGCGCGCGCTCAAACGCTTCGCCCTGGGCTTCCACTTGCAACAAATCCACAGTGGTACCGTGCGGCGTGACCAACACTTTGCGGTTTTCAAAACTCTTGCCCACTTCGAGCAATGCCTCATCAGGTTGCACGATGACGGGCTTGTTGTTCGCCATCACAACCTGACCGTTTTTGTCGTATTTGGGCTGCGCTTTGGCCTGCGGAGAGGGTTGCAGGTGGACACTGGGAATGGAGTAGTGATCAAGAAACTTATCGTAGAAACCGCGCGTGCGCTGCTTGGAGTTGTAGGCCGTATGTGCGCTGCGAATCCAGACCTGGCCGCGCGGGTCGTTGTTTTTCCGGTAGGGCGCAAACCATACGAATTTTTCCACCGGCAGCAGCGTCGTATAGTTCCGGCGCGGTCGAAAACCGACTACATTCCAAAACGAATCTACGGCAAAAGAAACGTCTTCGACATCCAACAGCCGCAGCGATTGCAGCCCAGCTTTGTTGGCGTGGGGGCCGGTTTCGATCACGACGAAGGTCTGCTCGGCGATTTTGTAGCCCTCCGACAACGCATCTGTAATGAAGGATTCACATAAATCCTTCACATCTACGTTTTTGATTTGGAGTGCCACGAACGCGGCAATTTCGTCGGCCAACGTCTGCCGCGCCTCGTCTTTCGCGGGCGTGATGATGGGTTCATCCGCTGCGACTTTCTGTGCGAGCAATCGGACAGACGCAGAGACTTCCGCATCCACCATCATTTCGCGGTAGGTTTGCAGCGGGATTTCTTCGCGGGAAGGATCAGGAGCCGGGCCGTACAAGTCGCGGGGCGAAGCGGTCAGTGGTTGAATGCTGACTTGCTCCTGCGCGAGATCAGTCGCGGGCTGGGTAGGAGCGGGGAGTTTTCGACGATTGCGCTTTGCCATCGGCAGGGATGATGGCAAAGGATGATGGGTTATTGGTGCGTGTGCATCAATTATCTCCGCTCGCCAGCGGTCGCGTATCCGCCTTGTACGCTCGAAGGTCGAGCCATAATTCCATAGCGCAATGTGTCCCCAGGATCATCACCGCCGTTCCCATCATCATCAATGTCTACCTTCAACACATCCTCCGGTCGGTTTGCATCATGTTGCAAGGCAGGAAGGCATTCAATAAGTCGTGTGCAAGTGTTGAAGATTTGCAGCCGGGGTGGAAGGGGAGGATCGAGTTCCGCATCGCCTAGTAATTCCAAAATTGCCGACCAGCCGGAGATGCGATCCATATTGGCCGGAGATAGGGAGATACCATAATCTGCATATTGATCCGAAATCGCCTTGCCTTGCTGATCGCCTTTTTGTGCAAACGCATCGCGCCCGGCAACGAAATTATTCAGCAAATCAAAGAGATTAACGCCTGAATTTGAAAATGATTTGAACCGTTCGTGTTTTTGGAGCATGCCTCTAATTTGTTCCGTGTGGTACGAAGGCAATTTCTTGCGCTCCCAATATTCTGCGATCACATAAACAACGCCGTCGTTTTCAGTCAGCAGATACACCACCGTTGGATGGTTGAAGCCATAGTCCATTGCCGCCCACACAGGCCACCAAACCGGAATCTCGAACGGCTCAATGACGTGCAGATCGTGTCGAAACGTCGAGAAGAACTGCCCTGCCGCAATATCCCAATCGCCTTCCAACCAGGCCTTGCGTTGCCATCCGGTCAATCGCTCCAGTTTTCCTTTGTAGTCGCGGTCAACAAACTGGTTGTCATAGACCGTCGCGGGGATAAATCGCGTGTATAACTCTTCGCCTTTCCGCCAGGGCTGGATAAATTCTCGCTTGAAACCTGCATGATCAATGCCGCCGGGATTTGTCGTGTGATAACTGCGCGGTCGCCAGTTCGGTTTGGACGTCCGCAAGCAAGTCAGGATGTCTTGCTTTTTGCGAGCGGAAAGCTGAGTATCTTCCTCGATGGCAATGCCGTCATATTCCAGCCCTAAGTACGCATCAATATCCTTCTCGTGCGCAAAGTGACCGATAAACACCCGGCTACCGGTACGCCGAATTTCAATGATTCCCTGCTGTGATTTGTAATCGTGTGGCGTGTGGGTCAACAGCTTGCGGCGCAAATCCTCGACGGATTCTTTCGCCGCTTTGGCGACTTTGCGGAGAAACAGGAATTTCAAATCCTCGCGCCGCTGGCAATCATCCAACAGCACTTGCGCAAACGAACCTGTAGTTTTCCCCGGCCCGCGCGCGCCGCCAAAACCAATCTTCTCCGGCCCATCCGCGCGATCCGCTGCCCGGCATTGTCCGTGAAAGAGCAACTGCTTCGGCTGAGGAATATAACCAGCGCGCAAAAAGTTTTCCAATTGATCCTGCGGAACGTTTGCTGCTTTGGCGGCTTGCGCCAATCGCTCAAGCGGACTGATCTGCTTCGTCTTTGCCATAGACTTTTGCGATGGAATCCAGAATTTGCACCGTTAAGGGGCCGCTGTCTGCACCTGTAATCTCCTGTTTCTCCGTCCATTCACCCACCTCAATGGCCGCCTGCTTCATGTATTCGCGGTATTCGCGCAGCGCCGGAGTATCTACGACATATTCAGTGCCATATCGCTTGTGTTGAATAAGAACCAGACCTGTTTTGAGTTCCGTGACCAGACCTGGCGACTCGGCGTCTTCGCTCACTTCCAGCGCACGCTTCGCACGTTCCTCAAACACCTGTTCCAGTTTGGTGGTAATCGCATCAAGCTTGGCAAGACGATTTTCACGCAAGCGAATACCTTTCTTTCGGATTGCCTCCGCCATCTGCTCTGTAATCTGCGAAATGCGCGCCTGAAAGATTGGCTCCAACTTCCACCGATGCAGCGTCGCGCGCCCGATTTTTATGTCTGCTGCAATCTGTTCGTCGGTCAGTTGCCCTTCGGCCAGCAGTTGTGCCGCTCGCACGCGCTTCGTATTCCACCAACCTGTCTCATTTTGTTTCATAACTGGTTGCCTCCGACAACGCCAACGCCCAATGCCAGGCACTGACGGCGTAATGGCGCAGCCGAATCCCGTCACAATCAAAAATCTCGCCAGATACGATACGCTCAATCACTGAGCAATCGGATGCAAGCCGCCGTTGCATAACTTCCGCTGAACCGTACGCCCGCGAGCCGGAAGCGTCCCGAAGCCATCGTTCAGGTTGTCTGGATTCGTGATCGTTCATGCGGCTTTCCTTTTCGAGAAATACAGTTTCTGCTGTTGCCCCTGATTGTTCCCGTCTTTCTGGTGGCGACCTTTGAGTCGCTCTTCGATTAAGCCCAGGGCGAGCAGGCGCGGCAGAATCTCATCGCGCAGCCGAGTGTAGGGGATGCGCCGAAATTCTGAGTACAGGTCTTTGAGTGTGTTGAGACCGTGTTGCTGGATGGCTTCGAGAATTTCGGTTTCGTCCAGCGTGAGAGCATTGAAGGCGGTCGGATGCGATTGGCGTGCCTGTCGGTTCAGGCTACGGATTTGCCAGAGCAAGACTTCGCTCATCGTTGCGCCTCGGAAATGCACACGACAAGTGATTTCAAAGTCTGCTTTTTCCGCTGCGGAGAGGTTTTTTACATCAATTCTCGCCATATTTGACGAAATCATCCGGCTGAGCCGGAACTTTATTTGCAGGGTTGATGGACGAAATGGGCAATTTACACTTTGGTGTAGCTCGCCTTGCCCTGGCGAAAGGTTGCGCGTAAGGCTTCCCGGCGGTTGGGGCCTTTAGCTTTATGCGACACGTGAATCCAGGTGCCTTCCTGAATGACTTGATCGAAGGGCAAATCACTCTGCCGGATAAATTGAAACACGGTCTCGACTGTTTGCCCGGCGATAGTGAAATCAGCCGCCTCGCCTTTGGTGTGCTGAGAGCCGGCAGCGCCGCCGATGGCCTTGTTGACTGCCGGAGCACGATAGCCGGACGAGATATTCACCGACGCGCCGAAATGCGCGCGCAATGGCTCCAATACGTTTTCACACAACGCTTTGAGCGCATTGATTTGCGCGACATTGGGATTGTTGGGGATGCCGCGACGCGTGGCCGTTTGGCTGCGTGTCAGTTCATCCAGCGTGAAATGGTCAGTGAGTTTCATTCGTGCCTTCCATTTTCTTCTTCATCTCGGCGACTTCGCCGCGAATTTCCTGCCGAAAGCTTTTTCGCTCCGCCTGAAACACTTCGTTTTGGGAGCGCAGGATTTCGTTTTCGATTTCCAAGCGCACCAATTTCTCAAGGGCTTCTCGCAAATGCTCTTGATTGCGCCGCTCGGTTTTTCGTTTCACCATCGCCACGATCAGGGTGCAAATGGCCGTGATCATGACGAAGCCTTTGCTGAGCAAGTCCGCATCCAATTGAAATAGGATCGCCACACAAAACACGGCTATTGCTGTGAGGAATGACATTGGCACGTGCATGGCGATGTTCTCCATGTGTTGGCTTAACATTGCTTCACCTTTCAAAGATTGGTGAGGGTTACAACAAAAGTGCGGCAATCAAGAGGAGCATTCCTGCCGATGTGCCGAGCGCAAACTTTCCGCGCCGCCGGGCTTTCTTTTCCAGAGCCTGAATCGTCTTGTCTTGCTCTGCAATCCGTTTCGATTGCACCTCGATCAACTCCGACGATTTTTTCAATGCCGCCGTGTTCGCTTCGATCACCGCTTGCAAGGCCTGCTTTTCCTGCTTCTGGGCATCAATCGTTTCGCCTTGCTTGGCAATGATTTGCAGCTTTTGCCGGATGTCCTCTTTCAGCCCATTGTTTTCCTCGGTCAACGATTTGATGAGTGCATCACCGGCTTCAACCCGGTCAAGGGCATTGGCGCAGCCGGTCAGCACCTGGCGTTCAAGATCAGCGAGCGGGTTGGAGACCGAGCCTTTCTTGCCTTGCGCGAAGGCGTTCCAGCTCGGAAGCGTAATCAGCATCAAAATTGAAATCGTTGCGAGGATTCGTTTGTGTCGCTTCATAAGAAATTCGGGCGCTATGGGTTTTCGACGCCAGCGCGGTCAACGTCGCTTGAAAGGCCTGGTTTTGGAGCAAGAGGCGGTCACGTTCGGCTTCGAGCGCCAGCACTTTGGCTTCGGCGGCTTGCTGAGCCATCGTCGCGGTAAGGATGGCCTGGCGCTGGGTTTCGAGTTCCGTTTGAAGCTTCGTCGCCGTGGCTTCGTACAGGGAGCGTTGTCGGTCTAAGCTGTGGGCTGTCCACCAATCCGCCAATTGGAAGGCAGCCCACAGTACCCCCAGGAGCAGTACGAGCGGAAGGACAATTTTTGCCCACGTCGGCAACCTGCCCCATAAGTGGCCGACGCGGGCATTGCGCACAAGAGCCGCATCCGCATCGCGGAGTTCAGCGCGCAATTGGGCAATCGTTTCGTCACGTCCGTCGCGGATCGCCTGCAACGGATCATCGCGGAGACGATTTTTTAATGATGGTTGTTCATCAGCCATTGGATTCCTCTTCAATCTCTTCTGGATCGTCAGGGATTGGCTCGACCATCGTCGGTTCCGGCGGTGTCGTCGAAGCCAGTTTCAACTGCAAATATTTAGGGAATATCTGGTAGGCCAGCCCGCTCGATGTGATGCCGGTGGCCGCCGCCGCCTTCATTTCCTCCAGAGACGGCCACTGATGCGTAAAGAACCACTGCATTGCCATGTACCCGACGAGCGAAATCCCGCCAATCGTCAAACTGGCCGTGATCGTGCCCAGCAGCCGCGCGCGATGTACGGGATTGATTTCGCGCCAGTAGGCTTGCCAGAAGGCGCGCCAGACCCGTTTCAGTTGTACCCAGCGTTTGCTCATGGCGCATGAGAATTACCACAGCAGATAAAAATCTGATGAGCGATTTGAGCGATTCGACAATGGCGAGAGTGCTGACCTTTTGCCTTTTGATATTTGCCTTTGATTTCCCCGGGCCGTCATCCGCAAATCTGGCGATGCTGCAGCGAGAGCCTGGCGAGGAATTGCAGCACGGTACTCTTCGGGATGAATTTCTTGCCGCCTATCGGAATGCCCGGCAGCACATCCGAATCCGCCCAGCGCCGCAGCGTGGCCGGTGACGGCGCGGTTGGCTTCCCGTCGGCATCAATCCAGAATTGAGAGCGAATAAACAGCGTGCGGACAGCGCGCAGGTCTAAGAGATGTGGCGGTACAGGTTGGCAGGCAGGGTTTGGCATCATTTGAATGCCACTGTGCCCGACAAAATACCACAGGCGAGAGAAGAGGGAAAGTCTTTGACGATACCGCCAATACTGGCGAGGGTCGAGCTAATCCACGCTGAAGCTGTAGAGCTTGCCGACGAAGGCAGCGTCTTTGTTGTTCATCAGGTGCGTGGGCAAGAAGCCGTATTCGCCGCGACGGAGATTGTTCAGCATCACGTAATAGGTGCGCGGGGCAATCTTGCGATAAGTGAATGGTGTGGTGTTGCGCTCGGCCCCGGATGACCGATGGACGACGCCACCAGTCAAGAGACGAAATTCACGGCGATTGTCCTTTTCATAAAGCTGCACCAATAGATATTCCGAAGGCGCGATGCCTTCAGGCGTACGGATGATGAATTCCGCGTTAGGATCAACCTGAAAGCGGCTTTGCGCCCCCATCACCTTCGCATTGACGTGGCCCTTGGTATAGAACGGATAAAAGAAATATGCGGTGATGAGAGTTTTCCAGACGCCGCCTGATTGCCAACTGATCGGCTCAGCGTCAATCTCCGTCAATTTGTTGGTCTCCTGAATGTAAATGCCAATTTCAGCAGGCATTCCGTTCTTGTCGAGCGGAATCAGGTTGCCTTTGTTGCCTGAATCGGCATCCAGCATGGCATTGATAATCGCGTCACTGTAGCCCGCCTGCTTCATCGCAATCATCACCGCTGGCGACATATCGAAGCTGCTGGGCCGGGTATTGATGGCCAGGACTACCGTCTCATCGCTCAGCCCAGCCTCTTTCATCTTGAATATCTCGTTGTTTGTGAGCACCGTGCCGCGCGGCTTGAGCGTGGGATTGTTGGCGCGCTGTTCGGCCCGCATTTTACTTGTCACCATTGCCCAGGTTTCTTCGCCTGGTCGGTAGGTGCGATTTTCAGTTTGCTTGCGGCTCCACTTATCGAGTTCGTCCAGCGGATCGCGCTGCGCATAAATCGAAAGAGAAATCGAAGTGAGAAGCAAAAGCTTGATGAGGATGTTCATTTTGAGTGCTCCGCTTAACTGTCCGCATCGGCTGTGGCGGCTGCGGTGTTAATAACAAGGAACCAGTGCCCGTCCATCCAAGCGAGCGCAGATTCCAGATCGTCGGCTAAGGGCAATTCAATCACGGTTGCTGCTTCGGCAATCCGCAAATAGTCCGACAGGGTTTCGACGTTAGGGACTTCCATATGAGGTACGCCTTTCCTGTGGGTTGAGTTATTTAGTTTTCAATTTTTCAGCAATGGCTTTTCGAGTAGCAGCAAGGACTTCTGGATCAGTGATTTGTACGGGCGTCCGCGTGCCGCGCGGAAGATGCCAAAGCATCACAATGTCCGTGTCTTCGTTTGGGCGAATAAAGCCAGCGGCTTCATAGGCATCGTAAGCTGACAGATCGAATGCCCCCGCCAACTTATCCAACACCTCACGAGTCACTTCCATATAATCTGTCGAATTTTCAATTTTACTGATGTAAGATTTCGTGACTCCTACTTTTTCGGCAAGAATATCCTGCGACCAGCGTCGTTGTTCACGATTCTCTCGCGTCCATTTACCTAATATCCAATTCATAACATGTACACTCACAGTTTATTCAGGTAAGCAGTTGACTGACATGAATATTTTGTACACTAATAGTTGACATAGATATGGCGACCGATATAATCCACCAGTCATGGAAAATGTCGCCGTAAATTTCAGTGCCGAACTTCTACGCCAAGCCATTGATAATGCTGGCATTTCACAGGCTGAAGTCGCTCGTAAAACAGGTGTCCGTCGGTCAGCAATAAACAATATCCTTTCAGGCAGTTCAAAGCCTTCCGTCGAAGTCTTAGCGAAGATTTGCCATCTCTTGAACGTTTCGATGGATATTTTTTTCGTTAAAAGGTTGAATAATAGTTGACATTAGTCCACTGCTAGTGTACTTTCCCCCCGTCGTCGCACAACGCGACACGATTTTTGAAGATTGGCAGTTACATACCTGGACGTTCCGAAGTGCCGTCGCTGCGGGTTAGGGTACGCAGCGGGCTGCCATATCGCCGGGCGCGAGCGAATCGCGCCACTTCTTTTCAATGGAGTTCCCAATGCTTACAACCACCACTTCACGCCAAACTCAAATCAGCCAAGCGCGATGCCATTTTTGCAAGCGCGTGCTGAGCGACAAGCAATCCATCGCGCGCGGCAGTGGCCCGGAATGCGCGGAGAAACTGGCGCGGATGATGGCGGCGGTGGATGCGGGCACGGCCATCGAGAAGACGCTCGGCGATTACAAGCTGCTCACGCTCGGCGCGCGTTTGCGCCAGTTGCTGCGGATTGAGAATGTCAAACCGAACAGCGCCAAACTGCAAGCCGATTTACACACCGCGCGAATGAATTACGCCCGCCGCGTCGAGTATCTGGCGCAAATGGGAATGATGACCATTCCCGAACCGGAGCCGACGTTTGCCCCGGTCGCGCCGACCGACGAAGCCATCAACGCGATGGCCACCGCTGAGCCAATGATCGAGCGACGCGAACTGCGTGTTGATGGCGTTGTGGAGCGGATGCCGCTGAGTGACGCGGTGCGCGCGATTCTGGACGAAAGCTTTTTTGCCGCCAACAATCGTCGCTAGATGAAAGACATCCTGCGACGGTTGCGCGCCGGGCAGGGCTACAACAGCGGCTACGCGGAATATGCGATTGTGCCCTGACAGTTTGGGTGTGTGCTGTTTAGCCGCCACTGTCAGCACACAAGGGCCGGGTGGAGACCGGGAACTCCCCATCTGGCCTTTTTGATCTTTGCAGTTTGCTGCTCGGAATCAGGCAGCAAAGAGCGCGCACCGGCTCCAACAGGTGCTTCACGGGAAGACCTCCTAACTAGGGGAGTGGAAATCAGAAGAGTCTTTCTGCTCCCCATTTTTTGCCGGGTTTCCCGTTCGACTTCTCCCCCTGCCATCTGCTTTTTCAATGTTTTGCAGATGGCCGTCCAGCGCGGGTCTCCTGCCTCGTGAGGCCCGCGCCCCTTACATCCGAGGTATTATATGAGTGCAATTATCCTTTCCCGCATTGAAGAACTGGAAGCCGAGCAGCGGAGCAATTCCGTGCTCGCGCATCTCTATAAACAAGCTCTCGACAGCGATCTCGTCGTTGAGTTGCCGCACATTCAAGCAGCCGTTGAGCATTTGATTGCCAACCCGATGGCGCTGCCGGAGTTGTCCTTGACCACAATCCCGGAGCATTGGGGCTTGGAAGAAGCGCGCCGCGACGAAGCCGAAGCCAACCGGCTGCAAACCGAGATTCGCGCGTTGCAGTCCCGCGTCCAGCAATTGACCGAGCGCGCGCATTTGATTCGTGAACGAGTTGCCCGGCCAGTGTCGAGCGCGCGCGCAGTCTAACCCGCTCTGAAGCGCGCTCCACTGGAGCCACAATCTTGGCCACGCGGCCAGGGATTGCCTCAGCGGGTGGGCTGAAGGCAATCGAACCAAGGCGCACGATGCCGGTCGTGCGTAGGTCAAAGGGGCAAGGTTGGTAGGGCACCTGCCTTGCCCCTGCAATTTCAAAGAGCAGCACTTGAGATGGCAAAAACACCAAATCGCAATGGAAAACTAATGGGCGCGTACGTGCCCGAACCCCTGCACGCTTTTGTTCAGGCCGAAGCCCAAGAGAAATTCGGCGGCAACGTGTCCGCCCTGTTCGTTGCGTTGCTGCGTGCCTACCATCGCGGCGACATCGAAGTCACCGTTTCGATTCGGAACCGAACGGCAGCGGCATCTGATCGGGATGCACGCGAGATTTACGACGCTTCGTCGCCGGTTTCAGCAGGCGCATAGCGATGAGTGACGGAGCTTGCAGTGCCACGATTTGCCGTGTGCGGCGCTCCCAGTTGGCGCGACTGATCGCATCAAGAGTTGAACGGTTCATTTGATTGATTTCCTCCGAGCGCAACCATAACGAAAAAGCACCGCGCTTGAGAAGGACGTAAAACGGCTCAAAAACGACTACTACCGAAAGAGGCATTGCTCCTTCACCGGCAATGGAAATTGAATGCCCTTGACTTTGGATATGGACGCAAATGCCGTCCTGGCCTATGCCGTACGGGGCCTGGACAAAACCCGGATTGCCGAACGAATGAAGCGCGCTGTGCGCCAGTTGCAGCGGTGGTGTGATCGCGTAGGCGACACCTTCAGTGGTCAATGCAATCCGCTGCATCGTGCTGATGAGCTAATTGAAGCTGTGCAGGAAGAAAGCCAAAGCGCCGCGCTCGTGCTGCTCGCGTGGCTGCAAATTCGATTGATCGAGCGGCGGCTCCCCAAAGGCGCAGGCAGCGCCGAGATTTTGATGGAGACCGAGCGGGTTTCCAATGAATTGAAAGCCCAAACGCTCACCGTGCTTTGTGAGCGCGAGCGGGCGCGACGAGTTTGACAAGTTTTGCTGGCACGTCTGTAGCGAGATGGAGCTAAGGTAAATTCACAAGCCTTGCCAGACACTCTCGACCGCCGAGAGGCCAGCACCCCTTTTCGGTTGCCTTCACCGTCCGGCACGCGCTGGAGAACGAAGGCTTTGCAGAACGTTTTACCTCACTTGGGTACGCGCCAGGGGATTTATTCAACCTGGTTCCCTGGCGCGGCTTTTTCGATGAACTTCTTCGACAAAATCATTGATCTTCTCTTGGATTGCAGCTTTGCGATGCAAACCAGCTATTACCTGGAAGACGGTGATCTCTGGAAAGAGCATCGCCTGGTATGCAGACGCTGCGGCAAGCTCGATCAACTCTCCCTCGAAGAAGCCACCGACTTTTGGTCTCTCAATTCGGAGGATGCGCAATGCTAACGATTGAATTCTACGCGCATGACGACGGCACGATATTCGCGCACAGCCTGCAAACAGATTGTCCTGCGCAGGTCGGCAGCGATTGCAAGCCCGCCATCGCCAGCGTGCTGGGCACGTCCAGCAGCCGCGATTTTATGAAGCGCGCGGGCGCATACACGATTCTGCTGGATCAGGCGGAAGCACAAAAGATGTTTACTGGAATTTGTCAGGAAGCCAACGCTCATACCTGTTTTATGGGCCGCTTTCACGCACGGCTAAGAGGCTAGGAATGGACATTCTCACACAAGCACGCAACGTAGACACGACGTTGAAAGCGGCGCGGGATCGCTATCTCTCATTTGCGCGCTTATGCACCGAGCGGCGCGCTGAGTTTATTGCAACGACTGACGAGACGGCTGCGGCCCACCTGCACACGCAACTGCGCAAAGCAGAATTGAAACTGGCTTCGGCGCGCGCCGAAATGGAACGGCTTGAGATGCAGGCCCGCGCCCTTTATCGGGAATGGCTGCATTCACTGCGTCCGGGCGATTTGGTGCGCACGCACAGCGACGAGGGATGGATTGCCGTCAAAGTCGCGTATGTGCGCCGGGCTTCGATCCGATTGGCCAATGGCAAAAGTTTTAGCAACTTGACGGGCAAAGCCTGGCGCGGCCACACGTCGCTCAAGATGCCCGATTCTATTTAATTTCCAGATTCACGCGCCAGCCACCTATCTGCGCGGGGGCAAGGATAGGGCAGGCAGTTCAATGGCGCGTGATGCCGCCGGGGCTTTGCCGGAGTTCCCGGCGGCGCATTTATTCAAAAAGGAGTTCTCATGATGATTTATTTCACGGTTCAACCCAGAGGCAGTAAATATCGTGTCGTAGATTACGAAGGCAAAGTGATTGGCACGCCCTTTGATTTCCGCGACTCGGCCCAGAGCTATGCCAACGCCCTGAATCAAGCGCGCAAACGACGCGGCACTAAGCGGCCAATTTCGCCAGCTATGCCGATAGCCACGCCACTCGTCACAAATAGCGAGGCTCGACCATCGTCGGTTCCGGCGGTGTCGTCGAAGCTGATGGCGCGCTTGCAATCGCTGTCCGACAAGGTGCTCGGCTACAAAATGGTGAGGCTGGGCTTATGAGTGAGCACAACCCCCCGACGCATAAGATTGTCTATCTACTGATGGGCTTTCAGGTCGAAACAACCATCGAGGGCAAAGCCGATGCGCTGAAAACGTTGCTGCAACGCATTCAGGAAATTGGTGGTCAGCCCGCGAACCTAGCTCCTGCCGGTGGTACCAAGCCGAATGGAGGCGTTGCACCGAAATGCCCGCGCCATAAATCGCCCATGCGCAAAGGCAAACGCGGGTGGTTTTGCCCGCGCCGAATGGATGACGGCGACTATTGCCCGGAATCCGCCTAAATCAACCAATGCCCCTTGTGAGGAATTTGAATATGAAGAAATTTATTCAGAGCGAATCTGGTCAAGACATTGTGGAATACACGCTCGTCGTCGCCCTGATCGCGGTCGTCGCCATCGTCGTGCTGTCCGATTTGGGCAGTGCAATTGTCGGGCTGTTGTCACGCTTCAGTGCGACGTTGAATCAATTGGCGCAGTAAGGAGCGTATGAACCGGAAACAATTCATCAACGCATCGCGCTTTTTGGCAATGGAGAATAAACGGTTTCCTGACCATCTGATTGAACTTCAGGTGAAAGACTTCGATCTCGAAACGAAGCATCCCGACATGACGAAATATCCCGTGCGGATTTGGCACTCCAATCGCTTTTGCGTGCAGGCGTTCGAGGAAAAGCCGGGGATCGTTCGGCTCAGCGTCAACCGGGCTTTATTGAAACCAGACGGCTCCTGGCTGGACGGGATTACGTGGGATGAATTGCAGGACATTAAGCGGCAATGTGGTTTTGGTGATAACGATGCGGTCGAAGTCTTCCCGTCGGATAAAGACATTCAGAATGTGGCCAATATGCGTCACCTGTTCGTGTTTTTGGAACCGCTGGTTTCGTGTGGAGGACGAAGTGAGAAAACGCAAAGGCGATCACGTCATCATCAACACGCAGCGCGCGATCACAACGAAAGAAGTTTTGGCAGACGTGCGCTGTCGGCTGCAATTCACGGTCACGATGGAATGCACGCATTGCGGCGAAGCGTTTCCAATGCCAACCGGCGTAGTGCAATGGGTCGTTGATGTAGGCAATGCGTTCACAAAGGCGCACGCGAACTGTACCAACTGTACCAAAGGAGACGACAGATGCTGATTAGCCGCTTCGAGGCATTGGGTCTGCTGCCAGATCGGGAATACGTCATCGGCTATCGGGTTGTTGGTCGCGGCTTTTCTTACGTCGAAGGCGTCGAGGAAAGGCTCTATGACACCTTCTCGTTTATTGAACTTGAGGATCACCAATTTGAATTTGGTTTTTTCGATAGTTATGGCTACGTGATTTTTATTCATCACAATTTTTGGCTGACCGTTGCCACCCGCAAGGCCAAACGATTCATCAAGCGGTTTTGCGGTGGCAACTATGACCAATACACGCGGAGGCTTAATGCCTAAACCGGAACGCCCTCCGGCATTTCAGTTTTACGTTGATGACTTTGCCAGTGACGGCAAAGTGGAGGCTATGACTACGAAGGCGGTCGGAGCCTACATTCTACTGCTTTGCAAAGCGTGGCGCGAAGAACCCCCTGGCAGCATTCCAAACACCGACGCTGTTTTAGCGCGATGGGCGCGACTGACACCGGAAGAGTGGGCGGAATGCCGAGAGATGGTATTGGCTGCGTTCTCGCTGGGCAATGATGGTCGGTGGCATCAACAAAGAATGCGACGAGAATACGAAAAGTCGCAATCCTTCAAAAAGCAGCGCGCGGCTTCCGCTATAAAAGCCGCACAAGCACGCTGGCATAAGCCCAGCATAGAGAACGAAATAGATGCGTCACGCATCCGTCACGCATCCGTCACGCATCCGTCACGCATCCGTCACGCAGAGTCTTCTTCTTCTTCTTCACCTTCTTCTGCAAAAGAAGAAGAAAAAAATAGCGCGCGCGCGAGTTGGCTGGGTGATGCTCAGGATTTGCTGACGAACCTGTACGGCGGGTTAGGGGCCAGCGAAGCTCAACTCCTTGACCAGCAAATCGAACAGATGGCCGCCAAAACCATACGCGGTTCGCCGGTCACGCTGGCGGACGTGAAGCGGTTCACAGCCGAGAAAGAGTTGCCGCAAGTGCGATTCCTGGCGAATTTGTTTTCGTCTTGGATCGCCAATCAAAATCGGGGGATAAATGGAAGCTTTACGAGACAATCCAGCACTGAAGGCAGCGGCCATTCGCCTGCGCGAAAAGAGCGAGAATTGGATGCTGGAAAAAGTATATGACTGCGAAGACGGATGCAGGGATACCGGCTGGTTGTCAGTCTTTGGCGAACAAGGGCAATCGCTCGGCGTCAAGCCGTGTAGCTGTCTCAAGCGCAAAACCCAACAACAGCGGCTGAAGCGATTGCTGAACAGCGATTTGTTTCGGCAAATCCCGCCCATTTACCGGATGCACACGCTGGAAACGATCACGCCTGATCCAGCGCGTTATGCCGGGCAGGGCGAAAAGCTCGCTTACATTCAGGCACACCCCGACGACAGTTATTGCCTGTTTGGTGACAACGGCACGGGCAAAACGATGATTGGTTGGATGCTGTTTCGTCACGCGATTGAGCAAGGACGGCCAGCGGTCGGCGTCACAGTGCGCGAATTGGTGGAAGATCGGCGGGAAAGCCTGTTTGCCGAAGGGCGTAAGCCGAAACTGAATCGGGAAGACCTGAAAACCGATGCTGTGCGTTGGCTGGTCTTTCTCGACGAATTCCACCGATGCAAGCCTTCGGAATTTGCGGCGGAAACGCTGTGGGATATTTTGGACGTCGCCTACAGCTACAACCATCAAATCATCATCACGGCCAACGAGCGCAAGGATTACCTGATTGACCACTGGTCGAAGGAAATCGGGAATTACGGGCGCGCGATTATGCGGCGCGTACTGGAAGCTGACGGGATGACCAAAGTGGAGATGTTCTGATGGCGCGACGTCTCAAAGAAAAACCTCTGCGGCCCGAATATTTTCAGGAAGTCGTGCAGCAGGCGAACGGCTTCAAGGCCGAACGCGACCAGGCGCGGCAAGAATTGAAATACGTGCTGCGACATCGCCTACGGCGACAAACAAGATGCGCGGGCATTGGCTCGCAAAGCCCTAACCAGACTTCAATATCACATCGAGGAACCACTCTATGACCAAAACAAGTACCGCCAAACTCAAACTGCCCGACGGGTGGACTCTGCTCTTGACCGCCAACAAATACCAGGCACAGCGTAAAGCAGACGGCTTTACCACTGATCTTGTTGGCGAAAAAGTGGATGCCATCAAACTGGCGATCAAACAAGAACAGGAAGACCAATGGAACAAGAGCAAGGCGCGGCATGTGGTCGAGATTCCATCTCGTGAAACGCAGGAGCTGCAAGCCCAAAGCGACAGCGAAATGCAAATGATTGTGGCTCGAAAAGAGCGTGAACGAGACGCTGCGACGGTGGTGCAACAAATCCCGCTGAGCCGCATCCAACCCAGCCCCGACAATCCGCGCAAGCACTTTGACGAAGCGGAAATGGAAGAGTTGACGGCTTCGATTCGGGAACGTGGCGTGGACATCCCCATTGCGGTGCTTCCGGCCCGCGCTTTTGGGATGCACACCATCATCTACGGCGAACGGCGTTGGCGCGCCTCGCAATCTGCCGGGAAGGAAACCATTCCGGCGTTGGTACTCGACATCACGGACGAGCGCGCCGACGAAATGCGCTTCAACGAAAACCATCAGCGCAAGAATTTGACCCCGCTGGAAGAAGCCGCCTGGTTTGAGCGGCGCATCAAAATCTACGGCAAAACCGTGGCCGACATCGCCGCGCATAGTGGGTACTCGACCAAGACCGTAACAAAGCGGTTGCGGTTGAACGCGCTGCCGGGAGTGGCCAAAAAAGCATTGGACGAAGGCACGCTTTGCTTAGGTTCGGCGCTGGCGATTGCACGGCTGGAGGATACAAAGCAAATGGCCGAAGTCGCGGAGATGTTTACGCGGGCAACGTGGATGGGATACGCCACCGACCCGAAGAAAGCGGCGCAGTACATCGAACAAACCTACTTCACTCGGCTGAACAAAGCACCATTTAAGCTTGGCGATGTCACGCTCGTGCCAACCGCAGGCAGTTGCTTTGATTGCCCCAAACGCAGCGGCAATCAGTCAGAACTCTTTGACGACGTGACCGAGACGGATACCTGTCTGGATCGCAAATGCTACGACAGCAAATGCGCGGCCCACGTGCAACGGGAACTGGACGTCGCCGAAGCCAAAGGGTTGAAGGTTCTGAGTGAAAAAGAAATTAAACGAATTGCACCGAACGGCTTCATCAATAGCGATTATGTGGATTTGGCAGACCAGCCCTGGCAGGACAAGAAAAACCGTTCGTGGAAACAGTTGCTCGGCAAAGACGCGCCAGAGCCAGTGCTGGCTGTTGTAAAAGGGCAAATCAAGCGGTTAGTCCCGAAGGCTACCGCCGCCGAGATCATCAAAGCCCAACACAACATCTCCATCGAGCTTGACCGCAAGTCCGGCAGCAGCTCCTCCGCAGCCGACGACCGGCGCGCACAAAAGATACGCCAGACCGTGACCAAAGAAAGCCTTGTCGCCTTGCACGCCTACGCGCTGGCCAGCTTCCGCGACAAACTCGCCGACGGCGATCTTGCGCTCTGGCGCGCGCTGGCAGCTATGACGATTGACAATTTACGCAACGGCGCCCAGGACTACATGGGCAAGCTGCTGGAATTGGAGCCGAAGAAAAACAGTTTTGGCAGCCGCGATCACAAAGGCGCATTGGAAGCTCACCTGAAAGAACTGCGCACGAGCGCCGCCGTCGCCGCATTCGTCGTGCAAATGCTGGCCGCCGACAAGCTGCACTGGTGGACACAGCCCGGCGGACAGAACAAGCCGTACGACGACCACAAAGCGATGTGCGCGGCGATTGGCTTCGATCTGATGGCAGCAATGAAGCAGGCGAAAGCGGCAGCCAGCGCAAAGGCACCAAAGGCAAAAGGGGGATTGTGATGTATTGCAGTGAATGTGGCGAGGAACCGGAATTTAAGCTCACTCAGTGCGCCGAGTGCGAGCAGCAACTGTGCGAGGCATGTTTTGGCTGGGCGCACTATAACGTGGGCTGTGATACCTGCCGTGATTGCTGCCCGCTCAGACATGAAAGCGAGGACGAATGATCGGAAAAATACTGCAACCACGTACAGGATTACTGCGGACGAAAATTGGTTCTGCCGAAGACGAAGAGGGGAATCAATACGAGCTGTCCACTTCGATGGCTGGTTCGCCAATTCTCTATTCCCGAAAAACCGAAAAGTATTTCGTCTTGAGCTGGGAGGAAATTTTCTCGCTCGCTATTGAGGCCGGAATCAACCAGGAGGAATCGTGATCGTCATTCTTTCCTGCGGGCAACGCAAACAAGCCGAACGCTCGCGCGCCAAAGATTTGTACACCGGCCCGTACTTTCGGGCGGCCCTCGCGTATGCCACGTCCCGCGTTGCACTGGAGCGAATCTTCATCCTCTCCGCTAAATACGGATTGCTCGCGTTGGAGGATCGCGTTGACCCGTACGAATTGAAGCTGGGGCAGCCGGGCAGTGTGACGGTGGAGAAAGCGCGACAGCAGGCGCGGCAACTCGGATTGTTGCCTGTGACCGACGTCATGATGGTGATTGCCGGAAAGAAGTATCAGGATTTTCTGATGGGTGTGTTTGAGACGGGCTTTCTGATGCCTTGCACGGGTGGTATTGGCCAGCAAATTCAATGGCTGCGCGCACACACGAAGGAAACGAAATGAGCCTCACATTAACCCAAATCGAAAACGCTCTGCTTGCCACTCCGCCCTTTGCCGGGCGTGGTCGCTTTGATGAGGCAGTGCGCGCGGCGGTCGTCTGTTGTGCAGTTACGCAGATCGGCCCCCATACGCCGCGCCTGGCTCAGTTCACCGGCTACGAAACGACTTTTATTTTTGACTGTCTGGAGCGGTTGCGCTCGCGGCAGTATCTACTGACCGGCTCGCTGAGCTTGTCGGCCTTATCACACCTTCTTCCGCAGTCCGGTGCTGTTATTGAACTGCTGAAGTCATCATCATTGGAGACCATTATGCCAAGAGGAATTCCGAATTTTGCGAGCGAAGAAGAGAAGCGCGCGTTTTTCCAAGCTCGCTCGAAAAAAGCAAATGCAGCAAAATTAGCGAAGCAAAACGGTTCGCTGAAAGCGGAACCGAGCGCACAACCAGCAACGCCCGCACCTCGTGCCCTGCCCGCCGCGTCGTTTGTTCCAGCGGCAGTCGTGATTGAAACGCCAGCCGCGATCCAGTTCAGCATTCTTTACGAGGAAGGCGACACGATGTTGCTGAGTAACGGTCAGAGCATTCCCGAACTGCGCCGCGCCCTGGCGATGCTGACTGCGATGCTGAATGGGAGAGAATAATGAAGATTTCCTTGCCTCTCGATGAAGCTCAATGGCTCGCGGGTGAATTGCTCGTCAAGATGCAGCCGTACTGCGAGCGGATCGCCGTCGCCGGTTCGATCCGCCGCGAAAAAGAGATTGTCGGTGACATCGAAATCGTGTGCCTCACTAAGCGGAAATGGAACACGACTTTATTTGGCGAAAGAACTTCATTGCAGCGCAATGACTTATTTGAGGCGCAAGACTGGCAGACGAGCGTGCAATGGATTCGCCCTGCTATTGATGTTGTGCTGCCCTGGCATATTCGACCGGACGGAAAATACTGGCGCGGTCTGATCGAAAAGAAAATCCCGCTCGACATCTTTTTGGTCGAGGCCGACAACTGGGGCATTCAATACCTCATTCGCACAGGGTCTGCCGACTTCTCCAAGCGCGTTGTGACCGCCTTACGCTATCAAAAGAATCTGCCTGTCTACGACGGATTTGTTCACGATGCGGCAGGCCAGATCGTGCCGACGCCGACTGAGGAAAGCGTCTTCGATTTGTTGGGCTGGAAGTTCATCGAACCAAAGGAGAGAAACTTATGAAACCTCTGAAGGCGATTTCACTTTGGCAGCCTTGGGCGTCTCTAATGGCACTAAACGCCAAGAAGATTGAAACCAGACACTGGCCGACGAATTATCGCGGACTTGTTGCCATTCATGCCGCTAAAAAATGGGACGTAGACCTGCGCTACCTCGCGCGTTCCTCCATGTTTTGGGAACCGTTAAGCCAAGCGTATTTGAACATTGATGAATTGCCGCTTGGCGCAATCATTGCTGTCGGTAATTTGAATCGGTGCCTGTCAATGGACGATTACCCTGAAGCAGTTCCTCCGAGAAATAGCCCGGAATTTGCGTTTGGTCTGTATGAATCTGGGCGGTTTATGTGGGTCTTCGACCACATCTGGAAACTCTCGTCGCCTGTTTATGTGAGAGGTCAACAAGGGTTCTGGACGTTAACCGAAGGCGAAACCGATGTCGTGACGACGCTTATGCCAGACGACTGGGAGAAAGATTTATGAACATTCGTGATTATCTCAATGCCGAAGAAACCGCCGAGTTGCTACGTTGCAGCCCATCCAATATCTACCGACTGAGCAAGCGCCCTAACGACCCGCTGCCCGGCAAACGACTCGGCGGCACGTTGCTGTTCAGCCGCGCCGCCATTGATGCGTGGATCGCGCGCCAACCCGACATTGCGCCGTCGTCGGTCGCAGTTCCAGCGGTCGCGCCAAACAACGTTATCCCTATTCGAGGAAATGCAAATGCAGATCAAATTCAAACCCATCGAACAGTGGCCCACGAAGCCAACGGCCTTCCGCGAACGCAGCCGCTTTGATTCTACCTACACGCAAACAATGGAATTGTTGCGAGGTGAATTGAGCAAACTGAATGCGCGCGACATCTTTATTCATCTTTGGCTGGGCTTCGGACAGATTAAACTGGATGGCACTCCGTATGCCGACGCCCGCCCTACACAACCCGGCGTGATTCTCAGTTTCACCGGTAAGCACGGCGCGGTGCAGATACCCTGCGACACCTTTGATAAATGGCAAGATAATCTCCGCGCCATCGCGCTTTCGCTCGAAGCCTTGCGCAAAGTGGATCGCTACGGATGCAGCAAAAAGGGCGAGCAGTATCGTGGCTGGACAGCGTTGCCACCGGCTTCGAGTGACATCCTAACCCCGCAAGATGCCGCCAATTTCATTGCGCAATATTGCATCTATCCCCCGCACGCCATCGTGAAGGAATTGGACGCGGCCTACAAAGAAGCCGCGCGCAAATGCCATCCTGACACTGGCGGCACTCACGAGCTATTTTTGAAGCTGCAAAAAGCTGTCGAGATTCTGCGAGGAGTAAGACTATGAGCTTTTGGTGCGATCACTGCGAGAAGCCTTTGAACTCTCGGAAATATGAAATTCATAAAGGGTTTTATCTACACAAAAAATGTCTGGCGCAAATTCTTGCCGAAGAACACGAGCAGGAATTGTGCGTGTGCGAGCATCCCCGCTCATCGCACGATGAACAAGGTGATTGCAGCGCTTGGATCAATGACTTCATCGGGCATTGCCCGTGTGAACGATTCAAATTATGACCCGGCATTTAGGGTTAGGGGGCCACTTGAAGCTGACGACTGAAGCGCAAATAAAATAATGCAAACTGGCAAGCGAGCCGACAACTGACCACTGACCACCAACCACTATGGCTGTCTACAAGCGAAAAGACTCCGGCACCTGGATCGTAGACATTACGATTGACGGTGCGCGCGTGCGCCGCACGATCAAAACGGCGCGCAACAAAGCACAGGCATTGGATGCCGAGCGCCGAATCATCGAAGAGAGACACAATCAACAATGGGGCACGCCCACACCGCCCACGCTGCGCGACTTCGTGCCCGAATATTTGGCTTGGGCCAAAGGCAACAAGCGAAGCTGGAAAACCGACGAGTATCATTGTCGCGTGCTTGTGCAGCACTTCGGCGACAAGCGATTGCACGAAATTGCCCCGTTCGACATCGAGCGATTCAAGATTGAGCGATTGCGCGTCATCACGCCGAAGGGCAAGCCGATTACGAAATCTGCCATCAATCGGCACTTGGAAGTGCTGAGCAAAATGTTCACGCTGGCGATGGCCAATGAGGCGTGGGACATTCGCAAGAATCCTTGCCGAAGCGTCGAAAAGTTCACTGTCGAACGCCGCCCGTACCGCGTGCTGACCAAAGAGGAAGAGGAACGGCTCTTCGATCACCTGGTCGGACGTCGGAAGCACCTGGCGTTCATCGTCGCCTTGAATTTGCAAACAGGATTGCGCCCGTCTGAACTCCTGAAATTGCAAATCAGCGATGTAGATTTGATTGGTCGTCGCCTGAAAATCGAAAACACCAAAACCAACACGGCACGCTTTGTGCCCCTGAACAACAGCGCCGCCGAGATCGTCAATCAATTGGTTGCGGACGCACAGGAAAAAGGCAGCCCGTATTTGTTTTCGACGCCGCGCAATCCAAACAAGCCCATGCAGCGATTCAACAAAGCGTTTCGGGCGGCGGTCAAAGAAGCTGGGCTGAGTGGCGACGGCTACGAGCAAAACATCACGCCGTACAAATTGAGGCACACCTTCGCTACAAGGCTGGCCGAATTGACCGCTGGCGATGCCTTCACGCTGCAAAAGGTGCTCGGTCACGCCAACATCACAACCTCTCGCCAATACGTTCACATCAACGAAGAACAGGTCAGGCGCGCGGTCGAAGCGTTGGAGCGGTACGGTGAACAGGAACAAGACGAACGAACGAAACGGAGAGCTTAATGGTTGCAACAAATGAACTGCAAAACCTGTTGCGCGCTCGTTACCCGCGCGATCAATACGCCTATTTTGAGGAATTGCCCGATGCCACCGGCAGCCTCAAGCAACGCACAGCCGATGCGTTCTGCATTTCGCTCTGGCCGTCGCGGGGACTTTGGACGGCAGGCTTTGAACTGAAGGTGTCGCGCGCGGATTGGCAAAAAGAACTCAAGCAACCGCGCAAGGCCGAACGGTTCTTCAACTATTGTGACTATTGGTGGCTGGTCGTTGGCGATCAATCCATCGTGCAACCCGGCGAATTGCCGGAAACTTGGGGTCTGCTGGCAGTTGCCGGTGGTAAACTGAAGGTCATCGTCGAAGCGCCCAAAAACGAAGCCATTGCGATGCCGCGCAGTTTCCTTGCCTCTTTGCTGCGCCAGGCACAGGAGCAATTAAACCCGCAGCGAGAATTGGATCGCGTGCGACAAGAAGGGTACGAGGAAGGGCGCAAGGCTGGGCAACAGGCGCAGCAATATGTGATTGACGGGCTGCAAAAACGGATTACCAGTTTCGAGCAAGCCGCAGGTGTCAAACTGGAATCGTGGAATTTCGGGGAGTTGGCCGAAGCATATCGAATCGTCCGGGATAACAAGATTGATGCTCATAAAGTCGTGCTGCACGACATTCAGAAGCGCGCGCAAAAGATTGTGGATGCGATTGGAAACTTGGAGGGATATGTACCCACCATTACTTGATACAGAGTGCGGTTTCGAGGGCTTCTGTCAATTACCTGATGGACGCGAGTATTTCTATGAAGAATGGGGCAAGGTCGAAGGCGATACAAATGCCTATGTTGTCTCAGATTTCAACATCTACCTCTGCGAATCGGAAGGCAAGCGTCACAAGTTGTCACCCGATGAATTCAATGAAGAACTTACGATTAATGGCAAAAGCTGGTTCCTACACGAGTACGTCGCTGAAGGGATATATGCTAGTGCTGTCTAACACGGCGTTAGAAAGGTGTCTATGAACAGAAAAGAGCATTTATTGATTATTGCCGCTGAGGAATGCAATGAAGTGGCTCAGCGGCTTTCTAAGGCGTTGCGATTCGGCCTTTCCGAGATCGAGCCAGGGCAGCAATTATCAAATTCTTATCGCATCAAGCAGGAATTGAATGACTTGATTGCTGTGCTGCAAATGATCGAAATTGAAACCGGAGTGGATTTCAGTGTGGAGCCTGTTCTGCTGACAGAAAAGCAACACAAGGTTCATCACTTTCTCAAGTACGCGCAGCAATGCGGAACACTTGAAGCAGCCTAACATGTAATTGAGCCGCACAATATGAGGAATTTTTATGGCACACAATTATAGAGATCACGACAAAACTTTTCTGGAAGACGATGCAGGATTCCTGTCTCGCATCGCGCGATTTTATGCCCTTGATGCGATTCGCTGCGAAATGCACAACGAAGGCTATTCGCTCGACGGCAACACCGAAGAGACGGACACCTCTTGGTTCGCACGCAATCTGTACGATGCGCAACCGGGGTTCCATCGTCCCCGCTGGGATAATCTGAGCGAAGAAGAACGGCAGGAGCATATTCAAGAAGCGGCTTTGATCCTGAGCTTGATTCCTCGCCTGATGTCGCGCATTTCGGCGCGGTGCATTCGCATCTCCGAAGCTGTCAACACAATCATCAAGGCGGAAAAGCTGAGTGAATATTACGAGGAAGCGCAAAAGCATCCTTTGATGAAACAAGGGCTGTAAATCAATTCGACGACACCGCCGGAAGCGACGAGGATCGAGCATCGCCAGTTTGAATGATGTCGGCCAAGGCTAAATCCATGAAGTATCATCTGCTTTCTCAGGCATTGCATTCAGAAATCTGTCTCCTGTTGCCTATTTACCTGGCGCATATAAAACGCAAAGAAGAAGAGTACGCGGAAGCGTCCCGGCGCGGCGGATGGATGGTGGCATACTCCAATACCATTCCCCTCGCCGAGCAATTTATCTCCAGCATTCAATCTCTTTCCATACTGGGACTAAACAAGTTTGGACTGCCCTGCTCTCCCAGTCACTCAGAATGCAACGAAATACGCTTACTGCTTCCAGCCAATCTCCTGAAATATGTCCAGCAACTGCTGGAGACAGTTAACCAGGCAGGTATCGGGGAAGAACTTAGCGAGTGCCCCTGGCTAGAAGTCCCTGATCGTTTTCGATTCGGCGCTCAACGAGACAATTATGAATACGAAGTCGAACACTGGAATGAAGCAGCAGCGTTAGACGCTTTACGAAATTGCTCTTGGGTAAAAGAGGATTTGTATTGGAAGGGAACTTCCGGGGGATACGCCATCGGAGGTATTGCCACTCTGCCCGCATTCCAATATGAGAGCGAGGAGCCATCAGAAGAATCCATAGCCGAAGAAGAGATTGTTCAGACTAATTCGCTCTTTGATCCCGATGCCGAGATTCCATTTTAATCGCAAAAGTCGCGGCACAATTCTGCCACAAACACAAAACGGGCAATCCGAAGACTGCCCGTAAGTGCTTGATTTTAGTGGTGAGCCGAGCAGGACTCGAACCTGCGACCCACTGGTTAAAAGCCCTTACGTCTTGTTTTTTGCATCGGATGCAATAGCGCGCAAGGGCTTTTAATATCGCAATTTACAACCGCTTAAAACTCATCTTCCCTGCCTTGGTTGCTTAATCAAAGAAATTAGCGACGGCACAGAATTGCCACATCACAAACGTGCCGGGTTTTATCACGCAATTTCGTATTCGTCGTTGAACTGCTTGGCAAAGGTGCTGTGGAGCGCGGGCGGAATATTTTGCAATCGTTGGTTTAAATACGACTGTAAGATGTTGAGCGCGCAAGCATCTTCGACGAGAAATGCCGGGTTTTCTGCGATTTTGCAGGCCATATCATACGCGGCGGCCCGCCGTGTGTTTTCCGCTTCGATCACTGCCGCATCGCCTGCGCTGAGCAGTTCTTCACGAATACACCCCTGCCCGCGCCCCTTGCATTCCGCTTCGATTGCTGCCGCATCAGGATCGCCCGCTGGGATGATAACGAAGGGGCAAAACTCTGGCGCATATTGATCTGGTTTCTTACCTGTCCATCCTAGCCATTGCGCGAATTGTAAAATTTCCGTGTCTTGATTGGCGACCTGCTTCCCGCCTTCAAGATAAGGAGCATCTAAAACCTCAAATGTGAAATTGATATACTTTTTGCTCATAAAATTCCCTACACAACCTCTGTAATAATAAAACTGACTTTGGTTTCAGATGTCGGGGCGGCATCAGGGTAGATCGTGAATGATCCAGATGCAGGCACAGCCACCGCGCTTTTCATCGTAGCGTCGTTGGTTTGGACGAATGCTTGAATAATGCTCGTCGTTGTCGCCTGATCGCATGTCACAACTAGCGATGTCGCGGCGGCGGCGAAGTTGACCGAACCGGCTGGCTTATTGATCGTCTGCGCGCCAGTTGTCCCGCCCGCAGTCAATGTGCCGTCAAGCAGTTCTTTACCCTTCGCGTTGCGCCCGCTCAAGATATTAGTCGCCGAATCCTGTTCCTCCCTGAGATTGGAAGTCTGTGCAGCGGCGGCTCGAATTAATACACCGATCACGCCTGATGCGTTTGCGCGAACATCTATTTGTGCGGC
>ERZ761590.19-NODE-19-length-48230-cov-8.322449_pt1 | contig 48230 bp, 71 predicted proteins | sample MGYA00511880_ERZ761590 | MGnify/ENA primary metagenome ERZ761590 (study PRJEB28899, sample SAMN03785555) | bioreactor sludge metagenome | biome: EBPR Sludge; feature: EBPR Bioreactor; material: 0.22µm filtered reactor supernatant | place: Saint Lucia: Queensland... | reverse complement strand
AGCGGATGGTAGGACGCGACGCGGTGAGACGCAAGCGAGATTGGGAAACTTTAAGGTTTCCATGTTGCAACCGCGACGATCCGTGTTATACTAATTCCATCTTCACTAACCGCTAGCAACTACAGGAGCAGACAATGAACATCAACACCCGCAAGTTCCTCTGCAGCCACCTGGTACCGCCGCGCGGCACGGGGTGCTGGGCCTTCTCGTTCGTGCGTGAGGGGTGCGAGGACCATCGGGAATTCACCCAGCAGATGAAGTGGACGGACGCGAAGAAGTGGGCGCTGAAGAAGGCGCGCGAGCTGGGCGCAACGGAGGTCAACCTGCTGCCCTGATCGGTCAAACGGGCCCCGGCCAACCGGCCGGGGCCATCCTCGCCAACCGGCCCCCAACCACAAGGAGCACGAGATGAACAATGCCGTAGAGCAGGCCACCGCAGCCGTCGCGGCCGCATGGGCCCGCCGAGCGACCCGCGCCGCTGAGCTGCTGGCCTGTCGGCCCGGCGACCCGACGCTGAACGAGAAGTCCGCCGCTTACCAGGGCTCGATCTACGCTTGCCGGGCGGCGCAGGCGGGGCTCGACGCGGCGCAGGCCGCGCCCTGCGAGCCGGCGTGGGACGACGCGGACTTCGAGGAGATGACCCGCGATGGCTGACCCGACGAAGGACAAGAGGATCGCGATGGGCGACGTGGTGGTGCAACGAGCGGAGGAGCTGGCCCCGCAGGTCCGCTACCTGGGCCAAGGGGTGTTCACCGTGCCAAGCAGCTCGGGCGGGGTCTACGAAGTCACGACGCCCCGCTACGACCGAGATCCACGGCGGTGGGTCTGCAGCTGCGCATGGGCTCTCCACCAGGGCCTGCTCTGCGCGCATGTTCGGGCGGTCGAGTCCTGGCTGGGCTCCTACCTGGCCGAGCGGGATTCCACGAGGAACGACCCGCGGGACGTCCTGCTGGCCCGGTATCGGCGCCACCTTGAGGCGACGATCGCGGTCATGTCCCGACACCTGAAGGTCAGCGCCGAGGCCATGCCGGGCCACCTGGCGCTTGACATCGAATGCGCGATCGCGGATGCGCGCGCCCTCCTGGAGGAGTCCAGCTCATGACCCCAACGAAAGCCGAAGTGGCGGTGTTGTTGATCGGCCCCGGAGGGGCCTCACGGGTCCCGGTCCAGGGGTGGCGTCTTGGCCCCCTGGCTGTCACGCCAGCGGTGGACCGCGGGATGAGCAGCCCTGGCGCCCCTGTCTTCCACCGCCGGAGGTGGCGGGTGACGCACGTCGGGACAGGCATGACGGCCGGGATGCCGCCAGGAGGGGGCGAGGCCAAGGCCGCCGCTGTCGCGTGGGCCAAGGCGCTCCTCGCCGCCGCCCCCGAGGGCTTCTGGGAGGACTGCGGGAACCTGCCCGGCCACGACGGAAACGGGCTGGTGGATCGGAGCCGGGAGTCCGCGGCGCAGCTGCGCGACATCGCCGCCCGGGCCGGGGATGCCTTCCTGCGGGAGCGAGATTGAAACCTTAAGGGATTCCATGTTGCAATCGCGGGAAGATGTGTTATACTAGATGCATCTTCACTAACCGCTAGCAACTACAGGAGCACGAGATGAGCGTCAAGATCAAGCCGGTCAAGGGTGGATGGATTGCGGTGGACGTGGCGTCGGGCCGCATTGTGGCGTGGGACTCCTCGCTCTGCTTCCTCGGCTTTACCATCAGCGAGAACGGCTGGACGGTGGCGCGATGAAGACCTGGACCTACTATGCCGACATCAACACCCACTGGGTCCTGTGGCCAACCGAGAAGCGCCGGATCCCCGTCGTGGCCGAGACCCGGGCCGACGCCCTGGAGATCGCGCGCGGGATCCGGGAGGAGATCCGCGCCGAGCTGGCCGGGACCAACCGCTTCGTCAGCAGCTGCCACCTGAGCAACGCCCCCCAGGAGGTGCCCTCGTGAGCCTTTACGACTACCACTTCTCCCAGCGGGACGACCTTCTGGTCGGGCCCTTCTACGGGATCATCATGGCCGCGATGCGGCGGGCCGACACGGATAACCTGGATCTCCTGAAGGCGGCCTTCCCTGAGACGTGGGCCGAGCTGCAGGCGCGATACTGGGCACCCGGGGGGCTCCTGCCCGGCGAGCACCCGGCCGGGGAAGGGGGCGCCTAGAGACATGCCCTGACGGTCCAACCCACCGCCGGCCCGCCCTCGTGGCGGGCCTACCCAGGAGAACAAAACGCCATGAGCAACGACCCCGCATTCGACAACGACGTCTGGGAGATGGGCCTCCAGGCCGCGACGGACCGCCAGCGAGCGCAGCACGGCGGCGCGACCACGGAGCCACCTGAGGAGATCTATGCCGCGGTCCCGTTCGTTTCCGGCCCGGGGCTCCCGGAGGCGCCCTGCAGCGTCACGGCCCGGGTGGACTTCCACGGGTCCAAGGAGGTGCTCCTGACCTTCCGCGGCTACGATGGCCGCACGACGCTGGAGCAACTGGCGCGGGCGCTGGACTGGATCCGCAGCCAGGCCGCTCCCACCCCCGCGACGATGCCTGTCTACTCGGCCGCTCCCGCGCAGGCGCCCAACCACGCCCCTGCGGCGCCCGCGACCGGCATGGCCCTGGTCTGCCCGACCCACGGGACCTCTCTCAAGGAGTCCAAGCATCGTGCGGGCGAGTGGTTCTGCCCCACGAAGGTCAGCGACGACGACGGGACCGGCAAGGCGGCCTACTGCCGATACAAGGCCAAGGTGTAGCATGGGGCCCTACACCCTCGCGGCCCAGCGGGCCGTCGACGAGACCGACATCACCTGGGCCGTCCTGGTGCCCACCAACCCGGACGGGACCGGGACGACGTTCATCTGGCCCGGGATCGACAGCCCGGAATGGTGGCGCCAGGTGGCGATGACGGACGAGTTCCGGACCATGGAGCGGGACGGGTTCCGCGTGACGCTCCACCCCTGGACCGACGCGGCCCTGGTCGAGCGGGTGCCGGATCGGGAGCTGCCATGAACGCCCGCGACATCACGCTAGGGCTGCGGGTCCGGGTCCGGGCGACGCTCGACCGTCAGGCGGTGGTGCCCGAGGGCGGCTGGGCTTGGGTTCGCCTGCCGGTGCAAGGCGAGCCAATCACCGGGATCGTCGCAGCCATCAGGACCAAGAACAATGGCCGCATGGAGGACGTTGGGGACTACGAGCCGAGCTACGGCTACGTGGCCCGCTCCTACGTCCGCGCCGCCCTGGTCTACTCCTCCCTCCACCGCAGCCCCGTCTGGGCATTGTTGGACGACATCGAGGTTCATCACGAGGCCCACGCGGGCCAGGGGGGTGGTGAGTAGCATGGATGGCAGGCACGAACGTTGCTTCATCTGCAACGACCCGACACACAGGGCGGGGGAGGTGACGCCGTGACGCTCGACGAGGCGCTGGCGTGGCTGCGTGGCGAGCGGAGCTGGACGAACGTGATCCCCCAGCACCCCCACGAGACATGGCTTGTCCGCATTCAGGAGGCCGACGCAGCCTCTACCAAGCGGGCGTACTGGATTGCCAAGGGGTACGCCGACGGCCTCCTGGGGGGCGATGATGATGAGGTGGCCGATGGATAGCAACTGGCGCCCGATCGACTCAGCGCCCCGGGACGCGACCGACGTCCTGGTGACCGATGGGCGCCGGGTCTACGTCGCGGGCTGGTGGCAGGAGCCGGACGAGCCGGACGAGGACGGTGAGTGGACCTGCTACATGGACGCGATCGAGGACCCGCAGTGCCCGATCGAGCCGACCCACTGGATGCCACTCCCGGCGCCGCCAGCTCCCGCGCAGGCGGGCGATCGACAAGGGGGTGACGCCTTGAACTGGAAGCCGATGGACACCGCGCCAAAGGACGGACGGCCGGTCTGGGCGCGGGGAAACAACCACGGCGACCCGTCGTGGGGCCAGCACTGCGCCTGGGTCTACTGGGACGATGGCGAGTGGGCTGGGCCGCTTCATGGCGAGGAGACCGAAAGGTTTACTTTCCTGACCGAGTGGTTGGACGTGGCGCCATGACTGCCCCCACCTGGGCCGACCGCTCGCGGCCCGTCGCAGAGAGGGTCGAGCTGGCCATGCTGGACTTCAGCATGGACGACGCCACTGAGGCGTATCGCCGCGAGCTGGTGGCGGACGTGGCGGCGGCGGCGCGGCTGGCGCGGGCGACCGTCGCGGCGAGCGATGCGGCGGATCTGGCCAATCGCCACGGGCCTGCGTTCGAGGCGATGGCCGCCGCATCGCTGAGAGCGCACAGTGAATACCTCGCCGCAGACAACGCCTTCCGCGCTCGCATGCAGGGGGTGAGTGGTGGCTGACGCATCGACTCGGCGGATCTCGGCCGAGGCCGGGTGGGAGTTCCGCAAACGGCCGACAGGACCGACTGGGCGCCCGACCTGCCGCCGATGCGGGGCCGAGTGCAAGGGCAGGCGCCGCACGTTCTGCGGCGACGCATGCGTGCACGAGCACCGGATCAGGAGCGACCCCGGATACGTGCGGGCCTGCCTGCTGGAGCGCGACCACGGGGTCTGCCGCGCCTGTGGGCGCGATTGCATCGCCTGGCGGTCGCGGGTGAAGCCACGCATTCGCGGCCTGGCATGGGAGAAGGCCCGGGACATCTTGAGGGCCGAGGGGCTGTCATACGCTCACGCGACCCGGGCATTCTGGGACGCGGACCACATTGTCGAGGTCGTCGAGGGAGGGGGCGGGTGCGGGCTGGACAACTTCCAGACGCTCTGCTTCCCCTGCCACCGGGACAAAACAGCAGATCTGGCTCGTCGCCGCGCAGCGCGGCGGGCAGCCGGGGAGGGGGCGGGATGAAGCTCGCGCCACTACTGCTCGCCCTGGCGCTTGTCCTGCGGCCCGCGGGTCCCGCGGTGGTGCACCCGACCCCAGACGCGCGCCCAACCATCCCGGCGATGCGGGCCTGGATACCCAGCGCCCGCGTGCTGCGGGCCAGCACCGCGACCCCCGACACCAGGACCACCATCAGGCCATCGACGGCCGCGGGACTCGCCGCTGCGCTGCGGGTCCCGGGGGCCCTGGTGCTACCTTACCCGGGCGAGTACACCGGCGTCTTCCGCATGGGCGCCGGGACCACCATTGACGGCAAGGGGCTGGTCACGCTCCACAGCGGCCTGCTCCTGCAAGGCGCCGACGGGGCCACGGTTCGCGGCATCCGGATCGACCGGGCCAGGGAGGACGCCATCTCCGTGGTCAAGACCGGCGGTTGGGTGCTGGTCGAACGGGTGGACCTCACTGGCGCCGGCGACGGGTGCCTCGACGTGGTCCGCTCATCCCCGTCCGGGCTGGTCGTGACCGTCCGGGATAGCGTGATTCACGGCTGCCGCAAGGCGATGCTGCTCGGTCACTACGACCCGGGCCTGGACGTCGCCCTCGTGGTCCACCTGGAGCGCGTGACCTTCACCGGCTGCGATGCCAGGACGCCCAAGGTCCACCGGGCCAGGGTCACCATGACCGACTCCCGTGTCATCCGGTGGGGGAGCCGAGCGGTGGACGCCCAGCTCGGGGCCAGGGTTGCCCTGGTGAGGGTCCGGTTTGATGAGGGGCCGCAGTCCGGGCCGAGGATCCGGACCGAGACGGGAGGCGCGGTGGACGAGAGCGCCACGGTCTTCGTACCATACCGCCCGGGGGTCGGGCAAGAATGACCCCCTGTCTCGCCGCCCTCGTGGCGGGGCTTCTTGTCGGGGGCATCGTTGGCGCGTGGCTCGGGGCCACGGGGCGTATCTGGGCCCTGCTGATTCGCGAGCTGGTGCAAGGGAGGAAGCCATGAGGCTCATCATTGCGGGCGGGAGGACGATGCGTCCAACCGACACCACGGTAGACGGGTGGGTCACGACTGCGGTGCAACGGTTCGGGCTCGGGCCTGTGTCGTGCGTCCTCTCCGGCGGGGCCCAGGGGATCGACCGCGCGGGAGAGCAGTGGGCGCGGATGCGCGGCGTCAAGGTCGAGCGCCACCCCCCCGACTGGGTTGCGTTCGGCAAGGCCGCGGGCCCGATCCGGAACCGCGCGATGGTGCTCCTCGGGGACGCCCTCATCTGCTGCTGGGACGGGCGCTCGCGTGGCTCTCGCTCGATCCTTGAGGCGGCACGGGCTCGGGGGATCCCGACCCTGGAGGTCACTTGGCCCGTAGGGCAGAGCGGCCCCGCCCACTATGCGGTGCACATGCCCAACACTGGGCAGAAGTTGCCCTAGCCGGAAAGACGCAGTATAATAACCTCTCAACCAAAAGGCTGTGGTGGCCTACTAGGAGGCGCGAATCGACCCCTCTCGGGATCGGTTGGCGGCCCTTTGCTTCCAGGGAACACCGCCCGCTGACCGATACCGAAAGGGGTCGATTCTGTTATGGGTCTCGAAATGATTGTCCGTGCCAAGCGGTCCAGCAAGGCCAGGGGGACCGCGCGATGTGTCCTCTACGGCCTGGCTGATGCCGCACATCTCGACGGGCTGGCATGGCCCAGCCGCCGGGAGCTGCGCCTGTGGGGAGGGTGCTCGGAGCCGACACTCTCGAAGGCCCTTGAGGCCCTTGAGAGCTCGGGAGAGCTGGTGGTCGCGAGAGGGCGGCGCCGCCCAAACGGGCGCCAGACTTCCAACGCCTACTGGCTCCCCCTCTATGCAGACCCGGACGCGATTCAACAGACGCTCAAGGCCCAGGACGATCGAACAGATCTCCTGGGCCTTTTCGTTGACCGGAAGGGCGACCGGCTAAACCCGGGTTTACCCCTCATCGGGGACGAGCCGGGTAAACCCGTGTTTAGGGGGGAGGGTAAACCCGGGTTTACCCCTATGTTAACCGTAAGCGTGAAGCGGAAAGTAACGGCATTAAAGACATTCCCAAGGGGCGCGGACACGGCATCCGCGCATACTGGTGGACAGCTTGTCGACTCACGGGCATTCCAGGGGGATCCCGTGGAGCCCAACGGCGTGGCCATAGAGGAGCAGGTGGGGCCGCCGCCGCCCACCATCCCCGAGATGGTCGGGGCCTTGGCCGAGGCTAGGGGATACCCGATCGGGAACTTCGCCCGCCACGTTCGCGCCGCCAAGAGGTTGATCGACCAAGGGCACGACCCCGCCGACGTGGTCCGGACCGTCGAGTACATCCGCCGCGAGGCCAAATACCTCGATGGCCAGCCTGTCTCGATGGAGACCGTGACCAAGTTCATTGGGCTGGCGTGCCCGCCCGCTACAGTCCACGAGGCGCCCGTCATGATGCCTGACTGGATCACAGAGGCGGTGGAGCCATGAAGCGCTACCGCATGACGGGCGAGTCGATGGGGGAGCACGGGGTGGAGATCTTCCCCGTCGAGGACCCTCGTGGCGAGTGGGTCGAGCATGCTGACCACCTGGCTGCAGTGTCGCAGCTCCGGGACGATCTACGAGCGGCCTCTGCAGCCGAGCGGGCCGCGACCGCTCCCCAGGGCCCCGTCGGGTGCCCCTGCCTGAAGTGTCAGGCCTTCCAGTCGGCCCGTGATGCCCTGGACGGGCTATTGAGAGGTGCGGCATGACAGCGTCACCGACATGGGCCTGGGCTTGGGATTTTCGCAACTTCGCGTTGGCGGCGCGGCTCCCCGAAGGTGTGGGGTTCGCGCATGTCTACCCGGACGGGCACTGGCGGATCTCGACGGCGCTGGGGTATCGCGAGCCTGACCCCTGCCGCCGCCCGCGCATCTGCATGGTCGTGGCCCAAGCCGAGGCCGAGAAGGCCCTCGGCGATCTCCTGGGCGGTGCGGTATGAGCACGTCCCAGACCCAGGCAGGCGCCTGGACGAGCGGGTTCGCGGGATCGGCCGAGCGGCACGGTGAATACTGGTACGGGTGGCGTGCATTCGAGACGAGAGAACTGGCGGACGACGACCAGCGCAAGCTCCCCATCGCCTGGCGGACGGGGATCAATCGCAGGGAAGATGTCAAGCCGGGCTCAACTTGGAACGGCCCGACCTATGGGCCGACCCCGGCCTCCGAGGCCGCGCGCCTTGGGAGAATCGAGGTCCCGGCATGAGCAACCTGACCGCAATCGAGTGGACCGACGCCACGTGGAATCCGGTCCGGGGCTGCAGCCGCGTCAGCGAAGGGTGCCGGAACTGCTACGCCGAGCGGGTCGCGGCCCGGTTCAGTGGCGCAGGGCTCCCCTATCATGGGTTCGCCGACATGACCCCTAGGGGCCCACGCTGGACCGGGAGGGTGGAGCTGGTGCCGGGCAAGCTGGCCGAGCCCCTGGGCTGGCGTAGGCCCAGGAGGGTGTTCGTCAACTCCATGTCGGACCTGTTCCACGAGGAACTCGGGTTCGAGGACATCGCGGCCGTGTGGGGCATCATGGCCGCGTGCCCGCGCCACACCTTCCAGATCCTAACCAAGCGGCCCGAGCGGATGCGCGACTGGTTCCTGTGGATGCGGGAGTTCGCGCTGTCGCAACGCGACATCGTATCGGCGCCGTCGATGCGCCAGGCAGCGCTCAAGGCTGCCTTCACCGCCATGGGGGAGACAGGCGCGGCCGAGCGGCGCCTGGGCCGGGCGTGGGAGGGCGACGGCGCGCGCGGTCCGTGGCCCCTCCCTAACGTCTGGATCGGTGTCTCGGTCGAGGATCAGGCGACGGCCGACGCGCGCGTCCCGCTACTGCTTGAGCTGGGTCAGGTGGCGGTTCGGTTCGTCTCTGCGGAGCCGCTACTAGGGCCCCTGGACCTTTCCCAGTGGCTCATGGACAAGCAGGAGCGCCACGATCGCCGGACCACCGCCTACCAGCGCTTCGCGCTCCAGGCCCGGGCGTTGCCCCCGAACCTCGCCGACCCGGCGGCCTACACGGCTTCGCTCGATTGGGTCATCGCGGGCGGGGAGTCCGGCCCGGGGGCCAGGCCGGCTCAACGCGAGTGGGCGCGGTTGCTCCGGGACCAGTGCGAAGCCGCGGGGGCCGCGTTCTTCTTCAAGCAGTGGGGCGAGCATGCTCCCAACTGGCTCCACCACAGGGATGGGCGGGAGGTTCCGGGCTCCGTCTGGATGGATCGAGTCGGGAAGCGGGCCGCCGGGCGCCTGCTGGACGGGCGGGAGCATAACGGGTTCCCCGGGGGTGGTTCATGATTCGGGTGGCCCTGACGGTGATGGTTATTTCCGGATTCTTCTTGGGCACGGGGCTGGCGCTCCTGGAGCGTTCGCTGGCGCTCGGGGCCGCGATGGTTGCCACGAACGCCCTCATGCTTCTCAACAGCCTGTTCTTCCTCGTCATGGACTTTGGGACCAGGGACCGGCGGGGGCGAGGCGCATGACACTCGCGACCAAGCCGGTCAAGGTCCCCCCGAGCGAGGTTGAGCGGGCCTATGTGAAGTACGGGGCCGACGTCGCGAACGATGTCCTGGCCCTGATCGACAGGACGCAACAGCCGGGCTGGGGGCTGGTCAAGACCGGGCTCCCGGCGCTGGACAAGCTGGTCACGATCGCGCCCCAGACCGTGACGGTGTTCGCGGGTAGGCCCGGGATGGGGAAGTCGCTATGGCTCAAGGTGCTGTCCAAGCAGTCCCTGGCCGAGATCGCGTCCAGCGGGGGCCACGACAGGGGCGAGCGGGTCTTCTACGTGACCCTGGAGGAGCCCGGGGCGAAGCTGGGGGTTCAGCTCGGGGGCATGACGGCGCGGTACCGCGATATCGTGCGGGCGACCGCCGACGTCAACGAGGCTCGTCGGGAGGCGACCGCGCTGGCGCTTGCGCTTCGGTCCCTGGTCCTGATCGAGCACCCCGGGGTCCTGCGGGGCGCGATCACGCCCGCGATCTCGACCTCGATGGTGATCCGGGCCATCGAGCGAGCCCACCACGACGACGGCCTGACGCCCAAGATGATCCTCCTGGACTATCTGCAGTTGATGCAGGCCGACGGGTCGAGCTCGTCGGTGAAATCCAAGATGGAGGCCGTGACGGCAGCGTCGAACGGTGCCGTGATTCTGAGCCGGGCTTTCAATTGCCCCGTGATCCTGGCCGTCCAGGCGGGGCGAGGGACCGACCGGCGCGACGTCCGGATCCCGGCCCTGGAGGATATGCAATGGGCGAGCGCGATCGAGCAGGACGCTCACAACATCTTCGGGCTGTGGCGCCCCTGGGTCGACTTCGCCGAGTCGGCCCGAAACGGCACCGCGAAGCCCCTGGTTCTCGACGGGGTCAGTCTTGAGATCGTATCAACCCTGATGGTCATGGGGATTCTGAAGTCCAAGGACGATCCCGCCGTCGGGCGCCGGATCGTGGCCCACCTGGACCCGGCTGAGTTCCGGGCCTACCCCATCACAGCGAGCGAGGCATCATGGTCGCAAACGTTCAAGTCGTAGCGGGGCTGGAAGCCCTAGAGGCCAGGATCATGGCCGAGATCGCGCGCCGCCAGGGCAAGCTGCAGCGCGGGGAGTGGCTTCTCCTCTGCCCGCTCCATAGCGAGCGGTCCCCGAGCTTCTACTACCGGCCCGGCGTGGGGTTCATTTGTTTCGGGTGCAAGGCCGAGGGGGGGATCAAGGACGCGGCCCGGGCCTTCGGGCTGGAGCCAGGGAGCGCCGCGCTCTCGGCTGAGGATCGGGAGCGTCTTGAGGCTGACAGGCGGGCCGTGATGGAGCTGCGCCAGGAAGAGCAGCGGCTCGCCGGGCTGGCCCTGACCGAGTATTGGGCTCATTCCGACGCAGCCGCGGAGCTGCGCCGCCACGAGAACGCACTGGCGACCCTGGCCCGCGAGGGCATCGGGCGCCTGGCGGTCGACCACTTCGGGATCGGGTGGGCCACCTACGGGATCGACGGCGTGGGCTACCCCGCCCTGACGATCCCCTGGCGGTACCGGAACGAGGTCCGGGCTGTCCAGTACCGGATCCTGGCCGACGACGTCCCGGGTGGGCGTTACCGCTGGCACAAGGGGTCGCGCCCGACCCTATTCAACGCCGACGTCGTGACCGATCCGGTGGACGACCTCCTGGTGGTGGTCGAGGGGGCCAAGAAGGCTGCCGCCTGCTGGGAGCACGGGCTAGAGAGTGTGTGTGCGATCACGAACAAGGGCGGGTGGAATCCCGCGTGGGCCCCCTGGGTCGCTGGGTTCCGGGACGTGGTGTTCGCGCTCGACCCCGACGCCGGCGCGGAAGCGCTCGCCGCGGCCCGCACCGTTCCGGGTGCGCGGGTTGCGCGGCTGCCGCGGAAGCCTGATGACATGTTGGTCGAGAGCGGGGGCGACATCGAGCAGCTGATGGCCTACATCGGCGCAGCCAGGAGGGCGGACTGATGGACAACCCCGACGCCCTTGAGGGCAGGACGGTTGAGCAGTTGAGGGAGCTGATCCGGGGCCTGCGGGCCACGGTGGCGCAGCAGCGCCGTCACATCGAGGCGCTTCAACAGGAGCCTGGGCATCGCCCTGGCTTCGACGAGCCTGGGCTGCGGCACGCACCGCGGTCCTTGTACCCAGGAGAGCGGAATGGGTAGTCGAGACAGAGCCAAAGAGGCCGCACTGGTGCTCCCGGGCCCCGTCGGGGAAGCACTCGAGGTTGACCCCGAGACCGGGGAGGTGATAGAGGGTTGGACGGGGACCGACCTGGCCGTTCCGGATTTCTCGCCGGGATCCCTGAAGCGGTACGCCCGCGACAAGACAGAGCTGGACGCCCTGCGGATGCGCCTCGGGGATCGGGTCGATGAATTGGTCGCTGGGGACGCCACGGCGAAGGCCCTGGCGGCCAAGATCGCGGAACGGGCGGCCGAGGTGTCGGCCATCGAGGCCGCGTTCGAGGCGGCATTCACGCCCGAGCAACGCCAGGCCCAGACGGAGCCCGTGAGTCTCGACCTGGGGTTCTTGCGGGTCTCGTGGGGGGCTGCGCCGAAGCGCTGGAAGCAGACGATGACCAGCGACCAGATCGCCAAGCAGCGGCCCGACATCGCGAAGGCCATTGGGCTCAAGAAGGTCGCGGGAGACCCCCCTGCCGCGAGGGTGACGATCCGGGCCGACAGGCTGGCGGCTGGGGGGTTCCGATGACCGCCTACGCGGCGCCGATCAAGTACCTCGTGGTTCTCGATGACACGTCGGTTGGGCGGATCGTCACCGAAGGGTCGTTCATCCTCCCGGGAACCAATCGGGGCGCCCAGGAGATCATGAAGGGCCTTGGGGTCGTCGGGCCCGGGATCTACAGTTGGGCGGTCATCAATGGGAGGCCCGAGCAGGTAGTCGACGTGGTCCCGCCCGACCTGGACCGCGCCATCCGGGAGAGCCTTGGCGGCCGATTCGGGCTCCCGCCCCTGGCCCTGGCCCGCCTACGGGCGCCCTTTGTTCGCGCGGTCCATGGGGCCGAGACTCCGGACTATGTCCGGCACTTGCTCGGCGACGGCTACGTGGTCCGGATGGCCGAGGGGCCCATGATGCTGGCATCGGAGCACCAGGACCTTTCGGAGGTGCTGTTCTATGGCGCCTCTCCGGTGACCCAGGTGGTGGTCACGGATAAGCAGGGGGGCCTGCTTGGGATCCTGATGCCGACCGGGAGCGACCAGATCGGCGGTGTGGGGTGACGCGCCTTTCCGCAACGGCCGAACTCGTGACCGGGGCATCCGGGGCCGCGTCCCTCGTGCTGCCGCCCGGCGTGGCCCCCCTCTTCCCCGGGGCGGACCTCCATGCCCGCCCCCCTCTTGGGTCCATCCTCGACGGCCTGAGCGCTTTGACGCGGGAGATCCAGGAGCAGGAGGCGCGGCTGGGCCACGCCAAGAGGCGCCGCGGGCTGCTCTTGGCCCTGCTGCGGGAGCAATACGGGGAGGAGGAGTGGCTGTTCGCCCTGGAGATGATGCGGCTCCCCCTGGAGACGGCCCGGGGCGAGATGTGGGTGGCCCGCAAGGTCCCCGAGCCCTTGTGGGACCTGGGGTTCAGCTACTCGGCCCTCAAGGCCGCCGCGGCCCTCCCGGGGCCCGAACTGGCGCCCGTGTTGGCGCGCCTGCACGACCAGGGCAGGACCACCGTCGCGGCGGTCAACGCCGAGCTGCGCGAGCGCGCCATCGAGGCCGCGCCGTCGCCCCCGGATCCCGCCGAGGGCCCGACCACCCTGACCGTGTGGCTGCGCGGCTACGCCCTGCGGGAGTGGGCGGGCCGCTTCGGCCCCGAGACCGCGCAGGAGATGGCCGACGGGTTCGCCGCCGAGGTCCTGGAGTGGTCCAGGACCAACGGGCCCGGGGGAGCCCGGCGGCCCGAGCCGTCGTGGTATACTGGCCCCTGATCCCCTCTCCTGGGTAGATCGTGGCGACCCCAAGCCCCGTCGGCGCTCCCCCGCGCCGGCGGGGCTTGGTCGTTTTTTGGAGTTTCCCAAACTTTAAGGTTTCCATGTTGCAACCGCGACGATCCGTGTTATACTAATTCCATCTTCACTAACCGCTAGCAACTACAGGAGCACGCGATGAGCAACCAGACCCAGCCGGACAGCACCGCCCGCATCACCGACACCGTCCTGGTCAATCTGTACAACCTCGGTGACTTCTGGCGCTGGGAGTTGGTCGGCAGCGACGGCTCATTCATCCAGCAGGGTTTCGGCGACGACCGCGACAGCGCTCACGACAACGCCGCTGACGCGGCGGCGTCCCTCTAACCGCTAGCAACTACCACAAGGAGCATGAGATGATCGACGCAGCGTAGTTCGCAGGGCTACTGAGGGCGGCGGGGTACGATCCCCAGCCGTATAGCGGGCGCTATATGTACGGCGCCCAGTGCGTGGCAATCACGCAGATCCGGGACGAGGACAGCGACGACGGCGGCTGGCGGGACCTGGTGGTCAGCGATCTCGCGATGCTGGGCTGGAACTTGGCCCGGGTGGCGGTCGACGAGTTGGAGGACGAGTGGGCGGTCGAGTCGGTTGAGCGTCCGCTCAGCCAGACCCGGACGGACAGCCTCGGGCTCGGGATCGTGGTCTACTGGCCGGGCGAGCTGTGGCCCGCTGGCCTGGAGGCGACGGCGACCGATGACGACGAGGACGAGGAGGGCATCGTAGACGACGAGGTCTGAGCCACAGAGGCCCGGAGGCGCGCGGCGCTTCCGGGCCACCATCCTAACCGTAGCCGTACCAACCACAGGAGACAGGGCGATGATGCAGGGAATGACGGTTCAAGAGCTGGTCGAGGCGGTCCGGGCCGCAGATGCTGCGGCGCGGGACTACACCGCAACCTTGTCGGACCTGGCGTGGGAGGCCCCGACGCCGGATCGGCCAGGGGGCCGGGTGGCCTTTGAGGATCCCGGCGGGGCCACGAGGGAGCTGGCGTTGACGCCGCGCAGCCACGGCCACGTGGCGTCGCGGCTGGAGATCCCCCGGCCCTTCTACAACCGGGTGCTGGAACAGCATCCGGGCCTATGGCGCGACACCGTGGCGCAGCTCAGCGGCGCAACCAACAAGGCCGTGATGCTCCGGACCGCGGATGACAACTTGCGGGCCCTGCTGTCCAGCAGTTACCGCCGGATGGACAACTGGCCTGTCTTGCGCGAGGTCGCGGGCTTCCTCGGGGAGTTGCCCGGGGTGGAGGTTGTGAGCAGCAACGTCAGCGAAGCGAAGATGTGGCTCAAGATCGTGTCGCCGAAGCGGGACGCGGTCGAGGTCCTGAAGGGCGACTGGATGCGCACCGGGGTCGCGATCAGCAACAGCGAAGTGGGGGAGGGGTCGTTCAGCGTTCGGGGCTTCGCCGAGCGGCTGGTCTGCCTCAACGGGATGGTGGTTCCGGTCGACGTCCTCGGGATCCGCCGCACCCACCTGGGTAAGCGCCTCAGCGAGCCCGGCGACCGGGCGCGCGAGCTGGTCTTGTCCGACGAGACGGTTCGGGCTGAGGCCCACGCCCTGGCCCTGATGGCCCGGGATGTCATGGCCGAGATGTTCGCCCCGGAGGCGCAGCTACGGCTGGCCGACCGGCTCCGGGACGCCGCGCAGGACCGGGTGACGGGCCATGTGGTCCCGGCGGTCCAGGAGTTGGCGCGGGTCCTGGTCCTGACCGAAGAGGAGACCTCGTCGGTCCTGGACTCGCTGCTTCGCGCCGGCGGGGATCCGACCCGGTATAGCATGATCCAGGCCGTGACGGACGCGAGCAAGCAGGCGCGGAGCTACGACCGAGCGACCGAGATGGAGGCCGCGGGCGGGAAGATCCTGACCCTGCCCTCCAGCACCTGGCGCAAGATCGCCACCGCAGAGGCGCCCGCCGCCGTTGCGGTCTGAGCTGAGCCGACAACGAGGGGGGCAGCGATGCCCCCCCTCGTGCCACGCAACCAACGACAGGAGAGCAGGGGATGAGCAACGTTCGACGACTGGAGAACCCATCCGAGGCGGGGGCCGGCCCGATGCCGGACCGGCCGGGGTCGTGGTGGATACTGCTGGACCGGAACACGGAGCCCGAGATCGTCAGGGTTCTGCAGGGCCTGCGAGTCGAGATCACCGGATGGGACACACACCTATCACACCTCGACCCGCGCATCCGCTGGCTCGCCCCGATCCCCGGCCCGGCGGTGTGCGCGGCGCTGGCGAAGTACGGGGATGCACTGGATGATCTTGACGCACTCTGGGATGGCGCCGATTTCATCACGAGAAACAATGTGACGAATCGTTTCAACGACGCGGGCGATGCGTTGCACGCCGCCATCCGCGCCGAGCGGGACGGTGACGCATGAGCGCGCCGCAGCCCGGCGACCTTCGTGTGTGGTGGGTCCCGCAAGTGCCGATGCCCTCGTTCTACGTGCCAGTCGTGAGCGTGGGCATGGGCGTGAAGGTCATGGGCATCCTGGCCGACTATGATGCCTTCCAGCTAGAGCACCGCGTCAGGGGTGACTACACCAACGCCGGCGGGATCGAGGTCTTTGCGCAGAGCCCGACCGATGGAGACCCGTATTGGGAGAGCTGGTATGACCCAGAGACCGGCGAGGACGATCCGCGCGCGTGGCTGGAAGCGGCGCCGATCCGCGACCGCAACGATGCGCTGGCGCTGGCGGCATGGGATGCGCTGGCGGTCGGTGACCCGTTCCCGCTGCGGCCGGACTCGCTGACCATCATCAAGAAGAACCGGGGGAGCATCCGGACATCGCTGGGTACAGTCTGGACGTGCGAGGAGGTCACGGGGCTGAGCCCGGCGCGGGTGCGGGAGTTGCGGGAGCGGGTGGAGGTGGCGATATGACGGCGCTTAGTGGTCACCAGAGCGCAGCAATGGGAACAGACGAGTGGCTCACACCTCCCAACATCCTATCCGCCCTGGGGCCGTTCGATCTGGATCCGTGCGCCCCGATTGTGCGGCCGTGGGATACGGCCACGCGACACTACACCGTCTCCGACGACGGGCTGTCGCTCCCGTGGACGGGGCGGGTATGGTGCAACCCCCCGTTCGGGCGCTTCGCCGTGCGGTGGCTGCGACGCATGGCGGAACACGGTGATGGCATCGCCCTAATCCCCGCGCGCACCGAAACGAGGATGTTCTACGAAACAGTGTGGGGGGGGGCCGCCGCCGGGGTTCTGTTTCTCAGAGGGCGCCCGCACTTCCACTACGTGGACGGCAGGCGCGCACCATTCAACAGCGGCGCACCGATTGCCCTGGTTGCCTACGGCGCTGCAAACCTGGGATCCTTGCTCAACAGCGGGCTTGGCGTGGTGGTTGCCCCGGTCGCTGTAACGCGCGAGGCGGCGCGGGTGCGGGAGTTGCGGGACCGCATGGAGCCGCCAGCGTCGCCGACGTTGGTCGCTCCGGTGGTGCGGATCGTCTGCGGCGGCCAGCGCACCCGGCCTGGCACGGCGACGGCCAGCGAGGAGCGCCCGTGTACCGTCTGCGATGGGGCGGGGCAGATCGGCGGTGGTGAGTGAGCGCCCCGGCTTCCCGCCCCGGTTGGCGGCATCGCCCGGCTGGCGGGCATGGCGGCCCAGAGGTCTACGAGAAGGACGAGGCGGCGATGGTCGATGGCTTCGCCTTGTCTCTCCAGGTTGTCCGCTACCCGGGCTCCCCGGTTGATAGCGCGCGCTGGTGGGCATCAGTCAACATGCGCGCTGGGATGCACGGCTCAGCCGCATCCACCGTAATCGTTCCGCTCCCCGCTCCCGAGGACGCCATGCGCATGGCGGAGGGGATTGCGCGGTCTCTCGGGCATCGGTTGATCGAACTGGGGACACCTGCAGAGCCAGGTCCCGATGTGCCCGTCCACCAATGTCCATCCGATGGTAGCGGGATCATGCCTTGCTGCGGCCGCACACCCTTCGAGCTGCGGGCTCACCGGGTGACCGTTGATCCACAGCTGGTAACCTGCCCGGGCCGATCAGCAAAGGACGGCACGGCATGACCATCGTCTTCGGAAGCCCGGAGGCCTGGGCTGTCATCCAGGCGGACCGCAAACTGGCGAAGGAAGAGGCGGGGCGAGAGAAGGCGGAAGCCGCGTTCGGCGGCGAGCCGCTGAAGATGTGGACGGTCCTGGCCCGTGCATGGGTGACGTGCAGGGTCGCCGCCCCGGACGAAGAGACGGCGGAGGAACTGGCTGAGTGGCTTGACGAATGGGAGTACTCCGCCGAGGTTGACCCGAACTCCATTACGGTGGACGGGTGCGACGATGGGGAACCGCCCCAGTGGGCGGTAGATCGAGCCACGAAGTGGGCCGAGCGGCGGGGCGGAGGCGCGGCATGAAAGCGCCAGAACTGAAGTACCGGACGCCAGGGGCTGGATTGCTGACAATCGGCCCGCTCGCTGGCCACCCCGGCCTGTTCGTGCGGTCGCCATTCTGGATCGTGAGCGCTGCCAGCCCGGTGGTCTCTGGCCTGCTGCGAAAGCGTGCGGCCGGCAAGGCCCCCGCTTGGTTCGCCGCGGCCACGGAATCCGCGAAGCCGTACTGGCTTCATGGTGTCAACGGCGCCGGCGACCCGGCCGCCACGGTTCAACTGGAAACGTTGCCGGCGACGCAGATGGGCGACATGAGGAGGATCGACAGCGCGCGTGGCTGGAAGCGCTCCTAGCGGAGCACGACGTATGAACGCCACCGTGCTGCAGCCGTGCCGCACCTGCGGCCAGCTCCCCGAGCTGGCCCCGTCATGGTCCGGGACGGTGACAATCAGGCACTTCTGCCGCTACGGCCGGCGCGGCATCACTGAGTCTGAGGCCATCGCCGAGTGGAACGCGGCCCAAGCATGCCCCGACCCGGATCCGCCGACAGTCGAGGCCGCTCGGCTTCCATGACAATTCGCCTGACCCATGTTATGATTCGGCATCTTCGCCGGACAGGCGGGGTCGCAACGACAGGAGAGCAGGGATGATTACCGAGATCCGATGGACGATCGCAGAGGGGAACGTGTTCTGCGACGACACGGGGCAGCTGGACCGGGAGCTGAGCCTGGACAACTTGCGCCAGGAGATCCTCCTGGCCATGAGGGCCGCGTACCCGGACGCGGTCGTCTACGTGGAGCGCCAGAACGCGAGCGGCGCCGTCGAGGAGCTGCAGGCCAAGTCCGATGCCCCCGACGGCTACGTGGAAGAGGACGACCTGGAGAATATCCGGGCCGTCGCCGACGCGGTGTGGGCGCGCGACTGGGAGGTGGGCAAGTGAGCAATCAGCGCCAGATCGACGCCCTGGTGGGTCAGCAGCGCCTGGCCAACACCCTGCGGGACAAGGCATCGAGGGCCGGTGACGTCGATGCCGCGCTGGAGTACCAAGACCTGGCTCGGCGGCTCGGCGAGCAGATCGTAGAGCTGCGCAACGCAGACGCCCGAGCGGGCAAGGGGGCCCGGTGAAGGGCCTCCTGACCAGCGCCCAGATCGCGGAGCTCTACGGGGTCCGGGTCCAGACGATCCACTGCGGGTCAAGCGCCTGGGTACGGCGGGGGATGCCGGTTGCGGGGTGGGTCCCCGTCCGCGGGGGGAGGAAGAGCCGCCTGTTCGACCCCGCGGCCGTACAGTCCTGGCACGCGGTCCACGTGGCTGCTGCGCGACGGCAGCGCAAGCCCGCCTCGGCCTCGATCACCCGCAATGGGCGACTCCTCCTGAGCGCGGGGGCGGTACGGCTCCTCAGCGGGCGCCTGGACCTGCCGCTAGGGGGTGGGGTAATGCTGTTCGCGGTGTCTTTGGGCCCTCGGGAGATCCACGTGGCCTACGTGGCCGGGGAGGAGGTGACTGCGGCCCTCTACGGGGTAAATCACCCCGGAGATTTCTGGACCGGGACCCTGGCCCCCACGGTGATCTCGACCTCGACCTACCTCCGGCCCCCGATCGCGGCCCGGGGCCAGTGCGGGCTGTTCGGCACCGCTGGCCCCTTGCGGTTCTCGGAGTCGGGGCGGCATGCCGGGCTCCCCGTTCTCGGGCTGTCTCGTGGCCGCGTATCGGCGCCGACTGGAGGGCAGTGATGAGCGGGACGACAGCACTCCCTGGCGTCGGGCTCGTGATTGTGGAGGTTGGGTACGGGATCCCGTTCGCGTGGAGCATCCAGGTCGCGCCCGTTGGCGGGACCGCGGCCGAGCCGGTTGATGCTACTCATCAGGCCCTCGCGGCGTTGCTGCGGATCCGGGAGGCTTGCGACCGCCACATCGGGGCCATCGAGTCGGTGTTGCCCGGGCCCTTGGGGGCACGATGAAGAACCTTGAGGAGCGCGAGCAGGTCGCGGCCATCTCGGTCCTGGCGCGGCTCGGCGAACACTTCGACGACCCCTGCTTCGGTTTCGTGCACCACAGCCCGAACGGCGGCGCCCGGAGCGTCGTCACGGGCGCTCGCATGAAGGCGATGGGGACGCGCCGAGGCTTCCCTGACCTGATCCTCCCGATCCCTCGCGGCTCTTGTGGGCTCGCGATCGAGCTCAAGGCAGGCAAGGGCAGGACAACGCCCGAGCAGACGGCCTGGCTGGACGCATTCCACCGGTGGGGCTGGACCGTGTGGGTGTGCCGCTCAGCGGGCGGGGTCGTCCGGGCAGTTCTGGCCCACCTGGGCCACGACGTCGAGCCCCAGTTCGAGAATTGGATCCTGATGGCTGGCGGAACATGGAGCGATCAATGAACACCGATGCCGGGGGCGGGGGCGGGGCGCGGCCCAGGGCGAGACGAGAGTTGATGGCCGAGGTGGAGCTGGAGCCCGTGCCCTTTCCCCAGGCCACCGGGATACTGCGGGGTAGTCCCGAGGGAGACGTTCACGACCTCGTCTGCTTCAGTGACGGGTCGTGCGTGGTCTCGTGCTGGACGCTACCTTGGCGCGCCCGTCTCGCCGTGCTGTTCGGGGCGCCGCTGTGGCTCCACGTCCTGGCTCGCCGTCATCCGCCCGTCTCCCTGACGATCTCGCGCGGCGGGCCGTTTGAGCCGCCACGGCGCCCCGAGGGGGGCTCGGGGGCTACCCCGTGACCCGCGCGGCCCCACTCCCGCGCGCCCAGGCCCAGCGCCGGTCAACGATCGCCCAGCGGCCAGTCAGGTGGGCCGAGGTTATCCCCGCCGGGTCGGTTGCCTCGTTCCTTCCCGCGCCCCATCGGGTATTCCAAGCCGGGGGCCTGCGCCTCATCGTTTCCCTTGAGCCGATCGGATGGCACATGTCGATCTCGCACCCGCGTCGCTACCCGACCTGGGACGAGATCGCAGACGCGCGGTATCGGTTCATCCCCGACCACGTGACGATGGCGATGCTGCTGCCGCCGCGCAGCGAGTATGTGAACCTCCACGAAACGTGTATGCATCTGCACCAGATCAGCGGCCCGATGCCCGGAGTGGCGCGCGGTAGTGGTACACTGGAGGGAGAGTCCGGGGAGGGCGTGGCATGAACGAAACCGACGCCGCGATCCTGCAGCGACTGGCCCTTGGGCCCGCGGGGTCGACGACCTTGCGGTTGCGGCCGGGGTGTCGCGCAGAACAGCAGCGAACCGGGCTCGCCGGTTGTGGCGCCGCCTGGCGGTCAACCGGGAGCCGATCCTGACCGGGCGCGGCGGTCGCCCGCACATTCGCTACCTGGCGGGCATCCTGGCCCCTGGGGCACTCGACAAGGAACGAGCCCGATGAGCGACAAGGGATCCCCGGAACCGAAGTTCCGCCCCGCCCGCCGCAACGCGAACCGCCACAGCCAGCGCGGCCTGGGGATGCTGACCCGCGCGATGCAGCGCGGGGGATACGTGGCCCCCATGACCGCCACGGCCGACGGAGAGATCATCGACGGCAGCGCGCGCCTGGAGGTGTCGGAGGACGTGTTCGACGGCGTCGAGCCCCTGGTGGTCGACCACGACGGCACCCGTCCCGTCATCATGCGCCGGACAGACATCCCCAACGCCGACGACCCCCGCGCGGTCGCGATCGCCCTGGAGGCGAACCGGATCGCCGAGGCGGACCTGGTGTGGGATCCCGAGGTCCTGGCCGAGATCGCGGCCGAGGGCGAGGTGGACCTGTCCCAGCTCTGGACCGCCGCGGAGCTGGACGCATTCCACCTCGGGGTCCCCGACGAAGGGGCCCTGCTGGACAAGTATGGCGAGTGGGAGGAGCGGGACGGGTGGCCACTCATTCGGATCCAGGTCCCGCCCGAGACCCTGGACCACTATGCGGCGCTGATGCGCCAGGCGCCGGGCGAAGATGAGGCGACCCGCTTGGCCGCGATCTTGCGCGCGGTTGACACTTCCGCCCTTGGGGGATGACGGGCCACGCGGGCAGGAGCGCCGTCGCGGGGGCGGGCGCGGAGGCGGGGCTGCGGCCCGTGGCCATCAGCACGATTCGAGAGAGGCGGGAAGTCGGGATGGGGAAGATCTACGGTGCCGTTTCCGGGTCCGCGGGCGATGCCGCGATGTCGGTCCCTCAGCTTGCCAAGCTGTCGAGCGCGCGTGGCCTTGGCCCTCGGGTCCACCTCGCGAACGGCAATATTCGGCAATACGGGCCCGGCGCGGAAGCGTCGCTGGGGTGGACCGGGCTGACCCTCCGGGTCCTGCTCAGCTATCACTACTACCAGGGGGAGGAGATCGGCGATCTGGTCCACAAGTATTTCGGCGGGGTCGCGCCCGACATCTTCCTGGACAGCGGCGCCTACTCGGCCTCGACCAAGGGAGCCGTTATCCCGCTCGCGGAGTACATCGCCTATATCGAGCGCAACCGGGAGTGGCTGACCACCTATGCAAACCTGGACGTGATCGGGGACCACGTGGCGACGCTCGACAATCAGCGCCGAATGGAGGACGCGGGGCTCTCGCCCTTGCCCGTGTTCCACATGGGCGAGCCCTGGAGCGCGTTGGAGTATTACCTAGAGCGGTACCAGTACATCGCCCTCGGGGGGATGGTGCGGGTCCCGGTCCCGACGCTCGGGCGCTGGCTGGTCCGCTGCTTTCAGGCCGCCGGCGACGCTGCAGTGTTCCACGGGTTCGGGATTACATCGTGGCCGCTCCTCAAGGACTTCAGGTGGTACTCGGCGGACTCGTCGAGTTGGGGTTACGGGTTCCGGTTCGGCAAGGTCCCAATCTTCGACGACCAGCGGGGCAGGATACATCGCGTCAGACTTGGGAACGCCCCGGACTGCTACCGGCAGGCGCATGTCATTCGCGCGATGGGGTTTGATCCCGCGGACTTCGCGGACAGGAGCCGGAACGATCACGACAAGATCTGCGCGATCTCGGCCATGTGCTATATGATGGCCGAGCGGTGGCTTCGTCGCCGGTGGGGCGACGTCGAGATCCCGGGGAAGGCCAGCCCGGAAGCGCCCGAGGAGGTGGCCCGTGTGTAGTATCTTTGGCGCGGTTGGGCTGTCGGTCAACCGCGGGATTCTGGAGCGCCTATCGGTCCAGGCGGGGGACCGGGGCCGCGACGGCGGGAGACTGCAGTCGTTCTGGGATGGGCGGGTGTGGCTCGGGAACTGGCGCGCCACCCCGACGACCGAGGTCGAGCATGGGCTCCTGCAGCCCTACGGGGGAGTGGTCCACAACGGCACGATCGCGAACGCGGACGAGCTCGGGCTCCTGGCGGGCGAGATCGATAGCCAGGTTCTGCCTCGGGTGTTGGATCGGCGGTCCCTCGCGAGCTTCTGGGCCAGCATTGGGCGCCTGCGTGGCAGCTACGCGATCGCGGCATCGGGGGCGGCTGAGCCGGTGGCGCTCCTGGCCTGCAACTATAAGCCGATCTACTACGCCGACATCGCGGGGGCGGTCTACTTCTCGTCGATGGCTCGCCACTTCGCGGGGCTCTTGGCCCCGGGGGTTGCGCCGGTCAAGATGCCGCCTTACTCGGTCCTGGAGCTGCCTGGATTCCAGTCGGCGTCGTTGGTCCAGGCCCCGCCCAAGCGGGCCGTGGTCATCGCCTCAGCGGGGCTGGACTCCACGACCGTGGCGGCGATGCTGGCTCGGGACGGGTACGAGGTCCTGCTCCTGCACTTCCGCTACGGGTGCCAGGCGGGGTCCCGCGAGGCCGATCGGATCCCCCGCATCGCCGCAGCCCTCGGGGCGCGGTTCCACATCGCAGACCTCGACTATGGGGCCATGCGGGGCACCAGCGGGATCATGACCCCTGGGGGCGCGGTCGCGGGTCCGGTCGAGGGCGCCGAGTGGGCACACGAGTGGGTCCCGGCCCGCAACCTCGTCATGCTCGCTTGGGCGACCGCGTTCGCAGAGGCCAACGGGTTCCACTACATCGCCCTTGGGAATAACCTTGAGGAGGCGGGGGCCTACCCCGACAACGAGGAGGAGATGACCACCCTGTTCGGGGCACTCCTCCCCAACGCGGTCCAGAACGGCTACGGGATGGAAGTCCTGGCGCCGGTCGGGCACCTGATGAAACACGAGATCGTCCGAATCGGCCTCGACATCGGGGCCCCATATGGGGAGACCTGGAGTTGTTATCATGACGGTGAGCGCCACTGCGGCGAGTGTGGCCCATGCTATATGCGCCGCACGGCATTCGAGCGCAACGGGGCCCTCGATCCAGTGTTCAAGGAGCGATGATGTACACGATCACTAAGGCGTTCGCGTTCTCGGCCTCGCACGTCCTGCACGGGTTGCCCGAGGGGCACCAGTGCGGGCGCCTGCACGGCCACAACTATGTCGTGGAGCTGGTTCTGGCGTCGCCAGACCTCGACGAGCGGGGGTTCGTGTTCGACTATGGGGACCTGGCTCCGGTCCGGCGCTGGATTGACGAGACCTTCGACCACCAACACCTCAATACTGTCATGCCCGATCACAACTCCACCGCCGAGAATCTGGCCCGCATGATCTACTGGAAGGGCCGGTCGTTGCTGCCCGATGCGCCGCTCGTGGCGGTGCGGGTCAGCGAGACGCCAAAGACCTGGGCGGAGTACCGGCCATGATCCCCATCAGCGAGATCTTCGGCCCGACGATCCAGGGCGAGGGCCCGCTCGTGGGGAGGCGCGTCATGTTCGTCCGGACCGGCGGTTGTGACTACCGCTGCGGGATGGACGAGACGACCGGCGAGTGGACGATGCCGTGGCGGTGCGACACCCTGTACGCGGTCCTGCCTGAGCACAAGGGCTCGTGGACCAAGATGGACGCCGGGGCGGTCCTGGGGCGGCTGAACGAGCTGTCCGGCGGCGAGCGCTATCCGGTGATCCTCAGCGGCGGGAACCCAGCGCTCCACCAGGGGATCGGGGACCTCCTCGCGCACCCGCTCGCCCAGGGGTGGGAGTTCCATATCGAGACCCAGGGGACGGTATGGCCCGCATGGGCGTCCGGCCTGACCGGCACCGTCGTGGCTCCCAAGCCGCCGTCAAGCGGGATGGTGTTCCACGAGGAACGCCAGCGGCAGCTGCGCCGCTGGATGATCGAAGCCCCCGCCCCGCACCTCAAGATCGCGGTCGCGACTCCGGAGGACCTCGTGTGGGCATGCGAGATCGCGGACCTATACCCGGGGGCCCCCTTCTACCTGGTCCCGTGCAACACCGAGATCGCGCTAGGGGGCGGCGCAAGCCCCGCAACGGTCGGACCTGGGTATACACGGCTCGTTGACGCTTGCCTGGCCTCCGGGGCCCCTGCCGCGTCGCAGAGGGCGATCCTACTCCCTCAGCTCCACGCCCTCGCTTGGGGGACCGCCCGTGGCCATTGATCGAGGCCGCCTTGAGGCGGCATGCCGCGAGGTCCTGGCCTCGATCGGGGAAGACCCGACCCGCGACGGGCTGCAGCAAACACCCGCCAGGTGGGCGCGGTGGTGGACCGAGTTCATGGGGGGCGACACCGGGACCCGCGACACCACGTTCCAGACCATCCGGGCCGACCAGATGGTGGTGGTCTCGGGGATGCGGGTCTGGAGCCTGTGCGAGCATCACCTTCTCCCGTTCTGGGCCGACATCACGATAGGGGTCATCACGGGCGAGCGGATCCTCGGGCTCTCCAAGTTCGGTCGCATCGCCCGCCACGCCGCCGGGAAGCTGCAGGTGCAGGAGCGGTTGGTCGAGGACATCGCGGACCAGGTGTCGGCGGTACTCGGCAGCGATGACGTCGCGGTCCTGGCGGTGGGTGAACACCTCTGTATGACCATGAGGGGCGCCCGCATGCCCGCCCGGATGACCACCAGTATCAACCGCGGGCTGTTCCGCGACGATGCCCCGATGCGGGCCGAGTTCTTGGAGCTGGCGCGGCGCAGCTCGGGAGGCCAGGGATGAGCGATGAGCCGTGGGGGTTCATCCCCTGGACCCCGCCCGGACCCGCGTCGTCCCGGCCTATCGCGCCCCGACCCGCCGAGGTCGCGCCAGCGAATCAGGACCGCTGCTGGCTCTGCCTGGGCCACGGCGACCAGGGCGAGGGCTCGCTGGCGGGGTCGTGCCCGTGCTGCCACGGCACGGGGAAGGCGAGGGGCAAGCCATGAGCGGCCTCGTGTATGACAGGCTCCCCCGTGTATGACCAGACATACGGGTATGGTCACGTGCGGGGCCAAGACCCGCTCGGGGGAGCCTTGCAAGAACGCGCCGTCGGTCGGGCGCGACCGATGCAAGCGGCACGGCGGTGCGAGCCTGCGCGGCGCCGCGCATCCGAACATCACGACCGGGCGCTACTCCAAGGACCTCCCGACCCGCATGGCGGCCAACTTCCAGGCGGCCCTGGCGGATCCGGACCTGGCAACCCTGCGGGGCGAGGCGGCCCTGCTGGAGGCCCGGCTCGCGGATCTTCTGGGCCGGGTCGACACCGGCGAGGCCGGGTCCGTGTGGATGTCGCTCGACAAGGCCGCCCGCGACTTCAACACGGCTGTTCGGGCGGGGGATTCTCCCGCGTCGATCCAGGCGGCGCGCGACATGGCGGCGCTGGCGACGAAGGGGCGGGACGACTGGGTGGCTTGGGCCGACGTTCTCCGGACCGTCGAGTCGCTGCGGCGCGTCAAGGACTCGGAGCGGCGCCGCATCGAGAGCGCCCACAACGTCCTGACAGCCGATCGGGCGATGCTGTTGGTCGCGGCCTTGACCGACGCGGTGAGGCGCCATGTTAGCGACCGAAAGACCCTCGACCTCATTGGCCGGGAGATCGGGAGACTTGTTGACAGCGGCCCTGGCGGCGATGTCAACGGCGCTGGCCCACGAGGGCCCCGCTAGCAGGCTTCCATCCCAGCTGCGCTACATGGACGACCCGGTGGGGTGGGTCGAGGCGTTCGTCCGGTTCCCTCGCGGCGGGCTGTCGGGGTACCAGCGCGAGATCATGTCCGAGGTTCTGTCGCGGAAGCGTGTCGCGGTCCGGGGGCCGCACGGACTCGGGAAGACCACGCTCCTGGCCCTCCTGGTCCTGTGGTTCGCAACGACCCGGGACGGGCTGGACTGGAAGGTGGTCACGACCGCATCGGCGTGGCGGCAGCTCACCAAGTTCCTATGGCCCGAGATCCACAAGTGGGCGCGGCTCGTCGACTGGGATGCCTTGGGGATCCCGCCGCCACGCAAGGGCAGGGAGCTGATGGACCTGTCGCTGAAGCTCAGGACCGGCGAGGCCTTCGCGATCGCGAGCGATCAGCCTGCCGCGATCGAGGGCGCGCATGCGGACCACCTGATGTACATCTTCGACGAGGCCAAGACGATCCCGGGCGACACCTTCGACGCGGCCGAGGGGGCGTTCTCGGCCGCGGGAAGCGACACCCCCCAGGAGGCCCTGGTGGTTGCGGTATCGACCCCCGGGGTCGGGCAGAGCCGCTTCAGGGAGATCCACGAGCGCGGGCCCGGGTACGAGGACTGGTGGGTTCGGCGCGTGACCCTCAAGGAGGCGATCGACGCCGGCCGCATCTCTGCCGAGTGGGCAGCGCAGCGCATGCGCCAGTGGGGCGAGGGGTCGGCGGTCTATATCACCCGTGTGCTCGGGGAGTTCGCCGAGCAGGACGAGAGCGGGATCATCCCGATCGAGTGGATCTACCGGGCCGTGGAGCGCTGGCGCGCCCTCAACGATACGAACGAGCTCGCCGACATGGCCACCACGTTCATCGGGGCCGACGTCGGAGACGGGGGCGACCCGTCGATCCTGGCCCGTTGGTCCGGCAGGGTCCTGGTGGCCCTCGAAGAGGTGGCCCAGAGGGCGGCGGGCGAGACCATGCAGGTCGCCGGGCGGCTCAAGGGCATCGTGGACGCGCATGCCTGCGGGATCGCGCTCGACACCATCGGGGTAGGGGCGGGGGTCGGGTCGCGGCTGCGGGAGCTGCGGGTCCGCTACGTGGCGTTCGTGGCATCGGCCGCCAGTTCCCGCAAGGACAGGAGCGGTGAGATCAAGTTCCTGAACTTGCGGGCCGAGGGCTGGTGGTCGATGCGGGAGGCCCTGGATCCCGAGTTCGGCGACGACCTGGCGCTCCCCGATGACCCGCAGCTGATCGGCGAGCTGGCCGCTCCGCGCTACGAACACACCTCCAGCGGGCGTCTCAAGGTAGAATCCAAGGATGACGTCAAGGCGCGGCTGGGCCGCTCAACCGACAAGGCCGACGCGGCGATCATGGGCCGCTGGGGCCAGGGCCGTGTCTCCGTCGGGGGGCCGCGCATGCGCCCCGCGTGGGGTAGCGGGCGAGAGGGGGGCTAGAATGGGCTGAGGTGGCAACAGGCGCCGCGTGACGGCGCTCGCGATTCCGAGCCAGGAGGCCGCCGACGATCCGTTCCGGTTCCTCGTCGCACGCGGGTGGCGCCCTTCGTCCGCCGCCGACGGGACTTGGCGCCGCCTCGACGGCACCGTCATGGAGGCCCAGCAGGCCATCGACACCGAACTCGCCCAGGCAACGGCCGCCGCGGCGGCGCATCCAGAGGAGGTTCCAGTATGAGCACCACCACCTATCTCGGGGCCCTGTGCCTCTTGTCGGGCCTGACCACTATCGTGTTCAAAGTCCTTGAGCGCCGGTCCAGGCGCAAGCGGGACGAGAGCTGGCGCCGGATCGAGGACGAGCAGCGGGCCGCCCGGTGGAGGTCCCGATGACCTCGCTGCCCGACCTGCTCGTCCTCGCGCTCGCCACCTACTACCTCGCCATCACGGCGGCGAAGCTCCACGGCCCGTTCGGGCTCGCCGAGCGGATGCGCCACGCGGTCTACCGGCGCCGGGGCTTCTCCCCGATCGTGATGCCGAACGGCGACGTGGAGTGGTTCCGGGATGGGGCCGAGCGCGCCGATCGCATCGGCGACGACTGGGTCACCGAGGGGGTCAGCTGCCCACTCTGCTGCAGTCTGTACGGGGCCCTCGTGGTCCTGACGTTGTTCCACTCCGGGCCATCCGGCGAGGCCCTGGCCCTTGTCCTGGCGGTCGCGGGTGGCGCATCATTGCTCTACACCCTGGGCCGGACCTGGTGATCGCGCCGAAGAGGAGACGACCATGAGACCCAACGCCCTATCGCGAGCAGAGAAGCGGGAGCTGATCGAGCGCGCGGAGCGCTATCACGGGCTCGCGCCCGGGTCCGGCAGCGCAGGCCCCCTGACCCGAAGCTACCCCGACAGCCTGGTTCCCCCGAAGACGTCCGGAGGCCTCGACGGCGACGCAGGCCGGGCCGCGCCCAGGCAGTCGATCGAGGAGGCGGTCAGCACTTGCTGGAGCCTCCAGCGCTGCCTGGTCATCCTCGCGGATGCCCACGCGAGCCTGAACCTGCGGCTGACCATCGGGCCCGACAAGGAGAAGATCGTCACGTCCGGGGCCGCCTACGACCTGCTCGAAACCGTCAACCCTCATTGGGATCCCGCGATGCTGTGGGGCATGACCTCCATGGCGATGGACACGAGCCCGCGCGGCTGCTTCTGGATCCTCGACGGCATGGACGGCCAGGGACGCCCGACCGAGATCTGGTGGGCCGCCCCGGGGACGGTCACGCCCGTTCGGGGCGACCGCGCCAAGGCCGCGCCGGAGGACTGGTACATCAGCCACTACATGGTCAAGACGGAAGGGCACCGCGGCAAGGGCAAGCGCTACGACCGCGAGCGCGTCGTGTGGATCCACAGCCCGAACGTGTTCAACGAGTTCGAGGCCCTGCCGCCCGTCATGCCCGCGTTGGAGTCCGCGGGGCTCAGCCTGGCGGCCATGCATGCGAACAAGATGCTCTTTGAGACGGGGATGACCGGCGCCGGCTACGTGGTGCCCGAGGACGGGGTGGTCTGGACCGACGACGAGCAGGCCGAGGTCGGGCGCATGTTCAGCGCGACGGTGAAGGGCCGGGCGGGGTGGCATCGTGTCCTCGTCGCCAACCGGGCCGACTTCCAGGTTCGCGACCTGAAGGGCCTGAGCCCGAGGGAGGTCCAGTTCATCCAGATGCTCGGCTTGACCCAGAGCCAGGTCTGTATCGCGATGGGGGTGCCGGAGCCGCTACTGAGCCCGACCGACACCACGTTCGCAAACGCCCGGGAGGCGCGCCGCACCCTCTGGGAGAACACCGTCATTCCGCGCGACAAGCGGATCGCCGCCGCGATCAAGAGCCAGCTGCTGGTCCCCCACTTCTCGGGGGAGGCCGACGACTGCTGGTTCGACCACGGGGAGGTCCCGGAGCTGCAGGGGGACCACGCGGCCAAGTGGGCACTGGACAAGGACCAGCTGGCGGTTATGACCCAGCTGGCCCGGGACGTCCAGGCGGGGATCCTGTCCCGCGATGGGGCCCTCCAGGCCGCGGCCTACTTCGTCGGAGCTCCCGAGGAGCTGGCGCTCGCGATGATGCCCGCGCTCGTGCCCCTCGACGGCGCCGACGCCCCGAACATCATCGCGCTCCCGCCCCTGATGGATCTGCGCCTGCTGCTCGCGGGCGTCACCGAGGGGACCACGCCGCGCGGCTCCGCGATCGCGATCCTGGAGGCCACGACGGGCAGCCGCCAGGTGGCCGAAGCGATCGTCGCCGATGCCGGCACCGCCACCCGGACCATCCCGCTCCCGCTGCTGGAGTTCGCCCGCCAGTTGGTCAAGGAGGTTGTCGCGGGGACCATGCCGCGCGCATCCGCGATGGCCCTCATGGCCGAAGCCCTGGGGGCATCCGTCAAGGCCACCGCGGTCCTTGCCGACGCGGCGCCGCTGCAGGGCGCCTCAGAGGCCGCACAGGCCACGGAGGGCGGCGGCGCGGTTATTGGCGCCAGCCTCAGCGCTTCGGCCCCTAGGGGCCCTCGCCGCGCCGCTACAGAGGGCGCCTGGGCATCCCGGGACGCGGGCGTGGTGGTGTACCGAGGCGGTCGGGGGTTCATGGATGGGGCCGAGGTCTCGGCGCCGCCCCTGGCGCCCGCGGCGCCGCTCCAGTGGGTTGACCCCGAGACGGACGTCCGGGTCTACGGGTCGCGCGCGCATCGATCGGCCTGGGAAGACGAGATGGCCAAGCAGAGGACCCGCCAGGAGAGGATCCGCAAGATCGCGGCGAAGCTGCTCTCCGAGCAGACCCGCGATGCCAAGCGGGGCCTGGACGGCATCACGGAGGATCAGCTTGCCGCCTTGGTCGAGGCCCAGGTCGACGACCCCGCAAGCCCCAGCCCGGAGAGCCGCGCCGCCCTGGCGCTTGCGTTGTCAGGTGCCGTGCTCGGCCGCACCGCGATCCCGCGCTGGACCGAGCGGGGCGCGACCGCGATGGAGGCGGGGCTGCGCGATGTCGCGGCCGAGGTCGCATCGGAGACGTTCGGGGCCCTCGGGGTGGACGCCGTCCCGGACCTCGGACCGGACTCCCCGATGACCAGGGCGCTGAGGGCCCGTGCGCAGATGTTCGCCGAGAGCACCGCCAACACGTCATGGAACTCCGTCGGCGACCTCCTGGCCCGAGGCGTCCTTGACGGCAAGGGCATCAAGGAGATGGCTGCCTCGATCTCCGGGCTCGACGAGCGGTGGCAGGGCAGCAGGGCCGAAACGATCGCCCTGACCGAGACCCACGCGGCGTCCCAGGAGGTCACGACCGCGGCGGCCCGCGAGAGCGGGGTCGTGGCGTCGCGGTCCTGGCTCTCGGCCCTGGACGATCTGGTCCGGGACGACCACCGGGACGCCCACGGGCAGACGGTGGGGATCAACGAGCCGTTCGTGGTCGGGGGGGAGAAGTGTGACGCGCCAGGACTGTGCCCGAGCCCTGAGCAGTCGATCGGCTGTCGTTGCGTCCAGCTGTTCGTGCTGGCCTGATGGTCCCCCCTGAGGACGCGCCTCGTCGGGCGGTGGGAGACCCCGCATGCCCCGATGCGGGCGCGCGGGTAATGGTCGACCGCCACCAGCTGCAGGAGATCGTCAGGCGGGCTCGCTGGATCGACAGGACCGTCACCGCGCTCCTGGCCGCGCTGGGCGTTGCGGATCCCGAAGAGGGGCGGCCGGAGCCCCGGTGACGCAAAGAGGCCCCGGGGGGATCAACCCGGGGCCTGTGCGGCGGAGCAACGCCTGAGCGCCGCTATGGTGCCACGGCGCGGCGCCGCTGTCTATCGCGCGATCGTTGCCCTGAACGAGATCTCCCGAATCGGCGCCGTCGCGAAGACCCGCTCCCCGATCGCCAGGCGGAAGAGCTGGGGGCCTCCAGGATCCACCCGGCCCCACTGGGCCCCGCAGGTCACGACGACCTGGCCGCGGTCCCGCAGGATGGCGGTCATGGCCACCGTGGACGTGCGGGTGATCGCGAGCGAGGCCCTGACGTCCATGTAGGCCGAGCCGACTGGCTGGTCCACGCTCAGGATCTCGGCCGGGACCGCGGAGGCCATGCGGGCACGCGCGAGGACAGCCTTCATGGACCAGTCCGCCCCAACCGCCGCCTTCGGGGCTTCCCACGACGCCTTGAAGCAGCCGCGCTCGCCCGCCAGGGCCAGAATCGGGGCGGGGCCGATTGTCGGGATCCGCTCGCCAAGGGGCTCGCCCCGAGGGCCCCGCAAGGCCCCCACGAGCGCAACCCCGACGACGTCCTGGGCCCGGCTTGGGTTCTGGTACTCCACCCACATGGTCCACCGCGCGGTGTCGCGGGCAACCTCGCGGGAGACTCGGGAGCCGATCGGCTGGAACTCCAGCGACCCAGGCGGCTCCGTCGTGGCGGCGCCTGCGGTCGCGCTCGGGGAGGCGGACGGGGCTGCGGTCGAGGTCTGTGTGGCGGGCGAGCTCGGCGTCGCGCTCGGCGCTGTGGCGGTGCGGGACGGGGCGGCGGTGGGGGATTCGGAAGCGGCGCTGGTCACGGTAGCGGCGGGGGATGTGGGGGCCCCTGGCTGCGCAGGCGCTGCCAGGGCGAGGACCAGTGGTAGGTAGATTGGGTGCACGGTAGAACCTCCTCGGCCTGTGCGGCCTATCGGGCGCATTGTACGCGAGCGCAGGGGCGCCCGTAGCATCGGCGGCCCGTTCCTTGACAGAAGGGCGGGGAGCGGGTAGACTGGGCGCCGTAGCAGGCCGCCCCTATCGGTTGCCCGTTGCGGGCCCCGCGCCCACAGGCGCCTTCCCCGCAGAGCCCCGGACGATAGCCCCGCCTGATGGATACTCCGTCAGTAGGTCGTTGTTTACGAGAGGGCCGCGGTGGCACGGGTTCAGCAGTTTGCCCCAGGGAAGAACCAGGACCAAGGCGATGGCCGCCGTGGTCCTGGTTCCATGTCGCGCGCCTACCGGGTCGCGGATCCATCGATCGCAACAGCGGAGCCCGGGACTCCGATCCCGTTCCTGCTCAGCAGCCCAGGGACCAAGCGCGACGGCCTGAACCTGGCCTCGCTCCCGTTCCTGCTGGACAACTACCTCCGCAACCCCGTGGTGCTGCCGTTCCACAGCTATTTCGATTTCTCCATTGGGCGCGGCCTGATCGAGACCATCGACGGCCCTGGCGGCCAGTCCCTCTACGCCGAGGCGGCCTTCGACATCAAGGACCCGATCGGCGAGCTGGCTGACCGGAAGTACCGCGAGGGGTTCATGCACGCGGTATCGCTCGGGTGGGACGACGTGGATCAGAACGGGGTCCCGGTCCGGGTATCGAAGAAGAAGCCCGTGGCGCGAGACGTCCTGGAGTTCAGCGTCGTGAGCGTCCCCGGCGACGCCGACGCCTTGATCGACGGTGGCGGACGAGCCCTGGACCCCGAGGAGCTGCAGGCCGGGCGGCGGTTCTTGGTCCAGGTGAGCAAGGTCCTGACCGCGACGGACCCGCGCGCCGACGCCCTGGAGGACGCCCTCCAGCGCCTCGCGGCCTGCGAGGGGCACGAGTGCGAATCCCCGCTGGCGGATGCCCGCCGGCTGTTGGAGCGAGCCGTATCCCCCGCCGAGGGGGCCGAGCCCGCGCAGGGCACCGACGAGCCCGAACCGCCCGACAGCGGCGAGCCTGCCGATGAAGCTTCGGTGGAGGTAAGGCGCCGCGTGGCCATGGCCGCGATGGTGGCTGCTGTCTGGGTCGACGAAGGCGATGAGGCGGACGACCGATTGCGCGAGCGAGCCCGCAAGGCGCTCATCCCCGAATACCGCCGCCTTGGGATGGTCCCGCCACCCCAGCTGGACGCGAGCTTCTTTGCCTCGCTGCCTCTCCAGCGCAAGCGTGCCCTGTTCGGCAACGGAGAACTAGAGGAGCATGACATGACAGTCTTGTCCGGTGCTGGCCAGCGGGTCGGCAAGAAGTTCAGCGGCTCGACCCGCTCCAAGATGGAGTCGATCGTCGAAGACCTGAAGAGCGCCCTTGAGAAGCAGAAGGCGCTGCTCGCCGAGGCCGACGATGACAGCGGCGAGCGCGTGGCCGCGTCGGGCAAGCGTTGCTCCTGCGGGGGCCACGTGGCCCCTGCCGAGCCGGTGGAGCCCGCTGCTGCCGCCGATCCCGACTCCCGTGCGCTCCTCGACGAGGCCCTGACGGCCCTGTCGGCGCTCTATCCGGACGTCGATATCCGGGTCGAGGCCCGCGGGGCTGCGCCGCGCGCTGCGGCGCCTGGGCGCGCCCGCCAGGTAAGCGACGTCTCGGTCATGCAGGTCGCTGAGTCCTTTGAGGACGAGGCCTACGTGAGCGGGTCGGTCGTGCTCCCGGAGAAGGTCCAGGAGTACCTGAAGCAGAAGGCGATCGCGCGCCTGGAGGCCGGGACCGACGGGACCGAGACGACCATGTGGTTTGCCAAGTGGACCGACAACCCGGAGTTCCCCCTGACGCCGAGCGCCCGCCTGGGCGTTGACGTCATCGACTCGATCCCCGAGAACGTCATGAGCCTGCTCCGTGCCCTTGCGGCCGGGGCCGACGAGGCGATCCTCGACATCGACGGCGTCCTGGCCAGCGACCCCGACTGGACCGACGGGGCGGCCGATGAGCCCCCCGCCGACGCTCCTGCGGCCGACGAGCCAGCGGCCGACGCCCCCGCCGCGGACGAGCCCGCGACCGCTTCGGTCGAGGAGTCCCAGACCCTCACGATCGACGACCTCCTGGCCCAGTGGGTGCCGCTCGCCGCTGCAGCCCAGGCCCAAGTCTAACCCCATCCCAGAACACCATTAGGAGAAACCCTATGACCACGGCAGTCACGAGCAAGCCCACCACCGCCAAGACCGACATGGAGGCCCAGACCCGCGAGATCCTCGCGGAGAACGCCCGGCTCCGCGCCGCGGCGCTTGCGCTCTCCGGCGGGGCCCAGGGCGCGGCCGCGGGTGGATCGAGCCTTCGGGAACGCATCACCCGCCAGGCCACGTCGGCGGTTCGGCGCGACTTCTTCCCCTCTGGCGGGCAGTCCGAGGACGGGCCCCTGGCCGACCTCTCGCCGAGCCGCCGGGTCCTTGCGGCCCACGTGGCCGCGGCGCTGGACCGCGATCCCAACATGGCGAGCCGAAGCGTCTCCCCGGGCAGCTACGCCCCGATGGCGATGGTGCGCAGCTTCATGGGGGGCAGCGGCCAGCGGTTCAACACCGGCGCGACCGCGGGCATCGGAGCCGAGCTGGTCGACAGCATGCCCGTGGCCGAGATCTGGAAGTCCGCGATGTGCGAGTCCGGGCTCCTCGACATGTTCGACCCGCAGCCACTCCGGGGCGGCGTCCTGAAGGTCGTGAACCTGTCCGGCTCCCCGACCGTCTACTCGACCCCGTCGGCCGCCGACTGTGCCGAGATGGAGTGCCGGACGTCCAGCCCCATCGGGACCCGGACCCACGAGCACACCGCCGGGAAGCTGACCGTGGATGTCTGCATGCCCGTCGAGCTCACCGAGGACTCGTTCCTCGACGCGATCGACGAGTACGGCCAGATCGCCGAGGACTCGATGCGGATCGCGCAGGAGCTGGCGGTCATCCGTGGCGACACCACCCTCGGGGTCGCGACGACCAACATCAACAACTTCGGCGCGGCCGTGGTTCTGGCCGCGACGGGTCAGGGCCCGAGCTATGCGGTCTTTGACGGGATCGCGCATGCGACCCTCATCGACAACACGGCCAACAACTACACCGCCGCGGGACTCTTCACCGCCGGCGACAGCATCGTGGCCGACGACATCATGAAGTTGCGGGCCCTGATGTGGGACGCTGCGAGCCAGCGCCACTTCGGGTTCTGTGACCCGTCTCAGCTCATGATCATCGTGGACGCCCAGACCTACGCGAAGCTGGTCACGCTGGACGACGTCAAGTGGGTCGAGAAGTTCGGCGCCGGCGCCACCATCGTGACGGGTGTTCTCCCGACGATCTGGGGGATCCCGATCTACATGAGCCCGGCCCTCCCCCTGACGGACGGGGCCGGCAAGGTCGACATCGTGACCCCCGGGAATAACATCTATGGCCAGCTCCATCTGGTCAACCGCTCGGGCTTCCGGGTGGGCGTGGCGCGCGACATGCAGGTCTTGACCGAGACGGACAAGCGCTGCGATGTGGTCCACGTCTACATCACCTGGCGCGCGGCCTTCGCTCGCCGCAGCAGCGCCGCGACCGCGGCCGGGATCGAGGCCGTGGCGTCGATCTACGGGATCGCTGCCGCCTAGGCGCAACTACCGACCGACGTTGCGAAGGGGCGGCGGACGATTCACCCGTCCGCCGCCCCTTACCCTTCGGAACCTGAAAGAGAGCCGCAGCATGTTCGCATCAGCAGATCGGGCCTACATCGCCACCCGCGACTACCAGAACGGCCGCTGGCGCTTCCGTGCCGGGCAGTTCGTGGTCATCACCGAGCCGGAGTTCTTGGCCGTGTTGGAGCGCGACGGCATGCTCGCCACCCTCCACGAGATCGACGGATCGGCGTTCGTGGGCAAGGTGGCGGGAAAGAAGCCCGCCCCGACCCCAGACGTCGCCGCAGACGACGCCCCCACCGCCGACGCCCAGGAGGGTGAGCCTTCGGCCAACCTGACCGCCGCGGGCGGGAAGGTCCTCGGGGCGAATCGGCAGCACGTTCGGGGCGAGGCGCGCAAGCGCTAAGGAGACCCAGAGATGACCTGCGCCGCGCCCTACACCAACCTCGGGATCCTGGCCCCCGACCCGTTCACCGGCGTCGGGGCCCCCGCCGTGCCCGGGGCTTGCGGGTCCGTCGAGAACTCGGAGCGGTTCGTGACCGTGGCCGAGATGGCGGCGCACCCGCGCGGGTGCAAGATCCAGGGGTACGAGGATATGGCCCGCTGGGCCCTCGGGGCGGTGTCGGACAGGGTCGACGAGTTCTACGGGGAACCACAAGGCCCCTGCCTGGGCGTTCGCGGCTTCCGGAGTCGCGATTGCGGGCACCTCGACATCGCGCCCGCGCTCCGGATCGACATGGTGGAGGTCGGCCCCTGCGGGTGCGGGCAGGATCAAACCTGGACCGAGCTGGACCTCTGCGACGTGGTGGTCCACTCCATGTCGGGGCTGCCCCCCTATCGCCGCCTGACCAACTGCTCGCTCTGCACCGCCTGCGGGAACTCGCAGGTTCGGATCACGGGCGTCTGGGGCAAGGCCTGGCCGGTTGCGGACAGCATCAAGATGGCGGTCGTGACGGTCGCGACCAAGCTGTTCCAGTCCAGCAAGGAATCGGGCAAGGTGCTGGTCAACAACCTCGACGGGACCACCTCCTACAATGTCCCCGACTTCTCGATGGCCGAGCTGACTGGGCTCCTGTCCCGCAAGGGCGCCCGATACGTGGGGGTCGCGGTATGAGCTCCAGCATTCGGTTGACGCTGGACAAGGCGGCGCGCGTGCCGTCTATGGCGCAGCTGTTCGCCCCCGTCCGCCCGTCGGCGGCGAGGCTGTTGAGCCTCGGGGTCAACCACCTCAACACCGTCACGCCGATCGACCGCGGCACGACCCGCGACAGCCTCCAGGCCGGGGTGGCCATGACCAAGGTCGAGCCGGGTGGACCCGATGGTCTTCCGAGCGCCGTCGTGTGGGGCACTCAGGCCCCGGGCGGGATCAGCAACGCGGGGAAGCGCCGCGGCCCCGGCAAGGCGTCCCCGATCGCCGAGATCGAGCGCTGGATCCGCCGCAAGGGCCTGACCCCCAAGCCCCCGCCCCCGACCAAGAGCGGGCGCCCTCGGAAGCGTCAGAACCAGGGCGCGGCGATCCGGGCGTTCGCGTTTGCGATCTCGCAGAGCCATAAGCAGCGCGGCCAGGCGACGGGTCCGTCCTATGTGGCGGGGCCCCACGCTTCGTCCCCGACGGCTGGCTGGTTCGACACCCTCGGGCCCGTGATGGAGTCCGCGCTCGACGCCGAGCTGCCTCGTCTCGGGGCCGCGATCGTAGGGGGGTGGAATAGTGGCGTCTGATCTCCTGGCCCAGGGAGAGGCCCTGGCGGCCTGCCTGGGCGGGCTCTCGTTGTCGTTTGCGACGTCGGTTGCGGGCGACATGGTGGCGCCAGAGCTGCAGCCGTTCTCGATCGCGGCCCGGGGGGCGCCGGACTGCCTCCCGGTCCTGCTGGTGCGGCCCGCCCGGGGGCCAGAAGAGGTCACGGGTCAGCGGTGCGTCTACACGAGCCAGTGGGTCATCGCGGCCTACTGGGATCTGGCCTGCGGGCTCGAATGCGCCCAGCTGGCAATCTACAGGCTGATGAGCGGGGAAGACACCCCCGGGTCTATAACCCACCACCTCAAGGACCGAGCCAACCTGGCTCCCCTGATGGCGCTTCGGATCGGGATCCCCCCGAGGGGCGTCGGGCCTGCGCAGGGGTTCGCCATGACCCCCTATAGCGACGGCCAGACGCCGAACACCTACTGGGCCCAACTGCCCGTTACCCTTCAATTCACAGGAGCCTAGCATGCCATCCATCGTGTTCGTCCGAGGCGGTCCGTACCACACCGCTGCAGGCGCCCCGCTCGCGTGGGAGATCAGCAAGCAGCCGGGGCTCGACGAGGAGGGCCCCTATGTGTTCTACCCTGGGGTGCCGGTCGAGGTGTCGGCCCGCGACGCCGCCTGGCTGATGGACCCCAACAACACCCGCGAGCGCGTCTTCGAGCTCGTCGGCAAGCGCCGCCAGGACCCCCCTGCCGGCACTCCCGCCCCGTCGGCCCCCGCGGACTCACCGCCGAGCCCGCCCGCGCCGTCCGCCGATCTGCCCGTCGAGCCGCGTCACGGGCACTCGGCAGAGCCCGCCGCGGGTAAGCCCGGACCCCAGACCGGCCCGACCCGCCCGTAACCCTACGCCATACAAGGAGACCCAACCATGGCCGACATCATCCAGACCTACTCGATCGACGACGCCAAGTTCTACCCGATGACGTCTGTCGGGCCGCCCCCTGTCTACTCGGACGGGATCGACATCGGGTGCGTCAACGAGGTCACCCTCGAAGAGTCGTTGACCGAGGCCCAGGCCCGCGGCGACGACGCGATCTGCGTCCGCGTCACCCGGATCGCGGAGCTGACCGGGACCGTCAAGTCCACCGGGCTCAACATGGAACTCACGGCGGCGATGCGGGGCATGCTGCTCGCGGCCTTCACGGTCGGGGCGGCGGATGGGCGGCGCCTGTCCCGGCGCTCGACCGACTCGATCGTTCGGGGCGCGATCATCGCCCGCGCGGTCAAGGCCGACGGCACGGGGGACCTCCACCTCGTGATCCCGAACGTTCAGATCAAGAAGGGTCCCAACGCCAACTTCAGCGACGAGGCGTTCTTCCTGTCCGAGCTGGAGTGGGTGGGGGACAAGACGCTCTATAGCCCGAACGTCGACTGGTATTACTTCATCGAGCACGAGGACGCCGTCACGACGATCCCGACCGTCTGGCCCGGTACCGCCAACTACTAGCCTCCAGAGGCCAACCTTCCAAGGAGGTGATCCCTATGTCCCACACGAGCACGAGGCTCAGCGACTTCCACCGGATGGTATCCGGCGACATCGTGGCGCTGCAGTATCGCGTCACCGAGGGCATCAGCGGGGCGGTGATCGACCTGTCGGCCTTCACCGCCATCGCGATCAAGGTCTTCGCCCTCGGGGCCGACGGGCGCCCAACCGGGGCGGCGCTCATCACCGACGCCCTCGCGGCCGACGTGACGCTGGTCAGTGGTGGCACCACAGGTCTGTTCCAGCAGGCCCTGGCCCTGGCCGACACGGCCGGGCTCGCCGGGTCCTACTGGGTCCAGGTCAAGCTGACCAATGCGTCGTCCCAGGTCCGGACCTGCCAGCCCTTCATCCTCATCATCGACGCCGATCTGATTACGGCCTGAGGGAGCACCCACCATGAACCCGATCCCCTTGGTCGCACAGGCGGTGACCCGCAGTTTCACCGTCGTCGCCAACCAGACGAACACCATCTTCGTCGACGAACACTATGCGGGCGACACCCTTATCATCGCGCTCGCGTTCGTCGACGAGGCGGGCGTGGCCGTCAACATCTCGACCTACTCGTCCTTGACCGCGGGGCTCTACACCGCGGCGGGCGTCCTGGCGCTATCCCTGACCGCGGCCCTGAGTGGCGGCGGTACCGGGGGCCTCATGACCCTGACGGCCGCCGCGGCCGCGTCGGCGGCGCTCGACGGCGACTACCGGCTGGAGCTGCAGGTGGCCAACGCCGGCGTGACGGTCAAGTACACCGCCGTCACGGGCATCGTGCGGGTCCAGCCGACCTACTAGGGCTTCACCCTTACCAACTTATCGACCGGCATTCCGCCCGCACCCCCTGGGCATCCGCCCCCCAGGCCTTCTCCCCGGGAGGCCGCGGATGCCCAGGGGCCGGGTGGTGGCCAGCTAGATCTACCGGGGAGTGCTACGACATGACCACTGCAGCCAGAACAGCCGAACAGCGCAAGCCCGCCGCCCCTGGGAAGAACGCCCCGGGGCTTTCGTCTACTCCGAGGTCTCGTCGTGTCGCGAAGGCGCCGCCGAAGGGCCTTGCCACCACCCCTGCCAAGACCATTGACGCCGCCGCGCTCCAGGAGGCCTTCCTGAAGCCCCGCCGGACGGTCCTGACCCGCGATGTGTTCCTGCGCAGCCAGGGCCCGAAGGTTGTCGAGATCGACCTGCCGAACATGGGGGCCACGGTGCTCATGCGCCGCATCGACCTCCTGGAGCTGGCGCGCCGCGGCGGTGAGCACTGGCCGCTGCGCAGCGCCGTCCTGAAGATGATCCAGGCCGGCGGGCTGACGAACGACCTGACGGAGGGCGAGGCCCTGGCCGACACCCTGGACATCGCCGCCGCTGTGGCACTGGCCTGCATCGTGGTGCCGCCGGCCGCCTACCTGGAAGCCGCGGCAGGCGACCACCTGGCCGAAGCGGATGCCCTGGCGGCGCGGGAGGCGGCGCTTCTGGGCGTGAAGGCCAGCGAGCTGCGCCCCTTCTTCGTGGCGGAGGGCGAGGAGCCGGACGAGGACCAGGTGGTCCTGCGCTGGGCAGATCCGGATGCCGAAGGCGACGGCAGCAGCGAGGAAGGCCCCGATCTTCTCCGTGATGACGAGCCGGGAGACGCCGGCTACGTCCACTGGGCCGACCTCATCGTGATCCTCCGGATGGCACACCAGTTCGGGCCCGGAGCGCTCGGCCGCCGATTTCGCGGCGAAGCACCTGAAGCCGACGCTCTGGCGGCTCTACTCGCACTCGCAGGCGCTGGAGGGACTGAGGCCTAGCGAGCAGCTCGGCATCGCCTACCGCTGGGTAGCTCAGGACCTGGACCTCGCAGCTGCCGCCCTGGGCAGCCACGTCAAGGGCGAGTTCGAGAAGCGGCGGAGGGGCGAGGAGAAGAAGCTGAACCCCCCAAGCGCAGGCGGCAAGGGGAAAGCGAAGGCCAAGCACAGCCCCTACCGCCCGCTCGGAGAAGACCGGCTGCAGGAGATCTGGATCGAGACGGTAGCCGACATCACAGAGGACAAGCTCGTGTTCCACATGGATGCCCCGGAGAAACCGAAGAACGGCGATAGGCCCGCCCGGTGGCGCATCGAGAAGCCGAGGACCGGCGACGCGGCTCTCGACCAGAGCGCTCACAAGGGCGCGCGCACTTCCTTCGATGAGCATGGGCGACGCCGCGCGGCTTGGGACAAGGACGGCCGCCGCGTCTTCTTCTGGAAGCCGCAGGGGGCGTAGACGGTGGCCTCCTCCGGCAGCCGCGAGCTGAAGCTCCGCCTCGCGCTCGAGTACGACCCCACGGGCTACGGCCTGTTCCGGTCGGACGTTGCCTCCGTGCAGGCAGCGGCCACCGGCTCCTCCGGCAGCCTGGAGGCGATGGCTGTCTCCCTGAACGCCGTCGGGGCCGCCGCCGGCTCCCTGGCGCCGCTGGGCGCATCCCTCGACCAGGCCGCGGCCGGCTTCTCCGGCGTCAGCCAGGAGGCCTCCGCCGCCCAGGCGGGCCTGAGCGCGGTAGGGGACGGCTCGGCCTCGGTCGAGCTGGCGGCCATCGGGGACGCGGGGGCCCAGGCCTCGGCCGGCCTGGCGTCCGTCGAGAAGGCGGCAGCAGGTCTGGACGGCGTGGGCACCTCCGCCACTGCCGCGGCCGGCGCCACCGAGCAGATGACCGTGGCCCAGGCGCGGGCGGCGGTGGCCCTGGCCACCCAGGCGGATGCCGCGCGGCGCGTGTCTGCCGCTGAGGCCGAGGTGGTGGCCGCTGTACAGAAGCATGGGGCCGGGAGCAAGGAGGCCGCCCAGGCGACCGAGGTGCTCACGAAAGCGCAGCGCGAGCAGGCAGAGGCAGCCAAGGATGTCGCCCTCGCCACCGAGCAGTCGGCAGCCGGCCTTGGCGAGTTCTCTGATCGCACCAAGGCTGTCGCCACAGGCATCACCGCAATCGTGACCGCCTTGGGCGTCGCCACCGCTGCTGCCTCCGAGTACAACCAGGCCGTCACCCTGATCTCGACGCTGTCGGACGACACGGCCGCCCGCTTCGACGAGTACAAGGCGGGCATCCTGGGCGTCTCGCAGGCCCTGGGGCAAGACGCGGTATCGGCCGCCCGGGCCGCCTACGATGCCCTGTCCTCCGGCGTGTCCGCCGACTCCGCCGTCCAGTTCCTGGAGACCGCCTCCAAGGCCGCCACCGCCGGCGTCACCAGCGTCGACTCGGCAGGCAAGGCCCTGACGGTCACCATGAACTCCTTCAACCTCAGCGCATCTGAGGCGACCGACGTCTCGGACGCCATGTTCGCCGCAGCCAACGTAGGCGTCACCACCTTCGATGAGCTGGCCTCCTCCTTCGGCGGCGTGGCATCGATCGCCGCGGCCAGCGGGGCCAGCTACCAAGACACCCTGGCTGCGCTGGCCCAGATCACCACCAAGGGGGCAGGCACCAGCGAGGCCGTCACGCAGCTGAAGGCCACCTTCACCGCCCTCTCAAAGCCGGCGGCCGAGGTGTCCGCGGCCTTGGCCAAGCAGGGCTTCGCCAGCGCTGACGCGGCCATCAAGTCGAAGGGTCTCCAGTTCGTCCTGGAGACCGTGCGCCAGGTGTCCATCGACACCGGCAAGCCGCTCATCTCGCTGGTCGGCTCGACCGAGGCCGTCAACGCCGTCTTGGCCACCACCGGTGACAACGCCGCCGGAGCCCGCGACAAGGTGGCCAGCCTGGCCGATAGCGTCGGGGCCACCCAGGCAGCCTTCGACCTCATCTCCGAGACGCCGGCCCAACGCATGAAGGTCTTTCAGTCCAGCGTGCAGGCAGCCACCATCTCCCTCGGTGACGCCTTCCTGCCCGTCCTGGGCGGCATGCTGGATGCCCTGACCCCCCTGATCCAGGGCTTCACCCGGTTCGCCCAGGGCGTGCTGGTGCCCTTGGGCGGGCTCTTCAACGAGCTGCCCGGCCCCATCCGCTTCACGGTCGCTGCCCTGGCGCTCCTGGTGGCCGGCGGCGCATCGCTCATCACGGCCTACACCCTGGCGCAGCCGGTCCTTGCCGGCATGATCCCCTCGCTCTTCGGGACCGGTGCGGCCGCGGCAGGGGCAGGCGCGGCCAGCGCTGGAGCCGCCGGCGGCGTGGGCTTGTTCTCCGCCGCGGCATCCACCCTGTGGGCTGCCTTGGTGCCGCTCCTGCCGATCATCGTCAGCGCTGTCGCCGTCACGAGCCTCTTCTCAGCTGCCAGCAACAAGGCGGATGAGGCTCTGGAGGCCCAGTTCAAGACCCTCGACACGGGCACCGCGAGCTTCGACGACTACGCTCAGGCCGTCGGCCGGGCCAGCCAGGAAAGTGGGTTCCTGGCCGGCCTCGGGGTCGAGATCAAGGGCGCCTGGTTGGGCCTGAGGGGCAACTTTGCCGAGGCCAGCAGCGGATTCCGTCTCGCCGGGGAGGCGGCTGGGCTGCTGTGGGATACCCTCACCGGTGGCAGCGATGCCGGCAATGCCGCTGCTGAGGGGGTCGAGAAGACCAAAGAGGCCCTGAAGCTGACGACCAACGAGATCCAGCTGGCGGGCGAGGCTTGGCTGAGGCAGGGCACCAACATCGACCCGGCCGTCATGGCCAGCGAAGCATTCATCCTCGCCCAGTCCCGGCTGGGCGACAAGCTGCGGGACGGGACGCTCACCCAGGAGCAGTACGGTAAGGCGCTCCTGCAGGCAGCAAATGAGGCCAGCCAAGCCGCCGGCGCCGGCTCCGTCCTGACCAACCTGCAGGTGAAGACGCGGGACGCCTTCCTGGCCAGCTCGCAGGCCGTGGCCGAGAACGGCGGCATCCTGTCCAAGTCGACGTTGGCCAGCGAGGAGTTCGCCGCCAAGCAGCAAGAGCTGGCGGAGGCCGTTGCGAAGGGCGCCCTGAACGGCGAGCAGGCCAAGGCCCAGTGGCGGGCCTACGTGGAAGAACTGGCCGCCGGCGACACCGAGGCTCAGAAGGCCATCCAGGCCAACGCCGCCCTGGCATCGGGCTTTGAGGATCTGAAGGCGGGGCTCCGAGACGGGAACCTCTCCCTTGACGATGCGCGAGCGCACTTGCAGGAGCTGGGCACCCAGGCCGGCGCCACCAGCGAGCAGCTGGATGCCATGGCCCAGGACCTGGAGGGCCTGGCCGTCCCGGAGGGCTTCGCGGAGCTGGGCTTCTCGCTCAACACCGAGGCCCTGCTCGACCCGGAGAAGATGACCGAGGAGCTGGAGGCGGGACGGGCGCAGCTGGCCGACAGCGTGGCCGGGATCTTCCAGGACCAGATCGAAGGCCGGCGGAAGTTCCAGGCCGATGAGGCTGCCCTGGCAGCCGAGCGCCCGCAGGCCATCGCCAAGGCCGAGGCCGACGTAGCAGCCAAGATCGCCGAGGTGCAGGCCAAGGGCGGTGACAAGGCGGGCGAGCGCATCGCCGAGCTCCAGGCCGGCCTGGCCAAGGAAGTGGAGGCCATCAACACCGGCAACGCCGAGAAGCTGGCGGCTCTCCGCGCCGGCTACGCCCAGGAGACCCAGGAGCGGCGCGACGCCCTGGCGCAGGCGGCGCTCGACCAGGTGAACTCGCTGCTCAGCCTGGGCAAGATCTCGGAGGACCAGGCCTTCCGAATCTTCGGCTCGCTGAAGGAGGCCTCGCCCGGCAGCCACCTCTTCAGCGAGGAAGCAGCGGCGACCATCAAGTTCAACTCCACGCTCGGCGCGGCGACCCAAGGAAGCGTGGAAGCGGCTGATGCCCTGGGCGGGCTTCTCCTCAACATCGAGGGCGAGGCCGAGGCGTCGGTGGCGGCGGTCGAGGCCCGGGAGCAGCGCGGCATCGCGGCCGTGCAGGCCACGGATGCCCAGGTGCAGCTGTCCACCGGCATCCGGGCCGATGCTTACCTCAGCCAGGCCGCGGCCGTCGAGAACGCTGCCCTCATCGAAAGCGGGTCGAACCAGGCGCGCATCGACAGCAGCCTGGGCGTGGATGCCGTCTTGCAGGCGTCCACCGACGCCCGCGTGAACATGCGCTCCGTGGAGGCCGCCGCTTCGGCGGATGCGACCAACCTGCTGCTCTCCGACGACGAGCGCGCCGCGGCATCCGTCCAGGTGGCGGCGGGACAGGTCGAGACCGAACACCAGCGCATGATCCTCTCCCGCCAGGACGCGGCGGCCGCCTCGCGCCAGAGCACCGACGGGATGGTCAGCGACACCGACCGGCTCCGCAAGGGGGCGGTGGATGCTGGCGCCGCCGTGTCCCAGAACGTGGGCCGGATCGGCGGAGACTTCATCCGGAGCGGGCAAGGCGTCCGGGTCGGCACGGGCGAGATCATCTCTGCCACCGCGGACGCGAAGGTGGCCTTGGCCGGTATCGGCACCGGGGTGCCGGGCAACCTGGCGCCGGCCTCTCAGGCCATCAAGGACCTGGGCAACGAAGCGGCCATCACCGGCACGCGCATCGCTGAGGCCGCCCACACCCGCACCGAGGGCGAGGAGGATGCTGCATCCAAGACCGTCAGCGCCGCGGACGAAACCGTCTCCGGCTTCAAGCGGGTGAAGGAGCAGAGCGTCGAGACGGCGGCCGGGGTGGCGGGGCTGCAGAAGGAGCTGAAGGCCCTTCCCACCAAGATCGACATCCCCCTCACCGTCACCGGCACCGACAAGGCCCGGGCCGCGATCGTGCAGCTGGCGCAGGACCTGCGCGCTGCCACGGGCGTGTGGACGGTCAGGGTCAACGCGGAGTACCTTGGCAAGGGTCCGATGGAGCCCGGCAAATCCATCCAGCTGCAGCACGACATCGAGGACGCCATCGCCGCCGCCGCGCCCGGTGTCCACCTGTCAGGCCTGTACGCAGGGGCGGGCGCCATGGCCTGGACGCCCCGAGGCCTGGCCCTCACCCAGTCGGTGGATGCTGCCGCCGGCCGGGGCATCCCCAGCCTCCTCCTCTTCGACCCGGCCGCCGATGCCGCTGCCCTGCGCCCGCTCCTGGACGAGATCAGCCGCTCCGCCGCCGTCCTGGCCGAGCTGAAGGCCGAGGCAGTGGACGCCGATGCTGTCCTCAGGCCAGCCCTCGAAGGCATCCAAGCAGCCCTCGACAACTTCTTCACCACCGACCCGGCGGCCGGCGGCCTGGCGGCCATCCTGGACCAGCTCTCAAAGCTCGGCATCAGCCTGGGCGAGAACTTCTTCCGAGACGCCGGCATCCTGGACGTGGCCAACTTCGAGGAGCTGCGGCAGCAACTGGCCTCGCTGGCCGATGATCCCAAGCGCCAGGAAGACCTCTGGAAGACCTTCATCGACGCGCTGACCAACCGCTGGAAGGTCTACTACGAGGAGCAGTCCAACCAGCTGGAGCGCCAGAAGCGCGCCCAGGAAGCGCTGCGGCGCGAGGCCCTGAAGGCCAACAAGGACGCCGACACCTCGGCCCTCGACGCCGAGATCGAGCGGCTGGACGAGCTGCTCCGGAGCCTGAAGGACCAGAACGAGGATGTGAACCTCATCCTGAAGGACCAGACCTTCAACGTCGGCGCCCAGTTCGACCTCTACGGGCGGCTGCTCGGCGCGGTCGAAGGACGGGCCAAGGCCGAGGACGATGCCGCGAAGGCCGTGGAGCGGGCCCTGAAGGCGGCGGCCGATGTGATCAAGGGGCTGCAGGCCGAGGCCAAGGGCGCCGAGGACGACGCCCACGAGCAGACCATGGACCTCTTGGAGCAGGAACAGAAGGCCAGGGAGCGCGCCTACAAGGACGAGCTGGCCCGCCTGGATGCCCTGGCAGCGGCGACCAAGGCCGACATCGAGGCGCAGCTGAAGGCTGAGGAGGACGCCCACAAGCAGCGCCTCGCAGCCATCACGGCTGAGGCCGACAAGAAGGACGCCGCCAACCAGGCTGAGCGCGACCAGCTCGACCGCGCCAAGGCGCTTATCGACTCCGTGCGCGCTGGCAACGACCTCACGGCTGACCAGGCGGGCTTCCTGCAGAGCCTCGGGATCGACCCGGCAGCAGTGATCGAGACCAACAAGGGCCTGGAAGAGGTCACCTCCAAGCTCGACCGCATCAAGTCGCTCATGGACAAGCTGCCGGACGAGCGGGGCCGCGTGCGCGCCCGGGGCGGCAAGCTCGAGACGGAGGCAGGTAAGGCCCTCGCCGAGGTCAGCCAGGCCGAGCGCGACGCCCTGCAGGCAGCCCTGGACGGCGGCAAGCTGTCGAAGAAGGACCGCCGAATCGCCGAGATCTTCCTGGCCGGTGGGGTGGTCCAGGCGCAGCGTCTCCGCGAGGTCTTGGCAGGGCAGGTCACCGAGGAAGAGCAGAAGATCGCCGCGGCCGAGAAGGAGCGCGACGTCGCCGGCGAGATCCTCTCCAGGCGCGAGGCGGCGCTCAAGGTCGCTGAGCAGGATGCCGACACCATCCGGAATGGCCTTCAGGAGCAGATCGCCCTGGAGACGCAGCGCCACGACAATGCGGTGGCATTCCAGGAGTCGCGCCTGGATGCCATCGACGCCGAGCGCGATGCCCTGAAGACGCGCTACGACGATGAGAAAGAAGCCATCGCCGAGGCCAAGGCGGCCGAGGAAGAGCGCCACAAGGCCCGGCTCCGACAGATCGACGAGGAGTACGCCCTCCAGCTCCTCCGCCTGGGCAAGACCGATGCCGAGGTGCAGGACGAACTGAACCGACAGAAGGAGCGGGCCGCCGCCATCGCCGCCGAGGCCCAGCGGCGCTTCGATGCCATCCTGGCCGAGGCCGATGCGCGGCGCCGGAAGGAAGAGAAGGAGCGAGCAGACCGGGAGGCGGCCGCCGCCGCCGAGGCCGCCGCGGGCAATTCGCGCGTGACCCCGCCTG